>Ga0268298_10002002_pt1 | contig 22833 bp, 15 predicted proteins | sample WWTPWeurt_MetaG_FD_194462 | JGI IMG/M metagenome (GOLD analysis project Ga0268298, IMG submission 194462) | Activated sludge microbial communities from WWTP in Nijmegen, Gelderland, Netherland - WWTP Weurt | ecosystem: Engineered > WWTP > Aerobic digester > Activated sludge | place... | reverse complement strand
AGGGGGGGCAGAGACAGGCTTCGGGCAGCACCGAGATACCGTAACCCGAGGCCACCATGCAACGGATGGTCTCGATGGAGTGGCCCTGATGCCGGGAGCCCTCCGCGTGGCTGATCTCCGGACAGGCGTCCAAGACCTGTTCGCGAAAGCAGTTACCGGCTTTGAGCACCAGCACCTCCTCGCCACTCACCTCGCCGGCATGGATGGCGGTGCGTGCTTCCCAAGGATGGCCGCGGGGGACGATCACTTGGAAGGGTTCATCGTAGAGAGCCTGGGTCTCGATGCCTGGAATCTCGAAAGGTAGGGCGATGATGGCGGCTTCCAGGTTGCCGTACTTGATGGCATCGGCCAATAAGGCCGTCATGCTCTCCTCGATGTAAAGCGTCAGCCTGGGAGCTACCCGACGCAGGGAGGCGATGAGATCCGGCAGCAGGTAGGGGCCTATGGTGTGGATCACCCCTAGGCGGAACTCCCCCCGCATGGTGTCCTTGCCCAGCTCGGCCACCAGCTCCACCCGACGCGCCTCATCCAGGGTGCGGCGGGCCTGGCCCGCCACCTGCCAGCCCAGGTCGGTGAGACCGACCCGGCCCTTGGTGCGCTCGAACAGGGTCACGCCCAATTCAGCCTCAAAATTCTGCAGGGCGACGCTCAGGGTCGGTTGGCTGACATGACACAATTCGGCGGCCCGGCTGAAAGAACCGGCATCGGCGAAGGCGACGAGATAACGCAGGGTCGAAAGCTTCATGGCGTTCTTCTATAGTCCGCGGCTATGTATAACATAGGTAAAACAGATACAACACATTGATTTACCTCATTTTATCGCAGATTTCCGGGAACTAGAGTAACCCCATCCCGTGTCCGTTTATACCCTGTTCCTGGGACCGGAGGCGGATTCCCCAACCCCATACTTAGGAGAACGGAATGAAGATCCATCCCCTCGTTGCGGCCCTGGCCGTCGCCATCCCCTGTACCCTCGTTTTCGCAGATGAGCCGATTCAGCCAATCAAGCCGCCAAGCCAGATCAACGTCGGCATGGTCGAACTCGGCAAGAAGCTCTACTTCGATCCGCGACTGTCGAAATCCGGCATCATGTCCTGCAACACTTGCCACAACCTGTCGATGGGCGGCACCGACAACATCCCGACCTCGGTCGGCGATCACTGGCAGCAGGGCCCGATCAACGCCCCGACGGTGCTGAACTCCAGCCTCAACGTCGCCCAGTTCTGGGACGGCCGTGCCGCCGACCTCAAGGCGCAAGCCGGCGGCCCGATCGCCAACCCGGGCGAAATGGCCTTCAGCCACACCCTGGCGCTCGGCGTGCTCGAGTCGATTCCCGCCTATGTGCGCGAGTTCAAGCAGGTCTTCGGCAAGGACAAGATCGACATCGAGCAGGTCACCCTGGCCATCGCCGAATTCGAGAAGACGCTGGTGACGCCGAACTCGCGCTTCGACCAGTGGCTGCTCGGCAAGGCCGATGCGCTGACCGCCGACGAAAAGGCCGGCTACAAGTTGTTCAAGGAAACAGGTTGTGTGGCCTGTCATAACGGTCCGGCCGTCGGCGGCGCGTCGTTCCAGAAAATGGGCGTGGTTTCCGCCTACAAGGCCAACAGCCCGGCCGAAGGCCGCAGCGCCGTGACCGGCAAGGATGCCGACCGCTTCAACTTCAAGGTGCCGACCCTGCGCAACGTGGAAATGACCTACCCCTACTTCCACGACGGTGCCGCCAACACGCTGCCTGAAGCCGTGGACACCATGGGCCGCATCCAGCTCGGCAAGAAGTTCACCGCCGACGAGAACGCCAAGGTCGTTGCCTTCCTGAAAACCCTGACCGGCGACCAGCCCAACTTCGCGTTGCCGATCCTGCCACCCTCCACCGACAAAACACCGCGTCCCCAGCCGTTCGGCAAATAAGCCAGGGTAGGCTTGCTCGGAAAAGGAAACGGGGGCCGCCGCCCCCGTTTCATCATGATCGGCGCTTTCCCATGACGGCGAAGGGGAGTGAGCCGCCGGTTACAGTTCCCTGCACGCTTGGTCAGCCACTTGAGGAGGGTCGCGAAGAGGGCGTCGGGGTCCACCGGCTTGGTTTATGCCCGCTCCAGATAGATTCGCCTGTCCTCCGCAAAGGCATTGGCGGTCATGGTTTAAGCGCGGCGAGCTTTGCAACCCCGTCGCACAAGGTTGCGTCGCTCGAACAGGGGCCAAACATTAGGGGACGGGGCCCATGCCCCGTCCGGGGCTAGGATGTCCCCCGATCCGCTGTGCCGCGACAAGAACCACATCCGCTCAGTGGTCAACCGGACTTCCTCCAGCTTTGCGACGGCAAGGCGCTGGGGTAACCTCGACCGATGTCGAATCCGCGCCGGTGCCTTGCCTCAAGGCGATTCTCAGTGAAGGAGGAGCAACCATCATGACAGCCGCCAGCCGCCGCCATATCCTGTTCAGTGTCTTCTTTCTTTCCGGGTTCACCGGGCTGATCTATGAATCCCTCTGGTCCCATTACCTGAAGCTGTTCCTTGGCCACGCCGCCTATGCGCAGACGCTGGTACTGACCATCTTCATGGGCGGCATGGCGCTGGGGGCCGCCTTGGCGAGCGCGGCCGGCGGGCGCTGGCGCAACCTGCTGGCGGCCTACGCCATGGCGGAGGTCTGCATCGGTGTCCTGGCGCTGGCCTTTCATTCCCTCTTTACCGGGCTGATCGAACTCTCCTTCGCTCATGTCATCCCCGGGTTGGGCTCGCCCACCGCGGTCGATGTCTATCATTGGGCGATTGCCCTCTTGCTGTTGTTGCCGCCCTCGATCCTGCTCGGCACCACCTTCCCGCTGATGAGCAGCGCCATCATCCGCCGTTTCCCGGGCACCGATGGTGGCCATCTCGCCACCCTCTATTTCACCAACAGCCTGGGCGCCGCCGCCGGCGCCCTGGTGGCCTCCTTCCTGCTGATCGGCTGGTTGGGGCTCCCGGGGACCCTGCGACTGGCCGGCGTCCTGAACCTCCTGATCGGCGCCATCGCCTGGTCCCTGGCGCGGGGGGAGGAGCCGATCCCCGAGGTCGCGTCTCGGGATAGCGCGAACGCACGGCTGCCGGCCCTGTTTCTGGCCGCCGCCCTCATCACCGGCGCGGCCTCCTTCATCTACGAGGTGGGCTGGATCCGCATGCTCAGCCTGGTCCTTGGCAGCACCTTTCACGCCTTCGAGCTAATGCTGAGCGCCTTCATCACCGGTCTGGCCCTGGGGAGCCTGGGGATTCGTCGACGTATCGACCGCCTCGCCAATCCCCTGGCGACGGCGGCCTGGATCCAGATAGGTATGGGTCTGTGCGCCGTGCTCACGCTGCCGGTCTATGCCCAGTCGTTCGAATGGATGGGGGAATTGGTCAAGAGCTTGCCGAAAGATGACGGGGGTTATTGGCTGTTCAATCTCGCCAGCCACGGCATTGCCTTCGCCGTGATGCTGCCGGCGACCTTCCTGGCGGGCATGACGTTGCCGCTGTTCACCCATGTGTTGCTGCGCTCCGGGCACGGCGAACAAAGCATCGGCCGGATCTATGCCGCCAATACCCTGGGGGCCATCCTTGGCGTCCTCTTCGCCATCCATTTCGCCCTGCCAACCCTGGGGCTCAAGCTCACCCTGGCCAGCGGGGCGCTGCTCGACATCGGTCTCGGCTTGCTGTTATTGCATTTTGCTTCTGCCCAACGTCACCGCTGGATAGCGGCCTTTGGTGCCCTGGCGGTGCCCATCGCCGTGGTCAGATTCGTCGTGCTCGATCCGGTGACCCTGGGCAGCGGGGTGTATCGCACCGGGGTGGCCCATCCCGAGGTCGGCGCCACGGTCTTTTATCGCGACGGCAAGACGGCCACCATCAGCGTGGAGCGGAGCGGTGCCTCCAGGGTGGTGCTGAGTTCCAACGGCAAACCGGATGCCTCGATCCAACTCGATCCTACACTTCCGGCCGCCGCCGACGAGGTCACCATGGTCATGGCGGCGGCCGTGCCCCTGGCCATGCGACCGGACGCGACCCATATCGCCAACATCGGCTTCGGTTCCGGCCTCACCACCCAAGTGCTCCTGGCCAGTCCCAAGGTCGAGGAGGTGGCCAGCATCGAGATCGAGCAGGCGGTGATCGAAGGCGCCCGTGGCTTCTTGCCCCGGGTCTCCCGTGCCTACGAGGATCCACGCAGCCACTTCTTCATCGAGGACGCCAAAAGCTGGTTCGCCCGCCATAACCGACGCTTCGATATCATCATCTCCGAACCTTCCAATCCCTGGGTGAGTGGGGTCGCCAGTCTGTTCTCGGACGAGTTCTATCGCCGCATCCTGGACTATCTCGATGAACGGGGCCTGCTGGTGCAGTGGTTGAACCTCTACGAATTCGACCTCCAGCTCGCGGCCTCGGTGATCACCGCCCTGAACCAACACTTCGGTGACTACGCCATGTACATTACCGACGACAGCAACGTGCTCATCCTGGCGACCAAGACCGGTCAGGTACCCAGGTTATCGGAGGCCATCTTCGCCATGCCGGCGATGCGGGAAGAACTCCAGCGGGTCGGTCTCCGGAGTCTGGACGATCTGGCCTTCCGTCGACTCGGATCGGCGACGATCCTCAGTCCCATGCTGCGGGCGCTGGATGCCCCGATCAATTCCGATTACTACCCCTTTGTCGAGCTGATGGCGCCGAAGAGCCGCTTCCTCCGTGCCGAAGCGCGGGAACTTCCGCTGCTCGGCATCTCTTCCCTGCCCCTGATTGAGATGCTGGAAGGTCGGGAAGCGGGCTGGCAGGCGGCGGCCCTGACGCCCAATCAGGGCTGGCGCTATACCAAGGTCCACCAGGCGCTGGAACAAAGAACGGCGATGCTGAACGGGGACCGGCCCGGGTGGATACAAGCCGATGCCTGCGCCGGGCTGGGGGAAGAGAACGCCCTCGACGCCATCCATGAACTGGCGGTCGCCACCCTGGCCTTTCTCGATACAGCCAGCCTGGTTCCGCTCTGGCGGCAACCGACCTGGCTGCCTTGTCCGCAAAACCAATGGCCGGAGGCTTTCGGCCAACGAATGGCGTTGTATCAGGCTATCGCCGCACGGGATGGTGCCGCCATGGTAACGACGGCCCGTTCCGCCTTGGGTGCGTCCTCTGGGAATTCAGTCTGGCGCCGCTATGCCTTTAGCGCCGGTTTGCTGGGCGCGCGCTCGCGCGGCGCGACGGGGGAGGCGCGGGAACTCTGGCGGAAGTTCGGACGGGATCTCTATCCCGGGGGAATCTATCCCCCGGAATTGGTCCTGTTGTTGATGATGCGCTGAGGTCTCGGTCGCCTGCGAGCGCCAAGGTCTCAAGGGGTCGGCGCGGCTCCAGGGGTGGCGCTCGAAGTAGCGGTGTTCTGGTTTCTCCGATAGAGGTAATCGCCCACCCAGCCGCCGATCACCGCACTGGTGATGCCGTACAGCCGACCGCCCACACCCCGTCCCACCACCATTACCGTGCCTTCGGCGGCGGAAGCACCGCCGGCGGCCATCATCGGCATGGCGGCACCGCCGGTGGCGAGGCTGAGGATGGCCACCCCGCCGATAGCGCCCAACCCTATGGCCAGGGCGCGACCGTCGATCCAGGGGGTCTGATCGGCGACCTGGGGAGCTGCCGGTGCCGTTTTGGCGGGGCTTGCGGCCGGCTCTGCCGGAGTGGCCGCATAGGCCGCGCCAGAGAGGGCACAGGTTGAAGCGAGCGCGAAGGGCAGAAGGAGAGCGGTGATTTTCATCGGTGTTGTACTCCAAATGATCCAAAACGAAGGGGTCCCGAGAGACCTGTGAAATACTAAGCTTAGGCGATTGCAGGAAAAAGACAGGCCCGAATCGACCGGATGTGTTGGCCTTTCTGCATGGGTTTCAGGCTTCCGGGTGGTTGGAGGCGGACGTCGTCCCCTCAGCCGCTGCCAGGAGAAAGACCAACAGGGATGTTCATTCGCCCGAAAGCGTTCCGGGCATCGACCGAAAATGGCCAATTTTCGTTCTTTTTTCGAGAACAATACCTATTTCAGCGGCCAATTGTTCTCTTAAGGAGAACGAAAAGCCAGACTCAAGCGCCCAGGCCCGGAGCGTCGACAGGCGGCTGGACCAGCTTTTGTCGCCTACCCTGAGGAAACCACAGCTGTGTAGGTTGGGCTGAGGCACGAAGCCCAACGGCTATCGACGCGGATGTTGGGCTTCCCTTCGTTCAGCCCAACCTACGGGCGTCTGTTCACAGAAAGCCCTGATCAGCGTCTCCAAGTCCCGTATCTGCCGAGGTTCGGCTTGGCCCGTGGCCTCCGGACGCAAAGCCAAGCTTCCCACCCCAGACCAACGCGACGGAGCATTATGTGCCGGGTAAACCCGCGATTCATGGCCTGGAAAGAGGGCATAAGCCCCCCAGACATCGGCGATGGCGTCCCGGTAAGCGTGCATCTTGACGATATCCTCGTCTTTTGAAGTTGATATCGTCCCATCGCTCTCTCCGCCGTAGAACCCCTCGCGCTGGCCCTTGTTCTTGGCATCCAGGATCAGGCGTCGGCCATATCCTTCCAAGACGAAGTCTGGTCGCAACTCTCTCGACGAGCTTTCGCGCCAAGCGTAGCCGGGGGGCAAGGCTTCATCCCTTTCCAATCCGCGTGAACCCTGGGCGGTCCAGTTGAAGGACAACTTGAGTCCATCCGGGTAGGTCAGGCTGACCCCCTGCCGGAGTGTCTGGCGGGTCGGGGAGTCGTCGGTCAAGGGGTTCATCCTCAAGGGGGCGTCGCGGCTGTCCAGCACCGCCTTGATCTGGAAAAAGCACCAATACTCATAAAGCGTCGCCGTATCCTTGGTTTCCAGCAGGTGAGCGAAATCCATCAGGGGGTAATCGTAGCGGGTCAGCAACTGCAAGAGGGCGTGCAGCCGGAAAAGCTGGCGATAGCCCTCGCGCCGTTGCAGGACCGGCGAGTGCTCCGGCACCAAGCGCAGGCGTCCGACCTCGCGCCACAGGGGGTCGTCCAGACAGGCATCAACCTTGCCCCGCAGCACATCCAAGTCTTTCCCGATGTTGGGATTGAGTAGACCCTCGCGATTTGGGTCAAGCTGCTGGCTCAGGGTGTCGAGCCGTTGCTGGATCGCTTCCAGAACATGCTTGATAAAGCGATTTTCATGCGTGTCGTAGGAATGGAAGCGGCGTTCTTCCGGAACGACGGTCGGAAACAGATGGCGGCCGCTGCGTTGGAGGATTCGCTGCGCAAGATCCGTTGTCGCCAGTGGGTGGCTGGGTTCGATCCGACAGAGGCGGTTGGCGTGGCTCAGTGAATCGAGCAGGGCCGCCGGCTCCATGACACGGGCCGCCTCGATCGGGATCAGGCCGCTTTCCCGGGCCAGCCGATAGTGGGGGTTGCGGAGAATGGTGGTGGCGATCTTATCCATGTCCTCGGTCAGAAGAAACCGCCGCAGAAACAGGTATTCAACGTAGAGCAGGTTGCGACCCGGGGAGCCGCTCCGGCAATACCCCTGCCCGACCGGGTCCTGGCTGTAACCGAAGATCAGATCCGCGTAACGGGCCGCCACCTCATCGAGCAGGGCGTGAAAGAGTTCGTCGCCGATTTTGCGGTTCTCCACCCGCAGTCGCAAACTACCGAGACGGGACAACCCGACGTAATTTTGGAAGTTGATCTCACGGATCGCTCCGGACCAGGCCCTTGAACTGGCCAAGGTCGACTTGGGCAAGTGGTTGAAGAACGGCGGCGTTTCGCCATAGCACCTGAGAAAGTAAGTCCCCCATTCTTGCAGGACGATCTGTGGTGGGAGGGCTGGGAATTCAGCGGCGGCGGTGGCTTCGTCGGGAAAGACTGGCTCATCCGCCAGCGCGAAACGGAAATTCGCGTCGTAACCCAGGAGCGGCATTATTCGATGAAACTGGCGTAGCCTTGAACTTCCAACACCCTGAGCATCCGCGCGGTCTTTTGGGCGGTGCGCGGATATTTCGCGTCTCGATCGAACTCGATGGCTTTGTCGATGCGCTCCTGTCCTGGATCAGTACCCTGGTCCAGTCCATAGCAAAACGCCAGGATCTCCGTGAGCGGTTGTTTCAGTTTGGCCTGGGTGCCGTGCAGCTTGGGCAGGATCTTCTGGAGGAACTGGATATCCAGGGTGGTATTGAGATCGAACCCTTCGACCTGCTCCTGCGCCAAGTTGACGAAGCGCGTAATCTCATTGATCACCCGGTAGCCGAAATGCAGGTGATGTGGATAGAGGCGTTGGTAGAGTCCCGCGATCGGATCCGGTTTGGTACCGGGCAGTTCCTGATACTGATTGAAATCTTCCAGAGTACAAAACGAACGTCCCGATTTGCCGGGTAAGCAATCGAGCAGGTTGGGTTGCTTGAAGGCGAAGCGGTGACTCTCAGTATCCTTATCCCGATAACCCTCAAGATCGACCTCGTTGAATTCGATCACGTTGGCGCGATCCAGCACCTTGGGGCTGAACATATAGGTGGACTCGTCCACGTTGACTGTTCCAGTGAAATAGACATTGACGGGTATGTCCATCTGGGACGGAATGACCAAACCGTCGTCGGTCGTCACCACCCTTGTCTGGTCGTGCAGCCGTAAGGGTTCTCCTGTGGCCTTGCCTTGGGTCCGGCTTTCCAACAGGCTGAGAAAATCCGAGAAGTAATACTCCACCTTCGCCAGATTCATTTCGTCGAGAATGACGAAAAAAGGCTGGCCCTCGTTTCCTTCCTTGGCGGCTTCCAGCAGCAGGCGCAGCAAGACCGTGGCCTGATATTTCTCGGTCAGCGGGTTGTAGTAACCCAGCAGCCCACGGTTATCCATCCAATCCGGTCGTACCGGTATGAAGGCGATTCTTTTGGCCTTCTCTTCCATCGACAACCCCTGGCACATATAGTCGGCAAAGACCTGGGCGATCTTGGTCTTGCCGGTGCCGGAGATGCCCGTGAGAATCACCAAGGGTTTGGTTTGTAGGGAGAGGGCATAGTGGGTGAGGATCTCATCGCCAAACCTGAATCCTTTACCCCAATAATAATGATAAATATCTTTAAGATTGGCTGGCATGCTGATTTCTCTAACCGGATGCACCATGAGACTTGTCACTTGTTTGTATCATGAATCTAGAAACAACGCCCCCTCAATAAAATTCGCCAATCTGGGTGCAATGGATGTTGCGTTTCGCGTTCGAATACATCGAACATCTCCTCCTCATTCACCTTATCTTCCGGCCTGAAGTGTTTCCGGTACATCGCGTGTAAATCTTCGCATGATGGGACATGCCCACCTCCAGAAGTGTTATTCTTTGAAGTATCTTGCCTACTAATTCCCTCTGCCTGGCCAGACCATTTGTTAATAAGTTGCATTACGTGCGGTTGTTTTATTGCTTTCTCTCCCGAGCCATGTGAAAAAGACTTCAATAGTTCGTAACCCGCAAGAATAAGCGCCTTTTCCTCGTCAGTAAATTTATCTTCTCCCTTCAATGCTGCCTCCCATTGCTCCTTGAAAAGGCAGTGTTGCCATAGTGGTGCTTTGTCTGGTGAGTAAGTTTTACCATCACTCGCAACATCACGACAAGCGAAAACGCCTACGATATAGGCCCCCCTATCACCCTTGTTAATATAATCCCCCTCCCTAACAGCAGCCACGATTGGCCTAGAGACATGGCCTGTTTTATTACCTGGTTGAACTTTTATTTTTACCGGTATAATAGCCATAGCGATACCTCATATAAATAGAATAACCACAGAGCATCGAATTGATTAAGTTATGTTGATTGCCCCATCTTGAGGGCCGTAAGGCACACTCGCGAAGCATATTGCACCGCAACGGGAATACGCACGGCAGGTTACGGACTGGCGTCCTAACATGCTCTACGCAGGCTATCTCCACTCAAGTAGCAAATGTCAACGGAATCTAAAACTCAGTCAATGAGTCAGTCTCTCATTCTTCATCGTCACCATCATTATCGTCCGCCTTTCCCCCAAGCCAGTCGTCGAAGATCTCGTTAAAGGGATTGTCCTCTGCCAGGAGGTTGAGATGGGCGTAGGGGTGATGACGGCTGGTCAGAAACAGATCCACCAACTCATCATCGGGTGTGGGCTTATCTGTCTGTGCAAAAAGAGTCTTGCGATATTTGTTCATTGGGCACCTCTTCCTTCATGTCTGTGATTATAGCCGGTACGAGGGTGCTGACGACGCTGCCCCCTCCCGGGCAAGTGTCGGCAGATCCCTTTATCCGTCCTTATTGACAGCCTCACGGCGCGGGCGGGCCAGCAATTCCCGGATACGCTGCCGCCGCTCGACAACGGCGAACTTGGGGTGATGCCTGATGTGCCCGGCCGATTGTCGCCACTGACGTTCGATTTCTCCGTTGGCCGCCAATTCTTCAAGGCGGTCAAGATAGCTGGTCATGGGCCATGCGTATTTATATCCCGCCAATTCTGCCAACGCGCGTGGTCCGTCGATGTCCAAATCGGCGGATATCCTGCCCCAGTAATCTTCCAGAAGCCCCACAAGGCATGGCAACAGCGTGCCAGTCTTAGCATCTAGGCCGATGATGAACCATCTGGGCGTCACCGGCAGATAATTCAGATACTGAGTTAACCAGTCCAAATGATTAGAAGGATCTTTTTGTTTGGCTTCCAGTTCGACATCTAAGTAGCGTTGAGCCAAGGGCGGCAATGGCTGCTGCTCCCGGGCGCACCACTCAACAACCATGGCAAGCATGGGCCATCGGTCGAAAATGCGAAGACCCTCGGAAGGAGGAAAACCCGGGTCAGGATATTCGAATATTTCATCCGGGATGCGGACACCGCGTTGAAGCAAGGCGTCGTAAAGCCTGAGCCAGTATTCGCGACGGATGGCACGTTTTCCCGTATCCAGCCGCGGCAGGATTCCCCCGCTGCGGAGCCGAGGTTGTGGATTAGCCGTGGACTCGTCCCAGACGACCTCAAGCGAGTTGGGTAGGTGCTTGCCGACAAGGGTGGAGAGTTCCCGTCGCCAAACTGGTTCTTCGAGTAGGAGTCGGGCAAGCCCAGCGTTGTGTGCAGACTCCCAATCGTACTCCGCGGCTTTATCGGGTCCGCACGCGAGATATGCACGGATAGCTTCCTCGATCTCGCCTGGTACCGGCCAGATTTGATCCAGGGATCCATCATCGCAGCCATCAAAGTAGTCGCCATACCCAAGCCAAACGTGCGGAAAATAAGGGGTAAAGTTCCGCCAGTCCTCGACTCTGAAAGCGCCCTCCATCTCCGGCGAGGGGACACCCTCCTCCACATAAGAGGACGCCTGAGATGCCTCTTCCTTCAGCACCGCGGACAAGGCACGGTAACGATCCAACAATTGAAAGTCCTCATCGACCTCATGGATGATGCGAAGGAGCAGGCTGTAGAGCGCCTCTTCCCGGGATAGATCCTTGGCCCCGCTGGGATGCAGCGAGGTGCCATAGGTGATGCGCTCGGCGAGCCGGTTTCTGTCCTGCTTGGCCAGCTTGGCGGTCGCCTCGGTCAACCTTGCGTACTTGTCTTTCGTCGCGCGCAGTTGACGCTTGGTGGGATCGGTTCCGTCCGGCAACAGCAGGCGGTAAAGTTCCCGGTAAGGATCGGCGATCCCAGCAACCCGTGCCACCTCGTACTTATCCAGCCTGAGTTTTTGGATTTCACGGTCGAGATTGCGCGCGATCGGAATGCGGTCCTCCGGCGCAAGGCGCGGATTGCGCCGGCTGCTCAGTTGCTGCCACGCGATCGAGCCATGCTCTTCTTCCTTCCTTTGCTTTTCGGCTTCTTCCTCCGCGCGGTTCAAGCGCGGAGTAGTGGACGGAAAGGGTATGACGTTGTCCTTTATCATCGGCCTGTGATTACCTCGTCTATCTATGGTTCGAACCCCAAGCGTAGGGGGCCCTGATTGTCCGCCGGGTCAGCGGTTTACGCGCTTGTAGCGGTAACCAACAGTGATGATGGTATCGTCATCCGTCACCATATAGGCGTTCAGGTACTTCGACAGTTGCTTGACAATGCCCTGACCAGCACTTTGAGCCAGCGCCTTGAGCGATTTCTTGTCGAAAAAGCGTATCTGGGCACCATGCTCGTCATAGACCAAGGCGCCATAGTCGAAGAGCCAATCGACAATAAGGGCAGGCACACAACGCTGCTGTAACCGAATTTGGGCGTGATTCGTCAAGCTGAGCCGTTCCATCATCGTTTCTCCGGAAGCCAAAGACATAACAAGTATGATAGGTAACCGTTCAGACCCTCCTCGCCCCCGGAGGGGGAGAGGGTCGGGGTGAGGGGGCTAACTTATTGCTTTCGCCATCCCTCACCCCCAAACCCCTCTCCCAAAGGGCGAGAGGGTCCAAAAAATATGATAGAGGAAAAAAATAATCATGTATATCCCTGTTTTACAACCTATTATAAGCATATATCGGGATATTTTAGGGATATGACTGGGATATTCATCGGGAAGTAAAGAGGGATAATCCATTAGCCACTAGCCCGGATGGAATGTAATGGAATCTGGGGCCTTCGGGTTGCAACGGGCGCGATTCCCCGTTTTTGCTGCGTGGCGTCCCCGGATTCCGCTACGCTGCATCCGGGCTACGGTACCGTGCTCCTCACTCCTCACTCCTCACTCCTCATCGGATGGATTTGGAACAGGAGGCATCGATGGCGGTAAAGTGTTGCCGCCCTACGACTATTCCCCATCCCGCTCAAAAGCCTCGGCGCCAACCCCAAGAGCACAAGGTTCATCGCCGGGAGGATTATCTACTAGCATTAGCGCTATTGATTCCTGATCTCACTCATGAATCCTCCAGGCCTTCGCTCAGGAGAAGTTTTGATGCTCGACACCCTGCCTTTGCTCGCCCCCACGGACTTCCCCCCCATCCGGCGCCAGCGCCTCGAGATCTTGCAGGCCAATCTCGGCTATCGCTGCAACCAGTCCTGTGTCCATTGTCATGTGGATGCCGGCCCCCAACGGAGTGAATCCATGTCCCGGGAGGTCGCCGAACTGCTACTGGATTTCGCCCAGCGCCAGGGCCTGGGCACCCTCGACCTGACCGGCGGGGCGCCGGAGTTGAATCCACACTTTCGCTGGTTGGTGATCCGGGCCCGGGAACTCGGGCTGCGGGTGATCGACCGTTGCAATCTCACGATCCTTATGGAGCCTGGGCAGGAGGATCTGGCCGGGTTTCTGGCTGCCCAGGGGGTGGAGATCACCGCCTCGCTGCCCTGTTACCTGGAAGAAAATATCGACCGTCAACGGGGCCGGGGGGTGTTTCGGGGGAGCATTGCCGGTCTGCAACGGTTTAATGCCTTGGGCTACGGCCTGGACCCGGGGCTGCCGCTGAACCTGGTGTACAACCCCCTCGGCCCGGATCTGCCCCCGGCCCAGGAATGTTTGGAGGCGGACTATCGCCGTCACCTCCAGGAGGGCTACGGCATCCGCTTCACCCGCCTGCTGGTGCTCACCAATATGCCGATCAAGCGCTTCGGCAGCACCCTGCTCTCGAAGGGCCGTTTCGACAGCTATCTCTCGCTGCTGCGCCTGGCCCATCGGGATGAGAATCTCGATCGGGTCATGTGCCGCAACCTCATCTCGGTGGATTGGCAGGGCTATGTCTACGATTGCGATTTCAATCAGATGCTGGGGCTGCCCCTGGGGGTGACCGGACAGCGGGTCCATCTCTCCCAATTGCTCGATGCGGATCTCAGCGATCGTCCCATTCGCGTGGCCGCTCATTGCTATGGTTGCACCGCCGGCCAGGGGAGCAGTTGCGGTGGCGCCCTGGCCGCCGCCTAGCCGAGCCTCCTTCCGCTATCGACACTGGAGAGTCCCGCCATGAACCCCAAACGCCTCGCCCTCATCGCCCTCCTGGCCCTGGCCGTCGGGCTCTTTTTCTGGCTCGATCTGGGTCGTTACCTGGACTTCGCCTTTCTCAAGAGCCAACACCAGGCCCTGGTGGCTTATCGGGAGGCCCATCCGCTGCTCAGCAGCGCTGTCTTTTTCCTGCTCTATGTCGCCGTTACCGCCCTGTCTCTCCCCGGGGCGGCGATCATGACCCTGGCCGCTGGCGCCATCTTCGGTCTGTTCTGGGGATTGGTGTTGGTCTCCTTTGCCTCCAGCCTCGGTGCGACCGCCGCCATGCTGGTGGCCCGTTATCTGTTGCGGGACGGGGTGCGTCGCCGCTTCGGCCAGCGTCTCGCCGCCGTGGACGCGGGTCTGGCCAAGGACGGACCCTGGTATCTGTTCAGCCTGCGACTGGTGCCCATCTTTCCCTTCTTCGTCATCAATCTGTTGTTCGGTCTCACGGCCATGGGAGCAAGCTCTTTTTACTGGGTGAGTCAGATCGGCATGCTTCCCGGCACCCTAGTGTACATCAATGCCGGCACCCAGCTCGCCCAACTCGAGGGGTTGAAGGGGATTCTGGCGCCGGGTCTGTTGTTGTCTTTCGTCCTACTGGGGATCTTCCCCCTCATCGCCCGTCGTCTTGTCAACCTCATCCAGGCCCGCCGAGTCTACGCCCGCTGGTCGAAACCCCGTCGCTTCGAGCGCAATCTGGTGGTGATCGGCGCCGGTGCCGCCGGCCTGGTGACGGCCTATATCGCCGCGGCGGTCAAGGCCAAGGTGACCCTGATCGAAGGCCAACGCATGGGCGGGGATTGTCTCAATACCGGCTGCGTACCCTCCAAGGCCATCATCCGCAGCGCCAAACTCTTGCATCAGGCCCGCCACGCCGCGGCCTTGGGTATCAAGAAGCTTGAGCTGGAATTCGACTTCGCCGAGGTTATGGCCCGGGTGCATCGGGTCATTCGTACCGTCGAGCCCCATGATTCCGTGGAACGCTACACCGCCCTCGGTGTGGAGGTGATCCAGGGTCGGGCCCGCATCACCTCGCCCTGGACGGTGGAGGTCACCACCCCGGACGGACAGCGCACCCTTACCACTCGGGCCATTGTCATCGCCGCCGGCGCTGAACCCCAGGTAGCTTCGATTCCGGGTCTGGAAGAGGTCGGTTATCTGACTTCGGACAGTCTCTGGGGGCTCCAGGAACTCCCCCGGCGCCTGGTGGTGCTGGGTGGTGGACCCATCGGCTGCGAACTGGCCCAGGCCTTCGCCCGTCTGGGCAGCCAGGTCAGTCTGGTGCAGCGGGGCCCCCGCCTGCTGCCCAAGGAGGATCCGGAGGTGTCCATCCAGCTCCGCCAGGCGCTGGAGGCGGACGGTATCCGTGTGCTGACCGAGCACCAGCCTATTCGCTGCGAACGTCGCGGTGAGGCAAAACACATCATCCTGCGCCATGGGGAGGGGGAGAGCGACCTCAAATTCGATGTCCTGCTCTGTGCCCTGGGGCGGGTCGCCCGCACCCGGGGCTATGGCCTGGAGGAGCTGGGCATCCCGCTCAACCCGCAACGCACCATTGAAACCGACGCCTATCTGCGGACCCTCTATCCCAACATCTTCGCCTGCGGCGATGTCGCCGGTCCCTATCAGTTCACCCACGCCGCCGGCCATCAGGCCTGGTACGCGGCGGTAAACGCCCTTTTTGGTCAGTTCAAGCGCTTTCGCGTCGATTACTCGGTCATTCCCTGGACCACCTTCACCGATCCCGAGGTGGCCCATGTCGGTCTCAACGAACAGACCGCCAAAGAGCAGGGGATCGCCCACGAGGTCACCCGTTACGATCTCGAGGACCTGGATCGTGCCATCGCCGACGGCACCGCCCATGGGTTCGTCAAGGTGCTCACCAGCCCGGGGCGGGATCGCATCCTCGGCGTCACCATCGTCGGCGAGCATGCCGGTGACCTGCTGGCCGAGTTCGTCCTCGCCATGCGCCATGGCCTGGGACTCAACAAGATCCTTTCCACTGTCCACACCTATCCGACCCTCTCCGAGGCCAACAAGTACGCCGCCGGGGCCTGGAAGCGGGCCCATGCCCCGGCGGCCTTGTTGCGTTGGATCGGTCGCTACCATCAGTGGCGATTGGGGGGCTGATGTCTCAGCCCCTCACTGGCTCTTGAAGCTGCGCCAGGGATTGGCCGCTGAATCGCTGCCCGAGGGCGGCGACTTGTCTGAGCTCTCGTACTTTTTCCGTTGGCTGGAAGACTGGGACTGACCGCCGTCTCCAGTTGTCGGCGCGGTTTGGATCTGTCGTGACGATTCCCGCTTGGTGGGAGTAGCTGGCTCGGGAGAGGCGTCCTGGACGCCGCGCGACGACGGCCAACGGGATGGACCCGACCCCGTGGTCGCCGGTCCGCTGGAGGAAGGAGATGCATCCCTTGACCAGGAAGAGGGCGAATAGGGCTGGTTGGGTCGATCCTCGCCCGGCTCCCGGATCCTGGTGGAGGTTTTGGGGGTGGTCGCCGGATCGGTGATCTGAGGTCTGGGCGAGACGATCGGCACCGAGCTGTCGCCCCCTCTCGGGCTGATGCTGATACCCGGGGCCGGGGTGGAGGGCGATTCCCACCTGGTGGGGGGCTTCTCCCTTGGCTCGGGGTTGTCGTAGGGTTGAGAACGGCGTTCCCGGGGCGATGGCCCGGCGGTGGAAGAACCGGAAGACTCCGTCCCCGAGTCCCAACGCTTCGATTTTCGCCCGGACTCGAGGTTATTTTGGCTCGGGGGGGCGCTATCGCTGCCGTAAGTGTCTGCTTGTCCGCGGTTACCCGGAGGTTGGTCGGCGTCGATGAAGGCGGACGGCGGCGGTGTCCGTCCGGAACCCGTAGATTTGTATTCCGGGCGTGAGGGAGATCCAGGCTCGGCGCGGCGGGGTTGATAAGTATCCGTGCGATCCTGAGGACTCCATTCCGGTATCCGATCGGCATCCCGGTCCCGGCTGGAAGAAACCGGCATGGGTTTGCTGGGGCGGGCCTCCCGCCAGGCCTGGGTACGAGCGGGGCTGGTTGTCACCCTGGGGCGATACACGGGGAGTTCGCGACGATCCCAATCCCGGTCCCTGTCCCGCTGGCCCTGGGGATGGATGGCGTCCTGGTCGACAAGGCGTACCCGGGGGACGGGTCGCCCGAGGCGCTTCTCGATGGGTCTGGCGTCGAAGCTGCGGTTCACCGCCCGGTTGTTGACATAGACATAGTTGGTCACATTGTTGGTGATGCGGATCAGGGAATGATTCTGATGGCCGGTGACGATGTGACGGTGAACGCCCGGCTCGACGAAATAGCGGTCTTCGACGAAGCAGAAGTGGCCGGGGGCGATGATGATGTCACGCTCCACGACCTGGGGGGTCAGATAGACGCTGTGCCTGTGTCTTAGCGGCGGGAGCGGCGCCCATCCCACCCAACCGCCGCCGTAGCGCCATTCCACCCAGGCCGGGGCCCAGACCAGACCCGGGACCCAGACCCATCCCCAACGGGGCGAATCGTACCAACGGCCATAATGGAAGGTGGCCCAGCCCCATTCATCCTCCCAGTCCGAGACCCAGCTCCAGCCGTCCTCGGTCCACAGCCAGCGTCCGTCGGTGTAGGGTCGCCAGTCCCGGCTCAGATGGCGGGGGCGCCAGGCCCAGCCGTAGTCTTCGACCTGGGTCCAGTCGCCGTAAGGCTCCAGGCGCTCATAAAAGAAATCCACCGCGGCGGTCGAGTCTTCATAGGCATCCACCGGGGACGAGGTGGTCGCTGGATAGTCGCTGCCGCCATCCTCGTACACCTGGGTATATTGGGCACAGCCGCCGAGGACGGTCAGGCCGAGCAGGATCGCCAACCATGTTTTGTTCATGCCTTCACCTGTTTGGATTCGATCTCCGGGTGTGGTTCCCGGGTATTCCCGTTCCCCGCCGTCGGGGTCGGTTGTCCTTTTCTAGATTAGCCTAAGCCGAGAGCCCTGAACCCAGGCTGAATCCATTTCCTTCGCGCTCCTTGCCTGCGGACTGGGATGTGTGTTGCATATTTGAATATTCTGATTTTCTTGAAAAACCTGGATTTTTCTTCTATACTGTTGATTATGGAAGGGCTTTTCGAGCTTCAGGGAATGGGCGCTGGCCTTGAGCCGGAAACATGACCGATGCGTCATAACCCGGCGCCATGGAGTCAGGGATCGCCTGGTCCTTCCGACGAGCGGCATTACTGGGTCGATTGATGAGTGAGGCAAAGATGCGCAAGCTTGGATTGGCTCTCCTGGTGGTCCTCTCCTTGGGGTTGTATCTCTGGTTGGGTGGCGACAAGTCGCCTGTTTCGGAACCTCCAGGGATAGCGGTCAAACCGCCATCATCGCCTCCGGTGACTTCCTCTCTCCCCCTGTCCCGGAACCAGGTCGCCGAACGGCGCCAAGCCCAGGCCCCTGTGGGTCATCGTCCGCCGACGGACGGATCCGCTGGTTACGGCGGTCCCTCGTATGCCGAGGGCGAGGGGTGGAATGGTTCCCAAGGCGCGCCCGACGCCTTCCGCTTCCGTCCCTGGACCGAGAACGAAAGGCTGCGTCTGGAACGCGAGCCATCGAATCCCTACACCGATTCACCCCTGCCGCCGGGACGCGGCTATGCCCTCTACCCGCCGAAGTCCTACGCCCAACAACAGCCCGGCTATGTGCCACCTCAGCCGGGTGACTTCCAGTACCGGTTCAGACCCCGGGATCCCGCCCAGGAGATGAATCGCTGGACAGGCAACTTCCCGCCGCCCAATCCCTATCTACCCAACGCCATGCCGCAGCAGGGGGAACTCTATCCCTATCAGGGGCGGGATCCGGGCAGTCCCTGGCAGAAAAACAGCCGGGCCATGCCGTCAGGGAAATCCCTCTGGGCGGCCCGTGGTCTGGAACTCTGACAGGAATCTTGTACATCGTCCCGGATATCGCTGGCGATTTCCGGGCATGGACTCTGTAGGCCGGTTTTTTGTTCTGTGGAGAAGAACAATCCGATCCAAGATGAGTTATTGTTCTCCTGAGAAGAACGATAAAGAGCCATTTTCAGCCGAGGCCCGGTTCCCTACAGCCCCGTTCCGATCCGGCTGAACCTCGTTGGGCCCAATAGCTTGGGCTGGGCGGCGGAGTCCGCATGGCCGCGGAAGGGAGACAGACTCGGGAAGGGGGCAGCGGGATTCCGCTCAGGCGGCCTGTTTCAGTGGTTGGGGTTCATGCCTGGGGTTGTACACCCCCAGGATCTCCTGATTTTCCACATGCAGGGCCAACACCCGCGGCACCCCGTTACTGAAGGGTTCATCGTGGTGTTCGGTGTAGCGGTGATACACCGGCAGGTGACAGACATGGTGAGGATGATAGACGCCGATCGGATAGCCGTAGGGCATCGGTGGCGTTTTTGCCTTGGTGGCGGCCAACTGCCGCATCTCCCGGCCCAGGATGAGTTCGTCCTGAAACTGGGCTACTTTTTCGGCGATGAGATCATCAAGAATCTTTTCGTACGACATGGGATGCCTTGGTGATACTCGTTCCTGTCTGTTGGGTGGGAGATTCCCCCAGCGAGAATCTCTTGCGACCGGTTTTATTGTCCGACATAACAGAATGGTATTCCTTGACATTTCTCATACAGACAGGGGAATACCCGCGCTCATCGATAGCTGGCGATACCCGCCGCCAGCCTGGAGACCGAGCTACGATAGTCGGCGCGGTGACGCTCGAACAGGGCCTTCATCTCCCCTTTGCAGTAGTCGGCGCCGGTGCGCAGGAGTTTGTCGAGAAAGAACGGCGCCGTCTCTACTTCCTGCGCCAGCAGCCAACCCAGGATGAAACGCTCCTTGGGGGTGAATCTGTGGCCGAAGGAGAGATCATCGAGAAAATCGGCGAGCGCCACGTCCACCTGGGCGTAGTACACCAACCCCAGATCGATGAAAAAATTGCGTATCAGGGGGTTGCCTGCCTCGATGATGCCTGTGGCGAAGCGGGTGGCGCGGTCGTAGGCGCGTCCTGGGTGGCGTTGGGAAACGTACTGGTGCTGATCCAGGAAAAGATCGGGGTCAGGGAAGAGTTCGGTTTTGAGCTTCGACAAGGCCGTGGCCAGGGTGAGGAAGAGGCGCGATCTCGGTTGTTTGGTATAGGACTTCCAATCCCCCTTGTGGCTCTGTTGCAGCCGCTCGACCAGGGAAGCCAGATCCCCGATCCCCTCGGCTTTGTCCTTGCTGAGCAAGGTCTGCCCCCAAGCGAGCAAGATGCTCTCCCAGCCGTTGGCGTCGTACTCCGGTCTCTGCTCGAGGCTGAAGAAGCGGCTGTGGTAATGCTGGTCGAAGCGATGCATCTGTTCCGGAGCAAAGACCCGGAACACCTTGCGGGTCGGGCCATGGAGCGCCGTCTGCACGACCAGTCGGTTGAGGATCTCCGACTCCCGGGTGATTCTCGGCCATTCCCGGGATTGCAGGACCGCCAGTTCCCGTTGTAGCCCCGGATCCGGAGTACGCTGAGCCTGGAGTTCGAGGATGGCCAGCGCCTCGCCAAAGATCTGTCGGAGGGTATCTCCATCTTTTGCTCCGGGGATCGCCTTGGGTTTGACGGCGCCCGGCGCTATGGCCGGTGGCTCCCCGGGGTCCGTTGGTGCCTGGTCGGACGGGTAGGGGACTTCGGGATAGGCGAAGCGATAGACCCCCTCGTGCTTCTCGATCCCCAGCCCGTGATCGGATTTGAGGTGGTGGAGGTGGCTTTGGATCGCCCCCCACTTACGCCCGCTGGCAAGGAGCTGTTCCTTGGTGACCCCGTACAGCAACATCTGGTCCACCAGGGCGGCTCCAGCCCCGTGATCGAGCCAGCTCTTGTCGCCAATCATCGCCTTCGACGGGTCCAGCATCATCCGCCGGGTGGCGAGTTCATCCTGTTCGGTGTTGCGGTTGAAGCTCATAAGGTGGTTCCTCTAGCCGCGGCCACTCTGATCACCCCTGGACCCAGTCGGTTCGTAGACAGCGGTTGGTCGAGGCGATGCCCCTCGCATCCCGGGCGCAGGTTCCTGATTCGGCGCCCGAATACCGGGTAAGCACGCAGGCGCCACCTCAGGATAAACCAAAAACATGGTTTTGGCTGTTGAAAATCGAATTTATGGAAAAACGCTAAGCCTTGCCGCCCTCATGCCTGCCGAAGGGACCCGGGCCTCGGCTGAAAATGGCCATTCTTCGTTCTCTAAAAGAGAACAATAATATGTAAGCCGACTCATTGTTCTCTATAGGAGAACAATGAGTCGGCTTACAGAGCCCATGCCCGGGAACGAGGGAAAAGGGTGCACCCGCCGATGAGGGGAATCGGTATCGGTATCGGTATCAGTATCAGTATCAGTATCAGCGGGGATACTCCCTCACCCAGCGACGGGTTGGGAGCGAGGGGAGGCATAAGGCGGGTTCTGTCAAAACAAATACCCGCCGGCTGGTCTGTTCGTCCGCCTTCGGTGTTACGCCAGCCGTCACCGAGCTCAGTCCGCGCCGGCTGGCGCGCCTGGAAGGCGAACGAACCGCCGGCGCATTCTGGTCTTTCTTTTTCCGGCAATCGCCTTAAGCCTTGACCACCAACACCGGGCAGTCGACGAAGCCGATCACCCGTTCGGAGACACTGCCCAGCAGCAGTCGATCCATCCCCGAACGACCATGGCTGCCGAGCAGGATGAGGTCGGCGGCGATCCGCTTGGCCTTGTCGACGATGGCCATGGCGGGTTGACCGACCAATACCTCCCGCTCCGGGGTGATGCCCTGCTGGTTGAGATAACCGGCGATGCGCTCGAGGGTGGCCGTGGCTTCTCCGACCTGAGACTCGCCGGCGGCCACCGAAACCACCGAAACCGGCACCGGGCAATGGTTGGAAAGGCGAGCGGCGGCCTGAGCGGCGGCCTCGCTGTGACGGGAGCCATCCACCGCCAGCAGCAAGCGCTGGCCGTCGAGATGGGCTTCCCTGGGTACCACCAGCACTTGGCAATCGGCATGACCGATGACCTTGGCCGTAGTGCCCCCGAGCATCATCCGTAACAGATCTTTCTTGCCGCGACGACCCATGACGATGAGATCCATGCGGCTTTGCCTGGCCTCTTCGGTGATCTCCTCGTACACCTCGTTACCATAGCGCAGCAGGATCTCGCAGGGCACGCCCGCGGCCTGGGCTTGCGCCCGAATCCCTTCCAGATGCGCCAGGGCCTCCTGTTTCTCCTTTTCCAGCAGGGGCTGGGCCAGGGTCTCGAACTCCGGATTGCTGGGGATGACCGAGAGGGCCTGCAATCGGCCTGTGCACCGCTGGGCCAGGCGGATGGCCTCCCGGGTCGCCCCGAGGCTGAACTCGGAACCATCGGTGACCAGCAGGATGCGTTTCCAGGCGCCCGCCTTGATCTCCTGGAGGGAACTGGGTTCTTCATTCGCCGGGGACGGCGTCAAGACGGCGGCCGCCTCCTCCGCCCGGTGGGCGCGCAGTCCCTTCCACAGCGCCGAAAGGACGATGGTCGCCCCGGTGGCCAGGGCGAAAATGAGCATGGCGAAGCTGGCGTTCTTCATGCCGCCCGCCATGGCCGGGTCCAGGGTCGAGATCAGTTGCAGATCCGAGAGATAAACCGGAATGACGATGCCGCGGCTGAAGAGCACCAGCAACATGATCACCCCCATCACCACCTTCACCATGTAGGGTTTCACATAGGTGGTGCCTATGGCCCCGAGCTGGATGCCGAACAGGGAGCCGGCAAGGATGATCATGGCCAGACGGATGTCGACGAATCCCGCCCAGGCATACTTGATGGTGCCGCCCAGGCCCATGACGAAGGCGATCACCAGTTCGGTCGCCGAGGCCATCAAACCAGGCACGCCGAGCACGTACATCATCGCCGGCACGCCGATGAAGCCGCCAACGGCGATGGTGGCGGCGAGCATGCCGGTGGCGAAGCCGAGGGGAATGGTGAAGAGCACCGAGACCTCGGTACCTATGGATTTG
>Ga0268298_10002001_pt1 | contig 22834 bp, 21 predicted proteins | sample WWTPWeurt_MetaG_FD_194462 | JGI IMG/M metagenome (GOLD analysis project Ga0268298, IMG submission 194462) | Activated sludge microbial communities from WWTP in Nijmegen, Gelderland, Netherland - WWTP Weurt | ecosystem: Engineered > WWTP > Aerobic digester > Activated sludge | place... | reverse complement strand
CCGGATTCGGCGTTGCCGGAATCGGCCTCGTCGAGGGTCAGGGCTTCAAATACCTTGGGCATGGCCTCGCGGGGGAACTTGATGTCCACCACCGCGCCGATGCACTGAACGATGTTTCCGTTGCTCATGGTCGTTTCCTTAAATTAAATCCATTAACCCGCGATTGCGGCGGCGCCGCCGACGCGATTGCGATTTGGTCTCGTCATAACGTTCGCTGCGCTCACGTTAGCCTCGCCCAATCTAGCCTGCAATCGCGGCAGCACCGCCGACGATCTCGGAAATTTCCTTGGTGATCGCCGCCTGGCGTGCCTTGTTGTAGATCAGTTGCAGTTCCTTGATCACGCTGCCCGCGTTGTCGGTCGCCGCCTTCATCGCCACCATGCGTGCCGACTGTTCGGAGGCCATGTTTTCGGCGACGCCCTGGTAGATCAGTGCCTCGACATAACGCAGCAGCAATTCGTCGATCACGACCTGGGCATCCGGCTCGTAGAGGTAGTCCCAGCTCCGGTCGGGGGTGCCCATGCGCTCGCCGGACAGCGGCAGCAGCGGCTCGATTACCGGCTCCTGCTTCATGGTATTGATGAAGCGGGTGTAGGCCAGATGGACGGCATCCAGTTCGCCGTTGCGGAAGGCATCGATCATGACCTTGACCGGCCCGACCAGCTTGTCCAGGTGGGGCGTGTCGCCGAGGTGGGTAACATGCGAAATCACCTTGGCGCCGGCGCGCTGCATGAAACCCAGCCCCTTGTTGCCGATGCAGGTGACCTGGATGTCGGTGACGCCCCCGGCCTGCCACTGGCGCATGCTGGAGAGCGCCTGGCGCAGGACGTTGGTGTTGAGGCCGCCGCACAGGCCCTTGTCGGTGGTGACGACGATCAGGCCTACGCGCTTGACCTCCGCCACTTCTCCCCGACTGAGGAAGGCATGGCGGTACTCGGTCACATTGGCCTGCGAGAGATTGGCCGCCAGGCGGCGGATCTTCTCGCTGTAGGGACGTGCGGCACGCATCCGTTCCTGCGCCTTGCGCATCTTGGAAGCGGCCACCATTTCCATGGCCTTGGTGATCTTGCGCGTGTTCTGCACGCTCTTGATCTTGGTGCGGATCTCCTTGCTGCCCGGCATGATCGCTCTCCGTTAGCAGTAGGTGATCAGGACCAGGACTTCTTGAACTCGGCGCAGGCGGCCTTCAGCTCGGCCTCGGCATCCTTGTCGAGATCCTTGGTGCTGGCGATCTTTTCCATCAGCGCCGCATGCTTCTGCTCCATGAAATGGTGCAGGTCGGTTTCGAAGGCGAGGATGCGGGTGACGTCGACGTCATCCATGAAGCCTTCGTTCGAGGCGTACAGCGAAACGGCCATCTGCGCCACGGACAGCGGCGAATACTGCAGCTGCTTCATCAGCTCGGTGACGCGGCGGCCGCGCTCGAGCTGCTTGCGCGTGGCGTCGTCGAGGTCGGAAGCGAACTGGGCAAAGGCCGCCAGTTCGCGATACTGGGCCAGGGCCAGACGCACGCCGCCACCGAGCTTCTTGATCACCTTGGTCTGGGCGGCACCACCGACGCGGGACACCGAAACGCCGGCGTTCATGGCGGGACGGATACCGGCGTTGAACAGGTCGGTCTCGAGGAAGATCTGGCCGTCGGTGATCGAGATGACGTTGGTCGGAACGAAGGCGGAAACGTCGCCGGCCTGGGTTTCGATCACCGGCAAAGCGGTCAGCGAACCGGTCTTGCCCTTGACTTCGCCGTTGGTCAGCTTCTCGACCCAGGCTTCGGAAACGCGCGCGGCGCGCTCGAGCAGGCGCGAATGGATGTAGAACACGTCGCCGGGATAGGCTTCGCGGCCGGGCGGGCGACGCAGCAGCAGCGAGATCTGGCGGTAGGCCCAGGCCTGCTTGGTGAGGTCGTCGTAAATGATCAGGGCATCCATGCCGCGGTCGCGGAAGTACTCGCCCATGGTGCAGCCGGCGTAGGGCGCGAGATACTGCAGCGCGGCGGAGTCGGAGGCGGAAGCGGCGACGACGATGGTGTATTCCATCGCGCCGTATTCCTGGAGCTTGCGCACCACGTTGGCGATGGTCGAGGCCTTCTGGCCCACCGCAACGTAGATGCAGAACATGTTCTGCCCCTTCTGGTTGATGATGGTGTCGACCGCGACGGCGGTCTTGCCGGTCTGGCGGTCGCCGATGATCAGCTCGCGCTGGCCGCGGCCGACCGGGACCATCGAGTCGATCGCCTTGAGGCCCGACTGCACCGGCTGCGACACCGACTTGCGCCAGATCACGCCCGGCGCCACCTTCTCGACCTTGTCGGAAAGCTTGGCGTTGATCGGGCCCTTGCCGTCGATCGGCTCGCCCAGGGCATTGACCACGCGGCCGAGCAGCTCGGGGCCGATCGGCACTTCCAGGATGCGGCCCGTGCACTTGACGGTGTCGCCTTCGGAGATGTGCTCGTAGTCGCCCATGACCACGGCGCCGACCGAGTCGCGCTCGAGGTTCAGCGCGAGGCCGAAGGTGTTGCCGGGGAATTCCAGCATTTCGCCCTGCATGGCGTCGGTCAGGCCGTGGATGCGGCAGATGCCGTCGGTGACCGAAACCACGGTACCTTCGTTGCGGGCCGAGGCGGCCAGCTGCATGTTCTGGATCCGGCTCTTGATCAGGTCGCTGATTTCGGATGGATTGAGATTCATGGAATTGCTCCTAGTTCTTTAGCGCGGTGGCCATCGCGGCGAGTTTGCCGCGGACCGAGGCGTCGATCACTTCATCGCCGACGGCGATGCGGACACCACCAATGAGTTCTGCATCGACCTTGACGGTCGCCTTGATCCTGCAGCCGAACTTGCGTTCGAGGTCGGCCACGAGGTTTTTCAGCGTGGCTTCGTCGAGGGCGAAGGCCGAAGAGATTTCGGCATCCTTGACCCCTTCGTGGCCGTGCTTGAGCTCCTCGAACAACCCGCTGATTTCGGGCAGCACGATCAGGCGGTCGTTGTCGGCCAGGACGCGCACGAAGTTGCGCTGGTCGGCCGACAGGTCGAGCTTGCCGGCGGAAGAGGCGACGTCGACGCAGAGCTGCGCCAGTTCGGCGGCACCCAGGCGCGGATTGCCGATGCACTCTTCCATTTCGGGGCGGGCGGTGACGGCGGAAAGCCGTGACAGAGCCACCGACCAGGCGTCAAGGGCATTGCCGCCCCTGGCCAACTGGAATGCGGCCTCGGCATAGGGACGCGCAAGAGTGACGTTCTCGGCCATGGCGGATCAGAGCTCCGACTTGAGCTGCGTCAGCAGCTCGGCGTGGGCCTGGGCGTTGATTTCCCTGCGCAGGATGCGCTCGGCACCGGCCACCGCCAGCACCGCGACCTGCTCGCGCAGGGCTTCGCGGGCACGCTGCGACGCGGCGGCGGCTTCGGCCTCGGCGGCCTCGCGCGCGGCACTGACGATCCGTGCGCCTTCGGCGCGCGCCTCGTCGATCAATTGCGCCACCTGGCGTTCGGCGCCACTGCGGAACTCGGCAGCCGATTCGCGCGCCTTGCGCAGCTCCTCACCCGCCTTCTTCTCGGCGTGCGCCAGGTCTGTTCTGGCCTTGTCCGCGGCCGCAAGCCCGTCGGCTATCTTGCTTGCGCGCTCGTCGAGTGCCTTCATGATGGGCGGCCACACGAATTTCATCGTGAACCACGCCAGGATGAGGAACACAACCAGCTGGGCAAACAGCGTTGCGTTCAGATTCACGGTAATCGCTCCTTAAAGGTTATTGGAGACGATTACTTGATGAACGGGTTGGCAGTCGTGTACCAGAGGGCGATACCGGTACCGATAATGAACGCGGCATCGATCAGACCGACCAGCAGGAACATTTTGGTTTGCAGCGTGTTCATCAGCTCGGGCTGACGGGCGGAAGCTTCCAGAAAACGGCTGCCCATGATGCCGATGCCGATACAGGCACCCGCGGCGCCAAGACCGATGATCAGACCGGCCGCCAGCGCGACGAAACCAACGATGTTGCCTTCCATGATGACTCCTTGTGTGAAAAAGTGAAGGTTAAGTGGAGATTTTGAGACTAGTGGCTTTCATGTGCCTGACCGATGTACACCAGGGTCAGCATCATGAAGATGAAAGCTTGCAGCGTGATGATCAGGATGTGGAAAATGGCCCAGGCGGTGCCGGCAAAAACGCCCCCCAGCCAGAGCAGGCCGCTGCCGAAGGTGCCCGACCAGGCCGCGCCCATCAGCGCGATCAGCATGAAGATCAGTTCGCCGGCATACATGTTGCCGAACAGTCGCATGCCGTGCGAGACGGTCTTGGCGACAAACTCGATCATCTGCATGGCGAAATTGACCGGCCACAGCAAGGGATGGGCGCCGAAGGGAGCGGTGAACAGCTCGTGCATCCAGCCACCGATGCCCTTGATCTTGACGCTGTACCAGATGCAGAGGATCAGCACGCCGAGGGACATGCCGAGCGTGGCATTGAGGTCGGCGGTGGGTACCACGCGCATGTAGGCGTGGTGGGGATCGTGGCCGGCGGCGCCATAGGCGACTTCCCAGAGGCGTGGCAGCAGGTCGACCGGGAGCAGGTCCATCGCGTTCATGAAGAAAATCCAGACGAACACCGTCAGGGCCAGGGGAGCGATGAAACTTCGGTCGCCATGGACGATCGATTTGGATTGCGATTCGACCATTTCGACCAGGATTTCGACGGCGGCCTGGAAGCGGCCCGGCACGCCGGAGGTGGCCTTGGCGGCGGCGCTGGCCAGAATCAGTACCGCCAGCAAGCCGAGGGAAATCGACCAGAAAAGGGAATCGAGATGGAACACCGACCAATCCACCAGCGAGGTCTGCGCCGTGTTCTTGAGGTGCGTCAGGTGGTGGATGATGTATTCGGAAGCGTTGGGACCTTGGGCTGCCATGCTCGTTCAGGCCTTCGTCAAAATCACTATCAGGTTTGCCTTCAGCGCCAGGAACACCCCGGCCAGCAGTGCCAGCCAATCGAGTTCCCGATACGCCCCCGCCACGATCACCAGCAACGCCAGCGTTGCCGCAATCTTGATCAACTCGCCTACAAAAAACCTGCCGACCGACGCCCGACCGCTGGATGCTGCGGCCCACAGGCTGAGGGCGAAAAACAGGTTCGGTACCACGATTGCCGCGCCGCCCAATCCTGCCGACACCGCCCCGTGCAACCCACCCCAGAATCCGGCGAGTCCGGCGACGATCAGCGTGGCGATGCCTTGATGGAATACGGCCTTAAACATCTATAAGACCGGGCCGCGTCCGAAAGCCCGCGAATATAGGGCATTGATTAGGGGTTGTCAAACATTTTATGTTGCAGCGCGCCATTTTTGCGTCGATTCAACCAAGCCGCGCCAGCAAACCATCCAACTGGTCGAGGCTGCCGAATCGTATCGACAGGCTGCCGCCTCCCTTGCGGTTGGCGCTGATCTTGACCGTCGCCCCGAGGCGGTCGGAAAGCTCTTCTTCAAGGCGCAACAGATCGCGGTCGGGTTTCCTGTCGGCGGCTTTTTTTGCCGGGGGGTTGAGTTCGCGGGCCACCATCCGCTCGGTTTCGCGGACCGAATAACCCTTGTCCGCCACCAGGGCCGCGATGCGGCCCTGCTCGCCCTTGGACAGCGGCAGCAGCGCGCGGGCATGGCCCATCTCGATATCGCCCGCCATCAGCATGTCCTGCGCCGGCTTGGCGAGCTGCAACAGGCGCAGCAGGTTGGAGGCCGCCGAACGCGAGCGACCGACCGCATCCGCGGCCTGTTGGTGGGTCATCGTGAATTCGTCGATCAGGCGCTGGATGCCGGCCGCTTCCTCGAGCGGATTGAGGTCTTCCCGCTGGATGTTCTCGATCAGCGACATTGCCAGTGCCGCATCGTCCGGAATGTCGCGGATCAGCACCGGCACTTCGGCCAGACCGGCGATCTGCGCCGCGCGCCAGCGCCGCTCGCCGGCGATGATCTCGAAGCGTCCCGCGGCTATCGGGCGCACCGAGATCGGCTGGATCAGCCCCTGGGCCTTTATCGAGGCCGCCAGCTCCTCCAGCGAGCCGGGGTCCATGCGCGTGCGCGGCTGGTATTTGCCCGGCTGCAGGGACGCCACCGGCAGCGATTCCTGCCGCTGCGTTTCGGGGGCGTTGTTGGCTGCCAGCAGGGCGTCAAGGCCTCTGCCGAGGCCTTTTTGTTTCGGTGGATTCACGGGTTTTCCTTCCAGGTGTTGACGCGTGCGATGAGTTCGACGGCGAAGGCCAGATAGGCCTGCGCGCCCTTGGCGGCCTTGTCGAACAGCACGCCGGGAACGCCGTAGCTGGGCGCCTCGGCGAGCCTGACGTTTCTCGGCACCAGGGTCTTGAACACCTTGTCGCCGAAATGCTCCTCCAGCTGCGCCGAGACCTGGTTCGACAGCGTGTTGCGCGGGTCGAACATGACGCGCAACAGGCCGATGATCTTCAGTTCGCGGTTCAGGTTGGCGTGCACCTTCTTGATGGTGTTCACCAGGTCCGACAGGCCTTCCAGGGCGTAGTATTCACATTGCATCGGTATGATGACGCCATGGGCGGCGCAGAGGCCGTTGAGGGTCAGCATCGACAGCGAGGGCGGGCAGTCGATCAGGACAAAGTCATAATCGGCGCGATGCGCGGCGAGCGCCGCCTTGAGCCGCATCTCGCGCTGGTCCAGATCGACCAGCTCCACCTCGGCCCCGGCCAGGTCGCGATTGGCCGGCAGCACGTCGAAATGCCCGCTCGGCGACGCGATGCGGGCGCCTTCGAGGGTCGCCAGCTGCAGCAGCACCTGGTACACGGAGGAATGCAGGCAGCGCTTGTCCACCCCGCTGCCCATGGTCGCATTGCCCTGCGGATCGAGATCCACCAGCAGGGTGCGCTGCCCGTTGGCGGCAAGGGCCGCCGCCAGATTGACCGCGGTGGTGGTCTTGCCCACCCCGCCCTTTTGGTTGGCGATTGCAAAAATGTGCATCTTCAGGCTTTCTCAAGTACCAGCAGGTGGCGTTGCGCGTCGACTCCGGGAACGCGCAGCGGCAGGCATTCGGACAGGCGCCAGCCTTGCGGCAGACGGCCGATTTCCTCTTCCGGAACAAGGCCCTTCATCGCATACAGGATTCCCCCGGCGGCGAGCAGGTGGCCGGCGAGCCGGATGAAGTCGGCCAAATCGGCAAAGGCGCGCGAGATCGCGGCATCGAAGCCGCCGCCGGGCAGGTCTTCGACCCGGCCCCCGGCGACCTCGACGTTGCCCAGGCCCAGTTCGATTTTCGCCTGGCGCTGGAAGGCGGTTTTCTTGTCGACGGCGTCCACCAGGGTCAGCTTCAGCTCCGGGCAAGCGATGGCCAGCGGTATCCCGGGCAGGCCGGCGCCGCTGCCGACGTCGGCCCAGCGCCGTCCCGCCAGCGCCGACTTTTCGAGCACCGGCAGCACGGCGAGGGAATCCAGCAGGTGGTGGGTCAGCATCTCGTTTTCGTCGCGAATCGCGGTCAGGTTGTAAGTCCGGTTCCATTTCGCCAGCAGTCCCAGGTAGGCGAGCAGCCTGCGGCGGGCGTCGGCAGGCAGGTCCAGCCCCAGCGCCGCAAGCCCCGCATCCAGTCCGGCCGCGCGCGTCATGCCGCCTTGCGCCGCTTCAGGTGCACCAGCAACAGCGATATTGCCGCCGGCGTCACGCCCTGCACCCGCGAAGCCTGGCCCAGGGTCTGCGGCCGCGCCTGCTCGAGCTTCTGCCGCACCTCGAAGGACAGGCCGCGCACCTCGCCGTAATCGATGTCGGCCGGCACGGGCAGCGATTCATGGGCAAGGCTCTTGTCGATCTCTTCCTGTTGCCGCTCGATGTAACCCTGGTACTTGGCCTGGATCTCGACCTGCTCGATCACCTCCGCGGCAGCGACACCCTCCCCCGCCCCGGGCAGGCTGAGCAGGCTGGCATAGGTCACCTGCGGCCGGCGCAGCAGGTCGAACAGGCGATACTCGCGCTCCATCGGCTGCCCCAGCACGCGCAGGGCATCGGCCTCCGGCAACTGGCGCGGATTGACCCAGGTCGATTTGAGCCGCTCCGCCTCGCGTGCGACCGCGTCGCACTTGCGGTTGAAGCTATCCCAGCGCCGGTCATCCACCAGGCCCAGCTCGCGGCCGATCGCGGTCAGGCGCAAATCGGCGTTGTCCTCGCGCAGGCTGAGGCGGTATTCGGCGCGGCTGGTGAACATCCGGTAGGGCTCCGAAACGCCGCGCGTGATCAGGTCATCGACCAGCACGCCGAGGTAGGCCTGGTCGCGGCGCGGCGACCAAGCCGGCAGCTGGCGCGCCAGACGCGAGGCGTTGATGCCGGCCAGCAAGCCTTGCGCCGCCGCTTCCTCGTAGCCGGTCGTGCCGTTGATCTGGCCGGCGAAGAACAGGCCACCGATGGACTTGGTCTCCAGGCTGTCCTTGAGGTTGCGCGGATCGAAATAATCGTATTCGATGGCATAGCCGGGACGGGTGATATGCACGTTCTCCAGCCCGCGCACCGAGCGCACCAGGGCCAGCTGGACATCGAAGGGCAGGCTGGTGGACACGCCCTGCGGATAGACCTCGTGGGTGTCCAGGCCCTCCGGCTCGATGAAGATCTGGTGGCTGTCCTTGCCGGCGAAACGATGGATCTTGTCCTCGATCGACGGGCAGTAGCGCGGTCCGACGCCTTCGATGACGCCGGTGAACATCGGCGACCGGTCCAGCCCGGAACGGATGATGTCGTGGGTGCGGCTATTGGTATGTGCGATCCAGCAGGACACCTGGCGCGGATGCTGGTTGCGATTGCCGAGGAAGGAAAACACCGGCACCGGATCGTCCCCGGCCTGTTCCTGCAGCAGGGAATAATCGATGCTGCGGCCGTCGAGCCGCGGCGGCGTGCCGGTCTTAAGGCGGCCGACCGGCAGCCGGATTTCCTTGAGGCGCTCGGCCAGCGAGATCGCCGCCGGATCGCCGAAGCGCCCGGCCCGGTAGTTCGACAGGCCGACATGGACCAGGCCATTGAGGAAGGTGCCGGCGGTGAGCACCACCGTCGGTGCCTGAAAACGGATGCCGAGTTGCGTCACCACCCCGCTGACCCGGTCACCGCTGAGGATCAGGTCGTCCGCCGCCTGCTGGAACAGCGTCAGGTTGTGCTGGTTTTCGAGGCGGCCGCGGATCGCCTGCTTGTAGAGTTGCCGGTCGGCCTGGGCGCGAGTGGCCCGTACCGCCGGGCCCTTGGAGGCATTCAGGATGCGGAACTGGATGCCCGCCTCGTCGGCCGCCGCCGCCATCGCACCACCCAGGGCATCGACCTCCTTGACCAGATGGCCCTTGCCGATGCCGCCGATCGAGGGATTGCAGGACATCGCGCCGAGGGTTTCGATGTTGTGCGTGAGCAGCAGCGTGCGCGCACCGGAACGCGCCGCAGCGAGGGCGGCTTCGGTGCCGGCATGGCCGCCGCCAATCACGATCACATCAAAGGACGCGGGAAATTGCACTGGTTGCGCTCAAGTGAAAACCGGTTTGCGGGAGCTCCGGCCGTTACGCCAGGACCCGGCTCCGGAACCAAAAGAGGCGCAATCATACGCCCCTCGATTCAAAAACGCAGCCTCGGGACACCGCCGTCACCAGTCCGGGAGGCAACTGTTTCACGTGAAACTCCGGTTTCGCCTCCGGTCCCCGCGTTTCACGTGAAACACCCCCGGCAGCAGACAGACCCGGAGTCAAACGAAGGTGTCGTAGCCAAGGCGGACAATCAGGGCCGCGGCCACCACGATGAACACCCAGCGCACGAAACCGCTGCCGTGGCGCAAAGCCAGGCGCGCTCCGAGCAGGGCGCCGACGATATTGAATGCCGCCATGCCCAGGCCGACCGCCCACAGCACATGCCCGCTCGGCGCAAAGTACGCCAGCGCCGCCGCATTGGTGGAAAAATTCACCACCTTGGCGGCACTCGAGGCATGGAGGAAATCGAGCCGGAACCAATGGACGAAGGCGAAGATCATGAAGCTGCCGGCACCGGGCCCGAAGAATCCGTCGTAGAAACCCAGTACGGCGCCGACCAGCATCGCCGCCCGCCGCTCCGTCGCCGCCGCCAGCGGGGTGCCGGCGGCAACCCCGAACTGCGGCTTGATGACCGTATAGACCAGGACCAGAAATAGCAGGCAAAGCACCAGCGGCCGCACCACCTGTTTCGGCATCCAGGCCACCGCCGCCGCACCGACGAAGGAAAACAGGAAAGCCGCGGCGGCGGCCGGCAGCGCGATGCGCCAGGGCAAGGCGATGCGCCGGGCGTAGCGGATCGCGGCGTTGGCGGTACCGAAAATGCTCGCCACCTTGTTGGTGCCGAATACCGTCGCCGGCGATTCGGCGGGCAGCGCCACCAGCAGGGTCGGCACCTGGATCAGGCCACCGCCGCCGGCCACCGCGTCGACGAATCCGGCAAACAGGGCGGCTGCCAGCAGGAGGACCAGGTCGACTTCACTCATGGCCTAGGGCGTGTTCTCATTCAGGCGACGGCTGCGAAGGAGCTTGCCTGGGTGCAGGGCAAGGCGGGAGGAGCGCCGTTGGGTTGCTGACGACCAACGCCGCCATGCGGCCAGGCAAGCCCTTCCCGCAGGGTTGCGCAGGAAGGCGCGTCTGCGGCGTTGCGCCGCTTGCCCACAGATGACTGTGGGCGGCGCGCGGCGCCTTGCATCCATCGCCTTCCTGACGCAACGCAGCTCGCCGACTGAATGAGAGCACGCCCTAGCCTCACTTGCCGATGCAGAAGCGGGAAAAGATTTCCCCCAGCAGGTCGTCGGCCGTGAATTCGCCGGTGATGCGCGACAGCGCCTCCTGCGCCAGGCGCAACTCCTCGGCACAGAGTTCGATGCGGTCCAGCCGCCGTGCCGCCAGCGCCGACTTTTCGGCGGCCACCCCGAGTGCCTCGAGGTGCCGCTCGCGGGCCAGTACCACGTCCTCGCCGTGGCCGCTCCAGCCGGCCACCCGCAGCAGTTCGTCGTGCAGCAGGACCATGCCCTCGCCGCTCTTTGCCGACAGTCGCAAATGCACGTGGCCGCCCTGCGTGAAGCGTGCTGCCGCGGTTGCGGCCAGATCGCACTTGTTCTCCACCACGATGCGCTCGACCCCGGCCGGCAGGCGGACGGCGATCGCATGATCCGCCGGCGTCTCGCCGCAGCGCGCGTCGACCAGCTGCAGCACCACGTCGGCACGCCCGATTTCCTGCCAGGCCCGCTCGACGCCGATCTTCTCCACCACATCATCGGTGTCCCGCAACCCGGCGGTATCGATGATGTGCAGCGGAATGCCCTCGACCTGGATGGTTTCGCGCAGCGCGTCGCGCGTGGTGCCCGCCACCTCGGTGACGATCGCCCGCTCCTCGCCGGCGAGGCGGTTGAGCAGCGAGGACTTGCCGACGTTGGGCAAACCGGCCAGCACCACATGCAGGCCGGAACGCAACAGGCTGCCGGCGCGCGCACGCGCCAGCAGGGATGACAAATCGCCGCAGATTCCGGTGAGGCGCTGCGCCGCATCGGTATCCCGGAGGACGTCGATCTCCTCCTCCGGAAAATCCAGCGTCGCCTCGACCAGCATGCGCAACTCGGTCAGGCGGGCGACCAGCGCCCTGACCTCGCGCGAAAATTCGCCGGACAGCGAGCGCACGGCCGAGCGCGCGGCCGCCGCGGTTCCGGCCTCGATGAGATCGGCCACCGCTTCGGCCTGGACCAGGTCCAGCTTGTCGTTGAGGAAGGCGCGTTGCGAGAACTCGCCGGGCTCGGCCAGGCGCGCACCCAGTTCCAGGCAACGGGCCAGCAGCATCTGCAGTACCACCGGACCGCCGTGCGCCTGCAGTTCCAGCACGTCCTCGCCGGTAAAGGAATGCGGCGCCGGAAAATACAGCAGGATGCCCTGGTCGATGGCGCTGCCGTCGGCCTCGCGAAAAGTACACAATGTCGCATGGCGCGGTTCGGGCCGGCGGCCGCCCAGCACCTCGGCAAAGGGCAGCAGGTCGGGGCCGGAAACGCGTACCACACCGATGCCGCCGCGGCCGGAAGCCGTGGCGATGGCGGCAATGATTCCGGTGCGCGGCTGTCCCATCCGGCCTCCTGGTTCAGCGCGACAGGCGCCGATGATTGCCCCGGTCGCCCGCGACCGGGAGCGCGACTACTTCTTCTCCCCCGCCTCGACCATGCGCGTGATCTGCCATTGCTGGGCGATCGAGAGGATGTTATTCACCGTCCAGTAGAGCACCAGGCCGGCCGGGAACCAGAGGAACATCACGGTAAACATGATCGGCATGTAAAGCATCACCTTGGCCTGAATCGGGTCGGGCGGCGTCGGATTGAGCTTGGTCTGGATGAACATGGTGGCGCCCATGATCAGCGGCAACACGTAATACGGGTCCTTGACCGAGAGGTCGGTGATCCAGCCCAGCCAGGGCGCGTTGCGCATCTCGACCGTGCCCAGCAGCACCCAGTAGAGTGCGATGAAGACCGGGATCTGGACCAGCACCGGCAGGCAGCCGCCGAGCGGGTTCACCTTCTCCTTCTTGTACAGCGCCATCATTTCCTGGTTCAGACGCTGCTTGTCGTCGCCGTAGGTTTCCTTAAGTTTCATCAACTTGGGCGTCAGCACGCGCATCTTGGCCATCGACTTGTAGCTTGCGGCCGACAGCGGGAAGAAAATTCCCTTGAGCAGCATGGTGAGGCCGATAATGGCCCAGCCCCAGTTGCCGACCAGCTTGTAAATCGCACCGAGCACCCAGAACAGCGGCGCCGCGATGACGGTGAGCCATCCGTAATCGACCACCAGGTCGAGTCCGGGCGCGATCTTTTCCAGCTTGTCCTGCTCCTGCGGCCCGGCATACAGCGATATGGTGCTCTTGCCGTCGGCGCCGACCGGAAGGATCACGCCGGCCGAATACAGGTCTTCCCCTACCTTGCGCATGAAATATTCTCGTTGCGTGCCGGCTGCCGGCAGCCAGGCCGCGACGAAGTAATGCTGGACCATCGCCAGCCAGCCGTTGTCGGCCTTCTGCGCGAACTTGGCCTTGTTTTTGAGGATGTCGGCAAACTCGACCTTCTGGAACTTTTCGGCGTCGGTAAACACTGCGGGTCCGGTGAAGGTAACCACCCCCATCATCATCGAGTTGTTCTGGCCTTCGGCCGGCTTGCCGTCGCGGGTGATCTGGTAATAGGCGTGGGCGCCAGGCGCCACCCCGTCATGGCGGACCTCGATCTGGTAGCTGCCGCGCTGGAAGACATAGGTCTTCGCCACCTTGCCGCCGTTGGCCGCAGGCGCCTCGAGGCGGACTTCGAGCTTCTGCTCGCCATCCTTGAGTACATGCTCGCCGGCTACCAGCTTCCACTCGGTCTTGTGGTTCGGCATGCCTTCGCCGATTACCCCGGACTGCCCCAGATAAATGTGCTTGCCGCCGTTGTCGAACAGCAGGAAATTCTTCGACTTGTCTTCGGTCTCGGGATGACGGACCAGTTCGAGCCGCGTGATATCCCCGCCCAGCGAGGAAATTTCCGCGACATACAGGTCGGTACGAATCTTCGCGGTAGCGGCGCCAGCAACCACGGCAGCAGACCCGGGAACAGCACCCGGTACCGCGGCAGAGCCGGCTGGCGGCAGAGTGGGCGTCGGTACCGCACCGGCTGCCGCACCCGCCGTCGGTGCGGTTTTCGCTGTTGGCGCCAACTTCGGCTGGCTCTGCTTTTGCCAGGCATCCCAGAGCATGATCAGAGAGAAACTGAACACCAAAAGCAGGATCAATCGTCGGTTATCCATTACTGTCTCGGCTGTGGTTCAGATCAAAAACTAGAAAATTACGGAACCGGGTCGAATCCCCCCGGATGCCATGGATGACATCGTCCTAACCTGAGAACGGTCAGCCACAGCCCGCGGAACAGACCATGGCGGCGCAGCGATTCCATGGAATACTCCGAGCAACTCGGGTAAAACCGGCAACGATTGCCCAGCATCGGGCTGATTGCCAGCTGATAACCACGGATCAGCCACAGCAGTGGCTGGATCAGGAGGTTTTTCATCGCGCCAATCATGTCAGAAAGTGCCCCAGCAGCGTTTCCATCTCCGCCCGCCAGATCTTCCGCCGCTCACCATCCCTCGCCCTGAGGCCCGGCAAGGCTTGCTTGAGACGCAGGACGATATCGCAGGGCGGAATCGAGGGTGCGAGCAAACGAAAGGCTTCCCGAGCCTGGCGTTTGATGGCATTGCGCAACGCGGCGGCACGTGCCAGGCGCTTGGGGACGATCAAACCGATCCGTGCCCTGCTGGCCGCAGGCGCTGGACAATAATGAAGATCGAAACATGTACCCCGTACCACCCGCCGCGCCGCCATGACGGCTGAAAACTCTTCCGGCCGATGCAAGCGCTGCTCGGGGAGAAAAGAATCCCGCCGCTCAGACCGCGAGACGATGGCGGCCCTTGGCACGACGCGCACGTATCACAGCACGACCACCGCGGGTACGCATGCGCACAAGAAAGCCGTGGGTGCGCTTACGGCGCACAACCGAAGGCTGGTAGGTGCGTTTCATGGCTATATCCCTTAAATGAACAAAAGCGGCGGATTACAGCGTTTTACGGCAGTTTTGTCAAGCGCAACAATCTCCGCGGCTGTGGATAACTATAGCCGAAACAGCTAGAATGCGCTCCCAACCCGACACGAGTCGGCGGCAAAGAAAACTACCGAATCGACACATCGACCCGCCGTTCCCGGCTTCGAAACCATCCAATTGCAATGAGTGAATTCTGGTCCGCCTGCCTGAACCGCTTCGAGCAGGAACTTCCTGCACAGCAGTTCAATACCTGGATAAAAAGTCTGCAGCTGGTAAACGAAGAGACCGGTCCGACGCACTTTCGCCTGGTCGCTCCCAACCGCTTTGTCATGCAGTGGGTACGGGAGCGTTATCTGGCGCAAATTGAAGCCCTCGGCCAGGATTTTTTTTCCAGTCCCGTCAACATCAACCTGGCGGTAGCCGATGCAGCACCGGACTTGCCGGCCGTGACGCCCGGCATCGAACCGGAACGGTCACCCACACCCACCGCCACCAAGCCTTTCACAACCGGTGATCCGGAATACGAGAAGACCCGACTAAACGCCGAGTTCACTTTTGATACCCTTGTTACCGGACGAGCCAACGATCTGGCAAGAGCAGCCGCTCAGCAGGTGGCCCTGAATCCCGGGGTTTCCTATAACCCGCTCTTCATCTATGGCGGTGTCGGCCTGGGCAAGACGCACCTGATTCATGCGATAGGCAATTCCATCTACGGTGCCAATCCGGAACTGGAAATCCGGTATGTACATGCCGAAGATTATTTCTCCGATGTCGTTCGGGCATTCCAGCAAAATACCCGCGACGCCTTCAAGCATTACTATCGGTCGCTCGACCTACTCCTGATCGACGACATCCAGTTCTTCAATCGCAAGGATCGAACCCAGGAAGAGTTTTTCTACGCCTTCAACGCCTTGATCGAGGCAAAAAAACAGATCATCATCACCTGCGATACCTACCCGAAAGACGTTCAGGGACTTGAAGAACGTCTGGTATCGCGCTTCGACTGGGGGCTTACCGTTGCCATCGAACCGCCGGAACTGGAAATGCGCATCGCAATTCTCAAGAAAAAAGCCGAAGCGGAGCGGATCAGCATCTCGGACGAGGTTTCATTCCTTATCGCAAAGAATCTTCGCTCCAATGTAAGGGAACTTGAAGGCGCGCTGAACCGCGTTGTTGCCTATGCCCGCTTCCACGGTCGCGAAATCAACCTTGAAGTCGCCAAGGAAGCCCTGCGCGACATCATCGGCGCCACCAACCGGCAAATATCCCTGGAACTGGTACAGAAAACCGTGTCCGACTTTTACAAGATAAAAGTAGCTGACATGTACTCACAGAAGCGAACCCGCGCCATTGCCCGTCCGCGCCAAATCGCCATGTGGCTCACCAGGGAACTCACCACGCACAGCTTGCCGGAAATCGGCGAAGCCTTCGGCGGTCGCGACCACACCACCGTAATGCATGCCTGTCGTACGATCATCGACCTGCGCGGAAAGGACACCCGACTCAACAACGATCTGCATATCCTGATGCAGACCATCAAAGGCTAGGCTGTGATAGCTTCATCCAACAAAACCGTGGAAGATTGTGGATAAATCGGCCGAAAGGGAGTCCCGCCGAAATTATCCACAATCTTCCACACTCCGAACAAGCAGTTTTTACCATGCTTATCCACGTTATAATTAACTGTATTTACTGTAAAAATATCGCTTATCCACAGGAAATGGCCTTCCTTAATAATCTTAAGAGATTTATATATGATCCTATTTAAAGGTCCACGCGATCAATTGCTTTCGCCTTTACAGTCGGTATGCGGTATTGTCGAAAAGCGCCATACGCTACCCATCCTTTCAAATGTATTGATGGAAAAGGACGGTGAGAAACTCACCCTGTTGGCGACGGACATCGAGATCCAGATTACGACGCGGACACCGACGATAGGTCCGGAGAAGGCGGCAATGACGGTCGGCGCACGCAAGCTTCAGGATATCCTGCGTTCCCTGCCGGAGTCAGCGGAAGTAAGCCTGGCGCTCGAAGAGAAGCGTTTGCAGCTCAAGGCCGGTAAAAGCCGCTTCAACCTGCAAACCTTGCCGGCCGAAGATTTTCCGCGCATGAGCGCGGCGGACGGCCAACCCAGCCGCTTGCTGATAACCCAGAAACAGATGAAGCGCCTGCTCGGCCTGGTTCAGTACGCCATGGCGCAGCAGGATATCCGCTATTACCTCAACGGCCTGTTGCTGGTTGCCAAGGGTAGTGAATTGCGCATGGTCGCCACCGACGGCCATCGCCTGGCGTATGCAGCCGAGCTGCTGGCGGAGGCGCCGGCGCCGATCGAAGTCATCCTGCCGCGCAAAACGGTGCTGGAACTCTCGCGGCAACTGGCCGACAACGATGACCCGCTGGAAATCACCCTGACGCCGACCCAGGCGCGTTTCAGTTTCGGCGGCATCGAGCTGGTCTCGAAACTGATAGATGGAAAATTTCCGGATTACGAGCGCGTGATTCCCCAACACCACAGCAAGCTGATCAAGCTGTCCCGCAATACACTGCTCCACTCGCTGCTGCGTGCCGCGATTCTGACCAATGAAAAGTTTCGCGGCGTGCGCCTCGTCCTCGGCACCGGCAGCCTCAAGATAATTTCCAGCAACGCCGAGCAGGAAGAGGCCCAGGAGGAAATCGAGGTCGACTACGGCGGCGAAGCGCTGGATGTCGGCTTCAACGTCACCTACCTGCTCGACGTCCTCAACAACGTCGGCAACGAAACCATAGAGCTGCACCTCGCCGATGCCAACTCCAGCGCACTTTTCGTGCTGCCCGGCAACGAAACCTTCAAGTACGTCGTCATGCCGATGCGCATTTGACGCGAACCGGAAAAAGAACCCAATGACAGAGAGCAACACGGTACCGGCCTACGACGAATCGAGCATTCAACAACTTGAGGGTCTGGAAGCAGTAAGGAAGCGCCCGGGCATGTACATCGGCGATACGTCCGATGGCACCGGCCTGCACCACATGGTATTCGAGGTCGTCGACAACGCCATCGACGAAGCGCTCGCCGGCCATTGCGACGATATCGTCATCACCATCCACACCGACAACTCGATTTCGGTGACGGACAACGGGCGCGGCATACCCACCGGCATAAAGTTCGACGACAAGCACGAACCGAAACGCTCGGCGGCCGAGATCGTCATGTGCGTGCTCCACGCCGGCGGCAAGTTCAACCAGAACTCGTACAAGGTCTCCGGCGGTTTGCACGGCGTCGGCGTTTCCTGCGTCAATGCCCTGTCCAAATGGCTGCGGCTGACCATCCGCCGCGAGGGCAAGAAGTACCTCATGGAATTCAATCGCGGGCACGCCGTCGATCGCGTCGTCGAGGTCCAAAATGGCGTCGAGGTATCGCCGCTGCGGGTTCTCGGCGATACGGAAAAGCGTGGCACCGAAGTCCATTTCATGGCCGACGAGGAAATCTTCGGCAACGTCGAATACCACTACGACATCATCGCCAAGCGCCTGCGCGAGCTGTCCTTCCTCAACAACGGCGTCAAGATCAGGCTGATCGACCAGCGCAACGCCAAGGAGGAGGATTTCGCCTTCTCCGGAGGGGTCAAGGGCTTCGTCGAGTACATCAACCGAACCAAGACCGTGCTGCACCCCGCCGTGTTTCATTCCTCGGGAGTTTCGGTCCAGAACGGCATCAACATCGACGTCGAAGTCGCCATGCAGTGGAACGACTCCTACGCCGAGCAGGTGCTCTGCTTCACCAACAACATTCCCCAGTCCGACGGCGGCACCCACCTGACCGGCTTGCGCGCGGCGATGACGCGCGTCATCAACAAGTACATCGAAGAAAACGAAATCGCCAGGAAAGCCAAGGTGGAGATCACCGGCGACGACATGCGCGAGGGCCTGGCCTGCGTCCTGTCGGTGAAGATGCCCGACCCGAAATTCGCCTCGCAGACCAAGATGAAGCTGGTCTCGTCGGAAGCGCGCCCGGCGATCGAGGAGGTGGTCGCGCAGAAGCTGGCCGACTATCTGCTGGAAAAGCCCCTTGACGCCAAGATCATCACCGGCAAGATCGTGGAAGCGGCGCGAGCCCGCGAGGCCGCGCGCAAGGCGCGCGACATGACGCGGCGCAAGGGTGTGCTCGACGGACTCGGCCTGCCCGGCAAACTGGCGGACTGCCAGGAAAAGGATCCGGCCCTGTGCGAAATCTACATCGTCGAGGGCGATTCCGCCGGCGGCTCGGCCAAGCAGGGGCGCGACCGCAAGTTCCAGGCCATCCTGCCGCTGCGCGGCAAGGTGCTGAACGTGGAGAAGGCCCGCTACGACAAGGTGATCTCCAGCGAACAGATCGTCACCCTGGTCACCGCCCTGGGCTGCGGCATCGGCGCCGAAGACTTCGACATCGCCAAGTTGCGCTACCACCGCATCATCATCATGACCGACGCCGACGTCGATGGCGCCCATATCCGTACCCTGCTGCTGACCTTCCTTTACCGGCAGATGCCGGAACTGGTCGAGCGCGGTTACGTCTATATCGCCCAGCCGCCCCTTTACAAGATCAAGCACGGCAAGAGCGAGACCTACATCAAGGACGACCACGAACTCAACCAGCACCTGTTGCGCCTGGCCCTGGACGGGACGGCGCTGACGCCCCGTGCCGGAGCGGCGGTGGTGGAAGGCGAGGCGCTGGGCGCCCTGGCCCGGGCCTACCTGCTTTCCGAGGCCGTGATCACCCGCCTGGCCGATTTCATCGACAGCGAAGTGCTGCACGCGCTGCTGGCCCACGACATCGCGGTCGACACCGCGGATGAAGCCGCAACGCGGGAAAGCGCGGCGCGCATAGCGGCATTTCTGTCGCCGGAGGTCCGCATCGAGGCGCGCTTCGACGAAAAGCACGAGCGCTGGATGTTGGTCGTGATCCGTATGCGCCATGGCAATCTGCGCAGTGGCCGGATCGACGAGGATTTCCTGCTCTCCGGCGATTACCAGCAGATCCGTCGCACCGCGCAGATGATTTCCGGACTGATGGGCGAAGGCGCGGTGATCCGCCGCGGCGAAAAGTCCCTGGCCGCCACCAGTTTCGCCGACGCCATGACCTGGATGCTGGGCGAGGTCGAACGCGGCCTGGCCAAGCAGCGTTACAAGGGCCTGGGGGAAATGAACCCCGAGCAATTGTGGGAAACGACCATGGATCCCGGCGTACGCCGCCTGTTGCGGGTCCAGATCGACGACGCGATCGCCGCCGACGAGATTTTCACCACCCTGATGGGGGACGACGTCGAGCCGCGGCGGGCTTTCATAGAATCCAACGCGCTCTACGCGAGGAACATCGACGTTTGAGTCGGTGGTTGGCGGGGGAGTCCTAGAGGTCGGCGCCTAAACCGGAGCGAGCGGTTTGGATACCATGAAGTCCTCCTCCTCCGATCCGCAAGGATTGGTTTGAACCCGGTACTCAGGTATCGGGTTTTTTTTGCCGGAAAACCAGCCAGGTCAGATCCACTTCTGGTAGCCCCCAAGGTGTTGTTGCGCTGCAACAGGATTTTCTTGACAAATCCAGCGCCCTGAGTAGAATTCGTTGTATTGCGGTGCACCATTGTGCCATTCAGGACAAGCTTGCACGCCCGCTGCAGATGGATCCACCTCTATCAAGGAGATCACCATGTACAACGTAGCCGAGCAAATAAGCACCACCAACAAGGCTGGCGTCGATACTTTCATGACCCTCGCCAGCGCGACTTTCGCCGGCGCCGAGCGCCTGGCCGCACTGAACCTCAATGCGGCCCGCAACTTCATCGAGAACGGCAGCGCAAATACCCGTGCCCTGCTTGCGGTGAAGGACGTGGAAGCGCTGGTCACGCTGCAGAAGTCCCTGGCGCAACCCGATGCCGAAAAAGCGGCGACGTACACCCGCAGGGTTTACGAAATCGCCACCCAGACCCAGGAAGCTTTGTCGCAGGTGGTCGAAGCCCAGATTTCCGAACTCAACCAGAAGCTCGCTCTGGCGCTTGACGAAGCCGTCAAGTCCGCGCCGGCCGGCTCGGACCTGGCGGTAAATGCGCTGCGTTCGGCGATTTCCGCCGCGAACTCGGCCTACGACAGCATGACCAAGGCCGCCAGGCAGGCGAATGAAATCGCGGAAGCCAACCTCGCCGCAGCGGCTGCTGCGGTTGTCCCGAAAAAGCCCGCGAAAAAAGCGGCCTGAGTTTCCAATCGGCATCCCGTTCCGGCCCTGAAAAGGGCCGGAGTCACATCGGGACACCATGCGCTTGCCAGCCGAAAACAACACCCTCCCGCAGGGCCTGGCGTTCTCCGGCCCTGGTCAAGCAGTCCGCAGTCCTTGCGTTTCGCGTTTCCATCGCCGGTTGTTCCGGAATAGTCCGGAGCGCCCCGGCGCGGATGGAACAAGGCAACAGCAAAGGAGCCAGCATGTCGGCAACACTCACTGTCCGAAAATTCATGGAACGCCGCACCGGCGCATTCCTGCACTACCTGCATATCGACCTGGCGACGGCCGGGTTGGCGCTGCTCTTCGTCGTTGTCGGCGGAGTGACCGCGGATTTCAGCTTGTTTCAGGAGAAAGAAAACTTCCCGCCGCAAACCACCGGCGCGGTCGTGACTGCGGCGGCTGTATCGGGCTCCGGGCGCGCCCCGCAACGCCTGCCGCCGACCATGGTCGCGGCCCTCGATCAGGTGGCGCAGCGCTACCGGGTATCGGCGGAAGCCCTGCAGCCGGTTTTTGAAGCCGCACAGGCCGCAGGACGCGAATGGCGCGTCGACCCCTTGCTCATCATCGCCGTGATCAGCATCGAATCCCGCTTCAACCCGTATTCGCAAAGCCCCATGGGTGCCGTAGGCCTGATGCAGATCATTCCGCGTTACCACATGGACAAGCTGCCCGGGGAAGCCGACAGCCGGAGGTTCCTCGACCCGGCGACAAACGTCCGTATCGGTGCCCGCATCCTGCAGGAGTCGATCCAGCGCCAGGGCGGCCTGATGGAAGGCCTTCAGTACTACGCCGGCGCCATCGACGATACCGAGCAGACCTACGCCAACAAGGTGATCGCGGAAAAAGCCAGGCTCGAACAGGTTTCCCGCCGCAGGGATGGCGCCGCCGGCTGAAACACGGCGCGGAACCGACAAGCCGTGCTCCGACGCGGCCACCGTACTACCCCCACCGCCACCGGCGGTCCCCTTGCGGTAGCATTCACGTCCATGCGCACCGCACAGTTGATCCTTGCCGGCTTCATCTTCGTGCTCGGCGGCGCAGCCTGGGCTGCGGACGCGATATCCCTTGCCGAACTCGCCAAACCGGGGCGCGTGCTGATGTTGCGCCACGCCAACGCACCCGGGATCGGCGATCCGCCGAACTTCAAGCTCGAGGATTGCTCCACCCAGCGCAACCTCGACGCCGCCGGCCGGGCGCAGGCGCAGGCGCTCGGACGGCGCCTCGCGCAGGCGGGCGTCAGGGAAGCCAGGGTCTACTCCAGCCAGTGGTGTCGCTGCCTCGAAACGGCAAGATTGTTGAACCTCGGCCCCGTAACGTCGCAGCCTGGACTGAATTCCTTCTTTGCGCGCTCCGAGCAGCGAGATACTAAGCTGGCCGCCCTGCGCAGCTTTCTGGCCGGCCTGCCGACCAATGGCCCCCCGGTGATTCTGGTGACCCACCAGGTCACGATTACCGCCTTCACCGGCGAGGGCGTGAACTCGGGCGGCGGCAGCGTATTCAAGTTGAACGGGTCGGGCGCGCCGCGCCTGCTCGGCGCTATCGAGCCCGGCTGACGCCGGTTTTACGAGGAAACCCGCCATGCGCGCCGTCATCTTCACGGCCTTTCTGCTCCTGACTTCCCTGGCCGGCGCGCAGCCGGCCTTGCGCGCCACCCAGCTCGCCGAGTTCGCCGACGGGCTTGCGCAACCCCACGATGCCGCTTTCTCGCCCGACGGCAAGCTCATCTACCTCACCGACATGGCCAACAGCCGCATCCGGGTGCTCGAAGCGATGACGCTGAAACCGGTCGGCAGCTTCGGTGCCGGCGAGTTGTCCCACCCCCACGACGCCGAGTTCGACAAATCGGGGCGGCTGCTGGTGGCCGACACCGGCAACGACCGCGTGGCCATCTACGAGGTCAAGGGCGCACAGGCGCGGCTGGTCGCCGAGCTGAAGGGTCTTTCGGGCCCGGAAGGCGTGGCGGTCGCACCCGATGGCCGGGTCCTCGTCACCAACACGCGCAGTGCAACCCTCAGCGTGTTCCGCGACGGCAAGCTGGAGC
>Ga0268298_10001999_pt1 | contig 22867 bp, 24 predicted proteins | sample WWTPWeurt_MetaG_FD_194462 | JGI IMG/M metagenome (GOLD analysis project Ga0268298, IMG submission 194462) | Activated sludge microbial communities from WWTP in Nijmegen, Gelderland, Netherland - WWTP Weurt | ecosystem: Engineered > WWTP > Aerobic digester > Activated sludge | place... | reverse complement strand
GCTCTTCTTTCCCGGGCCTTTCTATTAATCGGTCGGGCGAGCGAAGCGGTCGATGTGGCGGAACGGGCGGTGGGACTGAACGGTGGCGATGTGGATGCCCAACTGGCTCTTGGTCTTTCCCGGTCCGCCGAAGGGAAGAACAACGAAGCCGAAAAGTGTTTTCTTAAAGCTTTGGAAATCGACCCCTTTTCAGCCGAAGCTCGGGCCGACTACGCATGGTTTTTAAGGGGCCAAAAGCGATTGGATGAAGCCAAAAAGCAATGGATGGAAGCATCCCACCTTGAACCAAGTGTTTTTCCCGCACTCGGGTTGTCTAAAATTAAACGATGATCCCTCTTAAGGACAATATAAAAGGTCGTTCCTTCCCCTTTGTTAATATCCTGTTAATTCTCCTCAACGGTGCCATTTTCTATTTAGAGATTCGCCAACCGTCCCCGAAGGCCCTCATGGCATTTTTAGGGCAGTGGTCGCTCGTTCCAGGGAATTTGATTAGAAACCCGGCGTCCGAGTGGATTAAAATTCTTTCTTCCATGTTCCTTCACGGCGGCTGGATGCATTTTCTCGGGAATATGCTTTACCTGTGGATTTTTGGGGATAATGTGGAAGACCGAATGGGACATCGACGGTACTTGATATTTTACCTTCTCGTCGGTTCCTGCGCGGCCCTGTCCCAGGTTTGCCTTAATCCCCACTCGACCCTGCCTCTCATCGGGGCCTCCGGGGCCATCGCCGGCGTCATGGGTGCCTATTTCATCTTGTTCCCAAAGGCGAAAATAACGGCCTTGGTTCCGATCTGGATTTTTATTCGATTCATTGAAATTCCGGCCATCCTTTTTCTTGGCTTTTGGTTTTTGCTTCAAGCCCTTCAAAGCTGGGGGTCTATTTTAAATGCCTCCGCTGGGGGGTCCGAAATGGGCGGTGTGGCTTGGTGGGCCCACGCCGGAGGCTTCCTGGCGGGTTTTCTTTTCGTTATTCCTTTTAAGAAACGCTGATTTCGCCTATTACCCCCCCGGGGCCATATACCGGTCGATCATGCCCCGAAGACGCTGGTGTGAATGCGGGTCAATTTCCCACCAACGCGAATCGGCAATCAATCCAAGAACAAAATCCAGCAATGGCCGCCCCCTTACCATTAATTGGGAGTAGTGCCTTCCTCCATGATTGTAGGGACCATAAAGCTTCGCCCCCGGGATGCGGGCTCCAAGCCATTCCAAAAGAGGCTGGTGACGGATATGCATTTTGATGAGAATGTGTGGTTGCCGGCCATCCCCCCCAAAATGTCCCTCGCCCACCAACAATCCGATAATTACGCCACGCTCAAAATCGGTTAAACTTCTCTTTGCCTTCTCCATGGCTCCTCCACGCAATGTTTCATGTTAAACATCCCGGTGTAACAATACACAAATGCGACCCGTTTTGCAATATGGGCGGGAGAACCCCGCCGACGAACGTCGTCGATGTTTAATATAATTGCCCCATGCGTACATCAAAAACCGCCCTGGCCGTCCTCGCCGGCGTCGCCCTCCTGGGAGCCGCCCGGCGACCGCCCTGGCCGGCCGATTCAATGACGGTGGTCGTGGACGGAGAGACCCGCGGACCCGCGTCGTTGTTTCGCATCGACGGCATCGCCTGTTTGCCCCTCGAACACCTGCAAAAAATTTTCGGCGGCCGGGTGACCTGGAAAAGGGTCTCTCGAAAATTCGACTACCGCCTCGAAAACCGCACCGCCGAGTTTGTTTTGGACAGTTCCACCGCCGTCGTCGGCGGCCAATCCGTCGCTCTGGAGACGTCCGTGCGCTGGTGGGGGGACTCGGCGTTCTTGCCCGTTTCCCTTCTGACGACCCCGGCCTACCAATCCTTCACGAAAGCGAAAATTCAGTGGATCGAATCGCCCCCGTCCTTGACGGTCGATCCGATTCCATCGATTTCGTCGGCCCGGGTTTTTAATTACCCCCAGGAGACGCGGGTCTCGGTCGAACTCGGACCCGACGTGGACTATCGGCTTCTCGGCCAACGGGACAACACGCTTTACCTCCGCCTCTTCGACGGCCGTTCGGCCCAGTCGGAAAAATTGACTTTTGACGAGGGGACGGTCGCTTCGGTCGAAATGACGCCCCACGCCCGCACCACGGACCTCACCGTCCGCCTCGCCACGGGAGCGGGCACGCCCGACATTTACACCACCGCCTCCCCGCGAACCCTCACCATTGCCGTCCCGAAAGGCGCGGTGTGGTCCCCGGGGCGCCGCTCCCCGCCGCCCGACGAAGAGGTCGAGCCCGTCCTTCGGGCGCCCCCGGCCGATGCCCCCCGGTCGTCCCTGGACGCCCCCTATTTGGCCCTATCGCCCCTTCGCACCATCGTGATCGACGCCGGCCACGGGGGAAAAGACGTCGGCGCCGTGGGGCCCGGGGGGACCTACGAAAAAGACGTGAACTTGCGAACGGCCCGGGCCCTGGCCCAACTGCTTCGGGCCGAAGGCCGGTTCAACGTCCTTCTGACCCGCTCGGACGACCGCTTTCTGACGCTCGAAGAACGCTCATCGGTGGCCAACAAGAACAAAGCCGATCTCTTCATTTCCCTTCACTGCAACGCGGGGCTGACCCGGGCCTCCAACGGGTTCGAGATTTACTACCTTTCCGAAAAGGCCACCGATGACGAAGCCGCCGCCGTGGCGCGCCGGGAAAACGCCGTCGTCGACCTGGAAGGCGTGGCCGGGCCCGCCAAGGAAAAAGTGGAGGAATTGCTCTGGTCCCTGGCGCGCAACGAACACATGAACGATTCGTCGGAAATCGCCGCGCTGATCGCCCACCAGGCGGCCAAACGACTGCCCCTGGCCAATCGCGGAGTGAAACAAGCCGGGTTTTACGTGTTGCGGGGAACGGCCATGCCCGCCATTTTGATCGAGACGGGATTCATCACCCATCCCAAAGAGGAAGGCCTCCTGCGATCGACCCGGTATCATCAAAAATTGATCGAGACCGTTTACGCCGGTCTCCTGGATTATGAAAAACGGAAAATTCAAACGCGCCTGGCCCAATCGTCGGCGGGGGGGAATTGATGGGCGCGCGTCCCCGCCCCATCGCCGTCTTCGATTCGGGCGTGGGGGGTCTCACCGTCCTCCGGGCCCTGGTCTCCCTCCTCCCCCGGGAACATTTCATCTACGTGGGCGACACCGCCCGGGTTCCGTACGGTTCCAAATCCCCGGAATCGGTGAAGCGTTTCTCCATCGAAGTCGCCCGCTTTTTCCGTCGAAAAAACGTCAAAATGATGGTCACCGCCTGCAACACCGTCTCGGCCCTGGCCCTGCCCGAACTGCGGGCCTTCATGCCCGTCCCGGTCCTCGGCGTCATCGAACCCGGCGCCCGGGCCGCCTTGGCCGCCACGCGCACCGGACGGGTCGGCATCATCGGCACCGAAGCGACGGTCCAAAGCCGCGCCTACGAACACGCCGTCCAGCGCTTGGACGGCACCATTCGGGTCTTCAGCCGCGCGTGCCCCCTCTTTGTCCCCCTGGTGGAGGAAGGTTGGCTGGATCATCCGGTCACCCGCCGGGTGGCCTCCCTTTATTTGGCCCCCCTGCTCCGAAAAAAAATCGACACCCTGGTCCTGGGCTGCACCCATTACCCTCTGATCAAAGGGGTCCTCCGCCGAGTGGCCAAAACGGTCGAATTGATCGACTCCGCCGAGGAAACCGCCAAAGCCGTCCGAAGCCGCCTGGATCAGGACGGCCTCCTGGTGTCCCGGGGCCCCCGGGGCCGAGTGGATTATTTTTCCTCCGACGACCCCGTAAAATTCTCACGCCTCGGGCATCGGTTCCTCGGTTGGAACCTGCCGAACGTCGCCCGCATCCGACTGGAAGGCGTCGACGGCGTCTGAGCCCGGCCGCCTCTCCCCTTCGTCCGTGAAAGGCCCCGCGACCCTCCGCCCGCCTCTCCACGCCCCCCCCCGGGCCGTCGTTCTGCTTTCCGGCGGACTCGATTCGTCCACGGCGCTTTATTGGGCCCTCCGGATCAAGCGTTGGAATTGCCGGGCCATCGCCTTCGATTACGGCCAACGGCACCGGCGCGAACTTCGTTCCGCCCGGTCCCTCGCCCGCGCCGCCGGCGTGCCCCTGGACGTCGTCTCCTTTCGCCTGCCCTGGGGGGGAAGCCGCCTCCTGGATCGCGGCCCGTTGCCCGACCATCCCCTCGGCGCCATCGGCCGGGGACCCATTCCCTCCACCTACGTTCCCGCCCGTAACACGGTGTTTCTGTCCTTCGCGCTCTCCTGCGCGGACGCCCTGGAGATTCCGAACGTGGTCATCGGCGCCAACGCCCTCGATTATTCCGGCTACCCCGACTGCCGGCCCGACTTCCTTCGCGCCATGGAGAAGGTGGGTCGCCGCGGCACCCGGTTGGGCGCGGAGCTGAAAAAACCGCCGCGTCTTTGGGCGCCGCTCCTCCGCCTGGACAAGGCGGCCATCGTGCGCCTCGCTTTCCGTCTGGGCGTCCCCCTCGCCCGCACCTGGTCCTGCTACGCCGGAAAATCCCGGCCCTGCGGTCGGTGCGATTCCTGTCGCCTCCGGATCGAAGGGTTTCGTCGCGCGGGCCGCGCCGATCCCGCCGATCCGCAACCGAAAGTGGTATCCTCCACGGGCTCCCGCCACCGACCATGACCGACCTCGCCCCGATGTCCGACGCCCCCTCCGACGCCCTTCGCGCGCCGGTCTCGGAAATTTTTTCCTCCCTCCAGGGCGAAGGCCTCCATCTCGGCGAACGCCACGTCTTTATCCGTTTTGCGGGATGCCCCTGGCGCTGCCGCTACTGCGATACCCCCGACAGTTTGACCGACGAAGGCCATTCGCGGTCCACCGTTCAAGAGGTGTTGGAACGGGTGGGGGAATTGGTCCGGGACCGTCCCCACGCCGGGATCAGCCTCACCGGCGGAGAACCTTTGCTTCAAACGGCCTTTTTGGAATCCCTCCTGCCCGGCCTTAAAACCCTCGGTTTGAAGATCCACCTGGAGACCAGCGCCACCCACCCCCATTTGTTTCAACGCGTCGCCGACGACGTCGACGTGGTGGCGGCGGACATCAAATTGCCGTCGGCCATCGGCCGGCCCTTTTGGGCCGAGCACGAGGAAGTGTTTCGCCGGGCGGGGGAGAAAGCCTTCGCCAAATTGGTCCTCACTTCCCAAACCACCGACGAGGAAATGGAAGAAACCGTGAACCTTCTTCTCCGGCTTTCGCCCCCGCCCCCGCTCGTGCTCCAACCGGTCACCCCCGTGACCGATTTGGATTTCCGACTTCAGGACGCCCAGTCCGCGGCGCCCGCGGCCGTGATCCCGCCGCCGCCCGCCCGCCTCGTGTCCTGGTGGGATTGGGCCCGCCAAAAACTTCCGTCGGTCAAACTGATCTCCCAAATGCACCCGATCTGGGGCCTGCCGTGACACCCCCCGATCCCACGGCCCCCCCGACCGTCCGACTGAAAGCCCACGAGGACCGCCGCCTGCGCCGGGGCCATCTCTGGGTGTTTTCCAACGAGGTCCAATCCGCCCCCGAGGGCTTGGAACCGGGGTCCCTGGTCCGATTCGAATCCTCCCGGGAAGAACCCCTGGGCGTCGGTTTTTACAACCCCCAATCCCTCATCGCCGGCCGGGTCCTGGACCGCCGCCCCGTCCCCATCGACGTTGAATTTTTCATCGGACGCCTTCGACGGGCCCGGGAACTTCGGGAACGCCTTTTCGCCGACGGCGCCTACCGCTGGGTCTTCGGGGAATCCGACGATTTGCCGGGGCTCGTGGTCGACCGCTTCGGCGACGCCATCGTGGTGGAGTCCTTTTGCGCCGGCATGGACCGGCTGACGCCCCTCGTCCTGGAGGCGCTTCAAACCTTCGGCCCCTGGAAAGCGGTCGTTCTTAAAAACGACGCCGCCGCCCGGCGCCTGGAAAAATTGCCGGAATCGGTGGCGGCGGTCGCCGGCGCTCCCGACCGTCCCCATTGGTTTCAAGCCGACGGTCTTCATCTCGCCGCGGACCTCTTGGAAGGTCAAAAAACCGGCTACTTTTTTGATCAGCGGGCGAACCGCGGTTCCGCCGCGCGGCTGGCCAAAGGCCAATCGGTCCTTGACGTTTTTTGCCACACGGGCGGCTTCGGGTTGGCCTGCGCCCAGGCCGGGGCGACCCGGGTGACGGGCATCGACGAATCGGACCCCGCGCTCAATCTGGCCCGCCTCGCGGCCGAGAGAAACGCCCTGGGCGACCGCGTGACCTTCGCCCGGGCCGACGCCTTCGATTATCTGATGACCTCCAAGGAAAACCACGGGCTGGTGGTCGTCGACCCCCCGCGATTCGCCTCCAACAAAAAAAATCTCCCGCAGGCCATCAAGGCGTACGTGCGGCTGAACACGTTGGCCCTCCGCCGGGTGTCCGGCGGCGGTTTTTTGGCCACCGCCAGCTGTTCCCAGCACGTGGACCGGGAGGAGTTTCGTCAAATTTTGTCCCGGGCGATCCACGAATCGGGCCGGCGCGCCGTGGTGATCCACACCGCCGGGGCCGGCCCCGACCACCCCGTGCGCCCCTCCATGCCCGAGACGGATTATTTAAAGTTCGCTATACTGCACGTGACCTGATGTTCGGAAAAGTTCAACGCATTCATTTTGTTGGAATCGGCGGCGCCGGCATGAGCGGCATCGCCGAAATTCTTTTGGCCCTCAAATGCCAAGTGACCGGAAGCGATCTCAAAGTCTCCGAGGTCACCGAACGTCTCCGGGGATTGGGCGCCAAGGTTTTCGCCGGGCACGACGAACGTCAAATCGAGGGGGCCGATGTCCTGGTCACGTCCACCGCGGTCAGCCCCGACAACCCCGAAGTGCTGGAGGCCCGCCGCCGGGGCATTCCCATCATTCCCCGCATTGAAATGCTGGCGGAAATCGCCCGCCTCAAACACACCATCGCCGTTGCCGGGTCCCACGGCAAAACCACCACCACGTCCCTCGCGGCCCTGGTCCTTCAAGCGGGGAACCTGGACCCCACGGTGGTCATCGGCGGACGGCTCCATTCCACCGGAACGGGCGCCCGGGTCGGCAAGGGGAAATACCTCGTGGCCGAAGCCGACGAATCCGACGGGTCCTTTTTAAAACTCTCGCCCACCCTCGCGGTCATCACCAACATCGACGACGATCACCTGGACCATTGGAAAACCATGGACGCTCTGGACACGGGGTTCGTCGACTTCGCCAACAAGATCCCCTTTTACGGCGCCGTGTTCATGTGCGCCGACGACCCGGGCGTTCAGCGGGTCCGACCGCGGATTCAACGCCCCGTGGTGACCTACGGTTTTTCCGAGACGGCCGACCTTCGGGCCGAAGACATCCGGTTCACCCCGGCCCAGGTCAGTTTTCGCGTTCGCCGGGGAAAGGACATGCTGGGCCTCGTTCGCTGGGCCTGCCCCGGCCGCCACAACATCCTCAACGCCCTGGCCGCCATCGGCGTCGGGCTGGAAACCGGATTGCTTTTCGGGCGCATCGCCGAGTCCCTGTCCACTTTCACCGGCGTGGGTCGCCGGCTGGAACTCAAAGGGGAGGCGGGGGGCGTCACCGTCGTTGACGATTACGGCCACCATCCCACGGAAATCAAAGCGACCATCGAAGCCCTGCGGCAACGATGGCCGGATCGGCGGGTCGTGGCGCTTTTTCAACCCCACCGCTACACCCGGACAAAACAATTGATGGAAGCCTTCGCCACGGCTTTCACGGGCGTCGACCAGCTTTTTCTTTTGGACATCTACCCCGCGGGGGAAAAACCCCTGCCCGGCGTCACCAGCGACGCCCTGGCCGACCGCCTGCGCGCCCAATCGGTTCTCGTGGAGCGTTTGTTGCCCACCGACGACGAACATCGCCTCGTCCCCCTGATCCGCGCCAACGACGTGGTTTTGACCCTCGGCGCGGGGGACGTTTGGAAATGGGGGGAAAAACTGCTCCCCCACCTCCACCGCCCCGCGTGACCGACGCCGCCCTCCCGCTCCTCGCCGACCTCCAACGCCTTTTTCCGAACGCCAAGGGCCGGGAACCCCTGTCCCGCCACACCACCTGGGGCATCGGCGGACCGGCCGATTATTACGTCGAGGTGGAAAACCGCGACGCCCTGGACCGTCTGGTGACCTGGGCCGGAGACCACGGGATCCCGCTCTGGCCCATCGGCCAAGGGTCCAACTTGCTCGTCGGGGACCGAGGGATTCGGGGGATCGTCACGCGCCTTCGGGGGGATTTCGAAACCTTCCGGTTCGAAGACGGCGCGCGGGTCAACGCCGGCGCCGGCGTGTTGCTCCCCCAATTGTCCCGGGCCTGCGCCGAACGGGGTCTGTCCGGGGCCGAACCCTTCGCCGGCATTCCCGGCACCCTGGGGGGCGGCCTCATGACCAACGCGGGAACCCCCGAAGGCGATCTGGGCTCCCTGGTGGAAGAAGTCTTGACCCTGGACGCCGAGGGCCGCGAACGCCTTCTCACCGGGAAGGACCTCCGCTTCGGCTACCGCCGTTCCAACCTGACCGACCACTGGGTCCTGTCCGCCCGCCTCAAATTGCGGCCCGGGGACAGAAATGATATCCTCGCTTCCGTCGAGAAACAGAGGATGCGCCGCGCCGAGCGACAACCGCTGGGCACCAAAAACTGCGGCTCCGTTTTCAAAAATCCTCCCGGGGACCACGCCGCCCGCCTCATCGAAGCGGCGGGCCTCAAGGGAACGCGGGTGGGCGATGCGCGGATCTCTCCGAAACACGCCAATTTCATTGAAAACGTCGGCCACGCTTCGGCCGCCGACGTCCACGCGCTGTTGGCCCTCGTCCAAAAAACCGTCCGGGAAAAAAGCGGCGTCGACCTCGAACTGGAAGTCTGGCCCGTCGGGGATTAACGCGTGACCCCGTCGATTCCGGCCGCCCTCCGGCGCCGCCGTATCGCCTTGCTCCAGGGGGGACGTTCCGCCGAACGTCCGATTTCCCTAAAAAGCGGCCGCGCCGTTTCGGCCGCCCTCCGGCGCCTGGGACTGCCCCACCAATCCCTCGACATCGTTTCCAACCTCCCGACGGCCCTTCGCCGCCATAAAATCGACCTCGCTTTTCTGGTGACCCACGGCCCCTTCGGGGAGGACGGACGACTCCAGGGTCTTCTCGATTTATTGAACATCCCTTACACGGGGAGCGGCGTCCTGGCCAGCGCCCTCGCCATGCACAAACCCTCGGCCAAGGCGCTCTTTCAAAACGCGGGCCTTCCCACGGCCCCCTGGTGCCTTCGACGGCGGGGCGAACCCGCCGACCGTCCGCCGTTCCCCGGCCCTTGGGTCGTCAAGCCCGCCAGCCAGGGGTCGGCCGTCGGGGTGCGCGTCGTTCGGCGGGCCGGCGAATGGGCGCCGGCCCTTCGAAAATCCTGGGCCGTGGAACCCGAGGCCTTGGTGGAACGCTACCTCCGCGGCCCCGAATACACCGTGGGCGTTTTGGACGACCACCCGTTGCCCGTGGTCCAGATCATTCCCAAACACGCCTTTTACGATTTTTACTCCAAATACGCCGTCGGCGGTTCCCGCCACGTGGTGCCGGCGCCCCTGCCTCCCCGTCGAGCGGAACGCCTTCAACGCCTCGCCGTCGCGGCCCACCGGGCCCTGGGGTGCCGCCACGTGAGCCGGGTCGATTTGATTTGGAGCGACCGGCCCTATTTACTGGAAGTCAACACGCTCCCGGGAATGACCGACACGTCGCTCCTGCCGGACGCCGCCCGGGCCGCCGGCCTGTCCTTCGACGATTTGGTCCTTCGCCTGTTGACCCTGGCCCTTCGGGACGCCGCCGCGGCATGAAGCGGCGCCGCCACAAAGTCACGGTGCGCCGCAGCCACGCGGCCTACCGTTGGCGGACCTTCGCGGAGTCCCTGGCCGCCCTGATCCGGGCCATCCTGTTCCTCGGGTCCGCCGCCGCCCTGGCGGTGGGCGCCCACTGGTTTTGGACCCGCTCCCAATCCCTGGCCATCGGGGCGGTTCGTCTCGAGGGCGTCCCGCCCGCCGGCTTCCGGGACGCTCTCGGGCTCCAGCCCGGTCAGCCCCTCTTCGGATTTCATCGTCGGGATCTTGAAAAACGGCTCCGCGCCGCCTTCCCCGCCCTCGCCTCCGTCCGACTGGAGCGGCAATGGGACCGAACCGTTCGGGTCACCGTCGTTCCCCGGATCCCCCGGGCCCGGGTCCTGGCCGACGGTCGGTGGCGGGGCGTCGACGATTCCGGCGCCCTTTTCCCGTTGCCGGACGAAGGCGCGGGCCTTCCGGTGTTCGCCCTCCCGGACGATTCGGCCGTCCGCGCCAACGCCCTGGCCTTCTTGAAGGGCCTTCGAGACACCAAAGAAGGCTGGACGGAAGGCCTCTACAAAATTAAAATGTCTTCCGACGGGGACGCCGTCCTTTACCTGGCCGGGGACACCCCGGTCCAATGGGGGGCGCCCGACGCCGCCGCCGGGGTCCTGGGCCCGAAAGCCCGGCGGCTGTCGCGTGTGCTGGCGGCGCCGGAGGGCGCCGGGGGATTCGAATACATTCGCTTTGTGGACGACCGGCGCGTGGCGGCCAAACCGCGCGCGGCCGCCGCCCCGCCCCGCCGTCGCGCCTGAGGGAATACGATGCCTAAATCCGATCTCATCACCGGTCTCGATGTGGGGAGCGGCCAAGTGGTCGCCGTGGTCGCCGAACAAGCGCCCGACGCCGACGTTCCGGAAATCCGGGGCGCCGCCCGGCAGCCCTGCGCCGGACTCAAGGGCGGCGTGGTGATCAACATCGACGAAACGGCCCGCGCCGTGACCCGGGCCGTCGAAGCCGCCGAGGAAATGGCCGGACTCGCCGGGGCCTCCCGCCGGGTGCTCATCGGCGTCCGCGGCGCCCACATTCAAACCTTCAACCACCACGGCGCCATGAACATCGCCCGGACCGACAAGGAAATCACCGTCTCGGACCGGGACCAGGTGGTGGAAAACACCAAAGCGGTGCCCATCTCGCCGGATCGCGAAATCGTCCACGTGATTCCCCAGGATTTCATCCTCGACCGACAAAGCGGCGTTCCCAACCCGGTGGGCATGGAAGCCAGCCTCCTGGAAGTCGACGTCCACATCGTGACCGCCAGCCAAAGCCATTTGAACAACGTGTGGAAAGCCATCGCCCGGGCGGGCTTCGAAGTGGAGGAACCGATCTACGGCCTTCTGGCGGTGGGCGACACCGTCGTGAGCGCCGAGGAAAAAGGCCTGGGGTGTCTCTTGGTGGACCTGGGGGGGCAAACCACGGGCTTGGCCGTGTACGCCGAAGGCAGCGTACGCTTCACGAAGGAGCTCGCCCTGGGCTCCGACAACATCAGCCACGACCTTTCCCACGCCCTGCGGACCACGCTGTCCCAGGCGCACAAAGTCAAAGAACGGTTTGGGGCGGCGTCCCGTCAATGGGCCGAAGGCAACGTGGACGAGGAAATCGAATACACGAGCGTGGACGGGCGAACCCCCCGTCGGGTCAAACGCCAGGCGCTTTTCGATTACATCGCTCCCCGGGTGGAGGAAATTTTCACGTTGATCGGCGAAGAACTTCAACGGTCCAATTACGCCGATCACGTGGCCGGCGGCGGGGTCGTGCTCACCGGCGGGGGCGCCCAATTGCAGGGGCTGGCCGCGGCCGCCGAACAAATTTTGGACGTGCCGGTCCGCATCGGACTTCCCCAGGGTCTTCAAGGACCGCCGGACGTTCTCGGCCACCCCGGGTACGCCACGGCCCTGGGCCTCGTCACCTACCGCCACGGCGGGGATTGGTCCCGCAGCCGCCGGGCCGTCCGGTCGGTGGGTTTCGGTCAACGCCTCAAATCCTTCGTGGAAGACTTTTTCTAAACGCCATGGTCCAGATCAAATTCACCCAGGAGTTCAACGAGCAGCCGGCCAACATCAAAGTGATGGGCTTGGGCGGCGCGGGCGGCAACGCCATCAACCGGATGATCGAGGCGGGGCTCTCCCACGTCGAGTTCATCGCGGCGAACACCGACTCCCAGGCGCTTCGGCGCAACCTGGCCCCCGTCCGCCTTCAATTGGGCGAAACCGCCACCAAAGGGCTGGGCGTGGGCGGCAATCCGGCCCTGGGACGCCAAGCCACCGAGGAAAGCCGGGACCGCGTCCAGGAAATCTTGACCGGCGCCGACATGGTCTTCATCACGGCCGGCATGGGCGGCGGCACGGGCACGGGATCGGCCCCCCTGGTGGCCCAAATCGCCAAAAGCCTCGACCCCAAGCCGCTCGTGGTCGGGGTCATCACCCGCCCTTTCGAATTCGAGGGTCTGGTCCGGAAAAACCAGGCCGACCAGGGCATCGAGGAATTGCGCCCCCACGTCGACACGCTGCTCGCCATTCCCAACGACCGCCTGTTCGAAATCATCGACGAAAACACCACCTCCATCGAAGCCTTTCGCGTGGCCGACAACGTCCTGCGCCAGGCCGTGCAGGCCATCACCGACGTGATCACCCGGCACGGCCTGATCAACGTGGATTTCGCGGACGTGCGCAGCATCATGTCGGGAGCGGGCGAGGCCCTGATGGGCATGGGCGAATCCCGGGGTCCGGGCCGGGCGGTGGAGGCCGCGAAAAAAGCCATCCATTCGCCCCTGTTGGAAAATTTGTCCATCGACGGCGCCAAAGGGCTCCTGGTCAACATCGCCGGCAACAAATCCATCACCTTGCACGAAGTCAAAAGCGCCATGGACTACATTAAAAACGCGGCGTCCCCCGAAGCCCACGTTTTCTACGGCCAGGTTTTCGACGATGGTTTGGAAGACCGTTTTTGCGTGACCGTCATCGCCACCGGCTTCCCGCCCGCCCGGAAGGCCACGGCGCTCCGCCGGGTCGGCCGCGACGCCGCGGACCCGCGCCGGACCGGCGTTCGAACGGCGGCCGCGCCCCTGGACGTGCCCGTCTTGGCCGACGACCTTCGCCGCCCGGCGTACCTCCGACGTCAACTTCGAAAGCTCCACTGACCGTGACCGCCGCCCACAAACTCCACCCCCTGCTTCAATCCTTGCTTCGGGAGGTCTCCGAACGAAAGGGGTCGGACATCCACATCGGTCCGCGCTTCGTCCCCATGATCCGCATCAACGGGGACCTGGAACCCTCCGCCACGGGCGAGGCGTTGACCGCGGAACAAACCCGGGACATGGGCTACCAATTGATGGGGGATTCCCTGAAGCCCCGTTTTGACGAAAAAAACGAAATCGACATGGCTTTCGCCCTTTCCACCGGCGGGCGGTTTCGGGTGAACATCTACAATCAACGCGGCGCGGTGAATCTGGCCCTGCGGTACATTCCCCCGCAATTGCCGACGATCCAAAGCCTCGGTTTGCCCTTCGCCGTCTCCAAACTCGCCGAATGCCGTCGCGGGCTGATCCTCATCAGCGGCACGACGGGGTCCGGCAAGTCCACCACCCTGGCGGCCATCGTCGACCACATCAACTCCACGCGCAAGGCCCACATATTGACCATTGAAGACCCCATCGAATTTGTCCACGCGAACAAGAAATCCATCGTGAACCAGCGGGAGTTGGGCCAGGACACCCGGAGTTTTGCCGACGCCCTCCGCGCCGCCATGCGGGAGGACCCCAACGTCATCCTCGTCGGCGAAATGCGGGACCTGGAAACGGTCCAGGCCGCCATCACCGCCGCCCAAACCGGCCACCTGGTGCTGTCGACCATCCACACCACCGACACCATCCAAATCATCAGCCGGATTTTGGATCTGTACCCCCCGCACCAGCAGGCCCAGGTGCGGTTGCAATTGGCCGAAACCCTCCAAGGCGCCATTTCCCAACGGTTGTTGCCCACGGTCGACGGGCGGTCCCGGGAAGCCGCCCTGGAAATCCTGGTCACGACGCCCCACGTTCAAAAGGCCATTCAAGACAACAATTTTGGCGACCTCCACAACGCCGTCCGCAACGGCGGGTTTTACGGCATGCAAACCTTCAACCAGGCCCTGGTCCACCTCTACAACCGCGGGCGGGTGCGGCTGGAGGACGCGGTGGTCGCCTCGTCCAACCCCGAGGAATTCATGCTGGCGATCCGGGGCATCGAAGCGAGCGCTCCCCATCCGCACGCCGAATAACCCCGGCTGGCGATGGCGTCGGGGCGACGCCGTGGCGGTCCGCTGGGAAAAGGATTTTTCCGTCGTCGCCCGGGTCACCGGTCGCGGCCAAGGCGACATGAAAAAGCCCCCGGTCTGGGCCCGCGCCTTGCGGCGCGCCGGCGGGCCCGCGGGGGACTGGGCCGGCGGGCATCAGGTCCACGGCGTCCGCGTTCGGCGGGCGACGGCCCCCACGGCGCCCGGCGAACACCCGGCCACCGATGGATTGTGGACGGAACGCCCGGGGTTGGCCTTGCGCGTCTTCTCGGCCGATTGCGTTCCCGTTTTTTTGGTCGACCCCGCGGGGCCGGTGGCGCTGTTGCACGCGGGGTGGCGCGGCGTGCGGGCCGGCATTTTGACCCGGGCCGTGTCGGCCCTTCGTCGGCGGCATCCGGGCTTTGCCGCCCGGGTTCACGCGACGATCGGACCGCACCTTCGGCCCTGCTGCTATGAAATCGGGCCCGACGTGGCGGCCGCGTTTAAATCGATCCCCGGGGCCGTGCGCCGCCGGCGCGGGGCCCCCGGCAAATTCACGTTGAGCCTGGAAACGGCGCTTCGGCACGAAGCCCGGCGGCTGGGCCTTCGGCGGTTCAGCGCGGCGCCCTGGTGCACCGCCTGCGACACGCGCTTTTTTTCCTATCGGCGGGACAAAACGGAACATCGCCAGGCGGCCCTGTTGGCCCGGCGCCCCGAACCCAAGGACGGACGGCATGGACAAACGACTCGATAAGCTTCGTAAAAGCGTCGACAAAATCGACGACGCGCTCCTGCGCGCCCTCAACGAACGGGCGAAGATTGTTCAACGCATCGGCCGCGTCAAAGCGGAACGGGGCGAGGAAATCATCGCCGCCAACCGCGAACGCCAAATCCTGGACCGCCTGGCCGCCCTCAACCCCGGACCGCTTCCCACCGACGCCATGGAGGAAATTTTCGGGACGGTGATGAACAACTGCCGCCTCCTCCAAAAACCCCTTTCCATCGCCTATTTCGGCCCCGAAGCCACCTTCACCCACCAGGCCGCCATGAAACATTTCGGGCGCGGGGCCCGCTACGCGGCGGCCAAATCGATCACCGACGTGTTCGACGACGTGGAAAAAGGCCGCGCCGACTACGGGGTCGTTCCCATTGAGAATTCCACCGAAGGCATGGTGAACCACACCCTGGACATGTTCATGGAATCCGATCTCGTCATCGCCGCGGAACGCCAGGACCCCATCAACCATTGCCTCTTGGCGGCCCCCGGCACCAAAAAAGTGAAAAGTCTTTCCTCCTTCCCCCAGGCCCTGGCCCAATGCCGGCGCTGGTTGGAAAGCCATTACCCGGGGGTTCCCGTCCACGAAGCCGCCTCCACCGCCGACGCCGCGGCCCAGGCCGCCCTGCACGAAGGCGTGGCCGCGGTGGCGAGCCCCCTGGCGGCGGAAATCTACCGCCTGAAGGTTCTGGGGGCGTCGATCCAAGACGCCCGCAACAACCGGACCCGTTTCCTCGTTCTCGGCAAAAAAATCGCGAGCCCCTCGGGTTCCGGCCGGGACAAAACCTCCATCCTCGTTTCCCTCAAAGACCGGGTCGGCGCCCTGCACGATCTTTTGGGCACCTTCCGCCAGGCGGGGCTCAACCTGACAAAGATCGAATCCCGGCCGTCCAAGCGCAAGGCCTGGGAATACGTGTTCTTCATCGATTTCCTGGGCCACGTGGCCGAACCCCGGGTACAAAAAGTCATGCGGGACCTCAAAGACCACAGCGTCTTTTTAAAACTCCTGGGCAGTTACCCCCGGGGGGACTGATGGTCGAAAAATCCCCCGTCCCGGAAGCCGCCGCGCCCTTTCCGCCCCGGACCGAAGTCCAGGGGTTCGAAGCGTACACCCCCGGCCGCGACATGGAAACCGTCAAGCGCTTGTACAAGCTTCGGCGCGTGATCAAATTGGCGTCCAACGAAAATCCGTTGGGCCCGTCGCCCAAGGCCCGGGCGGCCGCGGCGGCGGCCGGACCCCAGTACCACCGGTATCCCGACGGGTTCAGCGTGACGCTCCGCCAAACCCTCGCCCGCCATCTCGGCGTTAAATTCAACCAGGTCACCGTCGGGGCCGGTTCCGATGAGCTCATCGAACTTCTGGCCCGGGCCTATCTGAACCGGGGCGACGAAATCGTGGTGTCCGATCACGCCTTCATCCGTTACCGCATGGCGGGGGAAATGATGGGCGCCCGGGTGGTCTCCGTGCCCATGACCCGCCTCACCCACGATTTGGAAGCCATGGCCGCGGCCGTGACGTCCCGCACCAAATTCCTCTTCATCGCGAACCCGAACAATCCGACGGGCACTTACAACTCCCACGACCAGCTGGAGGAACTTCTGATCACCCTCCCGGCGCGCGTGGTCCCCGTCATCGACGAAGCCTATTTCGAGTTCGCCCGGGCCCGCCGCGATTATCCCAGCGCGGTCGATTTTTTCAAGGCCGGACGCAATCTGGTGGTGCTCCGGACGTTCTCGAAGGCGTACGGCCTGGCGGGCCTTCGGCTCGGTTACGCCGTGGCGCCGGAGCCCATCATTGAAACCGTGGAGCGGGTGCGTCCGCCCTTCAACGTCTCCCTCGCGGCCCAGGCCGCCGGGGTGGCCGCCTTGGGGGACCGCGCCCATTTAAAACGGACCACGACGCTCGTGGCCCGCGAAAAAAAGGCGCTGGAAAAAGCCCTGGCCGCCCTCGGCGTCGCGACCGTCCCTTCCGCCGCCAACTTTTTGTTGATCCACGTCGCCCCCCACCGGGGCGACGAATTGTTTGAAGCGCTTCTCCGCCTGGGCGTCATCGTCCGCGCCATGGACGAATACGGCCTGCCCGAACACATCCGGGTGACCGTGGGCCGCCCGGAGGAAAACCGCCAATTTCTCAACGCCTTTCGCCAAGCGAGGACCCTGCTATGATCGTCACCCTGAAAAGCGGCGCCAAGAAAAAAGAAGTTCAAGAGATCGTCGCCAAAATCAAAAAACTCGGCTTCACGGCCCAATTGTCCCAGGGGGCCGAACGCGTCGTCATCGGCGTCATCGGCGAAGGAAACAAAGCCATCGCCCACAAGGACGTCTTTGAATCCATGCCCCAGGTGGAGCTGGTCACCCCCATCTCCCGCCCGTACAAATTGGTCAGCCGGCAATTCAAAAAATCCGACACCGTCATTGAGTTGGACGGGGTCAAAATCGGGGGGAAGGAAGTCGTGATCATGGCCGGCCCCTGCTCGGTGGACACCCGCGAAAATCTGGAAAGCACCGGGCGGGAACTTAAGCGCGCCGGCGTCCAGATCCTCCGCGGCGGCGCCTTCAAGCCCCGCTCGTCGCCCTACGCCTTCCAGGGATTGGGCGAAGCCGCGCTGAAACTGCTGGCCGACGTGCGCAAAGCCACGGGCATGCCCGTCATTACCGAAGTCATGGACACCCGCCAGGTGGACCTGGTGGAACAATACGCCGACATCCTCCAAATCGGCGCTCGAAACGCCCAAAACTTCGATCTTCTCCGGGAGGTCGGACGCACGCGGAAACCGGTGATGCTCAAACGCGGCATGGCCACCACCATCGAGGAATGGCTCATGGCCGCGGAATACATTCTGGCCAAAGGGAACACCAACGTGATGTTGTGCGAACGCGGCATCCGCACCTTCGAGACGGCGACCCGCTTCACGCTGGACCTGAACGCGGTGCCCGTCTTAAAACACCTCACGCATTTGCCGGTCGTGGTCGACCCGTCCCACGGGGTCGGCGTGCGGGACTACATCGTCCCCATGGCCCGGGCGGCCATCGCGGCCGGCGCCGACGGCGTCATCATCGAATGCCACCCGAATCCGTCCACCGCCCTTTCCGACGGCCATCAAGCCCTCCTGCCGGCCCAAATGCACGGCATCGTCAAAGAACTTCGGCAAGTGGCCGAAGCGGTCGGCCGAACGCTTTAACCGGACCCTCTCGCCGTGCCGGAACCGCAGCGGGTCGTGATCGTCGGCGTGGGTCTCCTCGGGGGGTCCCTGGGGCTCGCGCTGCGCCGCCGAACCCGGGCCCGGGTGATCGGCTTGAGCCACCGCCCGGCCACGGTCCGCCGAGCGCGACGTCGCGGCGTCTTTCACGAAGGCTTCACCGATTCCGCCCGGGCCCTCCCGGGCGCCGACGTCGTCGTCTTTTGCACGCCGGTCGAAACCATCGTGCCCTTGGCCCGCCGATTCGCCGCGCGCCTCAAACCCGGCGCCCTGGTCATGGACGTGGGCAGCGTTAAGGGGCCCATCGTGGAAGGGATGAAATCCGTTTTTCACGGCGGCGGGACGGCGCTCTTCATCGGCGCGCACCCCATGGCGGGCTCCGAAAAATCCGGGGTCGAGAACGCCGCGGCCGATCTATTCGTCGGCGCCACCTGCGCTCTCACGCCGGCGGCCGACACGCCGCCCGCCGCCCTTCGGCGCGCGGCCGACTTTTGGCGGTCCGTGGGCGCCCATCCGGTCGTCGTGTCGCCCAGCGTCCACGACCGCGCCGTCGCGCTGGTCAGCCACCTGCCGCATTTGATCGCCGACGCCCTCGCGTTGACCGCCGGCCGCTGGGGCCAAAATCCGTCGGAGCGAAAGGCCCTTCGCTCCCTGGCCGCGGGAAGTTTTCGGGACGCCACCCGGGTGGCCGGGGCGGACCCCGATCTCTGGCGGGGGATTTTCGATTCGAACGCGGCGCCTTTGGGTCGGGCCGCCCGGGATTTTCAACGAACCCTCGGCGGTTTGGTGGCCCGGCGCTGGCCCCGACCCGAGCTGCGGGCCGCCCAACGATTTCACGACGAATTCCTTCGAGGTTAATTCATGTCGATTTCCACTTCCAGCCGCGTCGTCGTTCCCGGGGGCGCTCTCCGGGGCGAAACCCGTCCGCCGCCGGACAAATCCATCACCCACCGCGCCGTGATTCTTTCGGCTCTGGCCCAAGGGACGTCCCGGATCGTCCATCCCCTGGAAGCCGACGACTGCGAACGCACGGCGGAGTCTTTTCGTACCCTCGGGGTGAGCATCGAGCTGGACAAACGCGGCGAGTGGATCGTGGTGGGCCGCGGTTTGTACGGCCTGGCCGAACCCTCGGCCGATCACATCTATTGCGGCAATTCCGGCACGACCATCCGCCTTCTCTCCGGCGTCATGGCCGGACAACCCTTCGCCACGCGCCTCATGGGCGACAAATCCCTTTCGGCCCGCCCCATGCAACGCGTGGTGGATCCCTTGGTGCAAATGGGCGCGGACATCACGGCCCGGGACGGCCGTTTCGCCCCGCTCCGCATTCACGGCCGCCGGCCCCTGCGCGCCATCGACTGGAAAAGTCCCGTCGCCAGCGCGCAGGTGAAATCCTGCCTTTTGTTGGCCGGCCTCTACGCCGAAGGCGTGACCACTTTCGAAGAACCGCACCGCTCCCGGGACCACATGGAGCGCATGATGGCCGCCGCCGGCGTCAAGTTGACGGTGGAGGAAAAACGGGTGGGCGTTCAGGGCGGGCAATCGCTCAAACCCCAGGAGTGGGTGGTTCCGTCGGACATTTCGAGCGCCGCGTTTTTCATCGTGGCCGCCCTGCTCACCCCGGGCTCCGAAGTCATGCTTCGAAACGTCAACATCAATCCGACCCGGGACGGCGTCCTGGAAATCCTGGGTAAAATGGGCGCGTCCATCAAGCAGGAAGACGTCCGGGTGGTCGCCGGGGAGCCCCTGGCCGATCTTCTGGTTCGTCCCGCGCCCCTTCGCGCCACGCAATTCGGCGAGGAAATCCTTCCCCGCCTGATCGACGAAGTGCCGATTTTGGCCCTGGCGGCCACCCAGGCCGAAGGGACCACCGAGATTCGCGGCGCGGGAGAGTTGCGGGTCAAAGAATCCGACCGGCTGGCCCACGTCGCCCGCGGGCTCAACGCCCTGGGGGCCCGGGTGGAGGAATTGCCCGACGGTCTTCGCATCTCGGGCCCGACCCCCCTGACGGGGGCGACCGTCGATTCCGTCGGCGACCATCGATTGGCCATGACCTTCGGCGTCGCCGGACTCATCGCCCGGGGGGAAACCCACATCCTGGACGCCGACTGCGTCGACATCTCCTTCCCCACCTTCTGGCAGGAATTTGAAAAGCTCCGTGTCCAAGCCTAAACGAAAAGCGGCGCGCCCCGCCGTTCTCCCGCATTGGGTCGTCGCGGTGGACGGTCCGGCCGGCGCCGGGAAATCCTCGGCCGCCCGGGGCCTCGCGCGGGCCCTGGGGTTTCGCCACATCGACACCGGCGCCATGTACCGCGCCGCGGCCTGGGCGGCCCTTCGGGCCGGGGTGTCCTTGGACGCGGAGAGGGCCCTGGTCCGGGTGGTGGGAAAGACCCGATTTGATTTCACCGACGGCGCCACCCGGGTCGACGGGGTGGACGTGGCCGGCGCCATTCGAACCCCGGAAGTCGCCGGGGCGGCCAGCGCCATCGCCGTGCGCCCGCGCCTGCGAAAAATCCTCGTGGACCGGCAACGGCGCATGGGCCGGGGCGGCGGGGTGGTCATGGAAGGCCGCGACGTGGGCACCGTGGTGTTCCCCCGGGCGCACGTCAAATTCTTTTTGGACGCCACGCCCGAAGAACGGGCCCGGCGTCGGTGGACGGAGCTCCGGGCCAAAGGCCCGGCGCCGGCCTTGGCCGAAATTCTTCGCTCCATCCGCGAGCGGGACGACCGGGACCGAAATCGGGCGGCGTCACCGCTTCGCGCCGCGGCCGACGCGGTGGTGGTGGACACGACGGGGTACACCCTTCCGGAAGTCGGACGTTTGCTCCTCGCGGAAATCCGACGAAAGGCGCGGGCGTGACCCACGTCGACGATTGGAACGACCATTTTGTTTTGGCGCCCCCGGGATGGCGCGGGTGGGTCAAACGCGCCATGTACGCCCTCGGCCACGGTTTGAGCGGTCTGGCCTTCCGGACACTCTGGCGTCTTCGGGTGGAGGGCCGGGAAAATGTTCCCCTGGTGGGCCCCTTGCTGATCGCGGCCAATCACGCCTCCTTCATCGACCCTCCGCTCGTCGGTTCGAGCCTGCCGCGACCGCTCTATTACATGGGCAAAGAGGAATTGTTTCGATGGCCCGTCTTTGGTTGGATTATTTCGCAGGTAAACGCGTTTCCCATTCGACGGAAAGAAGGCGACGTGGGGGCCATTCGAACCGCGCACCGCATTTTGGCGGCCGGGGGGGCGTTGATCGTTTTTCCCGAAGGCCGACGGCAGCGGGGCGGGGAATTCGGGCGCCCGAAAGGCGGCGTCGGCTTGTTGGCGGTCAAAACGGGCGCCCCCGTTGTCCCCGCCTACTTGCACGGGAACCATCGGGCCTGGCGGTTTCCCCGCCTCCGGGTTGTTTTTGGGAAACCCTTGGCCGCCGCGCCGGGGGAAACCGGGGAGGCCTTTGCCCATCGCGTCATGAACGCCATTCGAGATCTGAAGGAGTCGCTGCGTGGATCCCTTGTCAACCCTTAAGCCGGTGATTCAGACGCTGGTGTTCGCCGTTTTGTTCCTGATCCTCTTCGTCCTGATCTTGCCCCCCCTGCTCCCCCTGCTGGGGCAAACCGCCGGTAAATCGGTTTACGGCTTCTTTGTCGTGAGCGCCGTCGTCATCGCCCTCCGACTGCGCCATCTCGCCCGTCGCCTTTAATTCCCGCCGGACCGCTCCCGAAACGCCAGCGGACGCCGTCGATCACCCCGGCGTCGGCATACACGGTCATATTCCGCCGTTCGTTTTTACCGCCGTCGCCCCAACGACGACGGAACTCCCCCACAACCAAACATCGCAACGCGACTCCCACAAAACGAGCGCTTCGACGTCCAGGAAAGCGCCGTCCAAACCCGTGGCGTAGCGCTCCCCTCCTCGGCCTCAACAAAAATCGCCCTTCCCCGGGATCCCGCCGCTGAAAAGGCCTGAAAACCAACCCGACTGGATTTTCTTACGATCGAAAATAGCCGCTCCCCGCGAGAAAAGCTTTCGCCGGGCCCTTCCCGTTCAACACCTGGCCCTGGGTCAACACCAAAGAGGGGGTCGGCGGATCCGAAAAAGCGGGCCACCAGGTGACCGCCGCTCGACGCCGGTGGTAATCCGCGTCCGCGGCCGGCGCCGGGGGAGCGGCCTCGTACGCCCAACACGAACGACCGTCGCTGTGGGGCGTCAACGACGACGTGTCCCAGGGCGCGACGGCCCCCCGGGCGTATTTTCGCGAACAGGAAACGTTTTTGGTTTGAGGCCACCCCGTCATTGACGGCCGAGTGGAAACGGTCAAATCCCCATCGCCCGCCAGGGGCGCCCAGTGAACGTGGAAATCGTTGGAAAGCGAAAAGGATCCCCGGGGCACCAAAGCAACCGCGGGACGCGCGAACGGACCGTCGACCGTCCCACCGGGGGAACGAATCGTCCGAAGGCCCCCACCACCGCGAAGGAGAGCGCGGCATCGACCACCGCCAGGTGGACGCCCCAAAGCCCCCGGTGACTTTTTGCCGAAAACGCTCCCCGGCCGCGCGGGCGCACGGGGCCCTCCGCCCCTCAGCGCGCGGACCCGCCGGGGCGGCGGCCCCCGGTTTCGCGAGAATCCAATTTTGAGTTACAATGCGCGAAACAATCCACGGTGCCATGAAACCTCTCTCCTGGACCCTGCGGTGCCAACGAAAAATCGCCGACCTCGGGTTGGCGGTCGTCAACGCCTACCTGGCCCGTTACACCGGCGGGTCCAAGGGGCCCGCCCTTTTCGAT
>Ga0268298_10001998_pt1 | contig 22870 bp, 22 predicted proteins | sample WWTPWeurt_MetaG_FD_194462 | JGI IMG/M metagenome (GOLD analysis project Ga0268298, IMG submission 194462) | Activated sludge microbial communities from WWTP in Nijmegen, Gelderland, Netherland - WWTP Weurt | ecosystem: Engineered > WWTP > Aerobic digester > Activated sludge | place... | reverse complement strand
GGGGCAGGTGCTCGTGGTGAACAAGTGCTTCCCCGCGTGCGCGACCGGGTACAAGCACGACAACCAAGGCAAGTGCACCGAGTGTGCCGACGGCTACTACAAGGACCCGAAGGGCCAGTGCCAGAAGCCGCCGACGTGTCCCGCGGGGCAGGTGCTCGTGGTGAACAAGTGCTTCCCCGCATGCCCGACCGGGTACAAGCACGATAGTCAAGGCAAGTGCACGCTGTGCGCCGATGGCTACCTGATGAACGAGAAGGGCATGTGTCAGAAGCCGCCGACGTGTGCCTCCGGGCAGGTGTTGGTGGGCACCAAGTGCTTCGCGGCGTGCCCGACGGGCTACAAGCACGACAGTCAGGGCAAGTGCACGCTGTGCGCCGACGGCTACGTGAAGAACCCGAAGGGGATTTGCCAGAAGTCCACGCAGTGACGTCGCTCAGCTCGGCAGTCGCTGGATCACCGCGTCGGCGAAGGCGTTGGTGCCCAGCTCGCCGCCGAGGTCGCGGGTCTTCTGGCCGTCGTCGAGGGCGCGGTCGTAGGCGGTCTTGATGCGGGCGGCCGCGTCGCGGCACGCAGCGTCGTGACGCGTCTCGGCCAAGTGATTCAGCATCATCACCGCGCTCATGAGCAGGGCGAGGGGGTTCGCCACGCCCTGGCCCGCGATGTCCGGCGCCGAGCCGTGCACCGCCTCGAAGACCGCATCTTCGTCGCCGATGTTCGCCCCCGGGCACACGCCGAGCCCGCCCACGAGGCCGGCGCAGAGATCCGACACGATGTCGCCGTACAGGTTCTCGCAGAGCAGGATGTCGAACTGCTTCGGGTTCTGCACGAGCCGCATGTGGCCCGCGTCGACGATCACCTCTCCGTAGTCGATGTTGGGGTAGTCGTGCTCGTGGACCTTGCGCGCTTCTTCGAGCAGCATGCCGTCCGACATCTTCATGATGTTGGCCTTGTGAAACACCGTGATCTTGTTCCGCCGTCGGTGCGTGGCGTAGCGAAAGGCCCAGTGCGCGATGCGGTGGCAAGCGCCTCGCGTCGCGACCTTCATGCTCACGACCACGCCGTCGGTGATGAGGTTCTCGATGCCGCTGTAGAGCCCCTCGGTGTTCTCGCGGATCACGATCAGGTCGACGTCGTCGTAGCGGGTCTTCACGCCCGGGAGGCTGCGAAACGGCCGCACCGCCGCGTACAGGTTGAGCTTCTTCCGGAGCGCGACGTTGACCGACGAAAACCCGCGCCCGATGGGGGTCGAGCACGGACCCTTCAAGGCCACGTGGTGCTCGCGGACCGCGGCCACGGTTTCGCTCGGCAGAACGTCGTCGAGCCCGCGTTCGAGGGCCGCTTCGCCGGCGTAGCGCGTCACGAACGACACCGGGGCGTTGGCTGCTTCGAGCACCTTCTTCACGGCGACGCTCACCTCGCTGCCAATGCCGTCGCCCGGGATCAGAACCACCGTGTGGACCGTCATGGAAAAGCTCATAGCAAACGCTCGCCGGGGCGAGCAACGAGCGACGTGCGTCGACGAACCTGCGCACCGCGGGCTAGGCGAGCGTTCCGGGAAGCATCAGCTGGCGCGGGCGCGGCGGGTCGTCGAGTCGCACCACCACGGGCTCTTTCTGATGGGCAACGCTCAGTCGAACGCCGCGTCCAGCCAGGGCATCCGCAGCCGCTTGGCGCGCCAGCTCGGGGTGATTGTTGGTCTCCGAGAGGTGCATCAGCACCACGTGTCGGACGGAGCGGCCTACGCGGCGCAAGAGCTCACACGCCTGGGCGTTGCTGAGGTGGCCGTGTCGCGAAGCGATGCGGCTCTTGAGCGTCTCTGGGTACGGGCCGCTCTCGAGCATCGCTCCATCGTGATTCGACTCGAGCAGCAGCGCGTCGCAGTGAGCGACGTGGTCGAAGAGCGCGGCCGTGACCTCGCCGAGATCGGTGGCCAGTGCGACGCGCCGCCGGCCGTCGTCGAAGACCAGCGCCACCTGCGCGACGTCGTGGGGTACGGGTAGCGTGGAGATCCGGATGGCACCGATGGCGAAGTCGCCGCGGGACGCCATCTTGTGGACGTTGCCGCCGAGCGCTGCGCCGCGGCTGGCCGCCTCGGTCGCGTGGACCGGCACGCGCAAACGGCGGGCGAGGCGCGCACAGTGGCTGACGTGGTCGGCGTGCGCGTGGGTCACCACGATGGCCTGAGGCAGGCCCTCTGCACCCGTGTCACGCAGTTTGCGTGCGACGGTCCGCGAGCCGATGCCCGCGTCGACGAGGATGCGAGTCCCGTCGGACTCGATCAGCGTCGCGTTTCCGGCGCTGCCGCTGGCCAAGACCGTGATTTTCACGCGACTCTGGTCTTTCTACGGGCGCGCACGCTGCGACGCAACCCGGTCGACCGTGCCACCGCGCTTCGAGCAGTGACACCCGCGGTTGACCTCGCGCCCCATTCGGAGAGACTCGTAGCCTCGAGCTCGGCGCCACATGACGGACTACCGCGATTCGGACGAGGCAGCGAAGCTTCGGGCGCACGTGCTCCAAGAGGAGCTCGCGGAGCGCGAGGCCGAGGTCGCGGCGCAGCGCCAAGAGCTCGAACGCCAGCGCGCAGAGCTCGCTGCCAAGAGCGAAGAGCTCGCCGCCCTCCGCGCTCGAGTGCCAGAGCCCGCGGCGCCGCAACCCGACGGCAAGTGGGTGTGTGGGGCGTGCCACCGCGCCAACGAAGCGCACTACAAGTTCTGCTTGGGTTGCGGTCGGGAGTTCGGCGACCAAGCGCTCCCGGTTTCCGAGTCGCTCGGCGATCCGGTGGACGCGGAACGAAACCGCGGCGGCTCGCCCAGCGCGGCGCTCGTCGCGAGCTTCGTGGTCGCTGCGGTCGTCCTCGCGGGCGTCGTGTGGTGGCTCACGTCGACGGCTCGGTAGCAGCGCGCGCGGCTCCGAGTGAGGCGAAGCGGCGACCGCCACCGGCGAGCTCGCCGTTCGCCACTCGTCTCGCGCTGAGTTCAGCCGAAATCCCGCGGATCCGCCCTTGGCACGTTCACTGCTCTCGTCGCTCGAGGCATGACGAGCGTAGCCAGAAAACTGACCCTACCCGATCGACCGCTCGGCGTCGCCGTAGCCCACACCAGCGTGCTCGTCGGACTCGAGGCGCACGCCATCTCGGTCGAGGTGACGGCGAGCCGCGGCCCCGCGTTCTTCCAACTCGTGGGGCTCGCCGAAGCGGCGGTGCGCGAAGCGCGCGTGCGAGTCGCCACGGCCCTCGCTCGGCTCGGGGTGCTGCTCGACGAGCACGCCATCACGGTGAACCTCGCGCCGGCGGACCTGAAGAAGCGCGGCACCGCTCTCGATCTCGCACTCGCCCTCGGGGTCCTGGGAGCGCTCGGCAAACTGCCGGCGAACGCGCTCCACGGCGTGCTCGTGCTCGGAGAGCTCTCCCTCGAGGGGCAGCTCCGACCCGTGCGCGGCGTCTTGCCGGCGATCGAAGGCGCGCGGCTGCGAGGCGTGACCCAGGCCATCGTCCCCCGCGGCAACGCCAAGGAAGCGGGCCTCGTGCGCGGCGTCGAGGTTTCCGTTGCGGAGGTTCTCGACGAGGTGGTCGGGCACTTGAACGGCAACCGCCGCCTCGCGCGAGTCGCCCCCACCGCTTTCCAGCCCGTCGATCCCGCTCCGGGCGGCGCCGATCTGTCCCACGTGGCCGGGCAAGCGAGCGCGCGACGCGCCCTCGAGATCGCCGCGGCGGGCGCACACAACCTGCTCTTCGTCGGTCCGCCGGGCGGCGGCAAGACGCTGCTGGCCCGGCTCCTGCCCACGATCTTGCCGCCGCTGACGTTCGCCGAAGCCATCGAGACCACCGCGGTCCACAGCGTCGCAGGCCTCGTCGATCCCGAAGCCGGAGTGGTCGGTCTCCGGCCGTTCCGCGCGCCGCATCACTCGGTGAGCGACGCGGGTCTCGTGGGTGGAGGTGAATTTCCGCGGCCAGGCGAGGTGAGCCTCGCGCACCACGGCGTGCTGTTCCTGGACGAGCTCGCGGAGTTTCGGCGGAGTGCCCTCGAAGCCCTGCGCCAACCCCTCGAGGACGGCACGGTCTGCATCTCGCGGGCCCGCACGCGTGCCTGGTTTCCGGCGCGCCCGATGCTGGTGGCGGCGGTGAACCCGTGCCCGTGCGGCTACCGCGGACACCCGCGCCGAGCGTGCCGCTGCTCGGAGGCGCAAGCCGAGCGCTATCTCGGGCGCCTCTCGGGGCCGCTCCTCGATCGCATCGATCTGCACGTGCAGGTTCCGCCCGTCGAGACCCGCGCGCTCGTGGCTCGTGTCCCCGCCGAAGCCTCTGCCAGCGTGCGCGCTCGCGTCGTGCGAGCCCGAGAACGAGCCGCCGCGCGCGCCGAAGCCCTCGGCCTCTCGGCGCGGCTCAACGTCGCCCTCACCGACGCCGAACTCGCCCAAGTCGCGCCGCTCGATGCGGCTTCGCAGCGATTGCTCGAGGGGGCGGTGAATCGACTGGGACTTTCGGCGCGCGCCTTCGCGCGCATTCGTCGCGTCGCACGCACCATCGCCGACCTGGAAGGCCAAGACGCGGTGACGCCCGCCCACGTGGGCGAGGCCATTCAAGGTCGCCTGGTGAGCCCTTCGCTCTCCGGCTGAAGCAGACAAGGAGAAACCCATGAACGACAAGTCGAACAAGCAGGAGCACGCCCTTTCGGAAGTGCTCGAACAGATCGAGAAGACCCACGGCAAGGGCGCCATCATGCGGCTCGGCAAGGACGCCGGGCGCCAGCCCATCCCGGTGATCCCGAGCGGGGCCTTCGCGCTCGATCAGGCCCTCGGTGTGGGCGGCTACCCGCGGGGCCGCATCGTCGAGGTCTTTGGTCCCGAGTCCAGCGGCAAGACCACGCTGACCTTGCACGCCATCAACCAAGCGCAGCGCCAGGGCGGCGTGGCCGCGTTCATCGACGCCGAGCACGCCTTCGACATGCGCTATGCGCAGGCCATCGGCATCGACCTCGGTCGCCTGCTCGTGGCTCAACCCGACAACGGTGAACAGGCGCTCGACATCACCGAGAGCTTGACGCGATCGGGCTCGGTCGACCTCGTCGTCATCGACTCGGTCGCGGCGCTGGTGCCCAAGGCCGAGATCGAAGGCGACATGGGCGAGCCGCACATGGGTTTGCAGGCGCGTCTCATGAGTCAGGCGCTGCGCAAGCTCGCCGGGGTGGCCCACCGCACGGGCACCACCATCATCTTCATCAACCAGCTGCGTCTGAAGATCGGCGTGGTCTTCGGCAACCCCGAGACGACGCCGGGCGGAACGGCCCTCAAATTCTACTCGTCGGTTCGCCTCGACGTGCGCCGCGTGGGCAAGGTCGAGGCAGGCGACAGCGTGGTCGGCAACCGCACGCGGGTGCGCGTGGTGAAGAACAAGGTGGCGCCGCCTTTCGCCGAAGCAGAGTTCGACGTGCGCTGGGGCGTGGGCATCGACGCCGCCACGGACCTCATCGACACCGCACTCCGGTTCGGGGCGCTGGAGAAGAGCGGGTCCCACCTCTCCTTGGGCGGCAAGAGCATCGGCCAAGGGCGCGACAAGGTGCGCGAAGCGCTGCTCGCGAGCCCCGAGCTCCGCACCGCCCTCGAGCTTGCCACGGCCGAGCGACTGCCCTGGCTGCCCAAACGCGAAAAGCGCGCGGCCTGAGCGCCGAACACACGGTTTTCTCTCCGAGGTCCAACACGGACCGACGCAACGAAAGAAAGGAAAAAACAGTCATGAGCGATGGAATCAACCAAGTCATTTTGATGGGGAACCTGGGCAACGACCCGGAGCTCCGCAGCCTGCCGAGCGGGAGTCAGCTCCTGCGCTTCCGCATGGCGACCAACGAGAGCTATCTCGATCGCAACAAGGAGCGGCAGACCCGGACCGAGTGGCACGACGTGGTGATGTGGGGCAACCGAGCCGAGCCGCTCTCGAAGATCCTCTCCAAGGGATCACGGGTGCTCATCGAGGGCACGCTGCGCACCTCGAGCTACGAGAAGGAGGGCACGCGCCGGTTTCACACGGAGATCACGGCGCGCGACCTCCACCTCCTCGGCACGCGGCGCCCGCAGAGCGAGCCGGACGACGGGGCCTGGCTGGCTCAGACCGACGTGGTGGAGGTGATGGACCAAGCGGTGGGGTATTGAAGCCCGGCCCGGACTCGACCCGCACGCGACACTCCGGAATGCGTGCGGGTCGGGGACGGAGCGTCGAGCCTCAAAACGCGCCGGCCACGCCGACTTCACCCGGCCCGAGGTAGGGCGTCGCATGCCGAGCGCTGGCCTTGGCCTCGGTCGACTTGCCCCCGGTGAGCAGGAGCACGGTTCCGAGCCCGATGCCCACGCCGCCAACGATGAAACCCGCAGTGGAGATGTTCGCCTGGGTTTTCCCGCGATCGTAGAGGTCGCGTTGGCTCTCGCTGCAAACGCCGTTCTTGCACTGCTGGTCGATGTCGCTCTTGGTGCTCTTGGCTTTCAAGCCCATGTACGTGCCCACTCCCAAGCCCACGACTCCAACGCCGAGGCTCACGTACGCGAGCGTCTTGCTTCCTCCTGAGCTCTTCTCGGCCTGCGGTGGCTTCACGGGGCGAGCGGCTTCGGCTTTGGGTAGCTCTTCGAGCCGCACGGACAGCGTCTTCTGATCCTTCTCGGCGAGCTCCACGTTCTCTTCGAACGGCTTCGATCCCTTCGACTCGGCTCGCACCTGCCGATTGCCTGGGTTCACCAGGATGGGTGAGCCGAGCTCACCCGATGCGATGTCCTTGCCATCGATGCTCACGGTGCCACTGAAGCCAGGAGGCAGGTCCAGAGTGAGCTTCGGTGTGCGCTTCTCGAGCGACTTCTTGAGGTTCTTGGCCTTCGCTCGGGTCATGAACGCGAGCTTGGGTGCGTCGAGCACCCTCTTCACGTGTTCGGCGGCCTCGAGCAGGTGCCCGAGCTTCGACTCGACCGACGCCAGGCGCAGGCGAACGTCGGGCTTCTCATCGAGCTCGAGGGACTTCTCGTAGGCGACCTTCGCCTCCTGCCACTTCTTCTGGCGCTCGAGCTTCTGCCCTGCCTTGTCGGATTGTTTGGCCTCGGCAGCGGGAGCAGGCTTGGCGACCACCGGTCGCGTGGTCACGGCCGCGAGCGCGAGGACCAGACAGAAGAGGAGCCGGCGCAGCATCGAGGAGCGAGTGTCCCCGTTTTCGGCCGACGGGGAAACCGGAGTCGTCGAGCGTTCAGCCTGAGCACGCGGCGGGTGGTGCGGATGCGCAGTGATTTTCTGTTCACATCGGAGATCATCGATGCTACGGGTTTTCTGCCGCTCCCTCGGGGAGCGAGAAGGATTCGCCCGTGAGAACAGCGAAGCGCGCTTCGTCCGCGCCCGGTAAGGCTTCGACCACTGCGCGAACGCGCAGGCTGAACGCATCTAAAGGCAAGTCGCCGAAGACCAAGGCGTCAGCGAAGCCGACGACTCGCAAAGCGAAGGCACGGATCACTCGCAAGGCGAAGGCAGCTCCGGTTCGCGAAGCGAAGACCGCAGTCGCTCGCAAGGCGAAGGCAGCTCCGGTTCGCAAAGCGAAGGCGACCATCGCTCGCAAGGCGAAGGCAGCTCCGGTTCGCAAGGCGAAGGCGACCATCGCTCGCAAGGCGAAGGCAGCTCCGGTTCGCAAAGCGAAGGCGACCATCGCTCGCAAGGCGAAGGCAGCTCCGGTTCGCAAAGCGAAGGCGACCATCGCTCGCAAGGCGAAGGCAGCTCCGGTTCGCAAAGCGAAAACCGCAGTCGCTCGCAAGGCGAAGGCAGCTCCGGTTCGCAAAGCGAAAACCGCAGTCGCTCGCAAGGCGAACGCGACCATTGCTCGCAAGGCGAAGACCGCGCCGATTCGGAGCTCCGCCGCCGAACGCGTCACGAAGCCAGTGCAGGCCCCGAGCCCGGCGCCACGCCCCGTCGTGGCGTCTTCGCCTGTCGCGCCCGCGACGGCCCCTTCGCCGGCTCGCGAAGCGGCGCCGGTGCTCCGGGTCGCCGAAGCCACGAGCCCGGCACCTGCGCAGACTTCCGCGGTCCGCGTAGGGCGCCTGCCGCCCCGGGGAGAAGCCCAACGCGCCGCTCCGCCCGAGCTCGCGCGCCCGAGCAGCGCTCACGCAACGCGCGGTGGCGACGAGCTCACCGTGGCTCCCACCCTACCGCGTGCACCGTTCGAGCACTCGGTCTGGCAGCGCGTCGACGCGCTGGCAAAAGAGCTCGACACCGTCGAGCTCGTGAGCGAGCAGCGGCAGGCGATCCGCGCGGTGCTCGAAGGTCGCGATGGGCTCGTGTGCATGCCCGCGGGCTTCTCGCGTTCCCTCTGCTTCGTCATCCCAGCGCAGCTCTTCACGCAACCTGTGCTCGTGGTCGGACCGCGCCCGGCCCTCTTGCGCGAGCTTCACGACAAGCTCGTGCAGCGCCGGGTGAAGGCCGTGCGCCTCGACGCGAGCGTGACCGAAGGCCACGCGAAGCAGGCCCTCGAGCGCATCGCCGAAGGTGGGCCGCTCATCGTCCTCGCCACCCCCGACATGCTCGGGACCGACGCCCTTCCCCGCGCGCTCGCGCGGAGCGGCATCGCGCTCGCCGTGGTCGACGACGCCCACACCGTCACGGGCGTTGCCGACGAGCTCTCGCCCGCCGGCCTCGGGCTCGGGCGCGCGCTCGCGCGTCTCGGCCGCCCCCCGGTGCTCGCGCTCACGAGCCACGCCTCGTCCGCCGTGCGCCATGAGTTGAGCGAGGTGCTCGACCTGCGATCTCCTTTGGTGAGCGAGCTGCCTCTCGTGCGCAAGAACCTGGTGCTCGACGTGCTCGGCGTGCGCGGCGAGGCTCGCCAGCGTGCGCTGGTGCAGCTCGTGCTCCAGCTCCGTCGCCCGGGCATCGTGTTCGCCCCCACGGCGCGGGACGTCGACGCCATCTACGGCGCTCTGTTGGCGCTGCGCCTCCCGGTGCACCGCTATCACCCCCACCTGCCGCCCGGGGACCGCGTCGGCGAGCAGCTGAATTTCCTCTTGCCCGGCCGGCGTTCCATCATGGTCGCCACGAGCGCGTTCGGCAGCGCGACGGGCGTCGTGGGCGTGGGCGAAGCGTCCACGCTCGATCGCGCTCCGCAAGATTTCGGGCTCACCCTCGAAAAGCGTGACTTGCGCTTCGTCGTGCACTGGGCCCTGCCGCCTTCGCCCGAGCAATACCTCCGGGAGATCTCCCTCGCCGGCCGCGACGGCGAAGAGGCGACGGCCGTGCTCTTCCACGACGGCAGCGATCGTGCACGGCACGAAGCGACGTTCGCGCAGTCCCGCATTCCTTCCCGGCACCTCACCCATTTCGCGAAAGCTCTCGAGTCCGCCGCCATCGATGGGCACCCGCGCACCCTGGAGTCGCTGGCGCTTTCGAGCGGACTCAGCCGCAAGCTCACCGAGGTGTTGGCTGCCGTGCTCGCTGACGCGGGTCTCGTCAGCGTGTCGCAGGGTTGGCTTCGGGCGTCGGTGCCGGCGCACACGCTGCTCGCCGGGGCCCAGCGTCTCGCGGCGACCCTCGACCGGCTGCGCGCCCAAGACAACCGGCGGCTCTCGGGCATGAGCAGCATCGTGGACGGCAGCGGCTGCATCGTGCAGCGCTTCGCTCGCTACTTCGAGCAAGCCCGGGGCGAACCCTGCGGTCGTTGCGGTTCGTGCAAAGGCAGCGTGCTGCCCACGTTCGACGTTGCACCCAGCGTCGAGAGCTCACCAGCACGGCGACCTCCGGTCGAAACCTTCAGCCTGGGCCGACCCGACAGCTACGGCATCGGCGTTGCAGCTCCCGCACGAGCAGCGCGCCCGCTCACGGTGAAGCTCGCGGACTTCCAGCGCGGGCGCTGAAGAGCTCGTCGCTCTCGTCGCTCTCGTCGCTCCTGTCGCAGCTCGCGGTCACTTGCGCCGCTTGGGTTTTGACTGGGGCGTCTCGCCTTGCTCGCGCGTGAAGCGCTTCCGGCAGCGCCGGCAGGCGTACACGCTCTTCGGGGGTTTTCGCGCCCGCGCCTGGGCCTCGTGACAGTGGGGACACACCATGCGGATCATGCCGCCCATGGCGCCACCGACGAAGATCACGGCCATGGCGAGATAGTGACATGACGCCCCGCTGCTGGGCCACCCGTCCTGCCACCGGAGTCGACTCCTCCACCAACGTCCGAGCGTGACAGCGCGTACGGCGGTTTCGCAGCCTCAGCGACCCTTACCCGACCCAGCTTTGGGGCGCCGTCTCGCCCCGGACACGCTCGCCCACGCCGCATCGGCGAGGATCCGCGCCGCGCTCTGCAGGCGGCGATGATCCTCTTTGCGAATGGTGTCGAGGGTCAGGAGATAGACGGGGCCGAACACCAATGACACGAACACCGCGAGCTCCATCTCCCGGATGTCGCCCGCGCTGACGTGCGGCTCGAGCCAGTCCGAGATGCGGGTCGCCTTGGCGTAGTTGAGCGCCCGGATTTCGTCCTGTACGGAACGACCTGGGTCGGCATGTCTCTGTTCGTGGAGCAATTTCGCGAGCTCGGGGTTCGACACGACCCAGCGGGCGTGGCTCAGAACGGTCGAACGGATCCCGGCCTGCGCGGAGCTCGAGCGCTCCAACGCACGCAAGATCGCGTTTTGGTAGCTCCGGAGGGCCCGGATGTAGAGGCTCCCGAACAGAGCGGCTTTGCTCGGGAAGAAGTGGAACATGCTGCCGTTGCTCACGCCGGCGACGCGGCAGACTTCGGCCGTGGACACCGCGTCGTAGCCGCGCTCCGCGAACAACTTCTCGGCCGCGCCGAGAATCGTGTCCTTGGCGCTGGCCGCTCCCATCGACCTCAGCATAGTACACGGCCACGCGCAGCAGAAGCGCGACTCAGCGCCAACGCGGCACGGGCATGCGCCCGAGGTGCACCGGTTCGATCCGATGGATCTCGAGGTCACGCACGCGGAGCCGCGCCGCCGCGTCGAGGTTTGGCCAGAGCACCCGCCCGCCGGGAAGGAACCGCGCTGCCCCGAGGCGCCGCGCAATCCGTGCGAGCTCCGCAGCGGTCGGCGCTCGTGGCTCGCGCGCTGCGAGCCCACGCAAGCGGACCGCGGGCACGCGTGCGAAGCGCCCCGAGAGCAGCGATCGGAACCACAGCAGCCTGCCGGAATCGACCGCGAGGATCGCGACGCGGGCGTCGACGTCGAGGCGTCGACCCAGGCCGATCGCGTAGAGTTCGAGGTAGAAGGCGTGCCCGGGCTCTCCGAGGAACACGGCGCCGACGGGAGTCAAGCAGGGCTCCCCGTCCGCGCCGACGCTGGCAACTGCAAAGTGCAAGCTGCTCGAAAATGCGCGCGCGAAGAGCCTCTTCAGCTCGAGCCAGGTGCGAGGCTCCACCGGAAGCTCGCCGGCGCGCTGATCTTCGGGCCACACGGGCTCGGCTCGCCCCGGCGCTGGCGCGTACCGTTCCGACACGTTCATCTCTCCGTTCTAGAGTGGCACTCTAGCACAGCCCGGAAAACGCCGCCGGGATAGTTGCGCTCGGCGGCCGGCGCGGTATAGAGTAGTACTCTATTCGGAGGAGCAGGCTCATGGCATCCGCCCCCGTCAGCACCTACCAGGGCGTCGTCTACCCGTGGCACTGCGACCACATGGGGCACATGAACGTGACGTGGTACGCCGCCAAGTTCGACGAAGCCACTTGGAGTCTGTTCGCTTCGTTCGGGATCACGGCGTCGTACGTCCGCGAGCACGGATGCGGCATGGCCGCCGTCGAGCAGCACACCGTTTACGAGAAAGAGCTGCGACCGGGCGAGGTCGTGTTCGTGCTCTCTCGAGTGCTGGAAGCACGACCGAGAACCCTGCGCTTCGTCCACGAGCTCATGCGGACCGACGGTGGTATCCGCGCCGCGACGTCGACCATCACGGGCGTTCATCTCGACTTGACGACGCGGCGAGCGCAAGCATTTCCTGCGCCCATCCTCACGCGGATCGAGCGCATGATGACCTCGGCGACCGACGGGTGACTCGACCCGCGAGGTTGTCGTGGCCGACGAACGACGGAGGCTACGCATGAACGAACGAGAGAAGACGCCCTGGTCGGTCCTTCGAGAACGTCTGGGTTACAGCGACCAAGAAATGGAGGCTTTCGCCCAGAACCCGCGGAACGCGAGGGTGCTGGCTGTGGTGCCCGAGATGCTGTCGCGGACCATCGTATTCGACGTGATCGAGTCCCATGGTTGCAACAGTCGGCACGAAGTCGGGACGCGGTTCGCGTTTTCGGGGGATGGCAATCTGCTCACCAAACACTGCCCGTCGAAAGTGTGCGCGTTCCTGTTGCCCGTGATGGCGCAAGCCGTTTTCGCGATGCACGAGCTCTGGTATGCGGGAGCCGACCCGAACCAATTGTGCTTCCGGCGCGGCGGCTGCTACGACGTCGGGGTGAAGTGCGGCGGCTGGGGGCGCGTGGTCGTCGAAGCCAGTGTCGTCGACCGAAGCGAGGCACCGAAGTAGCGTGCACCTCCACTTCGACTCTCCGCCCAGCGCAGCCGCGTTCATGCTCGGCGCGCTATTGCCCAAGTTGCGCCCCCTTCCGTTGTCGGCGCTGAGGTCGACCGCCGCATGGCGCGGCGCCCGAGTCACCGAGCTCATGCCGAGAGGGCGCGGCGTGACAGGCGAGTGGATTCACCCGGTGTACCTGCACGCGGCCACCATGCGGTTGATGATGGCGATGCTGACGGCGCGACGGTTTCCGATTCCGATCTGGCGTGTTCTCCAGATCCGAAACCAAATCGTCCTTCGACGCGCCCCGCGGGCCGGCTGCAAGCTCGACGTCGCCTCGCGCCTCGGCGCCGTCCGCGTGCTGCCGAAAGCGGTGGAGTTCGACATCGCGGTCGAGGTCGCGGAGGGTGGGCGGAGCGCCCTGGAGAGCGTGACCACGTACCACGCGCGCGGCAAATTCGACGGACCCCGCGGCGAAGCTGCGTTCGCGCGCGCGCCCGATCCGCCCAGCGACGCGCGCGGCGGGTTTTCGCTGGCGAGGAACGGCGCGCTCGGGTTCGCGCGCCTGACGGGGGACTACAATGGAATCCACCTGGCAGCGCCTTACGCGCGGACGTTGGGTTTCCGGGGCCCGCTGGCCCATCCGCATCGTGCCCTCGCAGAGATCCTCGACCGTCTCCCGGACGTCGAGCTCTTCGAGCCCTTCGAGCTCTACGTTTGGTTCAAAGGACCGGTCTACTACGACCGCGAGCTGGCGCTCTCACACCGGAGTGAGCGGGGCGCGTGCACGTTCGCGCTCCGGGTGGACGGCGATGCCCGACCCGCCGTCGTGGGACAGTTGACGCGGCGGCTCCCGCCGGCCGAGCGAGCGCGGCTCGCAGAGTGACCTCCCGAACGCTGGCTCGGTCATTGGGTCGCGCACTCTACGACGCCTACGTAGATGGTGCTGCACGCTGGGCAGGCGGAGCGAGCGGTGACGTACTTCAAATGGCAGGTAATCCGCACGTCACCGTCGCAGAAGTCGCCCGAACCTCCGTTCTTGGGGCAGCGGTCCTCCTCTTTCGAGTCGAGCGCGCAGAAGCCTTCTTCGGGCTGGCCCGCTGGCGGCGCTGTCACACAGGTCTCCGGGCACACGGTCTCCTCGGGCGCATGCCCGCAACCGCACACCACCGCCCGACCAGCGGCGCACAAGCGCGCCACGCCGGGTTTGGTACAGGCCGGGTGCTCGGGCGCCGGAGCTCCGGACACGCACACTGCGCCGCACGCCACGGTGTCGACGCACGAAGCGCCGTCGCAAGCCTGCGTGACCTCCGGGTAGCCGCTGGTGCAGCGTGCCGGGTTTCCGTTCCAGCACACGCTGTTCGCCGGGTAGACCAGCTCGTGGACGGGGTCGAGGCACTCCGGGACCGGCGACTCCGTCGTACTGCAGATGGGGCCCTCCCGGGTCATCACGCACAGGTTCGAGCCGCACGATTCGTCGACCATCTCCGCCGTCTCCTGGCGCCGGCACAGGCGCCGAGTGTTGGCGTCGGCGCAGGAGTCCTGGTCGGGACAAGCACTCGGGAAGCAACTCGCCACGACCCAACCGGCCGCGGCGAGCACCACCACGCCCGCGAGTCTCGCCCAGGCGGCGCTGGTCGGATTGCCCAGCGTGCTTCGCTCGACCTTGGTCAAGGCGCACGAATCGACCCTCGTGATTCCAGCCATGGCGGACATAGAGTACCACTCTACTCGAGTTTCGGTCGACCCGCCGCGGGCGCGCCCACGGGAAGGCGACGGCGTCAGCGGAACCGTTCGCTGCGCGTTGCGCCGAACTTCCGCGTTCTCTGGCGCATTGAGCGCCACTTCGGCGTTCGTTTCGCGTCCTGGCGGCCGCGCGCCGAGTGCATTGTTTGCGCCTGGCCGAATGCTTGCGGCAGCCCCAACGGCACTGGAGTATTACTCTTCTTGTCGTGCGTCGAAACCCCACTGCCCGGAGCGGCCGCGTTGTTCGGGTCGCGACGAACTTCATTGTCTCGCTTCTGCTCGTTCACTCACGCGCGCGAGCGCAGACGGCGGGCGACGTGAGCACGCCGGCAGAGGGAGCCGTTTCGACGGGGTCGCGTTTGGGTCTGAAGCTCAACCCCCTCGGATTGATCCTCGGCCGCTACAGCATGGACGTGGAGTACCTCCTCGTGCCGCACCTTGCGGTGAACGTCAACGCACACTTCTGGCACTTCGCCGACGGCAGCAGCGACCCGGAGTGTGATGGGTTCGATTGCGCCGATTTCGACGCGTGGGGCGGCGAGCTCGGCGCTCGCTACTACTCTGCGCGAAGCTCCCCAACGGGTTTCTTCGTCGGCCCCACCGTAGTCGCCGACGTCATTCGCTACCGGCACTCGGACAGCTACGGTGACCGTCTGGTCCAAATGGGCTTCGACCTCGGCGGACAGATGGTCCTCGGCGGCGATACCGGGTCGGGCGGCCTCATTCTGGGGTTCGGAGCTGGACTCACCCCCGTGCGACTGAGTAGCGATTTCTACAAGGGCGATTCCTACATCGGCGTGTTTTCCGTGCGCGCGCTGCTGCAAGTCGGATACGCCTTCTGAACGCCGACGATTCCGCTGGTCTGGGCGGGCAGTTGCCCTACGCTCGGACCCGTTGCCCTCCCCCTGGTCAGGCATGCCGCACACCGGGCCCGCGCTCGCGGCTCTCGCGCTGCTCACGACCGCGTGCGGCGGGGAGCCTGTTGCGGCTCGAGCCGCCAATCAGCCTCCCGCGGCGCATCCCGAGGAGCCTCGCTCGTTCGGCGCCGCGGTGAGCGAGGCCGACGACGCCGGCGCGCCGGATGCCGTCGCTGCATCGGACGCTGCCAGCCCCGAGAGCCCGCCCGCCGCGTGGCCCAGTGACGTTCCGTGGCTTGCCGGCGCAACGCTACGCGAGACCGACGAGCTCAGCGTGGACTTCGAGCTTCCGCGTGTCGAGAGCGACACGCAGGCGTCGGTGGCCGAACGCTTCGCTGCGGCCGCGCGGGTGCTCGGCTACCGCACGACGACGCGGGGTGACGGCAGCGAGCTCACGCTGGAGCAGGAGGGCAAGAAGTCGTGGGCTGCGATCTCCGGCGACACGTCGAAGTTCCGTGCGACGTTCGGTCGAGCGAAGCACGCTCCGGCACGTCTCGCGGGTGCTTGCATTCCCGTACCCAGGGTCGAACACCGCGTGGCCGTCGAGTCCAGCGGCATCAATCAACACGGCGAGCGCGGCGAAGGCACGGTTCACTGGCGCATCGAAAACTGGTTGGTCGACGTCGACGGCGACGGCGAGCTCGACGAGCTGGTGCCGGTAGCGCCGCTCCGCAACGCGTGCCCGTGGGAGGTGCGGTACGGCGTCTACGTGGTGCGCAGGAGCTGTGGGCACCGACTCGGTGAAGTCGGCCCGGGCTCGCTCGTGGGACCGGTGACATTCGACGTCTCGGGGTTCCGAGAGCTTCGCTTCGAAGCCGAGCACGCGCACCTCGGCGCCGGGAGCCGGCGAGGCATCCCCGTGATGGAAACCCGCACCACCGTCTTCGCCGTGCAGAATGGCCGCTATCGGAAGACGAAGGACGACGTGCGGCGCGGAGAGTGCCACCACTGCGCGACGAGCAGCTGCCGCGACGCGACGTGAACCTCAGCGCCGGCGGCGCCAGCCGGCGAGCGCGAGGCCCACGAGCCACGCCAGCGCGCTCGAGCTCGAACCTTCGCTCGACGTCGCGCAACTGCCACAGCCCGCGTGTTTCGGCGCGGGCGCTGGATCGGTTCCGCTCGCCGGCGCGGGCTTCGAGGGATCCGCTGCGCTCGTGGGCGCGGGAGCGGGCGTCGCTGCCGCGACGTCGAGCCGACAGCTCTTGCCGTCGAGAGCGCGCAGGGCGAACGCCTCGACGACTTCGTTCCGGGGGTCGGACGAATCGACGAGAGTCACCGGCTGGGGATTGCGATCGCACGCGATCACCTGGTCGCTCGTGAAGAGAGCGTCGGCCGCATCGGCGTTTCGATCCGTCGGCGCTTGGTACTTCGCGAGCCAGGCTTCGAACGCCGGCTTCTTCATGGCGTAGAGCTTGGCGTTGCCGTTCCGGCGATCGACGCGCATCGGCTTGCCGTCTTCCACCTTGGCGAAACGCCGCGTGGCTCCGCCTTCGGTGACCGGATAGGGATGGACCAAAAGAACCCAGTCCGGGTTGGCCGCGACGCCCGTCACCTGGAACGCATACGCCACCTGCTTTTTGCCCTCGGGTGGCGGGAGATCCGCCCGCGCCGCCGATGCGAGCAACCCCAGCGCGAGCGCCGGGGCAACGGTTCGTCGGTTCATGGCCGGTGAGTATGCCATGGGCGGCCTTCCGTCCCCGACCCGCGCGAGTTCCCCCGACCGCAAACCGGAAGAGCGCAAGTTGGCCCCGTACTTCGAGCGGTCGGTCGAGGGTGGCTCGAATGGTCCAAGCTGCGCGCACGAAACGCACCGCCGCGAGCTCACCCCCGCGCCAGCGCTTCGAACCGGGCGCGTTCTTCGCGCGTGATCACCAGCGGCTCGACCCGGGGGCGACCTCTGTCGTCCCAGAACGGGCTCGGGCGCGCCTTACCAGTGAGCTTGGCGCGGAGCAGGAGATACGCCGTGCGCGCGAGGAGGCGAGGGGGGAACTTGGCGTGGGTTCCGCTCGGCAGTGAGCCGTGACCGTACTGTCCCTGGACTCGGTAGCGGATGGGGCCGAGATCGCGATCGCGGGCGTCGGCGGAGGGGCCGTGATCCATGAACGGGTGCGGGACGCCCACGAAGGGCACGCTGGGGGAAGGGGCGGTGTTGCCCACGGGCGTCTTGCAGCACTCCGTGTACCAGCGCATGGCGCCCTTGGGGCCGAGACGCATGCAGCGAAGTTGGTCTCTGCCTTCGCGAAGGTCGAGCTGCCCTGGCGCGAGCTGGAAGATGTCCGTGCCGCCGTTCTCGTCGAGCATGGCGGCGCGGCCGAGGAAGTGCGCGTACGCCTGGCAGTCGATGCACAGGCACACGACTCGCGTGCCGCCGCGCGGGGACACGTCGCGGGCGACGCCCCGGACCTGGCCGCACTCGCAACGGAGCTTCACGTCGGTGGTCATGGCGCGCACGGATAGCCGATTCCGTGCGCCGACTCACATGAAATTCCGAGTGTGAAGGCTCGAAAGGTGCTCCGCCTGGGTCGCATCGAAGCCGAGCTTCTCGAGCCGGGAGCGGCGTCCCTTGTCCATCTCCACGGTGAGGGCGACCACGGCGCCGTACCCGCGCCGGATCGCGGCTGGGTCGTAGCTTCGGGCCGCGACGAGGACCAGAGCATCGAACACCTCGGCGTTGAGCCCGGCGGTCGTCGAGAGGGCGAGGTGTCGCCGCTCGATTGCGCTCGCCATGCGCGTGAGCAGGTTCGGCTCGAGCTCCACGTGGCGAGCGAGGTGCGCGAGACCGAAAGCGACGTGACGCGCTTCGTCCTGCGCGGCGAGGCGGGCCACGGCGCGGGTGACGGGGTCGGGGCCGTGCTCGTGGAGAAACCAGAGGAGCGAGAGGAAGCTGCCCTCGCCGAGCACGGAGAGGAGGAGCGCGGCGAGCGAGAAGTCGGGCTCCTCGATCAGCGTGGCGAGCGACGCTTGCCCGCCGGCGGTCGAGAGCGCGAGCTCCGTGCGCCAGAGCAGCGCGCGACGCGTGAAGACCTCGATGTGACGCGCCTCGTCGGCCGCTTGGATGGCGAGGAGCTGCTGCACCTCGCGGAAGTGCGGGTGGACCTGGGCCGCAAAGCGAGCCGGGACGATCAACGCGGCGGTCTCGTTCTCGATGAGATACGTCATGATCTGGACCACGGCGTCTTCCAGCTCCGCGGGCAGCTCGACTCGCTCGTGCCAGGGAATGGCGTGCTCCGGATCCCACTGCTGCGCCGCAGCCTGCGCGTAGAGACGGCCAGCTTCGTCGGCCCAGACCACGCTCTTTTCGTCGAGCGGGAAGCGGAGCTCGGGCGAGCCCGCTTCCACGCGAGCGCCGCGCGGCGCGAGGCCGAAGCTCGCCGGCGGCCGCTCCCATACCGCATCGGGGCGCTCGGCATCGGCGGCACCCGCTCTCGTCGCATTCCGGTCGCGAGCTCCGGCGGCCGCGCCCCGCCGGAGGATGAACAGGCCCGCGTCCTCCCGCAGGTCGTGGCCTTCGCTCCGGCAGAACGCGCCGAGATCGATACGCAGCGTGGGTGACGAGCCGCGAACGCGAAGCTCGTCACCACGCTCGAGCCCGGCCAACTCGTGCCGGATGCAAACATGTGCGCCTTCATCGAGGCCGATGTCGCCGAGTTCGAGCACGTCGCGTGTCATGCGGTGACTCGACCGAGCCAAGCATCGAGATACCGGAATCGATCCACTGCACGCTCGAGCGGAGCGTAGCCCTCGGTGCGACCGGGCAGGAACACCTTCAGCCCCTCGAGATCGAGGAGCGGGCGTACTTTCGGGTCGTCGTAGGACATGGACACGAGGAGCTCCCGGAAACGCGTGGCCAAGCCCGCGGGTGCGTCGTCGAGCAGCGTGAAGTTGCAGTGGTCGTACTTCTCCGTCTGCGCCACGACAGAAAGCGCGCCCGGAGTCACGAGCCCCTCTTGCACGAAGAGCAAGTGATTTCCGTCGATCACGCAGGCGGCGTCGACGCTGCCGCGCACGAGAGCGCGCACCGCGTCGCGTTCGCCTCCGATGTGGTCTCCGTGTTTGCCCACGAGGACGTCGTGGCGTACGACCTCGAAGTCACGGCCGGGTTCGAGCCCTCGCTCCGCTAAAAGACCGAGCGGTATCAACGTGGCCTGGGGCGAATCGGGCGCGCCCACTCCCACGCGCTTGCCGGCGAGATCGGCCACGCTTTCGATGCCGGTGCCGCTCCGCACCAAGATCACGCTGGTCAGATCGCGGTCGGTGTCGCGCATGGCGATGGCCTCGGCGTGACGCCCCTTGCGCTTCGCGGCGCGCACCGTCTCGATCCAGGCGAGGGGTGAGTTCCACGCGACGTGGAAGTCGCCGCGGAGGTGAGCTTCGACTTGCCTCTCGTAGTTCGAATAGAGGACGAAGTCGAAGTCGAAATCGCGCTCCGCGAACCACGCGCGGAAGCCCTCCCAGATGGTCACCACTTTCGGGTCGTACGCGACTGCCCCGAGGACGAAGGTTTCTCGTTGCATGGTTCTCCTCAGAACAGCGGAAGGTTGCACACGGCCTTGCCGATGAAGTCGTAGAGCGCATCGGTGGTTGGAGCCATGATCGACGCAGCACGGGCATCGCGGAACACGCGTTCGATGCCGACCTCCTTCCGAAATGCTGCGCCACCGGCCACGCGCATCCCGAGATCGGTCACCTCGGTCGCGCTCTCACCGGCCAAGGCCTTGCTCTCGAGCACGCCGAGCACGGCGTCGGGGCGGCCCGCTTCGATGGCGGACACCGTCGCGTGGATCTGGGCCCGCACCGCATCGGTCTTCACGCGCATCCGCGCGAGGTAGGCGCGGATCGTCGGCAGGTCGCACAGTCGCTCTCCGGAGTGCTCGAAGCGGGTGGCGCTCGCGTGGGTCGCCGTGCGCTCGACTGCGGCCTCCATCAGGCCGAGCGAGCACGCTGCGTTCAGTAGGTTGAACCACGGCAACACGACCTCGAGCATGATCTTCATGCCGGCGCCGTCTTCGCCCATCAGGTTCTTTGCCGGGATTCTCGCGTCTTCCGCCGTGACCGGCGCCGAGTCGTTGCCGCGCAGGCCGAGGCCGTCGAAGCGCTCGGTGATGCGGAGTCCGGGGGTCGAGGCAGGGACCCAGAACACGCTCGAGGCCCCAGCTGCCGAGAGGGGCTTCGAGGACCAGACGTAGCTCGTCGCTGCGTGGGCCGAGGTGATCCAGCTCTTCCTCGCCGTGAGTCTCACCTGATCGCCGTCGGCGATGGCGCTGCTCACCGGGGCCCAGAATTGGCTGCGCGAACCGAGCTCCGAGAACGCGAGGGTCGTCAGGTGCTCTCCCTGCGCGATGGCCCTCCGCAGGTTCTCCGGGCCGTGGAGCTCGAACACCTGCGTGGCGGCGTAGTGCATCGCGGTCACCATGGCCGTCGACCCGCACTCGCGAGCGAGGCGCTCGACGACGTCCACGGCTGCCCGCATCCCGAGGCCCATCCCGCCGACGTTGGTCGCGCTCACGAGGCCGAGGAGACCCGCCTTCCCGAGCGCTTCGATGCTCTCCTTGGGGAATTCGGCTGCGGCGTCCACGCGGACTGCGTGGGTGCGAACGACGTCTTTGGCGATGGGCTCTACGGACTGCAAATGCTGGCTGTCACTCATCGGCGATCTCCTCGCGCTCCACCGAGCGCAGGGAGACGAGTCTCCGACCGCTCAGCGAAGTCGCGTTGTTCGGGCCCGACTCCATCGGGCCAAGGGTTCGGTTCAGATGCGGTACATGGTTCGACCCCGGCTCGCGCCGGAACGGGGAGAGTCGATGCGGAGGCGCCGCTCGTCAAGCCTCGCCGGGCCCGTCGAGCTCACTGATTGCACGAGAGCACGCGCCCGCCGCTCGAGTCTTTCGAGCAGCTCTCCGTACACAGCTTGCCTTGGGGGCAGGTTGGACAGAGCGAGCAGCCGCAACCTGTCGCACAGCCGGCGGGTGCGGGGATGCACGCGTAGTCGTCGAGGGGCACCACCCCACCGAACACAGTGGTTTTCCGGCAGATCTCCGTGGTGACCTTGCAGAAGAGCGGTCCACACGCGAACGAACCGCCGGGTGGGGCGCAGCTCGCCGTGGCACTGACATCGATACCCGACTGATGCACTGCGCAAGCGCTCGGGTAGGTGCTGCCGTTGCAACCGCACGCCGGAGGACCCGCAGCGGAGCAGCTCGACGGGACGGGCACGCAGTGCCCAGGCAAGGGACCGCCACCGCAGTTGAAGTTCGGGCTTTCGCAGTACTGCCCGACGGCGCAGGGCAACGTGTTCACGCACACGTCGGGCGCCTTGCACTTACCCGTGCCGTAGAGCGTACCGCCTGCCGGACACTGCCAGGCCCCGTCGATGCACGACGCATTGGCGACTGTGCCGTCGAGCAAACAGCAGACGTGGGGGACGGCCGCGCAAGAGCCGCACTTCTGGAGAGACGTGGAGCCGGCCGGGCACTCCCAGTTTTCACCGACGCAGACGGGGGTGACGAACTGATTGCTTCCGCACTGCTTCACGCAAGCGACGGTGACCGCGCCTCCGCAGGTGCCGCCGTCTGGCGGCGGCGGCGGCGGGCTCGCGTCGAGCTCACCAGCGCAGCCCACCACCACGGTGACGCGGGACTCGGGGCTTGCCGAGATCAGTGTGCACAGGGCCGGACAGAGCTCGACGTGGGTCGGCTCGGTCCCGCCCGTCGAGTAGAAGGCGTAGGGCTCGCTTGCGCAGCCGTCGTTGCCCGACACCTGGGCCAACTCGCTCAGGGCGCCGCTGACCTCGGTCCGGTAGGCCACGCGGACGTCGCTCGCCTGCACGCTCGCATCTTTCACGGGCGGCAGCGCGAAGCGGCAATCCGTGAGCCCCTTCTTCAGGCCGCGCAAAGCGTCGACGAGCTCTTGCCCGGCGCCGGGGCCATCGCTCACGAGCACGGGCTTTCCGGTGCCTCCCTTCTCCGCCAAAAGCTCGAGATCGCCCACCGCGCCGTTCCGCAGACCGATGGCGAACGTCAGCACTTGGGGCGAGCTCGTCGCGCCGTCGAGGGCGACTTCGGCCACCGATACGGGGGTCGAGTCGCAGAGGTTCGGCGCCCCGTCGCTCACCACCGCCACCACCATGCGCCGCGTGGGCTCCGCCAGCATCAACGCGCGGCTGAACTCGATGGCCCCGTGGAGCGCAGGTCGGGTAGGGGTCTCACCCTCGGGATCCTGTTGGGCGAGCGACGCCGTGATCAGCGCTCCGTCCGCCGGCAGGTTCTTGGCGAACACCGCCGGCTGCACGAAGTAGCTCGTGTCGCAGTGGGCTCCCTGGGGGTAGTAGGCGAGCAAGACTGCGACGCCAGCCATCGACGGGTCGGTCACGAACGCGCTGAGCGCGGCCGACGCTTGGGTCCACTTGTCGTCGTTCTTCATGGAGTCCGAACGATCGAGCACGATGTAGATGCCGAGGTCTTTGGAGCCCGAGGCGTATTCGGCGTTGGCGCAGAAGAGCGGCGACGGGTTCGCCACCACGAGCCCCACGGGAAGGCCGCTCTTCGACCCGCAGTTGGCTACGGCCGAGAGCGCCGCGAGCAGCGCGGCGACGAGAAGAAGCCGCAGTGCCCGAGCGACGCGCATGGCGGGAATGTACCAGATGCGCGCGGGCGGCCGGTGCGCTAGAGCGACCATCGAGAGTGACTACGGATTTCTCCCTCCGCGAGTGGCGTGCGCGAGCGTCGCGCTACTT
>Ga0268298_10001997_pt1 | contig 22870 bp, 20 predicted proteins | sample WWTPWeurt_MetaG_FD_194462 | JGI IMG/M metagenome (GOLD analysis project Ga0268298, IMG submission 194462) | Activated sludge microbial communities from WWTP in Nijmegen, Gelderland, Netherland - WWTP Weurt | ecosystem: Engineered > WWTP > Aerobic digester > Activated sludge | place... | reverse complement strand
GCCACCACCCGACGTGCCACCACCCGACGTGCCGCCGCCCGCCGTGGTGCCGCCACCGCCCGGCTCGCCCGCGCTGCCACCGGCAGAGGTTCCGCCCGCGTTGTTGGAACCGGTGCCGCCGACGCCGTCGCCTTTGCCGCCCTTGCCGCCCGCGTCGATGGGCACACCACCGAAACTCTGATCGTCGTCGATGCTCTCTGCGGTTGCGCAGCCCATCGCGATGGTCAGAAGCCCGAGAACCGCGAGACCCACGCGCCGCATGGGTCGTACTCTACTACGAATGTCCGGCGCGCCCAGCCCAGCACGCGTCACTTCGTGCGCTTCCGACGCCGGGGGTCGGCGTGCCGCGCAAGGCCGAGCACACACAGCGGTTCGGGTGAGACCGCGAAGCTCGCGACGTCGCCGAGGCTCATCTGGATCTCGCGGTTCGGCCCGTCCAGAAACATACAGGCCTCCTGCATCATGCTCTGAGCTTCGAGCTTCTCGCCTTTCGCGACCAGGAAGCGCAAGAGGCGATAGCGGGTGCCCTCGGGGGCATAGGGTTCGCGCACGACGACCTGGAGCTTCTTCGAACCGAGGGGCAGCACGCGACCACCCGCGGAGTGCTGCGCGGCGGTCGAACCGGCGGCGGGCCCCAGCCAAAATCCGCTGGATTTGTGGGCTTCTCGCCGGCCGCGGTGGGTCAAGATGTAGCGCGAGGTCGCGGCCGGCGAGGCATGGCAATAAAGCGCCTCGTTGAGCACGCGGTTCGAACGCACGCGTCCGTTCAGTGCCACGCTCATGCGGGTGAGCGTCACCGACTCCATCCGGTGTTCGAGGGCGAGTGCCAGGTCCCGCTTCACTGTGGAACGGCGCGCGCCGCAGAAGTAGCCGACACTGAAGCGTGGTGCGCTATTCACTCCCAGAATGGGAGTGCTACCCACATTGTGGGAGGCCGCGAGCAACGTGCCATCGCCCCCCACGGCCACCACCAAGGCGGCGTCGGCGGCGTCGAAGGCGGCGTGAGCGCGCCCGACCACCAGGGCGCGGACGCCTAAGTCGTCGAGCGCCGCGAGCACCGTCTCGAGCGTGCGCGTGTGCTCGTAGTGCGACTCCATCCAGCGCGCGACGCTCGGATCTTTCTTCTCGAGCAGGGCCTTGGCGCGCGGATCGCCTTCTTCTTCGATGAAGCGCGTGTAGCTGGAGCGCTTCACGACCACGATCACGCGATCGTCGCTCACGTGAATCGCTCCACGAGTCTACGGAGCGCGAGCTCGGTCTTGGCGTCTTCGATGACACCCGCGCGGCAGAGCTCGAGAGCCTCCGAGAGGCGCGCGCTCCGCACGAGCCCCCCGTGCTCGAGCGGTGAGCCGTCGTTCGCGGGCTCGCGCCGTGACTTGGGATCGACCTCGACCTCGAAGTAGAAGTGACGTTCGCCGATGACACCCGGCGAGGGGTAGGTGCTCGGGCCGAGCTCGCGCAAGAGATCGGGCGGCTGCTCGAATCCGAGCTCTTCCTGGAGCTCCCGCGACGCGCAGGCGCGGAGCCCCAACGCGGACTGCTCGCTCTCCTCCACCAGCCCCGCCGGAAGCTCCCACAAGCCGAGGCCGCGATCGAGCTCGGGGATCGGCGAGCGCGCCGGGTCGCGCAGAAGGAGCGGCGGACGCAGCGCGCTCCGCAGGTAGATCCAGCGCTCGCCGCGCGAAAAGAAATGGGCCGCGATCACCACGGCGTCGATGGCTCGACGGTCTACCGCGTCGTAGACGAACGGCTCACTCAGGGAACCATCGGGATAGCGCGCACGGAAGCGGCGTCGGACGAGGCGGAGGAAGCCACCGGGGTCGGGCGGCGACAGATCTTCGACGAGCTCGAGCGTGATCTCCGGTAGCGGGTCGAAGCTTTCCATGCGGGCCTCTTGCCGGTGGGCGCGTCGCAGGGTACATCGCAAAGGCTTTCGTCAGGGAGAGGTATCCCGATGCACGGACACAGACTCACGTTTCGCGTGCTGCTTTCGGCGTTGGCCCTGTCCGCGCTCTCGGGCGACTTGGCCGCGGCGCCCAAGGCCGGCGCCAAGACCGAGGTGAAGCCCAAGGGCGACAAGGCCGACAAGGGCAAGCCCAAGGTCGACGTCGCGAAGCTCAAGACCGAGCTAGAGAGTGGTGACTCGGCGCGCATCTTGGCGGCCCTCGGCGAGATCGCGAAAGCAGGGGAAGGCGCCAGCGCAGTCGCGCCTTCGGTGGAGAGCCTGCTCAAGAAGGGCCTCAGCGCCGAGCTCACCCTGAAAGCGCTCGACGCAGCCGGTGCGATGAAACAGAGCTCTTCGAGCGCGGCACTCGCTCCCTACGTGAGCCATCGCAGCGCAGACGTGCGGCGCGCCGCGGCCAAAGCCCTCATCAAGACCAAGGGGCCGAACGCAGTGAAGGCGCTGAAGGCTGCCCTGCGAAGCTCCGACGGTCAGGTGCGAGGACTCGCGGCGACCGGCCTCGGCAGCCTAGGGGCCAAAGAGACGCTCGGCGATCTGTTCAACGCCCTCGCTCACAGCGTGCCCGAAGCCGCCGCGGCCATCGGCCAGCTGTGCGAGCCCAAAGAGTGCGACAAGTTCGCCGAGCTCCTCGGCAAACACCAGTTCGACATCATGTCGAGCGGGTTCGATCAGATCCTGTTCCGGGCCGAGAAGGACATGCCCGAAGATCAGAAGATCAAGGTCGTCGGACGCCTGCGCGAGCTCGGCACCAAAGAGGCGGGGAAGTATCTGGCCGACGTCAAAGGTCGCTGGCCCGAAGGCTGGAGCAAACGCGTGAAGCAGGCCATCGACGCCGCCGTGAAAGCCACCGGTGGCAGCGGAGGGTCCGAAGAATGATGCGCATGCGGTGTTTCGGCCTGGCCGCGCTGGCGCTCGGCTGTTCGTCGGCCATCAGCAACAGCACCACGGCGTTCTCGTCGGATTGGCAGAACGACGGCGGGAAGTCCATCGCTCGCGTCCACAGCCAGGTGGCTGCTCGACCGCTCACGCCGGGCGCCGCGTTGGCCGTGGGCGTGACGCGTGACGGCTTGGTCGCCATCGGCTTGGACGGATCGAGCAAGTGGAAGTCGCCTTCGAAGCCCGACTCGCAGCCCGCCATCGCCGGCGACTTGGTGGTGTTCACCAGCAACGATCAGCTCGTCGCTCTCGACGCCAAGACCGGCAACCCGACCTGGAGCGTGCCGGCCGAAGGTCGCGTCCTGCGCGGGGCGGGCGACGACGGCACGTACACCGTCGCGACGCTGGGCCAACGCGGCGGCGGCGGCGCGCTGTTCTTGGCGGTGGAGCGTGACGGCGGCATCGCGCGCAAGATCGAGCCTTCGGGCGTCGAGCTCGGCGTGCCCGGGGTCCAAGCCGGCGTCGCCTTCGTGCCGTGGGCCAGCCAATACGTTTCCGCCATCGACATCGCGTCCGGGAAGGAAGCCGGCCGTCTGCTCCTCCGCGATCAGGTGAGTCACGCGCTCGCCATCGGCGGCGTGCTCCACTTCGGTGAGCGCGGCCTCGTGCGCTTCGACGACCAAATCGCCGGCGCGGCGCGCGGCTCGGCCCACGTCGCGAAACTCCCGGAGCGCGAGCTCCCCGGCAAGCCCGTGTGGCTGCCGAGCGGATCGCAGATCACGCCGGCCACGGCGGCCGCGCGCGAGAAGATCCGGCTCTATGCCCGCCCAGCAGAGACCTCCGGCAAGTTCGGCATCGCGGGCGGTCGCTACGCTGCAACCTACTACCGCATCGTCATCGGGCTCGACGCCGCGGACGGCTCGCTCCGCTGGGTGAGGACGCATCCGCAAGACGTCTTGGGCGGCGACGCCACGAGCAACGGCTTCGCGTTCTGCGATGCGACGGGCAAGGTGACATTGGTCGACTCGAACGGCGGCGACGCCGGCGTCGTGGATCTCGGCAGCGCAGTGGTCGGCTGCAGCGTCGCGGCCGGGGCCTTCAACGTGCGCGCGGGCAAGTCGGCGGGGCCTTTGCCCGAGCAAATCGTCAAGGCCATCCAGGTTCGCGAGACCGAGATGGCGACGGCGCAACGCTTCCTCTTGCGCGAGCTCGGCGCCATGCAGGAGCCCATCGTGACCAAGGCGCTGGTCGAGTTGGCATCGAACCCCCGCACGCCCGCGTTGCTCTTGGAAGACGCGCGCCAGCTCTTGGCGGCGCGGCGCAACGGAGCCGAATACATGATCGAGGCGCTCCAGAAGCACTACGACTTCTTGAGCGACGTTCTGCTCTCACCGCCCGTGGGCCCCATCGCCGATGCGCTGGCTGCCATGAACGACGCGCGCGCGGCCGGGCCGCTCGCCCATCACTTGAACGACGCGGCCAACACGCCGAACGACATCGAGCACGCAGCCAAGGCGCTCGCCAAGCTCGCCACCGCCAAGGAAAGTGACGATCTGAAGACGTTCTTCGCGCTCTACCGCGCCACCGCCGACGAGAAGGAGCTCGTGAACGCCGTGCTCTCGGTGGCCGAGGCGCTCCTGCGCATCGGCGGAGACGAGGGCAAGCGCGTGGTGCTCGACGCAGCCAAAGACCCGCTCACCCACCCCGACGTGAGGAGCGGGCTCGCGAACTTGGTGCCCGCCAAAGACGACAAGGCCGGCGGTCCCGCGAAACCGAGCGCGGAAGAGCCCGCAGCAGCGAGCAAGAACTGACCGACGGGTGGCACGCGGCCACCCGTCCAGCGGATCGCCGGACTTTCTCCGGCGACTACTTGCAGTTGCCGCCCGGGCACGAAACGCTGCAATCGGCTGGGTTCGCACACTCGGCCTTGCAGTTGCCACCGGTACACGAAACGGAGCACTTCGACCCTGCCGGGCAAGTGGCTTTGCAGTTTCCGCCCGGGCAGTCGGTGTTGCAGGTCGCGCCCTGTGCGCAAGCCACGCGGCAGTTGCCACCGGTGCAGCTCAAGGAGCAAGTCGAACCCGACGCGCAGGAGAGCTCGCAGTTGCCTCCGGCGCAGCTGGCGTTGCAGGTCTGGTTCGCCGCGCAGGCGAGCTTGCAGTTGCCGCTGGGGCAACCGTCGCCCAAGGTCACGGCCGCGCCCCCGGCAGCAGGCGCAGCGGGAGTGCCCGCCGCTGGCGCACCCGGCGCGGCGGGAGCTCCGGGGCCCGCGGCTGCTTGCCCTTGCCCCTGAGCCTTCATCTGACCTTCACCCGCCGCGTGAACGACGCAACCGGCGAGAGCAAAAGCGACGAACGAAGCGAACCACGAGCGCATGCACATTCCTCCGATGATTGGCCGGTGACGGCCGGCCCTACGCTAGCGAAGTGCAGAGGGCGTGCCAGCCGAAAAAAACGCGGGCGATGCAGGCGACTCGTGCTCGGGTGGCAGGCTCGAACCCGCCAATCGGCAGGCGCGGCCCCTCACTCGCCGACGCGCACGCGCGGCTTTCCGTCGGCTTCGGATCCCGTCGACTCGGCTTTCTCGTTCTCGTCGGCGGCGGGCTTGGCTTCGGCGGGCGGCGGTGGCGCGCTCTTGGAATCCGACGGGCGGGGCACCCTCTCTCGCTCCCGCGATGGCGCCCGAAGCGATGCGCTCGACGCGATCGGCGACGCGCTCGACGACGCTCAGAAGCTCGCGGCCCGCGTCCTCGGCCACCTCTTCGATCTTGCGAGGGTCGAGGTTCTTCGCGGCCTTTCGCCCGATGTCGGCGGCCTTCTTGGTGTCGAGTTGCTCGAGCCCGCGCAAGGCACGCCGGCCCGCTTCTTCGATCCGGTTCGGGTCGACGTTCTTCAGAGCCTTGCGCGCGGCGCTCAACATCAAGTTCAGACCATCCGCGAGGTCTTTCGATGCGCTGGGCGGGGGTTCCGATTCGGAAGCCTTGGGCGGCTCGCTCGACATGGGCCGTAGGATGGCCATCCGAGGCGATGGGCGCAAGCTTCGTCCCCCGTGTTCGCCCCGCCGTGTTACTGGGAGCGAGGAATGCGCGTCGTTCTTCTCATGGCGTCGTTGGGACTCGCCGTGGCTTGCGCCGAGCCGCGCCCGGCCGAGCCGAACCCTCCTGCCACGACCGCCGAGACTACGCCGGCGCCCCGCGCTTCGACCGAAGCGCCGCCAGAACCTCGGAGCGCCGAGGCGAGCGCTGGACAGTGCCGCGCGACCCCGTGTCCGAAATCGGCCAGCGCTTGCAGCTGCAACGGGCGCGACCAGTTGGTGAAGGTCGAGTTCGACGAAGACCACGACGGCAAGGTCGACATGATCCTCGGCTTTCGCTACGACGACCGAGGGAACCGAGTAGAGGCCGAGCGCGCCGACGCTTCGGGCCGGGTCAACGAGCGCATCACCTACCATTACGACGCCGACGACAACCTGATCCTGCGCGAGATCGACGACGCGGGGCAGGGCCCGGACGGCAAGATCGATCGGCGCTGCCGCTACGTGTCCCATTGCCCGCCGCCCCACGTGGGCTGTCGTGAGACCTGCGGAGAGAAATGAGCGTCAAGCGCGGGGCTTTTCTGCCACGGGTAGGGAGGGCTTCGAGAGCAAGACGATCACGGCAACGACGACGAGGGCGGCGCCGCCGAGCGTCCATGCGCTGAGCTTCTCGTGGAACACGAGCACGCCGAACAGCGACGCGAAGACGATCTGCACGTAGCCGATGGTCGTGCCGCGCGCGGCCGGCGTCAGCGCCAGGCCTCGGGTCATGAAGGTCTGCCCGATCTGGGTCATGACGCCGAGGCCGAGCATCAGGAGCCACCCCGTCGGGCTCGGCCATACCCAACGTGCGACGGCGAACGGCAGCGCGATGGGGGCTGCGAAGAGCGCGAAGTAGAAGACGATGACGTCCGAGTGTTCGGTGCGTGCCAGCGTGCGCACCGTGGCGTAGGCGCAGGCGCTGAGGAACGCGCTGCCGAGCGCCACCGCGATCCCCAGCGTCGCGAGCGGCGTCGCACCGCCGAACAAGAACCCAGGCCGCGCGACCAGCACGGTCCCGAGCAAGGCGAACCCGAGCGCGAAGACCAAGCGTGCATCGACGCGCTCACCCAAGAACGCCGCGGACAGGAGCGCGACGAACACCGGGTTCAGGTAGTGGAGCACCGTCGCCTCGGTGAGCGGCAAGGCGTTCACCGCATAGAAGTAACAAGCGAGCGCGCCGGTGCCGAAGAGCGCCCGCTGCACGAGCCCGCGCTTGTTCTTCCCCCAGGGCGAGATGCGCCGCACCGAGAGCCAACTGATGCTCATGCCGAGCGTGACCACACCGCGCGCCAAGACGAGCATGGCGACCGGCAGCTCGCGCCCGGCGAGCTTCACTTGGATGCTCATGGCGCTGAACGCGAGCGCAGAGAGCACGAGGAAGGCTTCCCCCCTTCGCTCGCTGCTCCACGCGGACACGGACCGCGGTTATGGCCGGGGACGCTCGCTCATGCAACGTAGACGCGATGGGGGGTTACGAGACCCACCGGGCGGCCCCATCTCCTCGGCCGTGTCGGCTTTCCCCCACCAGAACCAGGTCGAGGTGCTAGAACGAGCTCACCCTCTCCGCGCTCGTCCCGCGCCAATCCGCGCAGCCACGAGCAGTGAACCCACTGGCCACGTCATGGCTCGCCCGCTGATTCGTGTTCCCGAGCTCGAAGCCACCATCGACGGCGTCGTCGCGAGCTACGACGGCACCGAAGAGATCAACAACCTCGAGAGCGCCGCCCTGCCCAGCAAGCGCGCGGTCATCGAGGCATTCTTGCATCTCCGGCCCGTGATCTACATGGGCTTCTACAGCACGCGACCGCTGTCTCGCGACAACCTGCGCTACAGCGTCAGCGAGCACCTGTACCCGGCCTACGAGATCTTGGTCGAGCAGATCGCGCGGGCGGTGACCTACGACGAGCGGTTCCACACGGCGGTGCACCGCCCCGACGGCTGGAACGAAGAGGTGGTGCTGCGCCTGTTCCAGCGCCTGCCCGAGGTGCGGCGCCTGCTGAATTCGGACGTCATCGCCGCGTTCGAGGGCGACCCGGCTGCCAAGAGCATCGAAGAGGTGGTGTTCAGCTACCCGGTGATCCACGCCATCACGGCCCATCGCGTGGCCCACGTGCTCTATCAAGAGAGGGTGCCGATGATCCCGCGCATCTTGTGCGAATACGCGCACTCGGAGACGGGCATCGACATCCACGCGGGCGCGGAGATCGGCGAGCGGTTCTTCATCGATCACGGCACAGGCGTGGTGATCGGCGAGACCAGCACCATCGGCAGGAACGTGAAGATCTACCAAGGCGTGACCTTGGGCGCGCTCAGCGTGAAGCGCGAGGGTGCCGGCGAGAAGCGCCACCCCACCATCGAAGACGACGTGACGATCTACGCGGGCGCGACCATCTTGGGCGGCGACACCGTGATCGGAAAAGGCTCCGTCATCGGCGGCAACGTCTGGATCACGAACAGCGTGCCGCCCGGTTCCAAGATCTTCGGGCGCGCTCGCGAATAGCGGCCGGCGTCAAACCTTGCGAAAGGCCATGCCTGCGGCCCTCGCCGCGGCTCCATCGGCGTCGTCGCGATCGCCGATGACCAGGCAATCTCCGGGGTCGACCTCGAGCCGGCGGGCCGCCGTGAGGTATCCGTCCGGATCGGGCTTCAGGCGCCGCGGTCCTCCCGGCTCCCCGCTCGCGACCACGACGTCGAAGAGCGCGGTAGCGTCGAGGGCCTCGAGCTTGCCGCGGGCCGGGTAGTCGCTGACCAGAGCGGTGCGGCCACCGGCGGCGCGATACTCGCGGATTTCGGAGAGCAGCGCGTCACGGCGGAAACGCCGGATCCACTTTTGCGGACGCTCGATCATCCACTCGACGACGCGCGCCTCCACCGTGCTCGACGGGACGGAGAGAGCAGCGGCGGTGCGCCGGATCTGGGCTTCGAACGGGCTCTCCGCGTCGGTCTCCTCCGCCTCCCGCATGAGCTCGTGCTCTTTGCGGAACCGGCGCAGCACCTTCACGGCACCGAGGCCGCCGAGGGCGAGCTCGCTCGCCATGGCGAGCTTCACCCAGCGCGCTTCGTACAGGGTTCCGTCGAGGTCCACCAACCAGGCACGCGCGGTCATGTCGATTCTCCGATGCGTCGGAGCTCGGGCAGGTCGACGCCGAGCTCGCGAGCGAGAGTGAGCGTTCGGGCGAGGCGCGAGGGAGCGCTGCGGCCCGCGCAGGCGTGGCCCGGATCGGCGAGGATCGCCGCCTCGAGGCGCTCGAGGAGCTCCGCCTCCGGGAAATCGCACCCGAACGTGCGGCGCTCCAGGGCCATCACTTCACGGGCCACCGCCGTGTAGAGCGCTGCGTGGTCGCTCCGGAGCGCGCCCACGTTGCCACCGACCTTCAGCCCGGCGAGGTTGGTGGTCAAGATGTAGAGGTTCTTCGCGGCGAGCTCGAACAGCATCCGTTCGTGGCTCGGCACGACCTCGGCAGGAATGCCGAGCGCCACCAGAGCAGCGACCACCCGCGGCGCGAGCGGGCCCTGGGCCAGCGTGGGCAGGAGCGGCGTCAGCGGCCGGCCCGCCTTCTTCTCGAACCAAACGGCGACGAGCGTGGGGTCCGCGAGCGAGTGCCTGCGCCAGGCGGCCGGACGAAGCTCGTTCTGCATCAGCACCAGCCGCGAGCACCACGCGGTCGGAAGCGACGCGAGCACGGCGTCGAGATCGCTCTCACCCACCGCCACCACACACGCCAGAAGCTCGCCGGACGCTGCGGCGACTTCGTCGAGGTTCGAGCCCCGGAGAACGGGGAACACCGCGCTACCGGCATGAAGAAAGCCCTGCGCGAACACCTTGCCGAGCTCGCCCATGCCGACGACGACGATCCGATCCACCGACCCGTCCTTCGCTCAGAGCCCGAACGCGTAGCCGAGCGACGGCTCGAACACCTGACCGCTCGTGGGCAGCATCTGCATGACGTCCAGGTTCACGACGATTCCGCTGTCGCGGCTCACGGCGATCATCACGCCCGCGTGGACGCCGGCGAAGGCCTTCCCGAGCTTCTTGTAGGCGTCGAGCTTGAGCGGCACGCTGGCCGCTCCGCCCTTGCTGCACGCGTTGTAGTAGTTGGCGTCGGCGGCGGTGGTGGCTCCAGGTCGGCTCGGGGGCCCGCCAGGCGTTCCGGCGCAGTCGCCCACCTTGACCGGGAGCTTCGCGTCCACCTGCGCTGCGCCGCCCTGCACGCCGACGTAGGGCCGGAGCCCGGACTCGGAGAAGGGCGAATCACCGGGCCAATAGCTGGCGCGGAGCTCGAAGTGGAACGGGAGGAACTTCACGTCCTTCTTCTTGCCCGAAGGTGGACCGCCCCCGAACGCGTAGCCCGTGCGCACGCCTGCGCTGAAGTTCTGGTTCAAGAGCTGATCGAACGAGATCAGCGCGCGGAAGGTGGCCGGCGCGAGCCCGGTCGAGATGTCGTTGGCGTAGCGCGGGTGCGGGTTGAAGCGATATTGCTCCTCGGTACCCTCGTAGAAACAAGCGAAGCCGGCGTTCTGCTGGCTGTCTTGGGAGCACACCGAGCGCCCCCCGGTCAGGGCGAAGTCCCACGCGAAGTGCAGGCCCACCCAGCTCGACTTGTAGGGGCCGGCGGGCCCTTTCTTCTTCTTCTTCTTCTTCGCTTCGCCGCCGCACACGCCTTCGACGCACGAGACGCCTTCTTCGCAGTCCTCGTCTTCGCTGCACTGCTCGCCGCCGTCGGTGGGTTCTTCGGCCGGAGCTTCTTCTTCCTCGGCCTCTTCGCTCTTTCCGGCCACACCCGCCTTGGCTTTGGAGCAGCGCGCCGGAGGCTCTTTTTCGGCGAACGCCGGCGGCTCTTCTTCCGTCTCCTTGACGATCTTGATCTTGGCCGGCTTGCTCTTCTTGCCGAAGCCCTCCATGGGGTCGCCGTTCTTGTCCTCGGCGCGCACGAAGTAGCGGAGCGCACCTGCCTTGGCCGTCGCGGTGCAGGGGATGGTCGCTTGATACGCCTCCCCCTTCTTCTTCATCTTGATGCTCTTCCAGGCGGCGCCGCCGACCTTGTAGCGAAGGTCGACCTTCTTGGCGCTCCCGCCCGTACACGTGATGGGGATGGGGCGCCGCGTCTGCACCTCGGCGACCTTCAGCGCGCAATCGAACGCGCCGCTCGGTTCTTCACCGCCCTCGGAACCGGAGAAGCCCGAACCGCCGCTGGCGCCGCGCTCGCGTTGCACGGCGAGGAAGGTCTTCTTGGTCTCGGGCGTCGCGATGGCTTCGTCGAGCTGCACCTTGGGGTCGGCCGCGAGCGCGTTGCCGAACGCTTCCTTGGCGCCCTTCTGGTTGTTCTTGCCGCTACCGCGCACGACGCCGACGTACATCCACGCCTTGCCGGTGACCGCCGCGCTGCACTGACCGGCACAGGAGCTGATGGCGTTGACGAGGACCGTCTCGGCTTTGTCGAAGTTGGCCGTGACGTAGTACTTGTTGATGGCGTCGTCGATTTGCTTCTTGGCAGCGCCGTCTTTGGGTGCTGCGCCGGCCAGCGCCGTGACGAGGAGCACGCAGGCGGCGATCAGAATCGCGAGGAGCTGGGGCACGCGGCGACGCACGGGGCCTTCTCGGGTCTCGTACCACGACGGGCCGCGCCGGCCGAGCACCTTCAGGGGATGACGTCGGCGGTCCGGGGATCGGCGAGGAGCTGCCAGAAGGCGGCGAGCTGCTCCCCTTTCAGCTCCCAGGAGCCGGTGGGCGAGTTCAAGCCCGAATCGAAGGCCGAGAGGCCGACGACCCGCGCACCCTTGCCGTCGAGGTTCGACCCGGCCGCGTGCTCGTACCACTCGACGACTCGCGCACCCGCGGCCGCGCCCGCTCCGCGCACACCCCACTCTCCAACGGCGACGTCGACGCCCTTGGCCGCGGCCCAGGTGCGCACGGACGCGAACGTGGCGGTCAGCAGCGACTCTTCGGCGTCGCGGTAGTGATCGACGCCGAGGAAGTCGTAGACGCCGGGTTGCCACCACTCGTCCGGGTCACGGCCGGACTTCGGGTCCCAGGTCCACGACATCAAGATGGGCGCGAGCGCGACGCTCGTGAGGCCCTTCTGAGCCATCCGCTGCCGCGCCCGCGCGTTCATCGCGAGGTGTCCGCTCGGACCTGCCGGGTCGTCGGGCACGTTGGAACCGCCACCCCCCTCCGGCTCGTGGTGCACGGTGAGCCACACCGGCCCCGACAGCGATGCGAGCGCGTCGAGCATCTCGTCGATCTCGGCGTCGTGAGCGCCCGCTGCCATCTCGGCCCAAGGCGGCGTCTTCACGCTGACCCAAGGCAAGCGCTGGTGTGCGAGGTCGTCTTTGGCGGTCGAAGCGAGCGCGGTCGTGCGCTGTGCCCACTGGAAAAACGTGCGGTGCACGGCGAGAGGATGCCCGGCTGGGATCTCGTGACGCGTGACCGGGTCGGTGTTGCCTCCGACCGCCGCGCCGAAGACCAGCGTGCCCGGCGGCGGCTGTCCCGCGTAGGCCGGCACGAAGCCAGCACCCCCATCGCTGGCTCCGGTCCCGCTGCTCCCACCCGCACTGGTGCCTCCGCTCGCGCCGGTGCCTCCGCTCGCGCTGGTGCCTCCGCTCGCGCTGGTGCCTCCGCTCGCGCTGGTACCGCCCGTGGAAGCGCCACCGGGATCCGAGTCGCTGCCGCAGGCGAAAGCCAGCCAGGCAACGATGGGCAGCGCCGAACCAAGCTCGCGCATGGCTCAGTACTCGAGGCCGTGCTCTCGGCAAATCGCTTGGTTCTTGGCGTTGGAGCGTTGGAGGGCGGGGCGCTCTCCCAAGCGGTCCGCGTAGGCCTTGAAGAGCGGACGCTCTTCGATCAGCTTGAACATCAGCATGTAGCGAATGGTGCCGCCGAACACGACGTCGGCCATGGAAAACTGTTTGCCCAGGATGAAGTCCTTGCCCTGAAGCGCGCTCTCCATGGCGCTCAACATGGCGTCGTGGGTTCCCCAGCCGGCCTGGCTCGGCTTGAAGTCCCAGTTCTGGAGCTTGGCCATGGCGCCGGGCTCGATCACCGAAGGGGCGAACAACGACCAGCGGAGGTAGGCGCCACGCGCAGGGTCGTCGTGCTTCGGGGCGAGTCTGCCGAGCGCGTAGCGGTCCGCGAGGTAGAGCGCGATGGCGGCGCTTTCGGTCACGACCACGTCGCCGTCGGTCAAGATCGGGAGCTTGCCCATGGGGTTCTTCGCCACGAGCTCCGGCGATTTGTGGTCACCCTTCAGGATGTCCACGAAGCGAAGCTCGTAGGGCGTCTCGACCTCTTCGAGCATCCAGACGACGTTGGCAGCGCGGGAATACGGGTGGTGAAACAGGGTGATCGCCATGAATCGTTCCTAACCCGAACGACTCGGGCTGCCCAGGGCTGGTCGGCGCCCGCGGCTCAGCCCGCGCTCGGCGCCGTGCGATAGGGCCCGTCGTTCTTGGTTTTTCGCGCGAAGAACCCAGCGCCGCGCGTGGCCACCAGAGTGCCGATTCCGAAGAGCACGACGCCGGCCGTCACGAAGCCACCGATCCAGGGCAGGTAGGAAGCGACGAGGAAGAGCGCACAACCGACCGCGAGGTGAACGTACGGGTTCGGGCTCTTGTGATGCACGAGCGCCGCTCCCACGGTGGTGAGCGTGGCCGAGATGCCAGCGTAGGCGCCGAACACTCCGAGCAAGAGCGCGACGATGGCGATGGGGATTCCGACCACGGTCACACACAGCGCGATGAACGCCACGAGCGCCGCCAGCGAGCCCACGATACCCAGCGCGAACGTGCGCATCGGGCGCGCGGCGACCTCACCCTGCATGGCCTCCATGCGCTGGGTGGCGAGGGCCATCAGTACCGTCCCGAACACGAAGAGCAGCGCCGTGCGCGTGACGCTGCCGCCGAAGTCGCTCAGGCGTTCGAGGAACGTCGCCGGTTTGCCTCCGCCCCGCGAGAGGCTGATGGACACGTCGCCCTGATCTCCACGACGGGCCTTGCCCCCGACGACGTTGACCTCTCCTTCGACCTTGGCGCCATCGTCGACGTCGAAGGACCCACCGACCACGCTCACGTCGCCGCGAACCACGGCACCCTTCCGCACTTTGGCCGAGCCCCCCATCACCGTCACGTCGCCGGTCACGGTGCCGAGCACCTCGGCCGATCCGCCCATCACCACGAGGTCGTGCACGGTCTCGTTGGCCTCCACGCGCGTGCTGCCTCCCGTGACCACGCGATCGTCACCGGTCTTTTCGGCTGGGGCGGCCGGAGCTGCGCTCGACACGGGTGGAGGAGGCGCAGACGGGGGCGGGGGCGGCGGAGCGGCCACGGTCACGGTGGGCGCGGGCTCGGCGTCTTGGTCGCTCTCGGGCGGACTCGCGTCACCCTGCGGAGCGCGCGAAATCGCGATCAAGTCTCCGTCTCGTTTCGCCACATAGCGCGCGTCGGACAAGAGCAACTCCAGCACCTTGCTCGCCGGCTGGTTCTTGACCTCGACGTCGACGGGCTGCGCGGACGCTCCATCGACGACCACGCTCCAGCCCGCCTTGTCGGCCAGCCGCTTCACGGCTTCGGCACGCGGCATCCCTTGGACCGAAAGCGAAACCTTCGGATCGGCCTCGGGCCACTTCCCTTCGCGTACGACTTCCGCCTCTGCTCGCGCGGCGTTCCACGTGAGCACCGCGGCGCCCAACAGAACCCAGCGCGAGCTCGTTCGGACCTTCGAGTACGTCATCGGTGTGCTTCCTTCCACTCCACCTGGCGCGTGCCGGAGCGCGCGACCCAAAGACCAAAGCCGGCGAGCACCAGCGTGGTCGTGACCCAAACCAAGAGCAGCGACGGTCCCGCCGCCGAAATCACCTTCAAGAACGAAGCCGCCACGCGCAGCGCGAGGGGCGTGTGCACGAGTACGGCGCGCGGGACGTCGAGGAGCCAGCGCGGGAGCTCGATCAACACCGGGAGCGAGCCCGCGATGGCAAGGGCGAACGCCGCCAGCAGCGCGGCTACCGGCAATTGGCGCGGCTCTCGCACCGGCAGGAGCACTGGCGCGAGCTCCTCACTGAGCAAGGTGCTGAAGAGCGCCGCGTCACCCAAGCGCCGCGCGCAGGCGTCACACTCCTCGGCATGCGAAGCTGCTGCGGGAGACAACAGCGCGACCTCACCATCGGCGAGCGCCGTCAGGGCGACGTCGGTCAAGTGACCGTCTGCCTGCCAGAGCAGATCGTGTGCGAGCTCGTCGCTCATGGCGTCATTCCTTCCTCTCCGAGCGCGTCGCGAATGGCGCGACGCGCGCGTGAGATCCAAGTGCATACCGTTCCCATGGGCACCTGCATGCGTTGAGCAATTTCACCGTAACCGAGACCCTCCACGTGGAAGAGCTCGATGGCGCGCCGCTGGTCGGCGGGCAAACGCTGCATGGCGCTCCGAATCCGCTCGGCGCGCTCCGCGCGATCGAGGCGCTCGTCGACAGGCGCAGCGGAGTCCGGAACGCGGTCGAGGGGGCTCTCGTCGCCTTCGCGCGTCGGCTCCACGATGCGCATGCGATGGCGGGAGCGCGCGCGGAGCGTGTCGAGGGCTACGTGCCGGGCGATGCCGAGCAGCCACGGGCGGATCGGTTCGCCCTCTCGGAGTCGGCTGCGTCCTTCGATGGCGCGCCGGAGGGTCTCGTGCGTGCAGTCCTCCACGTCGGGATGGGCTCGGTGCTCGCGCAACACCGCCGCCACCGCGGCACGGACCAGGGGCGACAGGCTCTCGGCCTGCTCGGCCCAGTCGTCGCCGACATCGGCAGGGGGTCCCTTCGGGGCCTCGTTCGCTGCCATCCCGACCGCGAGCATCCTGACCCTACTTTCGCCGATGGGCGCAGGTTTATTTCAGACCCCGCCGGGCACGGGTGTTCAGGCGCTCGAATGGCCCGGCGTCTAGGCGCGCGCCAGCGCCCGGGCGACGTTGAAGTGGACGTCTCGAGCCTCGATGGCCCGCACGATGCGCACTGGGATCCCATCCAGGTCCAAGAGCTCGGGCTGCTCGGCGACCTGCCCCTTCGAGTCGACCACGAGGTGGAGGACGGGCTGGCCCGGCTGACAGGATGCCTCTGGGCCCACCACGCCCCACTCCCCGCTCTCGAGCTCGACCACCGTGCCCACCGGCACCGAGCCGATGACGTTGCGGAGGAGCGCAAACGCCGCCGGATCGGACTCGAGGTCGCGAGCCAAGTGGGCCAGCGCATCGAGCGGAGTAGCCGTGTCTTCGTTCTTGCGCGGAGCGATGCGTTCGAGCAGCGCGCGACAAGCGCGCAGGATCCGCGACGAGAGCAACGGAGGCAGCTTGCCCCGGTGCAATCGGCCGAGCCGCGGCCGTTCGAGCCAAGCTGCCTCGAAAGCCATGAGCGATGCCGCTTCACACAGCGCCGAGGGCGAGTGCTGAACCCCGAGCGCGGCGGTCGCCGCAGGGCACAAGAGATCCAGCGAGTCGGGCAGCTCGCGGAACACTTCGAGATCGATGGACGACTCGCGCGCCAAGCGTGCGCGACCAGCGTCGACCAAGAGTGCAGCGAGCGCGATGCCCGCGAGCACCGCCGGGCTGTCGTCGAGCGCCCGCGCCACCGCGACGGCGAGGAACGCAGACTGAACCGCGCGTGCCGCATCGTCGCGCCCGACGCTCGAGAAGGCGACGACGCTCGGATACGCCAGGTTGTTGGCGCCCCGGGCGATGCCCGAGGCCACGTGGATCAAAGTCTGGAGCGGGGGCTCCGAGCTCCCGAGCTGATCGTACAGGTGCCGCGTCACGGCCACGGCGCCCGCAAACGACTCTGCGAGGAGCGCACCGTCGACGAAGGTGTCGACGGACGGGATCTCGATCTCCTCGGTCATCGCCGTCTCCTGTCGCCGGGCGCCTCGGACGGAACCGGCGGCACCCGGGACGCACGGGGAGCATGAGACGCGCGCTCGGCTCGCGCGGCAGCGTGGCGGCGTGCCTCGACCTGATCCAGGGCGCGGCGCGCCGCCTGCCGTACGCCGTCACCCGTACCGAAGTGCCGCTCGGTGTGGCGGCGCAGCGCTTCGAGCGCCTCGTCGCTGCTTCCGATGCTTCCCAAGGTGTCTGCCGCGAGCGTGCGCGATTCCTCGTGCGCTCCCGTGCGGAGGAGCTTCTTGTGGCTCAGGACTTCGATCGCCAGCGACTCGGCGCGCCCGGGCGACAGCAGCGCCAGCGCGTGGAACAACGCGCGCCGCTCCTCGAAGTCCAACCCATCGAAGTGATCGGACTTGATGCGCAGCGCGATGAACGGCGCTGCCACCTTCACCTCGTTGTCGGCCACGGCGCGCAACGTCTGGATGCGTTCGGTGGTCACCGCCTCTTCCAGCCGCGCGCGGAGCTCGCGCCGCAGCCGGTCGCCCGAAGCCCCCTCGCTGGCGCCGAGCGCCTCGATGCGGACCACCGGGTACGCACTCTCGCCCGCCACGAGCAGCGCCGCTTTCGAGGCCAGCGTGTCGATCCTGGCCAAGAGCCGTACGAGCTCGATGGCGAGCGCAGACTCGGAGGTCCGCGCGAGCTCGCCCAGATCGGACTCGTGTTCGGTGAGCTCCGATTCGAGGTGGTGCACGACCTTGGCACGCAACGACAGGTCTCGGATTTGGAGCAGCGTGCCCGAGAGCGCCGCGGCGTGTTCGCGTCCGAGCGTGGGTAATAGCTCGGCGAGCTCGTCGAGCACTCGATTTTCCGAGAGGCGCGCTCCGAGCTTGCCGTAGAGCGCCGAGACGACTTCCGGCGCCGCGAGCGCGGCCATCACGCGCCGGGACTCTGCTCCGAGCATCGCCGGAGGCGCTCGCACGGCTCGCTGCAAGAGCAGGAGCAACTCGAGCGAACGAGTGGGGCTGTGCGCGAGTTGAGCAGCGATGTGCTGGCGAACGCTGGGACCGAGCGCTTGCAGCGTCGGCGTGAGCGTCGGACCTTCGAGTCCGCTCGCGAGCACGTGGACCAAGCGCTCGGTGTCGGTGTCCTGATCGGAAGACAGGAGCTCCCGGAGCTGAAGCATGGCGTCTGCGCTCGGAGCCACGACGGAATCGACGGCTTCACGGCTCCGCGCGAACGCCGACCCCGTGTGCCGCGTGCGTCGCGCCGCTCGCCAGGCATCTTCCCATTGCAGGCTCGTGTCGAAGCGCAAGAGCGCCAAGATCTCGCGCTTCGTTCCGAGGAGCTTGCCGCGCGTGGCTTCGTCGACGAGAGCCAGGGCGTCCTGGTCGGCAGGCAGCGCAGCCGGAGCGGAGTCTCGGCTGGCCGGGCTCCGCTCGCTCCGCGCTGCGATGGCGACGCCGGCCGGCGGTGTCACCGACCGCGGCGGGAGCTCGACCAGCGGCCGCGGGCGTGGCTCCGGCGGCTCCATCACCACCTCGGGGGGTTCGGTGAGCGGTTCCTCGCGCTCGGTCTCCGGAGGTTCCGAGGGTGCGACGCGCGAGCGCGAGGTGATCGGGGTCTCGGAGACCTGCGGCATCTCGACCATGGGCGGCGCCGGCGGCGGGCGCGACGTGGGAGCCACACCGAAGTGCGCAGGCGAAGACGGAGGCTTGGTCACCCGCACTGGGTCGAGCCAGGGTTGGCTGCCGGACTCGCCTGCGAGCGCGCTGGCGAGTGGATGCGCGTATTCGACGTCGCGATCCCGAGCCACGGCCCGCACCGCTGCCAGGAGTGTGCCCGCGTCGGGGTAGCGACGTGCCGGGTCGTGCGAGAGCGCGCGGTCGAGCAGATTCGAGAGCAGCTTCGGCGCGTGACGCGAGCTGCTCGCCAGGCGTCGCAGGCGCACCTCGGGTCGCGAGCCGCGCGCGTTCGGTTCGCCGTAGGGACCCGTGCCGAGCAGGAGCGCGTAACACAGCGACATGACACCGAACAAGTCGCGCGAAGTCGCGTTGCTCTTGTCGTCCGGCGGCGCGAAATCCGGGTGCAGCGGCAGGCCGAGCAGGCTGCGGATGCGTGCTTCACCGAAACCAATGACGTGGACGCCACCGTCATCGCGAATCAACACGTGGGAAGGCGAGAGCGAACCGTGATGGACCCCGCGCGCGTGGGCCGCTCCGATGATCTCGAGTAGGTCGCAGGTGACCCGCAGCGCTTCGGCCGGAGGGATGCGGCCTTTGCGACGTTGGACCAGGCTGGCCACGCTTTCGCCGGCGATGAGCGGCAGCACCGCCGCGCGCACCGCATCCGTCGAGATGAGCTCGATCAAGGTGGGTACCTGATCGCTCCCGAGCTCGTCGGCCTGGTGCAATGCCCTTCCGAGCTCGCTCCCGACCACGTGGGCGATGTCCTCGTGGAAGACCTTCACCGCGACCCTACCGCGAGCGCGGTGCACCGCGGCGTAGACCGACCCGAGCCCGCCGCGAGCGAGCAGACGCGTCAGCGTGAGACCATCGACGAGCTCCTTGCCCACGCGGGGGTCGGGTCGCGCGTTCTTGTCATCGCCGGGCATGCGTCGCCGGGGAGTCTACCAGGAGCGTGACCCCGGGGGCCCGTCCGCCGTCAGCGAGCCAAGCGCTCGGCGCACAGCTCGAAGTACTTCACGAAGGTCCGCATCCCGCCCGAAGCTTGACCCCAGTCGAAGTACTCGTTGGGTGCGTGATAACCATGGTCGGGCAAAGACAGTCCGATGAAGTGGATCGGGCACGCGAGGTGGCGCTTCATCGTCACGACGGCGCCGATGCTGCCGCCTTCGCGCACCACCGAGGGTTTCTTCCCGAATCCGAAGGCGAGGGCCAGGGCCGCAGCTTCGGCCAGCGGGCCTTCCGTCTCGCCACGGAACGGACCGAGGGAGCTCTCCCCTTTCACGACCACGTCGGGGTTCAGCCGTTTCACGGCACGGGTGAGCAGTTCCAGCGCGCGCGCCGGCGTCTGGTTCGGGACGAGCCGGAGCGAGAGCTTCGCCTCGGCCCAGGGCGGAACCACCGTCTTGATGCCGGGCCCTTGATACCCGCCAGCAATGCCGTGCACCTCGAGCGTGGGCTTCGCCCAGATGGCCAGCATCACCTCGAGCGGGTCTTCGGTGCGCAGAGAGGGCAAGCCGTAGACCTTCTTGAAGCGGGCCACCGAGAAGCCACAGCGGCGGAACGACTCGACCTCCTTCCTCGAAGGCGGCACGACGTCGGCGTAAAATTCCGGGATCTTGATCTTGCCCGTGCGGCCGTCGTGAAGCTTCGCGATCACGTTGGCGAGCTCCACCATGGGGTTTCGGGCCGCACCGCCCGTGAGCCCCGAGTGCACGTCTTGCGTACCCGTTTCGAGGCGCAACGTCGCGCCTTGTAGGCCGCGCAAGCCGCTCGAGATCACCGGCTTGCCGGGCGCGAGCCACACCGTGTCCGACACCACGATGACGTCGCTCGCCAGCGTCTTCGCGTTCTTCTTCACGAAGGCGTCGAAGTTCGGGCTGCCGATTTCCTCTTCGAGCTCCCACAAGAACTGGATGTTCACCGGGAGCTTCTGCCGGCGGGCTTCGGCGGCCGCGAAGAGCACGGCGAGCGCCGGACCTTTGTCGTCCGTGGCGCCGCGCGCGTAGTAGCGGTCGCCCTCGACGGACATGCGAAAGGGTTCGCGCTTCCAGCTCGGCTCCTCGGCCGGCTGGACGTCGAGGTGGTTGTAGATGGTGACGGTGGGGTGGCGCGGATCACTGGCGAACCGCCCGAACACGACAGGGTTGCCACGCGTCGGCAGGATCTCGGACTCACCACCATGGTCGCGTAGGAGTGCGGCGGCGGCCTTGGCGCCCTTCACGATGTCCGGCGCGTGTTTGGGCGCCATGCTCACCGTGGGGATTTCCACCAAGCGCCGCAGCTGCGACTCGAAGTCCTTGCGCGACGACGATACCCAACGGTCCAAGGACCTGCGATCCACCGGCATCGCGCGCATCCTAGTTCACGACGCCGGATTCGCCTACGATCCTGCGAGCGTGCTCCGTGCAGGTCCGTAGAAGTCGCGAACCAACGAGGCGTACGCCATCACGTGCTCGGCTCGCCGCGACGCTTCGAGCGAAGCGAAAGGTAGCAAGCGAGCGCGCCCAAGAGCAACGCTTGCACGCCGCCCGCGAACGCGAGCGGTAGGGGCAAGAAGAAGAGAATCGGGGCTGGCAGCGCGCCGGGATGGCGATAGCCCACGAAGCACCAGAGCGCGGGAGCCAGCGCCAGGGAAAAAAATCCGGCACGCGCGAGCGCGGAAGCGCGTGCCTCCGCGGCGGACCCGAGCGGACTGAAGGCGATCGCGACGCGTGCCGCGACTCCGACGAGCGCTCCGAGAAACACGATGAGCGCGAAGTGCTCGACCTCGACGATGCCGCTCAGGGACAGCGGCAAGTCGTCGGTGCGAAGCGCCAGCCACGGTCCGAGCGGCAGCACCCCGAGCGCGAGGAGCTCGCGCAGCGACGCTCGCGGACTGGTCAGTGCCCGTGCCAGCCAAGCCAGCGCGAACAGCAGCGCTGCCGCGAGCAAGCGCCCCGGCTCCGGCGCGACCCCCGACGCGAGCGCCCGTGATCCCACGCTCCATCGCGCGGCCTGTTCCTCGCGGTATGCGCGTAGTCCTGCCTCTCGCTCGGCGACGTACTCCGGGCCGAGCGCGTCCGGATCGAGCAACGAAAGCGCGGGGCCCGCCCTCCCGTCGCGCGGGGCTTCGAGCCCCAGGAGCACCGCCAAGGTGGGCGCGAGCATCGCCGACGACTCGAGCTCGCTCACGACGCCGCGCCGAGCTCCGAAGCCAGCGAGGACCACCGGCACTTGCACGACCTCCGGCTCGGGCCCGCCGTGCCCGCCGCGATCCCGGTGACCGTGATCGGCCGTGACGAGCACGACGTCACGCGTCGGGTCCAAGTCGGCGAGGCCGCGCCGGAGCTCGTCGTCGAGCTCTCGCGCGCGCCTACGGTACTCGTCGCGTACCCCGGAAGAATGTCCGATGCGGTCGAGATCGACCACGTGGATGAGCACGATGGCAGCGTTGGAAGCTCGCGCCTCCAGCAGGTCGGGGCCGAGCGCTGCCCAAGGCACCGAGCGGACGAGCTCGAAGCTCGAAAAGCCTCTGCCGAACAGGTCGTTCCACCACGCGAGGTTCGCGCGGGCCTGCACGCTCCGATTCGCTTCGTGCGCGCGATCGAAGACGGAGTCGAGAGGCGCGGGGCCGCTGAACGAGTTGTTGCGCACTCCGCTCCATGCCGGAGGCGCCCCCGTCGCCATGGTCGTGTACGACGGCCGGGACAGGCTCGGCAGCGGCACGGTCGCGCTGGCGTCGACGCCACGCGCTCGAAGCTCGTTCAGAAAGGGCAGCTCGCGACTCACGTCGAGGCGCAGACCATCGAAGACGATCCAAACGAGTTGGCGAGGGCACGCACGCGGGGGTCGAAAGCCCGGAGCGCGCTCACGCTCCAGCGGCCGCCACGTGGCCTCGGCTCGCGGGTGATTCGAGAGCGAGAGGCTCGCCTGGGCCATGCCGCCCACGACCGAGACGAGCACCACGAGCACGAGAAAGGACCAGATGCGCACTCATCGAGCGGTGTGTCACCGGTCGCGTGGATGCGCAAAGGCGCGAGTGAAAGCTCCACGGGCTCTCCACGCGTCCTCCATCCCGTTGCCCTCGGCCGCCGGCTGGTCCAGCATGGCGAGGTCGGGAGGATGCAGATGCGGAACGCTTTCTGGCTCGTCGCGCTGGTCGTCATGGGTTGCGGCGGAAGCAGTGACGACGGACTTTCGGGTACGGGCGGCAAGAACAGCGGCGGCGCTGGCGGCTCATCGGCGAGCGGCGGCTCGAGCGGAAGCAGCAGCGGCGGGTCGAGCGCGACGGGTGGAGTCGCCGGCGGCAGCGGCACGGGCGGCAGCGGCACCGGCGGAACCGCGACCGGCGGCACCGGCGGAACCGCGACCGGTGGCACCGGCGGAACCGCGACCGGCGGCACCGGCGGAACCGCAACTGGCGGAACCGGCGGCGCGACCGGCGGCACGGGCG
>Ga0268298_10001996_pt1 | contig 22872 bp, 23 predicted proteins | sample WWTPWeurt_MetaG_FD_194462 | JGI IMG/M metagenome (GOLD analysis project Ga0268298, IMG submission 194462) | Activated sludge microbial communities from WWTP in Nijmegen, Gelderland, Netherland - WWTP Weurt | ecosystem: Engineered > WWTP > Aerobic digester > Activated sludge | place... | reverse complement strand
TCGGTTTCGCCGCTAATGGCGGGTGCAGTCTGATCTGGAGCAGATTCGAGAGCTTCCGTTTCTGGGGCGGTTTCGTCAGCGGCTGACTCAGCTTCGGCCGGGGCTGGCTGAAGTTTTGCCTGCTGGCGATCCTGGTATTCTTTGACCAGCATGCCCACAATTAGAACCGCGACGCCAATCGAAATGGAACTGTCAGCGATATTGAACACAAAGAAATTGCCCACCGAAATAAAATCGGTCACATGGCCCTGGTAGATCCGGTCGAGCAGGTTACCTATCGCCCCGGCAAACTGCAGCACCAGTGCGACCCGCACAGGCCAATCTTCACGCAGCATCAGCGGAAAATAATAGATAATGACGACAGAAACCACCACTGCCAGGATCATAAAAATCAGGTTGCCGTCCTGGAACATTCCAAAGGCTGCCCCGGTATTTTTGACATGATAAACCCGGGCATAAGGGATTAACCAATCCCAGGGCGCCCAAACTTCGCCAAACGCCAGGTTGGAGCGCACCAGCCATTTGGTGTATTGATCCAAAGCAACGATCAACCCGGCGAAGCCAAACAATTCAAGATAAGCACGAACTTTACTATTCAACGAATCCTCCACAAAACGCACCCACTGGGCGAAAATTTTCAGCACTGCACATCAGCGCAGCAAACCAGCATATATGAAGAACATTGTACCAGATTGAACACCACCTCAGGGCAAAACCTCCCAGACAGAGAGATCCATAAAATTGACCGTCACCGGCTGGCTGCCCGCCGAACGGGCATAAACGCCCAACCCGCCGGAGGCCAATTTCGGGTCTTTAAAAGACAGGACAAGCCGGTCATTGACCATCAGCCCAAAAGTATCGCCAATCGCCCAGGCTGCCAGGCGAGCCATACTCGGCCCGCCGAGTGGAATGCCAGAGGCATACTGCCAGTCCAACAGGGAAGCCGCACCCGAATCCAGGATCCGGTCTACCCTGGCCCGGCCATCGCACGAAACGCCGACCCGATAATAATCATTGGCCGAAGCTGCCCGCAGCAGCAGCCCATATTCATCCAGCCCGCTGCAAAAAACCGGATTGGCAGTCAGCTCGGTGTAAAAATTGGTCAACAGCGGTGCTGCGCGCAGACTGTAAATATACATTTTGCTGCCGCTGATCGTCAGACTGAGCTCGCGGCTGCCAAAAGCAGCACTGACCTGGGCCGCCTGGCGGGCGGTCCAGAGGGCCGGGTTCTGGAATGTATCGGTGTAAATCAGGCTGCCGAAAACCGGCCGCGGGTCGGGGGTTGGCGGCAGGGGCGAAGGAGTGGGCAGCTGGGTGGGCGTGACGGTTGGCGGGAACCAGACCGGGGTCAGGGTAGCGGTGGGCGCCGGGATCATCTGGGTTGGGGTGAAGGTCGGGTAAAGCGTGCGAGCGGCAGGCAGGCAGCCGGTGGACGCCAGGACCAGGGCGGCCGCCAATAAAATTTGCAAAACCAGCCGCAGGGCTGCCGGTCGATTTCGGGGTATGCGGTACAGGCGCAGACCTTCAATAAAGAAAGGCGTGCTTTGTTTCATTAAATTCCCTTTTGGCCAAATTGGTATACAATTAACCTATGCTGATTCTAGCACAATAGATTATCAACGTATCATCTCACCGCGTTGAGAAGATACCTGCAACAAAGGAGTTTGCTGTGACGATGCGTAAAAAGGCTATTCTGATCACCGGAGCTTCTGGCGAAATGGGCCAGGCCCTGGTGAAAAGCATTCGCGAGAAGAGCGATGCGCCAATTGTAGCGATTGACCTGGCTGCCCAGCCCGAGGAAATTCGCTCGCAAGTTGTGTATATCCAGGGCAACATCCTGGATGAAGCGCTGCTGAAGCGCCTGATCAGTGAATACGAATTTGACACCATCTATCACCTGGCAGCGCTGCTTTCCACCCGCAGCGAGTTCACGCCCGATGAAGCCCACCGGGTCAATGTGGGCGGCACCCTGGGCCTGCTGAACCTGGCAGCCGAGCAGTCGCAGTGGCGCGGCGAGGCGGTCAAGTTCATCTTCCCCAGCTCCATCGCCGCCTATGGTATGCCCGATCTGGACACCAAGACCTCTTACGCCCGGGTGCGTGAGTGGGAATGGAACTACCCGCGCACCATGTACGGCTGCAACAAGCTGTACTGCGAAGAACTGGGCACCTACTATGCCCGCTACTACCGCCAGCTGGCAGCCGAAACACCGGTCATGCTCGATTTCCGCAGCCTGCGCTTCCCGGGCCTGATCAGCGCCTTCACCGTGCCCAGCGGCGGCACCAGCGACTATGGCCCGGAGATGCTCCACGCCGCGGCCGCCAACAAACCTTACGCCTGCTTCGTGCGCGAAGATGTGCGCATCCCCTTCATGGCGATGCCGGATGCAATCAAGTCCCTGCTGCTGCTGACAGATGCCCCGCGCAGCGACCTGAAACGCACGGTCTTCAATGTCACCTCCTTCAGCCTGTCGGCAGAAGAGTTCCACCAGATCGTCTTGAAGCACTTCCCAGACGCCCAGATCAGCTACAAGCCCGACCTGAAGCGCCAGGCGATTGTGGATTCCTGGCCTGCCGACCTGGACGACAGCGCCGCCCGCCGGGAATGGGGCTGGTCGCCCGATTACGACGCCCGCCGGGCTTTTGACGAATACCTGGTGCCCAACATCCGCCAGCGCTACGCAAAATAATAACCCCTGCGCACCACTACGGTGACTGGTTATTTTCGGCTGAGTCATTGGGATTCACCGTGATAAAGACCATATTTGGGGGTATGAAAGCGGCTTCGCCGCTTTCATACCCCCAAATGGGTACTTTCACGGCAATTCCAAGAGAGCCTTTTTGGCTTCGCCAAAAATAGCCAGTCACATAGGGTACAATCGGGTTATATGCAAAACTTGACTGCCCAACAAACCACCCCGGGACCCATTGTCCTGTTTGGCTCCGGCGAGACCTCGCCCTCTGCCCAAAAAGTGTTCGATTACATCTTGCGCGGCCTGCCGGCATCCCCGCGGGCCGCGCTGTTGGAAACACCCGCCGGCTTTGAACTCAACTCAGAGCGAGTCATTGGGCGGGTGGCGGATTTTTTGCGCCACAACCTGCAAAACTACAACCCCCAGGTGACGCCAGTCGCTGCCCGCCAGCGCGGCACAGCCAGCAGCCCCGATTCGGCTGAGGTGGCTGCCCCGCTGCTGCAGGCCGACCTGATCTTCATGGGCGCCGGCAGCCCGACCTATGCCGTACGCCAGCTGCAAGACAGTCTGACCTGGCAGTACGCCCTGGCCCGCCACCGCCTGGGTGCGGCCCTGGTCTTTGCCTCGGCCGCGGTGGTGGCCTGCAGCCAGCAGGCCCTGCCCGTTTACGAGATTTTCAAGGTTGGCGAAGAACTGCACTGGAAACCCGGGCTGGATCTGTTTGGCGAATATGACCTGCCGCTGATCCTGATCCCGCACTGGAACAACAATGACGGCGGCAGCGAGCTGGACACCAGCCGCTGCTTTATGGGCCAGGCGCGCTTCGCCCGCCTGATGGCCCTGCTGCCACCCGGTCTGACCGTGATCGGGATTGACGAAAAGACCGCCCTGGTGATGGAGCCAGCCGCCGGGACCGCCCGGGTGATGGGCGCCGGCGGGGTGACCCTGATCCACACCGGGCACGAGCATGCTGAATACCTGGATGAAACCCACCTCAGCGGCACCGGCCTGGCCGAAGTAGCCGAACGCCACCAGAGCCATATCCACACCTATGCCAACGGCGAGAGCTTTGCGCTTTCGGAGTGCTGCCCAATAACGCTGCCCGCCGGCGGCGCCGGGCTGCCACAGGCCATCTGGACCCAGGTGGTGGAGGCTAACCAGCCAGCGCCAGAAGAGCCAGCCGGCCCGCCGGCCGAAGTGCAGGCTCTGTTGGAACAGCGCCGCCAGGCCCGCTCCGCCAAAGATTTTGGCGCCTCCGATGCGCTGCGCCAGCAGATTGCCGCATTGGGTTGGCTGGTGAAAGACACCAAAGACGGCCAGGTTGTCGAAAAGGCCTGACCCATTTTGAGCGCAATTTTCGGCATCTTTCAGCGCACAGGCCAGCCCGCCGAGCGCCAACACCTGGAGCGGATGTCGACTGCCCTGGCCGATTTCGGCCGGGACGGCGGCGGGATCTGGGTCAGCGGGGCGGTTGGCCTGGGCCAGCGCCAGATGGCCTTCACCCCCGAAGACCGCTTTGAGCGCCAGCCGCTGGCGGACAGCCAGGAAAACCTCGTCCTGGTTTGCGACGGCCGGATCGACAACCGGCCCGAGCTGCAGGCCGAATTAGACCTGCCTGCGGCGGCCGGGACCACACCGGACAGTGAATATGTTTTGTGCGCCTATCAGAAGTGGGGGCGAGGATGCGCCGCTCACCTGGTGGGGGTGTTTGCGTTTGCCCTCTGGGATGCTCAGCGCCAGGAGCTGTTTCTGGCCCGCTCGCCGATCAGCGCTCCGGCCCTGGTGTATTATGAGAGCAGCACTGTTTTTGCCTTTGCCAGCATGCCGCGCGGCCTGCATGCCCTGCCGTTCATTCCACGCCTGCTCGACGAGCGGCATGCTGCAGGCCGGCTGACCTGGCTGGGCGGTGAACCAAACGCAACTCTCTACCAGCAGATAAACACACTGCCAACCGGGCAATGGATGTCCGTCAGCGCCGGGCGGGTTGAAACCGCCAATTACTGGCAGCCCGACCTGGAATGCACTCTCCGGTACGCCGATGAACAGGAATATCTGAGAGAATTCCGCCGCCTGCTGGAGCGGGCCGTGTCAGACGCGCTGCGCGGGTCGACCGGCGCCGGTGTGATGCTCAGCGGCGGTCTGGATTCGGCCTCCATTGGGGCAATCGCCGCCCGCCAGATGGCAAATCAGGGCCGCAAGCTGGCGACATTCACCGAAGCGCCCAGGGAAGGCTTTGCCGGGGCAATTGTACCTGGGCGCTACGCCGACGAAACTGCCCTGGTCAAGACGTTGGCTGGCTTATACCCCAACATCGAAATGCAGGTGCTGCGCACACCGGGCGGCTTTTTTTTGGATGAGATCGAAAATTTATTTCGCTATTTGGAAATGCCGTTTACAAATACATCCAACCGGGTCTGGTATGAGGCCATCTTGCAAACCGCCGCCCACCAGGGGGTGCACAGCGTTCTGGGCGGTGAGATCGGCAATTTAACCATCAGTTGGGCTGGCAGCGGGCTGCTCACCGAACTGCTGCGCCAGAAGCATCTGCGGCAAGCCTGGCAGCAGGCTGGCCTTATCGACGCCACCGGTCAGTTCGGCGGTCAGGTCAGGACTCTGCTGGGCAAGGGTATTCTCCCGCTGCTCCCCGTCTCGGTTTGGACCTTTTGGCAGCAGATCAGGCAGCCGAATTCGCTCTCTGTACAACATATCATCGAGAATTCATCCATCAACCCAAAACTTGCTGCTGACTTGCACCTTACTGAAGATTATCAAGAGCGTACCCTGTCCCGACGCTACAGGCCGGATGCGAATTCGCGTCAGCTGCGCTTCAAATCCTTAAATTTAATGGATGGGGGCATGTATTTCTCGGCCTACCGGGCCATGTTTGGGCTAAATCTGGGTGCACCGCTTGCCGATGTGCGCCTGGCGGAATTTTGCCTGGCGCTGCCTGAAAAGCAGTTTTTGTGGGATGGCGAAGACCGCCGTCTGGTGCGCCGGGCGATGGCTGACCTGCTTCCCGCTGAAATTTTAGCGAACCGCCGGCGCGGCCTGCAGGCCGCAGATTGGTTTGAACGCCTGCACGCCGCCCGCCCGCAGGTGACAGAGACTCTGGGCCGCCTGGAGCACAACACGCTGGCAAGCCGGATGCTCAACCTGCCAAAACTGCGTCAGCTTTTGGCCGAAATGCCCCCGATTGATGAGCCCGATTTTGCCAAAATTTCAGATTACCGCATGAAGTTTGAACCTGCCCTGATGTGGGGACGCTTCCTGGCCTGGTTTGAGGAAGGACAAATATGACCCGCTGGCTTTACCATTACGCCGGATTATGGGTGTCTTCAGAGCTGGAGCTGCCAGAGTGGGCGGCTTTTGAAACCCCTGCCACAATCGAACAGGTGGACGTGGTGTTCACCCTTACCGAGGCTGGCCCGCTTGAAAATTTTCCTACTGCGATTGGCCCGCAGGAATACAGCTTTACAATCCGCGAAACGGCACACTATCGGGTACTGGACGGGCGCGAAATAATCATCGTCCCTTTACCCGAAACCGGGGAGCGCGAAATCCGCCTGTTTCTGCTGGGCACAGCCTGGGGAGCGCTGTGCTATCAGCGCGGTCTGCTGGCCCTGCATGCCAGCGTGGTCAAAGTGGATGGGCGCACCCTGGCCTTCAGCGGGCACAGCGGTGCAGGCAAATCCACCCTGGCGGCCAGCCTGGTGCAGCGCGGCGGCGAGCTGATCAGCGATGACCTGTGCTGCATTCAACTGACCGAAACCGAGGCCCGGGTTTACCCATCTGCCCCGCGGCTTAAACTCTGGCGCAGTGCCCTGGAACGCCTGGGTCTGGAAGACGCCAGCCTGGTGCAGGATCATTTCAGGATCGATAAATATCACCTGACCCATGAGCCGGCCCAAGCCCCAAGCGAAGCGCTGAAATTGGACGGGATCTATTTACTGGAATGGGGCGAACCACAGCAATCCCGGCTGCGCGGTCAGCCGGCGGTCAGCCGGCTGATCAGCACCGCTACCTACCATCCCGAGCTGATCGAGCCGCTGGGCTGCACCAGCGCCCATTGGGAGCGCTGCCTGCGCCTGGTGCAGCTTACACCCGTCTGGGAGCTGCGCCGGCCAAAAGACTGGGCAGAACTGAATTTCCTGGCCTGAACCTTAAACTTCGCATTCCCCACCGTGGAATGTCAATCCGTATCTTCTTGTGAAAATCCTTTTCAAAAAAACTTTATGAGCAGCGTCTATAACCAATATTTTGTGCTAAAATTAAGATCATATTTTCAAGTGGAGACAGGGAGTAAGTAGTGATCCAAATTCAATACAACAGCCTGGTGCAGCGCGCCAAAGACATACCCTTCAGCAAACTGGATGATGAACTGCTGGCAATTGATCCACAGGGCGGGTACTGCTATTCGTTGAATGAATCTGCCGGGCGGATCTGGGAGCTGATTGGTACTGAAAGTTCAGTCCAGGCAGTTTGTACCCAGCTTGGTCGGGAATATGCGGTGGATGCTGCGACCTGCCTGCGCGAAGTGACCAGTTTGCTCCAGGATCTGCACAGCGCTGGCCTGGTTAAGGTGAATGATGCAGGGACAGCCGCAGCTTAGCCTCTTGAGCGCCCGGATCGCTGCCCGCCTGATCCTGGTGGAAGCGTTTATTTGTCTGCTGCTGGCGCGTCTGGCACTGGGGTTGTTCTCCTTTCAGCGGCTCACCTGGTATTTCAACCTCAAAGCCCGCCAACCCGAATTGAGCGGAGAGCAGCGCATACAGGAGTGCCGGGCCGTGCGTAACGCCCTTTTTCGGGTCTACAGCTGCTACCTGCCCTGGGCAACCTGCTTTCACTGGGCTATTGCAGCCCAGACCATGCTGCGCTGGCGCGGCGTCAGCTCAACCCTGTATTACGGGGCGGCAACCCTCTCAGACCGCGGCCTGGCAGCTCATACCTGGCTGATGGCTGGCGACGAAGGCGTGACCGGGATCCAGGTTGCTCAACAGGATGGTTACAAAATCCTGGCGCGTTATCCAGAAGAATAGATTATTTAGCGAAGTGCGGTTCCTGTAGCCGTATAAAAAACATTGGAAGAAATTGTCAAACCAAGGAGATAAAATGGAAACCCCAAATACCCCCGAAACCCAGCCCGAACCAAAAACCTGGACCACGCCCTCCTTCGAAAAGATGGCCTTAAAGGATGCTTTAACAGGCACCGGTAAATTTGATGTCCTGGACGGTGTTTCTTATTATTCCTAACAAGGTGAAGTTACAATTCCAGGTTTAGAATGCCAAAACACCTGCTGCCCGTTTACTTGGGTAGCAGGTGTTTTGCTGAGCTATACAAGGGATTGAAATCTTTACTATTCTTAAGCCTTGATTGAATATACCTGGATAAGACAAAATGTCGCAAGTGATCAATCTTCCCCTTATTTCGGTAATCATGCCCGTTTACAATACAGAAATGTTTTTGGGCCAGGCGATCCAATCCATTCAGGCCCAAACTTACCCAAATTGGGAGTTGATCATCGTTGACGATGGTTCAACGGACAGCTCAGCCGCCATTGCAGCCGAATTTGCACGCCAGGATCCCCGGATACAGTCTGTACTGGCACCTCATGGGGGGCGGTCAAGGGCCCGTAATATTGGATTACAGGCAGCGCATGGTGAGTACATCGCCTGGCAGGATGCCGACGACGAGTCTTTGCCCGAACGATTATCCATTCAGCTGGAATGGATTAAAGCCAAAGGGGTGGCGGTTTGCGGCAGCTGCGTCAAGCTGACTGGAAGCGCGTCGAATCTGTGGTGGTTTCCAGAAACCCACGATTCCATCCGGACGGAACTGCTTTTTCGCTCTGCGTTACTCCAATCCACAGTACTGATGAACGCAGATCTCGCCAGATCTCAGGTCTATCTTGAGAATACGACCTTTGAAGATTACGAAATGTGGCTCAGACTGTCACAAGTGTGCCAGATGAGCAACATCCCTCAGATTCTTGTCAAATACCGTACCCACCAGAAACAAAGTACCGTTGTGGAAGGCAAAGAGTTTCATGCAGACCTGTTGAAGTACAGCCAACAGCATTTTCTAAACCTTTTCCCCGCGGCCAGCGCTGAGGACTGCCTTGCCATGGCAGGTCTTGTCGCACGCCAGCCAGCCCAATCCCTGCAAAACCTGGAGCGCAAGGGACAGTGGCTGGTGCGATTGAGCCAATCCCCAGACAACCTGCTGCGTCAATACATGGCCAACCGCTGGTTAGCAGCCTGCCACCGCTCGGCTAACCTCGGATTGGGCGTTTTCCAATTGTATAAAGCCATCGCTCCCCGGTTCAGTGCGCAGACAGTGCCGCACACATGGGATTTATGGGTTAAATGTGTCTTGCGGCTGTCTAACAAGTCAGCGCTCTACAGACTCCTGGCGCAAATCAGACATAAAACCTTTAAGATTTAAGTTATTATCTCAATAAGCTGGGGAAGCTTGTGGGCTTCCCCAGCTTATTGAGATCGTACGACTTAACCGAACAATCTGGCTCGCCTATTCGAATGGACATATGATGGATAAATTACACCAGTTGATAAGTTCTATGATCGGCAGAACATCTTTCAGACAAATCCGGCAGCGCTGGCGCGAATATCGACAGGGGCACCAGATGCGCCGTTTTTATGCTGCCCTGATCAAGCCGGGCGACCTGGTGTTCGATGTCGGGGCCAACGTGGGCAGCCGCAGCCAGATTTTTCTCGAATTGGGCGCCAGGGTGGTAGCGGTTGAGCCGCAAAAAGATTGCGCCCGCACATTGTTTTTACGCTTTGGAGTCAATCCATCTTTCCACCTGGTTAACAAGGCGCTGGGCGCCGCCGAGGGGCAGGCGGAAATGTTCATCGGCAACACCAATTTGGTCACAACCCTCAATACGGAATGGCTCTCTGAAATTCGCTCAAATCACCTGTTCCCCAAATTAAATTGGCAAGAAAAAAAACTGGTCTCCCTGACTACACTCGATCATCTCATCCACCAATACGGCCTGCCTGCCTATATCAAAATTGACGCTGAATGTTACGAACATGAAATTTTGCGCGGTCTGACCACACCTATCCCGCTTATTTCGTTTGAATTTCACCCGAAATATCCGGAGCCGGCCCAAATAAGCATAGACCTGCTATCCGGGCTCGGATCCGTTCAGATGAATTATATCTTTGGTGAATGGGCAGAATGGCAGCTCGGAAAATGGATCTCTCCTGAAGAGATGAAAAAACAGCTAGCCCAAGCAAAGCTGAAACCTAAATTATATTATGGCGATATTTTTGCGCGGAACCAACCCAATGACGCTGGCAAACCATAACCCCTCCATCATCAATGGATCGGACTTATGCCTGGCCTGCGGTTTGTGCTGCAGCGGGGCATTATTTAGCCACGCTTTCGTCCGAGAACACGAAGTACAATTTGTCGAATCGCTCGGTTTATCTGTTTCCGCCAAAAACCAGCGGCTGGGGTTTCACCTGCCCTGCCCGCTGCTGGAGGACAAGCGCTGCACAATTTATGCTCACCCACGGCCCAGCGTTTGCGGGGGGTTTCAATGTGATTTGTTGAAAAAATACCTGGCGGGGGATGTGACTCTTTCATCAGCATTGGAGTCTGTCGCTCGCCTGCAGAATCTTCTGCAGGAGGTCAAAAAAAATCTGCCAGAGGGTATAATTTGGGAGCAGATCAGCGATACAGATAGTGAATATGCACACGCTATATTCGAAAACCCGGAGCAGCGCCAGGCGCATCCCGAACTGCTGATGGCCTGGGCCAGGTTCAACCGCTATACCCAAAAGCATTTTCAAAAAAACAAACCCTGAGCAAAGGAACAGCTATGTCTACCCAAATAGATGAACAAAACATCACCCCCTCAAACCGGCCGGAAGCCCTTCGCCTCTGGGTCACCCCGGTCTTTGCCCGCCTGAACCTGAAAGATGCCTTAACTGGCGACGGCGGCCTGTTGGACGGCGAATTCGAACCGAACTCATAACAACCACAACTTAAATAAAAAGGATTCCAGATGAATACCGAAAACCTGAACCAAACGCTCAGCCCGAACCAGGAACCACTTCGCCCCTGGGTCACCCCAGTCTTCGCCCGCCTGAACCTGAAAGATGCCTTAACCGGCGACGGCGGACTGTTTGACGGCGAACTCGAACCCAACGCTACATAAATCGGAGAACAAACCATGTTAAAAGTTGGTTATATCGGCCTGGGTCTGATGGGCAAATCCATCGCCCGTAACATATTCAAAGCTGGCTTCCCGCTGGTGGTGCACAACCGCAGCCGGGGCGCCGTGCAGGAACTGGTCGCCGAAGGTGCGGTTGAGGCCTTCTCACCCGCCGAGGTGGCCCAGCAGGTGGATATTGTCTTCACCAATCTGCCCGATTCGCCGGATGTGCTGGCCGTGGCCTTGGGGCCAAAAGGCATCGCCGAAGGCTCGCACCCGGGTTTGATTATGATCGACAATTCCACCATCAAACCGGCTGCCGCCCGCCAGGTCGCCGAAGGGCTGGCGCCCTTTGGGGTCCAGAGCCTGGATGCGCCCGTCTCGGGTGGGGATATCGGGGCGCGTAATGGCACCCTGGCGATCATGGTCGGCGGTCCAGCCGAGGCGCTGGAGAAGGCCCGCCCGGTACTCCAGGCCATGGGCAAGACCATCACCCATGTCGGCGAAGCCGGCGCCGGGCAGATCGCCAAAGCCTGCAACCAGATCATGGTGGCGGCCCAGATGACTGCCATGGGCGAGCTGCTGGTCTTTGCTCAAAAAGCCGGCGCCGACCCGCAAAAAGTGGTCGAGGCCATCAAAGGCGGAGCGGCCCAGTGCTGGGCGCTGGATGTCAAACCCCAGCGTTTGTTTGCCGGCAACCGCCAGCCCGGTTTCAAGGCCTATATGCAGGCCAAAGACCTGAACATTGTCCTGGACAGCGCCCGTGAGTACGGCATCCCGCTGCCCTCGGCGGCTGTGGATACCCAGTTGTTCAACGCCATGCTCCAGATGGGCATGAGCGAGCTGGACAATTCAGCCGTGGTGGGCGTGCTGGAAGCCCTGGCGGGTGTGAGTATTCTGGATTGACCGGCGGCATGCAGGTCTTCTGGCGGAATTTCTTTGCGCAGCGGCCGCGTTTCAGCTGGGGCGGCCTGCGCGACTACGGCCTGATCACGGCCGGGGCCATTTTGCAGGCCCTGGCCTGGCGGCTGTTTATGGTTCCCCAAAACCTGGCCAACGGCGGCATCGCCGGGTTGGCCCAGATCATCAACTACTACACCGGCTGGCCGTTGGGTGTGATGGTCTTCATCGGCAATGTGCCTCTCTTTATTTTAGGCTGGCGCTACCTGGGCGGGCCGCGCTTTGCCATGCGCACCGCCTATGCCGTCTTCGTGATCTCATTTTTCACCGACACCCTCCCGCTGCTGCCATTCTTCCCGTCAGCCGGGCTGACCCAGGACCTGGTGCTGAACGCCCTTTACGGCGGTGTGATTACCGGGATTGGCTATGGCCTGGTCTACCGCGGTCAGGGCACCAGCGGCGGCACCGATATCCTGGCCCGCATCCTGACCAACTGGTGGAACATCCCCATCTCGCAGTCCTACCTGGTAACGGATGCCCTGACCATCTTCCTGGCCGGGCTTTCGTTTAGCTGGGAAAATGCGCTCTACTCCCTGCTGATCCTGTATATCAGCGGCGTGGCGGCCGAGGGCAGCACTGAAGGCTCGAATGTGGTGCGCACAGTTTTGATCATCACCAACAACCCGAAACCGGTTACAGATAAAATCCTGGTGGAAATGGAGCGCGGGGTAACGATCTTAGAGGGGAAAGGCGCCTACACCGGCGAGGGCCGCTCCATCCTGTACAGCGTGGTAACCCGCTCCGAAGTGGAGCATATCAAAAGCCTGGTTCGCGAAGCCGACCCGCAGGCCTTTATTGTCGTCGGCCAGGCGCACGAGGTGCTGGGTGAAGGGTTTAAGCCGCTGATGAAGTGAGATTGTACAGACAATATCTGGTACCCGAACTGGGGAGTTAATAAAAAACCTCGCTGGCTGAAAAAACATTTTTGGCCAGCGAGGTTTTTTAATCGACAGAAAATCTCAACGGATCTTCTTGTGTAAGATCAACATCCTACCCAAACCAAGGATCATTGAAAAGATTATTCCAAACATAAAAATCCAGGGGAGAGTGGCAGACCGCCCGGATACCCTTTGGAGCCCAAGTACCGTCGGGTCGGCGCCGGTGGCGTTCCCGGCAACGATGTTGGTGCCGCCCAATGCGGCCGAAGTTTGAGCGCTAAGAACCAGGTTCTGTCCGCTGTGGGTTGCCCCGGCTGCCGGATCCCAACACTGGACATTGCCAGCCGGAGTACACTCTGCTATGGCCGTGATCAAATACAGCCGATTGGTTGCCAGCGTATTGCTATTGCAGCCGGCGTTGTTGTCAACAGGTACATTCAAGGTCCAGGAACCGGTTGAACCACTGCTGACAAAGAAATCATAATAATCTGAACAGCTTGTATCCACCTGGCCTGCGACGCCGCTGCCAAATGGGGCGGCTGCCGCCGATGCTGCCCGGCCAAAACTGACAATGGCGGCAGTGCCTGTCCCACCGGAAAGCGCTGCGCTGCCCAGGCTGGCGCTGTTAACGCCATCTGCCCAGCTGGAAACAGCAGAACCCAGGCGGGCTGCCCAGGCGGTGCCGTCCAAACCTGTGGGGGCAGATGCAGCCGGGTCACGACTGGCCTCACCCCACCAGTTGTGACTGGCATTCAGCGTGCCAGCCGAAACAGCCGCCGCTGTCGCATAGGACGTGATATTGTTGGCATAGGCAGTAAGCGTGCCGCCTGAAACCGAGAGCGCCGTCCCGGGTGTGCTGAGGTTTAAACCCTTCACAACAACTGTCCCTGCGCTGACGGATAGTGGGCTCCCTGCCGCCGGGCTTACAGACGCCGCCGCCGAACCAGGTGCAGCCGGCCCAATAATGGTCAGGTTCTTACCCACGGTGACGTTTTCGGCGTACGTACCCGCAGCCACATTGACCGTCCCACCAGCAGAGACGTTGTCGATCCCATTCTGGAGCGTGGCGAAGGCATCCAAACCAAAGCCCGTTGCCGGGCCTGCGCCATCCGGGTCTGCGCCGGTGATCGTGCCAACCCATGAGTCATCAACATACACCGTTGGAACCTCCATAGCAAAGGCCCCCCAACGGGTTGCCCAGCGGCCATCTTCAGCACTAAACAAAGTACCGCGCGTCATCGCATACTCATTAAACACCCAGAAGAAATGATCATTGGCTGGGTCAACCGAAACAGCCGTATAGTCTCCCCAGCGGTTACGACCAGAACCAAAAGTACGCAGATAATAATCCGTACCGGCAGCCAGCACCTTACTGGCTCCCACTGTGCCTGCCGCATCACCTGCCAGGCGGCCCGTATAATACGCGCCAGGGTAAATCGTGGGAGCCGAAGCAGCAAAACCGATCGCCATGTTGCCATTGGCGTCAATCGCAACTGAGGGGAAGAAAGTATAGGTGCCAGAGGCAATATCCTCGCCACCCACCCTGCCCTGATCGGCAATGGTCAGGGCAGCCAGATTGCTGGTATTGATTTTAAGCCAGTAAGCCGTCACCTGCCCCCCATCGGTAGCATCCGCTACAGGTGTCAGGGTGCTGAAGGCGACATAAAGGGCGTTATTCCGCCAGACAGCATTCAAAGCCCGCCGGTCATTGGTGTTAACTGTGTCCGCCGTGCCTGACTGCGGAGCCCCAGGAAAAGCAGAAGCTGTGTTGTCAATCGCAGCAGTTGTTCCAAAAGGAATTTGCTGTACATTAAAGGTCGGAGTTGTCAGTGGGTTGTCAACCCGTACAACCTGGATATATACATTTCCACCGCCTGCCAGGCCAGAATAACTGACCAAAAAAGTGCCGGTGGTTCCTGGTACTGTGCCAAACATATGGGCCGGTTGTGCGGTTGTCGTTGAACCGCCCCCTGCGAAAGGATTATATTTGCCTACCGTTGAAGTGCCGCCAGCGTAAAGACCGCTCTTGGCCAAAATCCATAATCGTGAAGAACTGCATGAAGCGTTCCCCGCGTGCCTGAACATATTCAGGGTAATATACACCGCCTGGCCGTCGATACCAAAACCAGGATAATCACCCCAGCAGTCAAAACCGCCGATGTTCTCCAGCGCATCAATCGCCTGGTAATACCAGGTACCATTTGGGTCGCTGTCATCCGAGATAGCTACCAAAATGCGCGAAGTATTGGAAGGCGAAGTCGTTTTTTCCAGAGTAATGACCACAAATCGTTGATTATATTGGTCATAGATCACTTTAGGGTCAAATGTCCCCGTCAGCGGATCAAGTGCGTCAAAGAAGCTGCCCACATCTGTGGTGGACTTCCCCAGACGTACGCTCTGCTGCTGGCTGCCTGCCTTGGTATGCCATTCAATCGACGTATTCACAATCGAGACCACATGCGCCGGGCCAACCGCGCCATGCGGATCTGGAGGGATATTGTAAGCACCGTTGAGGGCTCCATTTTCATCGAAGTTAATTCCTTCAATCGTTTTCAGCGTATCGAGGGACGCCAGTGGAGCGAGAGGATTGTTCTCCGCCTGGTTGGCAGCCTGCGAAGCAGGGTTGTAAGGCTGTTCCGGGAAATCCGTGTGCATCGGAAGGGTCTCTTCCACTGTCAATTGAAGGGGAGTTTCTGGCAGTGTGCCTGCGCCTGCTGCGCGGGGGGTGGCATTCATGGAGAGTAAAAGTGCAACGCTGACAATCAGTACAAAAAAGCGGGTTAGCGTATGTCTCATAGTATTCCTTCTTTCTTGACGTAACATCTTATTTCTCGTTGATTGATTAACCCAGTTCGGGAAAAGAGATTTTTGGGTGTTTTTGGGTGGCTGCGCCACCCAAAAAAACACCCAAAAAAACTTCTTTTCGAGCTAACCCGAACTGGCGTTATGGCTATGTGAATTATAAATGAAGCCAGAGTTTCGAAGGATTAATTAGCGCAAAAAATAGATGATCGACACCACCACCCCGATCGACACCACCATCCAGCGCAGGGTAGCAGGCTTGACTTTGCCGGCCAGCTTCCCGCCAATTGCGCCCCCCGCCAGTGAGCCAACCATCATCACCAGAGCCACGGGCCACAGCACCGGCGCCCGGAATACGAAGAAGACCGCCGCCGCCACATTCGCAGCCAGCCCCACCACCTGCTTCACCGCGTTCAGGCGCGTGATACTGTCTTCCAGCACCAGGCCCAACACCGCCAGCACAATCACACTCAGGCCAGCGCCAAAGTAACCACCATAAATGGCCGCCAGGCCGACCGGCAGCACAACCCAGGCCGCCGGCAAGCCGACCTGGAGCGCCGAACCGCCTGCTGCGGTCTGTTTTGCCTGCGCCCGGCGCAGCAGCCAGGCCCGCACAGGGTCCTGAACCGCCAGCAGCAGCGAAGCGCCCAGAATTAAATAGGGCACCAGGTCGCTGAAGATCTTCTCACCTGTGTAGAGCAGGAGTATCCCCCCCAGCAGCCCGCCCACCACCGCAGCCGGCAGCACCAGCCACAGGCGCTTTTTCTGGCCTTTCAGGTCGTTGAACTGCGCCAGACTGCCGCCCAGATAGCCGGGCAGCAGCGCCACGGTATTGGTGACATTGGCGTTGATGGCCGGCAAACCGACCGCCAGCAGCACCGGAAAAGTGATCAGTGTACCGCCCCCCGCCAGGGCGTTAATTCCCCCGGCCAGCAGAGCCGCCAGGGCAACCAGGATGTATTCAGGAATTGTCATAGGATGGCCTCCGGAGGTTTATTGTATCGCAATCTGGTATAATTCGCAGCGTTGCAGCCAGGCAAAGGCCCGACTTTCTTAATCTTGGGGTTTGGACGTTCAGCCAAACGCCAGCGAGAAAGACCGTATCTTGCCCGATGACCTGGTATGCCCGGACTGTGAAGGGATTATGCTGTTAGAAAAACTATCTGGAATTGAACAACGTTACCACGAGATCAACCAACTGTTGATGGAACCCAACCTGGATTACCAGCGTCTGGCCGATCTGGGCAAAGAACGCTCAGACCTCGAAATATTGGTGGCAAAAGCTGCCGAATACCGCCAGGCCAGCGAACGCCTGGACGAAGCCCGGACCATGCTCACCAGCGAAGAAGACGCCGAGATGCGCCAACTGGCCGAAATGGAAATTTCCGACCTGGAGCCGCAGATCAGCGCCCTCGAAAAAGAAATTAAAGGCCTGTTGATCCCCAAAGACAAGCGCGACGAGCGCAGCGTCATCATGGAAATCCGGGCCGGCCCGGGCGGCGATGAGGCCGCCCTGTTTGCCGCCGACCTGTTCCGCATGTACACCCGCTACGCCGAAGGCCGGCGCTGGTCGGTGGACGTCATGTCGCAAAGCGAAATCGGGATTGGCGGCTTCAAAGAGGTGATCTTCATGGTCAAGGGGCGCGGGGCTTATTCGCGCCTGAAGTGGGAATCGGGCGTGCACCGTGTCCAGCGCGTGCCCGTCACCGAATCGGCCGGGCGCATCCACACATCCACCGCCACGGTCGCTGTGCTGGCCGAAGTGGATGATGTCGAAGTCAACATCCCCGACAAAGATATCGAGATTGAAGTCTACCGTTCCTCAGGTGCCGGCGGTCAGAACGTGCAGAAAAACTCCACCGCCGTGCGCATCATCCACCTGCCCACCGGCATGGTGGTGGCCTGCCAGGACGAACGTTCCCAGCTCCAGAACAAACTGCGCGCCCTGAGCATTTTGCGGGCCCGCCTGTTTGAGCTGGAAGAAGAAAAGGCCCAAAACGAGCTCGATACCGCCCGCCGCTCACAGGTCGGCTCGGGCGAACGATCCGAGAAGATCCGCACCTACAACTTCCCGCAGTCGCGTGTCACCGATCACCGGATCAACATGTCCACCTACAACCTGTCGGGCTTTATGAACGGCAGTCTGGACGAATTTATTGACGAGCTCTCGACCCGCGACGAAACCGAGCGACTGTCTGCCTCGGGTGTCGACGACGACGATGAATAATCTCACCGCCGGCCAGGCCCTGACCGAGCTGAAACTGGCGCTGCAGGCCGGCAGCGAGGAACCTCAGTTGGAAGCCCAACTGCTCCTGGCCCACGGACTGGGCCAGACCCGCTCCTGGCTGCTGGCGCATCCGGAAACCGAACTGGAACCAGCCCTCTGGACTTCCATCCAGGGCATGGCAAAACGGCGCGCCAAAGGCAAACCCCTGCCCTACATCCTGGGGCATTGGGAATTTTTCGGCCTGACCTTCAGCATCGGTCCGGCGGTCCTGATCCCGCGGCCCGAAACCGAGCTGCTGGTGGAAACTGCCATCGACTGGCTGCGCAAACACCCCGAACGCCGGCGCGCCGCCGATGTGGGCACCGGATCCGGCTGCATTGCCGTCAGCCTGGCGAAGCATATTCCCGATCTGAGCCTGACGGCCTGCGATATCTCACTGGAGGCGCTGACCATCGCCCGGGCCAACGCCCGCATCCATGCCGTACAGGAGCAGATCACCCTGGCACAGGCCGACCTGCTGAGCGCATTTGCGCCGCAATCATTCGACCTGATCTGCGCCAACTTGCCGTATATCCCAACCGACACCCTCTACGAGCTGCCCATTTACAGCTATGAGCCCGGTCTGGCACTGGATGGCGGGCCAGACGGGCTGGACCTGATCCGCCGCCTGCTGGCAGACGCCCGCCGCCTGCTGGCGCCCGGTGGTCTGCTGCTGCTGGAAATTGAAACCCGCCAGGGCCAGGCCGTTCTTGACCTGTCCGCCCAACCCTCGCCTCAAGGGGCAGGGGAATATCCGGGGTCCACCCGCCTGCTCCAGGATCTTGCCCGCCACGACCGGCTGATCGCTGTAGAGATGTAACTTATGTTTATTTACCTATCCAAACTGTTGCCTCCGCTCCTATACCCGCTGGTCCTGGTTAGTTTTCTAATTTTGGCCAGCCTGTTTACCCAACGCAAAGCACGCTTGCAGCGCCTGTTGTTATTATCTGGTTTGCTAATCCTGTGGATCTCAGGTTCCAGGCTGGTAGCCGATCCGCTGATGTATTGGCTGGAAAACCAGTACCCAACCCCGCCTGAACTGCAGCGCAGCCGCCTGGAAGCATTACCCGGAGGGCGGCTGGCAGAACCCATCGCCCCTGTGATTGTAGTACTGGGCGGCGGCGCCGGGCCAGCCGACCCGCCCCGCCAGATTCCGGAGATCGGCGCCAGCGCCACCAACCGCCTGATGTACGCCGCCTACCTTTACAAACACGGCGCTGCCGATCATATTTTACTGAGCTGCGGCGTTATTGAATGGCTAGGAGATGCTGGAAGTCCAACGGCAGATATGCGTTTTGTGCTTAATGCCCTGGGCGTACCCGATTCGGCCATTTGGATTGAAGACCAATCGCGCAACACCTATGAAAACGCCATCTACAGCCAAAAGTTCCTGGCCGAAAAGGGCATTTCCGAGGTGCTGTTAGTAACCTCCGGCTTCCACATGCCACGTTCGGTTGCCCTATTCAAGAAGGTAGGACTCGAGGTCATTCCGGCCCCCGCCGATATCACCATCACCGAAAATGGCCTGGCCTGGCTGACGAAATTAAACCCCGCCACTCAGTTCTTAAATTTGCTGCCCAACCCTGATAACACCACCCGTTTGTCCCTGGCGCTGAAAGAAATCGTCGGGATGCTGGTTTACTGGCTTCAGGGCTGGATTTAGCCAAACACCGTTTTGAGCGTAATTTACACAGAAAGAGTTCAGGATGAAGAATATATTGGAAGGCAAAAATATTATCCTCGGTGTGACGGGTTCGATTGCCTGTTACAAGGCAGCCGACCTGGCCTCCAAGCTGACCCAGGCGGGGGCTGAGGTCGATGTAATCTTGACCCAGGCGGCGACCAAATTTATCTCCCCACTGACCTTCCAATCGGTTACCGGGCGGAGGGCCTACGTGGATGCGGACCTATGGGGCAGCGAAGGCCATGTCCAACACATCGCCCTGGCCCGCAAAGCCGATATTATGGTGATTGCGCCTGCTTCGGCCAACACCCTGGCCAAAATGGCCCACGGCATCGCCGATAACATCCTGACTATCACCGCCCTGGCTGCCGACTGCCCCCTGGTGCTGGCGCCTGCCATGGATGGCAACATGTACACAAACCCTGCCACCCAGGCAAACCTGGAAACCCTCTGGCAGCGGGGCATGACAATGATTGGCCCTGCCAGCGGGCACCTGGCCTCTGGGATGGTCGGGGCGGGGCGAATGGTCGAACCGGCCGAATTGTTTGGCTACATCCGCCTGATTTTGGGCCGCGGCGGTCCGCTGACCGGCAGCCGGATTTTGATCACCGCTGGCGGCACCGAAGAGCCGCTGGACCCGGTGCGCTCGATCACCAACCGCTCGACTGGCAAGCAGGGCTTTGCCCTGGCCCAGGCCGCCCTGGATATGGGCGCCAAAGTGACCCTGATCGCCGGGCTTACCGCCCTGAACGCCCCGATCGGCGCCGAGCGGGTGGATGTGCGCACCGCCCGCCAGATGCTGGAGCAGGTGCTGGAAAAGCTGCCCCAGCACGACGCCCTGATTATGGCTGCTGCGGTGGCCGATTTTCGCCCGGCCTCACAGGCCGCTCAAAAAATCAAAAAAGAGAAGGGCCCGCTGGAAATTAAGCTCGAAGCCAACCCGGATATTTTGGCGGCTGCCGGCCGGATTAAAGACGAGATCGGGATGCCGGATGTATTGGTGGGCTTTGCCGCTGAAAGCCAGGCCCTGCTGGAAAACGCAGCCGCCAAGCTAAAAGCCAAAAACCTGGACCTGATTGTGGCCAACGACATCACCGCCGCCGATGCCGGTTTCAGCGTGGACACCAACCGGGTGACAATTTTAGACGCCGCCGGCGGGGTCGATGCACTGCCGTTAATGAGCAAAGCCGATGTGGCGGTGCGGGTTTTGGGCCGGGTAGCGGGACTGCTGGATGCGCGTGAAATTGTGCACATCTGTGCGCGGGCCGATTGGGAAGCTGCCCAGTCTCTGGGCGATTACCGGGCCGCCTCGCTGGAAAGCGAAGGGTTCATCCATGCCTCTCGCCTGCGCCAGGTGCTGCGCTCGGCCAACAAGTTTTTCCACGGCGCGTCAGACCTGGTGCTGCTTTGGATGAAGCCGCGCCTGCTGACCAGCCCGCTGCGCTTTGAAGAAGCCGACGGCCAGCGCTTCCCGCACATCTACGGCCCGATCAACCTGAGCGCGGTCTGGGCGGTCACCCCCCTGCCCGCCGACGCCAATGGGATCTTCCGCCAGGTGCCAACACCCTGAATTTTTTACTGAGTGATTATTTTAGCAGCGCCAAAATAATCACTCAGTAACATCATGCCTGTTTGCCGCGCACCAGGTGCATGGCTTCATCGGGCAGGGAATACGAATCGTGAACCCGCGGATGGTCCATATCCAACAGGGCTGGGAAGCGGGCAGGCACCACTTGGACAGCGAAGATCTCCTGTACCCCTTCCTCAAAGCGCAGGAAGGCCAGAATCTCGCCCGTCTGGATATTGACCACCCAGACCCCGCAGATGCGCTCCTGCAGCCGTTCCACCAGCGGAATGCCGCTGAACACAGCGCTCTCACGCACCTGTGACAGGCCGATAAATGCCAGCGGGCCGGCAAAATCCATGCCGCGGGTAAAGCCCGGCAGCTGCGTGACGGTCTGCCAGCTCCGACTGTTTAAATCGACCTGAGCCAGCGAGCCCTGACCCGATTCCAGAATCCAGAATTTGCCATTGTACAGCCTGGGTGAGTGCGGCATGGAGAGCCCTTCGAGCAGCACCTGGTTGTTGGTCAGATCCATCAACAAACCGCCGCTGCGTTTATTGGCCCGCCAGCCGCCGGGGGTATCGGTCTGGCCCAGCATGGTGACAAAGCGCGGAGCGCCATTTTCCATGCACAGGCCGTTCAGGTGGCAGCGGTCTTCGGGCTGCAGGGCGCTCAGGAAGGGCGGGTTCCAGCGCGGTACAAAGCTGGAATTGCCTTCCAGCGTACACAAACTGCCAAACTTTGTATTCAGGTACCAGAGCTGCCCATCGGAGGCGTATGCCATCTCGTGAATGTCCACATCCCCGCTGACATGCACCTGGCGCGGCACAAACACCGCATCGTAGCGCTGAATTTCTGGCGGCACAGGCGGCGGGTATTTTTCACCGGGCGGCGGGGGCGGCGGCGTTTCCTCGCTGTCCAGTTTGCGGGCCAGGGCCGGCAGGTTCTGGTAGCGCCAGATTGTGTGCGCTCCGCCCACCGCCATCTCACCTGTTTTTGGATTGAGGGCCACCCCCATCGGTTTGTTAAAACCAATAAAGTGGGTGTTGAGCGAATCCCCATCAGCCCGGGCGATGATCAGCTTGCCGGCCTGGTAGGTGGAAATGACCAGGCTGACACCGAGCTGGTTCAGGATGGCGGGAAAATTGCTGGTATAGACCGAGCGCAGTGGATGGGGTTGTTTCTCAGGTTGGATGCTCATGGGTTCCTTTATAAGAAGTGTTGACCAACTTTTGTTGGTCAACACTTCTTATTATATATCTACTTTTCCAGATCGCCCCAGGGATCGAATCCGCCGATCGTGGATGAGCCGGCCCGGGTTTCCAGGTCCAATTCCAGGGTGATGGCAGGGGCAGAATAGATTTTTGAAGTCTCAGTTTCCATACTTATTTCTCCTTAGATTTTTGAACGCAGGCTGAAGCGCACAGCAAGAGCGGCGAGGGCTCCGCCGACCAGGGCGGCAAAGGCTGCCAGCGCGCCTTGAGGCGCGTGCGCCAGGGCTGAAAACGACTGCAAGGCCACCTGGGTGGGATCAGCAGTCTGGGCCTCCCAGGCGCCCACTTCGCATTTAGCTGTGGCATTTTTCGTGCCTGGGCGGACTTCACCCCGCTGGTCGGCAGTATAGGTGGTGCCACAGCCGTTGGTGCCGGATGGGATTTGTTCCAGAGCCACGCTGCCGTTATCCAGGGCAATTGTCTGGGTAGGCCCGCCGTTTGAGGCAAGCGGCAACAGTTTTAAAGCAACCTCGGTCACATTCTGTTGATCTCCAGTGCCTGTGAAATTGCAGGTTGACTCTCCCTCGATGTTATACCCCTGGGATGTGAACGAACCGCCAGGGCCCGCT
>Ga0268298_10001995_pt1 | contig 22880 bp, 14 predicted proteins | sample WWTPWeurt_MetaG_FD_194462 | JGI IMG/M metagenome (GOLD analysis project Ga0268298, IMG submission 194462) | Activated sludge microbial communities from WWTP in Nijmegen, Gelderland, Netherland - WWTP Weurt | ecosystem: Engineered > WWTP > Aerobic digester > Activated sludge | place... | reverse complement strand
GTATTAATTACTTTTTTAGTGTCGGTAATAATGGCTTCCCCTTCTCCGGGCAATTTGGCTAAAAAATGACGTTCGATAGTTTTATAAATACTTAATTCAACTTTCTTGGGGTCAACTAATACAAACTTGAGTGATGAAGGATGCTTGCGGTAAAGCAAGGAAATTAATACAGTATTTATACCAACTGATTTTCCCTGTCCGGTAGCACCAGCCATAAGCATATGTGGCATTTTTGCCAAATCGGTTACAAATACTTCATTGGTAATGGTACGTCCGAAAGCAATGGGTAAATCCATTTCGGCTTCAGTAAATTTAGGGCTCGACAATACCGATTTAATTGAAACCAATGCCTTGTATTGATTAGGCACTTCAATTCCAATAGTTCCCTTGCCGGGCATAGGGGCAATGATACGAATTCCTAAAGCAGCCAGACTTAGCGCAATATCGTCTTCCAGGTTTTTTATTTTAGCAATACGGGTTCCTTCAACCGGAATGATTTCGTATAAGGTAACCGTAGGGCCAACTGTAGCCTGAATTTTTTTAATTTCTATATTGTAATTACGCAGGGTTTCAACAATCAGATTTGTTTTTTCTTTCAGTTCATCCTCGCCAACTTTCCCTTTCGATTCAGGGTATTCGCTTAATAAATCAAGCGTGGGGAATTTGTAGCTTGAAAGTTCGAGTGTGGGATCATATGGTTCGTTCAATCCAATATGCTCCATACTTTTTTCCGAAACCCGTTCTTCTTCGGTTTCCATGGTGTTTTGCACATTCAGTGTAAACTCACCGGTATTAATACTACCTGTAGAAACTACTTCCTTTTCAGCGGGAGTTAATTTTTCCTCCACCGGTATCACTATTTCGGGTTTAGTCTCCGCAATTATTTCAGCTTGTATTATTTCTTTTTCAACCGGGATGGCAGATGCCGCCATTTTTTCGGTTGGCTGTGTTTCTGCAGGCTTTTCTTTTACTACTAATTTAAATGAATCTTCTTCCACAGGGGCTTCATCTTCCTCAAAGGGGATACTTTCATTTTCAGCTAACACTTTATTGTGAGGAACTACCTCCGGTCCATCTGTTTCGGTTTCCTGCTCTTCCGTATCCGCTGTATTGTTGTCAGCTATTTTGGCCGGTTTAAATGATGGCTTAGGGAAATTAATATTAAACACCATCACCATAAACACCATGGCGTAAAAAATAAGGAACAGGGTTGCGCCAATGGTTCCCAGCAAACTTCGAAGCCACAGTGAAGCGTGATAGCCAAAAGTGCCACCCGCAATTTCCATGTTTCCGTATAGTAAAAGTCCGGTGGTTGCCGATAACCAGATAACAGAAAAGAATGCGTATTGAAGTACTTTTTTTACCGGAAGCAGTTGTGTTTTGAAAAGCGTATTAAAACCAACAACAAAAAAGATAAGTACAAATGCAAATGAAGCTAATCCGAAACCTTTATAAATAAACAGGTGTGCCAAAACCGCTCCCAATGTTCCAAGCCAGTTGTCGGCAGCATCCGGATTTTGTGCAAAAAAATCGGAGAAGCCCGGGTTACTTGCTAAACTTTGATCCGTTTTCCAGGTGAACAGGTACGAGGCAAAGGCAACTAATAAATAAAGGGAAAATAAAATAGCACTTAAGCCCAAAACTTTCCCCAAGCGTTCATCGCGCCAGAATTTATATGTAGGCTTACCCGTTTTTGTTTCTATGGCAGGAGGGATGGGAGCCTTCATTTCAGGCTCTTCACTTAGGTAGGCATTCTCCTTATTTTCTCGATTTACTTTTTTGGCCATTGATAAGGCTATTGCAGCAAAGTTAAAATTCGCCACCACAAGTATGAATACAAGTTACCCACCTGTGTCAATTGCATTGCACATGCATTTATTTAAGGGCAGCGCATATGCGGTTAATGAGTGCGGGGCCTTCGTAAATAAATCCGGTGTATAGCTGAACCAAACCGGCTCCAGCCTGCATTTTTTCTGATGCATCGGCTGAAGTATGAATACCTCCCACTCCAATTACGGGTATTTTTCCCCCGCTTTTCGAATGGATGTAGGCAATCACCTCAGTAGATCGTTTGGTTAATGGTTTTCCGCTTAGTCCTCCGGCACCAATCTGTTCAATTTTTTCTGACGGGGTGGTTAATCCGCTTCGGTCAATGGTGGTATTGGTGGCCACCAAACCATCAATGCCGGTGGAGAGCACAATATCTATTACATCATCCAGCTGGCTTTTGGTGAGGTCGGGTGCAATTTTTAAAAATAACGGACGATGTTTTTGTCCTTCAGAAACGAAAGTGCTTCGCAGTTGCATTAAGTGACTCAAAATGCGGGTGAGCGGCTCTTTTTCCTGCAAAGCTCTTAGTCCGGGGGTATTGGGCGAGCTTACATTTACTACAAAATAATCTACCAGATTATATAGCTGCGTAAAGCAAATTTCATAATCGCTGATAGCATTTTCATTGGGCGTGATTTTATTTTTTCCAATGTTTCCGCCAATAAGCACGCCTTGCGGTTTGTTTTGAAGACGTTTGGCCATAGCTTCTACTCCTTCATTGTTAAATCCCATCCGGTTAATAATGGCTTTATCCCGAATAAGTCTGAATAAACGTGGCTTATCGTTACCCGGTTGCGGAAGCGGAGTAACTGTTCCAACTTCTATATACCCAAAACCCATGGCGGCAAATTCATGCATATAACGGGCGTCTTTGTCAAACCCTGCGGCTAAGCCTACCGGATTTTTAAAAGTTAATCCCGCAAATGCGGTTGGCTTTTCGGATTGTCTTATTCCCATTGCTCGGCCTAAGCACCAGCCAAGTAATGGAATTTTTCTGATTACCCTGAAAAGGTTAAGAGTTAGGTAATGAACCTCCTCGGGATCGAACAGAAAAAGGAAACGAACTAGCAGCCTGTAAAACATGGAGCAAAATTGATTTTTACTGTTGATATTTAAATAGCCTGTTCGAATATTTCTTTATCCCTTTTCAAAACCTTTATTCTCAGTACTTGTTGAACCAATGATTGTAGTTTTCCACAATTTAGATTCATTTTAAATACAGGAAACTGACAACCCTCATTAGCTATAACTGATGCTATTTATAAATTTGCCTCGATTTTAAGAAATCTCCTATAATGAACTGGTTAATTAAAACACTCAACTCATCCATCGGACAAAAAGTAATTATGAGCCTTACAGGCTTGTTCCTGTGCTCATTTTTAATCATCCACATGATTGGTAATCTGCAATTGTTTCATGACGATTACGGACTGGCATTTAATAAATATGCCGCCTTTATGACGACTAACCCACTAATAAAAGTCGTTTCTTACCTATTGTACGCTTCCATAGTTTTTCATGCCATTAAAGGATTGCATCTGGTTTATAAAAACAATCAGGCGCGTCCGGTAAAATATGCTGTGAACAACGGGAAAGCAAACAGCCACTGGTCTTCGCGCAATATGGGTATTCTGGGAACCATGTTGCTTGTTTTCATTGCCGTTCACATGAGCGATTTCTGGTATGAATACAAATTCGGGGATGTTCCGCATACCCAGTATGCAGTAAGCCTTGAAACGGGTGAAATTATGACGGATACCATTCCTGCGGGAATGAAACTTCACAATAAAATGGAAGATGTGATTGCGAACGGTAAGCATATTTACGTAGTAAAAGATCTTTATAAAGAAGTGTCGGTAGGATTTAAAGAATGGCCATTGGTATTGCTTTACGTCCTGTCCATGTTTGCCCTTTCATTTCACCTGTATCACGGGTTTAGCAGTGCATTTCAAAGTTTAGGCATCAATCACTCTAAATACAGCGGACTTATCCGATTTATAGGGCTGTGGTTTTTCTCCATTATCATTCCACTGGCTTTTGCCGCCATGCCCGTTTATTTTTTTATTAGTTAATACATTCAGTTACCAATAGTATATCGATATGACATCACCAAAACTGGATTCAAAAATTCCCGAAGGTTCATTAGAACAAAAATGGACCAAATACCGCTCAACTGTTCCGTTGGTCAATCCTGCCAATAAGCGCAGTCTCGAAATCATTATTGTGGGTTCGGGCCTTGCCGGAGCTTCTGCTGCTGCCTCGCTTGCCGAGTTAGGTTATAAAGTAAAAGTTTTCTGCTTTCAGGATTCTGCCCGCAGAGCGCATAGCATCGCTGCTCAGGGAGGTATTAATGCCGCTAAAAATTATCAGAACGATGGCGACTCCACGTACCGTTTATTTTACGATACCATTAAAGGAGGCGATTACCGTGCACGTGAGGCAAACGTTTACCGCTTGGCCGAAGTAAGTGCCAATATCATTGACCAGTGCGTGGCTCAGGGTGTTCCTTTTGCCCGTGAGTACGGAGGAATGCTCGATAATCGGTCGTTTGGCGGAACACAGGTGAAACGTACCTTTTATGCAGCGGGTCAAACCGGTCAGCAGTTATTACTCGGAGCTTATTCTGCCCTACAGCGTCAGGTGGGTATCGGGGCAGTTGAAATGTTTGCCCGTCATGAAATGCTCGATATTGTAAATATTGATGGTAAATGCCGTGGTATTATTGCCCGCGATTTAGTTACCGGGAAACTCGAGCGCCATTTTGGTCATGCGGTATTGTTGTGTTCGGGCGGATACGGAAACGTATTCTATCTTTCAACCAACGCTATGGGGTCAAATGTTACGGCAGCATGGAAAGCGCATAAAAAAGGAGCCTTTTTTGGCAACCCCTGCTACACACAAATTCACCCTACTTGTATTCCCGTTTCGGGCGATCATCAGTCAAAACTAACCCTTATGTCGGAGTCATTGCGTAATGACGGACGTATATGGGTTCCAAAAAATATAGACGATGCAAAGGCCATTCGCGAAGGACGCCTTAATCCGAATGATATTAAAGAAGAAGACCGCGATTATTACTTAGAAAGAAGATATCCTGCCTTTGGTAACCTGGTACCCCGCGATATTGCCTCGCGTGCAGCTAAAGAAAGGTGCGATGCCGGTTACGGAGTAAATTCAACAGGAGAAGCCGTGTACCTTGATTTTGCTTACAACACCAAATTTAAGTATGGTAAAATGGAGGCAACTAAAAAGGGTATACACACCCCTACCGATGAACAACTGAAAGAACTTGGAACAGCCGTTATTAAAGAACAATACGGAAACCTGTTTGATATGTACAAGCAGATAACCGGAGTTGACCCGTATGAAAATCCGATGATGATTTACCCTGCGGTGCACTACACCATGGGCGGATTATGGGTAGATTATAACTTAATGACTAATGTGCCCGGATTATATGCTTTGGGGGAAGCTAATTTCTCCGATCACGGGGCCAATCGTTTAGGAGCTTCGGCACTGATGCAAGGACTGGCTGACGGATATTTTGTGATTCCTTACACTATGGGAGCATACCTGAGTAATGAAATCCGTACCAAATCCATTTCAACCGACCACGAAGCATTTGCCGAAGCCGAGAAAAACGTACAGGAGCAAATAGATAAACTGTTTGCTGTAATAGGAACCAAATCGGTAGATCATTTCCATAAGCGCCTCGGAAAAATTATGTGGGATAAATGCGGTATGGCCCGCAATGCACAGGGATTGCAGCAGGCTATTACCGAAATACAACAGTTGCGCGAGGAGTTCTGGAAAGACGTACGTGTAACGGGTGATGCCAATGAGTTTAACCCCGAACTGGAAAAAGCCTGTCGTGTGGCCGATTTTCTGGAGCTGGGCGAACTGATGTGTAAAGATGCACTTCACCGAAACGAAAGTTGCGGAGGACATTTCCGCGAGGAATACCAAACCGAAGAAGGGGAGGCCATGCGCGATGATAATGGTTTTGCGTATGCAGCCGCCTGGGAGTTTAAAGGTATAAGCAACTGGGAACTTCACAAAGAAGAGCTGAAATTTGAGAATATTAAAATTGCACAACGTTCATATAAATAATAACGAAAGAAAGTAATGAGCGGAAATATGAATATCACACTTAAAGTGTGGAGACAAAAAAACAACAGCGACAAAGGCCGTTTTGAAACGTATCAGGTAGCGGGTGTTTCACCCGATATGTCGTTTTTAGAAATGTTTGATGTACTGAATGAGCGCTTAGTGGCCGAGGGCAAAGAAGAGCCCATTGTATTTGACCACGATTGCCGCGAAGGTATTTGCGGAATGTGCAGCATGTACATCAACGGGCGTCCGCATGGGCCAAATGACGGAGTAACCACCTGCCAGTTGCATATGCGTTCGTTTAAAGACGGAGATGTGATAGTGGTAGAGCCATGGCGTTCGGCTGCCTTCCCTGTAATTAAAGATCTGGCGGTTGACCGTTCGTCTTTTGACCGCATTATGGCTGCCGGTGGGTTTGTATCGGTAAATACCGGAAATGCACAGGACGCCAATAGCCTTCCGATAGGGAAAGAAATAGCAGATGAAGCCTTTGAAGCTGCTACCTGCATAGGTTGCGGTGCTTGTGTGGCCGCCTGTAAAAACTCCTCGGCCATGCTGTTTGTAGGAGCCAAGGTTTCGCAATTTGCTTTGCTGCCGCAGGGGCAACCAGAGCGCAAGCAACGGGCTCTTGCCATGGTGAATCAAATGGATGCCGAAGGATTTGGAGCCTGCACCAACACAGGAGCCTGCTCGGCCGAGTGCCCTAAAGAAATTCCGCTTACGGTTATTGCCCGCCTCAACAGGGAATACCTGAGTGCTGAATTATGCGGCAAGTAAGTTTTAACTTAACATAATTTAAAGGTGGCTGAGGGAACTCAGCCACCTTTTTTGTTTTCTTTTTTTCGCTTCCCAAGGTTTTTCTTCAGCAAATTCCAATTTCTTTTTCATTTTTTAAAGAAAGTGTCCTTATTTTAACTTATTTAAAATCAGTTAATTGATTTAAAACTTGTTTGCTTTATCAGACAATCCACATGGCATTTTGTGGACTGTCGCGGTTTTTAGGAAACAGGGGAAAGCCACCTTTGATTCCCATCAATCGCAAAAGAATGGAAACAAATTTTAAAGTGGAATCTTTTAAAAGGCCGGTAAGGGTACAGGTAAAGACGCTGTCGTTTCGACTTACTTCCGGGAGCTTTTCTTTGTTTCCTCCGGATTGGTATGGAGGTATAGCCCATTGGCCCAAAAAACGACCATTTTTTGATACATGTTTAGACAAATGCCTAAAAATTGTAGATGAATTATACTTTTTACTAGTTAAATTATTTGTTTTTATGAAAAATAGTATACTTTTGTTTTTCAAAATAATTAAAAGTGATATGAAAAAAGAGAGTTTAATTTTCATTTTGCCGGCATTATTAATATGTAAAAATGCCTGTGCACAGAAGGAAGCAAATACGTGTGAGGGAATTAATTTGAATAAGACAGGCGTGGTCACTACCAATACATTGGCGCACCAGAATGCCATATCAGAAGTTGCTTCAACTGTTCAGTTAGCAATATTTTCAGCACAATCAACCGGTAAGACGATTGTACTAACCTGGACAACAATTTCGGAACAAAATAATGTTGGATTTGAGCTGGAACGAATGGAGGAAGGGGAGAATCAATTCAGGACAATTGATTTTGTAGAAGGAAATGGAACCAGTATACAGACTGTTTCATACCAATATATCGATGCTTTTGCCGGAAATGCCTATTACAGGTTAAAGCAGATCAATTTATCTGGAGCATTTGAACACAGTAAAGCTATTTATGCTGAGGCTTCACATATTGAAAAAGTGTTAAGTCCGATTTCAGCAAGTGCGGTTTTAGTGTATCCGTATCCTGCATCTTCTTTCGTAAACATTGAGGTAAAAGCTGACAACCCCGCTTCTTTTAATGTACGTGTGATGGATATGATGGGAAAGGAATTTTCCTGTCCGGTTATCAGTAAAAATAATTCAGGCAATAAACTCACACTTGGTACAGAAGGATTGAGTAGGGGCATGTATCTACTGGTAATTCAAAGTGGAATCAACAGCATAAGTAAAAAAATATTTCTCGAAACAAACTAAAAAATTAATGATATGAATTCAGTTAAAAAAACAATTTACATGATGCTTTTAGCTGTTCTGGGAATGGTTAAAGGCATGCAGGCTCAGGTATCCATTACCTCGGTCGGGCAAACGTATTCTCAAAATTTTAATGTGCTTCCACCCAGTGGTAGCACCACATGGAGCAACAACTCTACGTTGAGCAGTTGGTATGCTGACCGTTCATCCGGTAATGGCACTATTTCATTTTATTCAGATAACGGTGCAACATCAAGTAATGGGTTGTACAGTTATGGAACAGATGCTAATGACAGGGCATTGGGTGCATTGCCCGGAAATCCGGGGGTTGGAAATTTAACGCTGGGACTGCGCATGAAAAACAATTCAGGTGCTACAATTACAGCCTTAACAGTTACCTATTCAGCAGAGCAATGGAGAGCAAATGGTTCAGGTTCGCAAACAATCGGGTTTTCTTACAAAACAAGCACTTCTGCCATTACTACCGTTGCAGGAAGCGGATACACATCTGTAAGTTCTCTTGATTTTACAAGTCCCGTAACAGGAACCATTGGAGCAATTGATGGGAATTCAACTTCAAATAAAGAAACCAAATCGTTTACAATCACAGGAATTTCATTAGCGGCAGGCAGTGAAATAATGCTCAAGTGGTATTTCCCTAAATTAGCAAATGTAGATCACGGATATGCCATAGATGATTTGAGTATCACTACCTCTAATCCGGTTGTGTATTATTCTAAGTCAACGGGATTTTTGAATGCCACAGCTACCTGGGGTACAAATACCAATGGAACCGGAACCACTCCTTCTAATTTTCAGGGAAATAGCTGCATGTATATTATAGCGAATAATGCCACACCCACACTAAACAGCAACTGGGAAATTGAGGGTACGGGTTCAAAAATTGTTTTGGGTACCGGAAGTTCAGTTAATTTTACTATTCCTGCAGCAAATACTGTAACAGGAACGATTGATTTAGCTTCTAATTCTACACTTACAATCAATAGCGAAACAATTCCGACTATTGGTTCCAAGGCCTCCTCAAGCAGTATTGTATTCAACAATGCAAATCCTCAGGCTATCCCCGCAGGCACTTATAATAATCTTACCATTACCGGAGGAGGCACAAAAAGTATTGCTGGTTCCATTATTATTAACGGAACATTAACATTAACCTCTGGTAAGTTGCAATTAGGAACGTATGACTTAACTATCGGTTCTTCGGGTTCCATTTCCGGAGCAAATTCAACCAATTATATTGTTACAAACAGCACCGGAGGTCTATTGCGGCAAGTTCCAAATTCTGCAACAAATATTACTTATCCGGTAGGTACTTCTACCAGTTACAATCCTGTTGTTTTATCTCAAACTGCCGGAGGAACAACTGATAATTTTGAAGTGAGGGTTTTTAGCGGGGTTAGTACTTCATATAATGCCTCGGATGCGGCAACAGGCACTGCCATTACAAGTGATGTGGTTAAAAAAACCTGGGCAATTTCAGAGTCTACTCCCGGTGGTTCAAATGTGAGTATTACCCTGCAATGGAATGCTGCGGATGAAGGTACTTCATTCTCAAGAAGCACCTGTTATGTGGCCCACTACACAAGTGGTGCATGGCAATCAGTTGCTGCGGCTGCGGCAAGCGGTACAGGCCCATATACCCGTCAGTTAACCGGGGTTACTTCTTTTAGTCCGTTTTCGGTTATCGACAATAGTTCACCGCTACCGGTACGAATGCTGAGTTTCTCGGGTAAACCCGGTGATGCGGGTAATGAGCTGGAATGGATAACTGCCTCTGAAGTGAATAATAAAGGATTTGAGATTGAACGAAGAGATGAATCATCAGGTGACTTTGTATTTATTGGGTTTGTTAATGGTCACGGTACTACTTCAATGGTTAATAATTACATTTACAATGATGATATAACCGAAAGTGCTTTTTATCGCCTGAAACAGGTAGATTTTGATGGCCGTTTTGAGTACAGCCAGATCATATATATTGATCGTTCAAATGTTAATTCTACTTTCTCAAACGGAAACATATCCATAAATATATATCCAAACCCTGCAGTAAATTCGGTAAGCATTGAAGTAGCCGAAGGAGCTGATTGGGAGCTAAACGTAAAATTAGTGGATATAAACGGCAAAGAGGTAAATGTTCCGGTACAACAAAAATCGGCCGATGGAAGAAAACTTACCCTTGATGTAAGTGCCGTTAGAAAAGGAGTTTATTTTATTGAATCTGTAAACGGCCAAAATAAATTGAGCCAAAAGTTATTGATTTTATAGTTTGTTGATTTGTTTTTTTAACGCCTGCCATGCAACCTGTGTGGCAGGTTTTTTGTTTTAAAAGCAGGCGCTAAATTGCTTTTAAAATGGCTGTTAATTATGTTATCTTCGTAGGTATCTGATGAGACTCTCCTTTTTAGTTATTTTCTCCATGTTTACCGGTTTGGCGGTAGCCTCACACAATAAAGCCGGTGAAATCACTTATCGTCTGGTTTCGGGCTTAACTTACGAAATAACTGTAGTTACATACACCGAGAATGGGAACTCGCGCAGCCGTCAGGCCGACAGAGAACAGCTTGAAGTTTCTTGGGGCGATTTTACTTCATCAGTCATTAACAGGGTTTCAAAGGAGAATTTGCCGAATACCACCTGGAAAAATACCTACGTAGGAACTCACCTTTATGCTGGGCCCGGTACATTTAAAGTTTATCTGGTAGACCCAAACCGGATTGAAGGAGTGCGAAATATGGATAATTCCTTTAATACGGCATTTTACCTGGAGTGTACCATTAAAATAAATCCTTTTCTGGGAGCAAACCGGTCACCGGTGCTGTTAATTCCGCCAATAGATTTTGCTTGTACGCTGCGCAAGTTTGTGCACAATCCCGGAGCCTATGATGCCGATGGGGATAGCCTCATTTATTCAATCATTGCCCCTAAGCAGGCTTTGAATACGGATGTAAACGGTTTTTTTATTCCACAGGCCACTACATCCTTTACCATCGATCGGTATAATGGCGAATTGGTTTGGGATTCTCCTGTACCGGGACAGGATGGAAAATATAATATTGCCATTCTTATTCAGGAGTTCAGAAACGGGCAAGAGATAGGAAGTATTATTAGGGATATGCAAATTATTGTGCTTATTTGTAATAATGATCCTCCCATACTCACAAAAATTCAGGATACCTGCATTGAGGTAGGAAAAACCTATACAACAATTGTGAAGGCAATTGATCTGAACGTAAACGATGTCATAAAACTTACAGCATATGGCGCACCGTTTATATCACCCGGAAATAAAGCTACACTCACACCGCCTTCGGCTCTTAATAAAGATAGTGTAAAAGCTACTTTCTCCTGGACCCCATCGTGTGAGCAGATTCGTAAAACACCTTATGAAGTAGTGTGCAGAGCCGAAGACCAGCATGCTGCCCCCGATATTAACTTAGTTGATATGAAATTTTTCAATATTCGGGTGGTGGGGCCTGCCCCGAAAAATCCTACACTGGCGCAATTTGAAGATGGTTTTATTTTGAAGTGGAACAAGGACTCGTGCAATGAAGCCGTTGCTTATAATATTTACCGCAGAATTGACAGCTCCAAATGGAAACATAATTATTGCGAAACGGGAGTGCCGGGTTATACAGGTTATAAATTATACCATACCGACACCGGATTAACCAATAATGAGTATTACGATAATGAAGGAGGATTGGGTTTGGTACCGGGAACAAGGTATTGCTATCGCATCACTTCGGTTTATTCGCCAAAGGGAGCCAATAATACTCCAATTTACAGCGAGGCAGCCGAGGGTTATTCAAGTATTGAAGTATGTGCTGAAATTACAAAAGACCGTCCGGTGATTACAAACGTAAGTGTACTTAAAACAGATAACGACACAGGAAGGATTTGGGTGGCGTGGTCAAAACCGATTAAAATGGATTCGGTGTATTACCCGGGGCCATACAAGTATGTTATTTTTCGCTCTCCGGATATTAACGGAAGTGCTTTTGTTGCGGTTGACTCGATTAGTAATCCTTCCTTCCATTTCTTTAACGACTCTTCCTTCACCGATACAGTTAAGTTAAATACTTGGGGTAAACAGTATTCTTATAAAATTGAATTTTACAGCGATTCGTTTGGGTTGAAGCGTCAGTATATTGGAAAAAGCCGACCCGCTTCTTCTATTTATTTGAGTTGTATTCCCGATGACGAGGCACTGGAATTGGTTTGGAAAGATAATGTTCAGTGGAAAAATGTAGTACACACCATTTACAAATGGAATGAACAAACACTGGCATTTGATTCCATCGGAACATCTCCGGTACAGCGGTTCAGAGATGAAGGGCTCATTAATGGAAAAACTTACAAGTACTATGTTAAATCTAAGGGTGAATTTACGGTGCCTGGTTATGTATATCCGGTAATTAATTTATCTCAGGAAGCAGAGGGGATACCGGCCGACACTACATCCCCGTGCCCTCCATTTTTAAGTGCCGCTACCAATTGTATTTTATTTAACACATCGTTAAAATGGAATAATCCCAATAATTCCTGCGCAAAGGATATTGTCGGGTACAATGTGTATTGCCGCACCATACTTGATACCTCTTATATTCTTATCGCTACAAACAACAGTGCTGCCGATACTACTTATTTTGATGCCCGTCCAACTCTTACTAAATCGGTTGCCGCATGTTATCTTGTAACGGCAATTGATTCTTTTAACAATGAAAGCGAATTCAGCAACGGAGCCTGCGTGGATAATTGTCCCGAATATCGGCTGCCAAATGTTTTTACTCCGGGCAATGATAGCCTTAATGATTATTTTGGACCTTTTCCGTACCGGTATGTAAAAAAAGTAGATATGTCTATTTACAACCGGTGGGGGCAGTTGGTTTTTGAAACGCATGATCCCGATATTAACTGGGACGGGAAAGAAATGAATTCGACAAAAGAAGTTCCCGATGGAGTATACTTTTATATTTGCACAGTGCACGAACTAAGGTTAGAAGGAATTAAAAAGCGGGTATTAAAGGGAACCATTCAGGTTATCAGATAATGTTTACAGGAATTATAGAAACAGCAGGCGAGGTAAAGAAGGTGAAACACAAGCTTGGAAACCTGTATTTGCAGGTAAGCAGTACCATTACCCCGCAGCTTAAAATTGATCAAAGTGTGGCTCATAACGGTGTATGTTTAACCGTAGTGAACAAAGAGGATAATGTTTATACAGTGGTGGCCATTGAAGAAACATTAAATAAAACCAATCTTGGAGAATTAAAACCGGGAGACAACATAAATTTGGAAAGATGTATGCCTGCCAACGGTCGTTTTGACGGACATATAGTGCAAGGGCATATAGATACCACAGCCGTTTGTTTAGAGCGAAAAATGTTAGAAGGAAGCTGGCGTTTTACTTTTGGCTATGAACCAACCCAAAAGCATCACCTCACTGTGGAGAAAGGTTCGGTTTGTGTAAATGGAGTAAGTTTAACGGTAGTTGATTCAAAAGAGAAATCATTTTCTGTTGCAATAATTCCGTATACTTTTGAGCATACCAACTTCAAACATATCGGGGAAGGGGACAAGGTTAATCTGGAATTCGATATCATCGGGAAATATGTATCCCGCATGTTGGAGCAGCGGGGTGTTTAATTTCCCTGCATCAACTCTTTAAATTTTGCCAGATCTTTTTTATAAGGGAGCATGTTGCTCAGTGATATTTTTGTTTCCCTCATAAAATGTATTAATAAGAAACTACCATTTGCCAGATGCGATAAATTACCTGCCCACACAGCACCGGTGATGCCAAAAGCAGGAATTAGAAAAAAACAGGCAGGTATGGTAACCGCCAATCCTATCATGGAAGCTTTTGAAGAAAGATGATGTCTTCCGGTACCTGAAAAATAAGCTGCCAGAATGGTGTAAATACTCAGCATAAAAATACCCGGTGAAAGATGAATCATAAGGCTCTGAATTCCTTTAAATGATTTGCTGAACAACTCCATGTAAAAGGTATCAGGAATAAAACACAGAATGCATAAAAGAAAAAGAGTTCCCGTAATGCTGAATTTTATAAGCAAAATTGCCTGTTGATGAAGTTTGGTTCGGTCTTTTTCATTTGCACTGTTGGCATATTTAACGGTCGACAAACTTTTGCTGAATACCCAAACGGATTCGGAAACGGAAATACCCGTTGAGAAAATTCCGAGCGAGGTTACCCCCTGCATTTTTTCAATTAAATAATAGCTGAACCGGTAATTAAGTAACTGCGCCAGATTAGCCAGTTGACTCCATCCTCCGTGGTGTATAAATTTTTTAGCTACCTCTTTCCAGGTAGCGTCAGCAATAGGAGCCGGTTTCAATAAAAACAGGGTTAATGCCAGGGGTAAAGCATAGCCAATATAAGCCGCATCAATAAAATCATCAATGGTGTGAATTGAATCCCGTTTGATTGAAAAATAAAATACAACCAATAAAGTGAGCGGTTGTAAAACAGAGGTAAGATTAAAAGCGCTGAAATTTTGCCGGGCCAGCAAAAGACTTTGCATGTTGGCAAAAAATGATACCAGCAGACTTAATATCAGTATAGGCAATACAAAGCCCGGTTTAATTAATCCAAACAGATTCAAGATTGCTGAGCAGGTTATGCAAATAAGAATGGTCCAGCCAATACTTATCATCATTATTTTGAACTGCGGATAACGTGGAGCAAGGTAAACAATGGCACCACCGCCCATCACCCCTGATATCATTTGAATCATACTTATGGCAAGCACAATTAAACTTATTTCTCCCCGTCCTTCTGTGCCCAGGTAACGGGCAGTAATCACCACAATTAAAAAATTGAGGAGTGCTGTTATCAGTCGGTTGGCTAATGTTCCTATAAATCGGATGCCCATGAAACGAAATTAGGTATTATGATGATAAAACCTTGTTGTAAATTGAGTGCAACATTTTTCCTGTGGTGTCTTCACTAAAACGGTTAACTACCTTGTTTCTTATAGAGAGCCCATCGTATCGGCTTAATTTTTTTGCTGTTTCGCTCATTGCCTCCATCAGTTTTTGAGGCGTAGATTCAAAAACCAGTATACCTGATTGTTCATCTACAATTTCGGGGGCAATGCCTGTATTGGTGGCAATTACCGGCAATCCGCAGGCCATTGCTTCAACTAGTACTATTGCAAATGTTTCGTAATGGCTGCTCATCACCAATGCATCAGCCAGATGATATGCCTGCACCAAAGCTTCTCCGGTTAGTTCTCCGGTAAATGTAATTTTATCACCCAGTTTTTTCTGAGCTGCATAAGTTTCTATTGCAGCTTTATCGGGGCCGTTTCCTGCTAATTTTAAAGTAGCATTTGTGCCCGATTGAATCAATAATTCAAATGCATCGATAAGCCCGCGCAGGTTTTTGCTTTTTTCATCAAAGCAGCTCACGTTTAGAAAATGAGTAACTGCCGATGGAGTATGTGCAGGTTTAAGAGAGAACCGGTCCATATTGACCACATTAGGCACAACCTGGTAGTTTACGTTGTGCAAATTGTTTTTGAGCATGGCTTCTTTCAGTATACCGCTTACCGGCATCACTGCTTTAGCGTATTTTACAATTTGCTCCGTATATTTTTTACGTGCTGTTCCCTCATAGCTGCTGCTGTTTTGTTCGAAATAGCGCGACCAGTGCTCACTGATTACATACGGAATTTTACTTTTTTGCCACAGTTTAAGTGCGAGCCAGCCGGTACGGGTTAATATATGTACGTGGCAAATATCGGGCTTGCCCCATTTTTGTTTTATTTGGTCGTAAGCATATTTGGTAGACCAGCGATAGTTTAAACCATTAATGATTTTACCAATAAGCGGAGCCTTTACCGATTTAAGGTAGATTCGGTAAACAAAAATTCCATCTTCAGTTCGTTCTTCAATCTGATGCCTGTTTGCACCGGCATGTTGCACAATTTGTAATACGGCTACGCTGGCAAAATTCTGTATTGACCGGGCATGTTGCTGCACAAATAATCCGGCCATTTGGTCGTATTTGTTCGGATACCAGGCCGGAAGAAAAAGTACTTTTAGTTTTTGTTCAGGCACTACATAAAATAAATAAGACCGCAGTTGCGCTAAATGGAGTATTTCCCGCAACTGTGGTATAAGTAAAAACTATTTTTTTAGCTCGGTAAAATTCTTGAAGAAATAAGGAATGGTTGCAATCCCTTTGTAGTAATTAAACAAACCATAGTGCTCATTGGGCGAATGCAGCGCATCGCTGTCTAATCCAAATCCCATTAATACCGATTTTAAGCCCAGTACACTTTCAAAGAGAGCCACAATGGGAATACTTCCTCCGCCACGGGTTGGAATGGGTTTTTTACCAAAAGTAGTTTCCATGGCTTTGGCTGCTGCAATATACGCTGGCGAGTTGGTAGGGGTTACCACCGGCTCACCACCGTGGTGAGGGCGCACTTCCACCTGTACTCCCGCAGGGGCAATTTTCTTAAAATGGTTTGCAAAAAGTTCAGTGATTTTATCTGTAGTTTGATTTGGCACCAAACGCATGGAGATTTTGGCAAATGCCTTAGATGGCAAAACCGTTTTTGAACCCTCTCCCGTATATCCTCCCCAAATTCCGTTGCAATCAAGGGTAGGGCGAATGCCGGTTCTTTCCAATACCGTATATCCTTTTTCTCCCCACACATCGGCAATGGCTAAATCAATTTTGTATTCTTCAAGGTTAAAAGGTGCTTTATTCAGTTCTGTCCTTTCTGCTTCCGTTAGGTTTTGTACCTCATCATAAAATCCGGGAATGGTGATGTGATTGTTTTCATCGTGCATGGAGGCAATCATTTTGGCAAGAATATTAATCGGATTGGCTACGGCTCCTCCGTAAACTCCGCTGTGTAAATCACGATTGGGCCCGGTAACTTCTACTTCCACGTAACTCAGTCCGCGCAACCCTGTATCAATTGACGGAACATCGTTCGCAATCATGGAGGTATCGGAAATCAGAACCACATCTGCTTTGAGGCGTTCAACATTTTGTTTGCAAAAGGTACCTAAGTTAGAACTTCCCACTTCTTCCTCGCCCTCAATCATAAATTTTACGTTGCAAGGGAGAGTACTTGTTTGCATCATCACTTCAAAAGCTTTTAAATGCATGTAAAACTGTCCTTTGTCATCGGCAGAACCACGGGCAAAAATGGCTCCGTCAGGATGTAATTTTGTTTTTTTAATGGTAGGCTCAAACGGAGGTGTATCCCATAATTCCAACGGAACTACCGGCTGCACATCATAGTGACCGTAAACGAGTACCGTAGGTAGTTTAGTGTCAATCATTTTTTCTCCGTAAACAATGGGATGTCCGGCTGTGGGACATACTTCTACTTTATCGGCCCCGGCAGCTACCAGTTTTTCTTTTACATATTCGGCTGCTTTGGCCACATCACCTTTGTAAGCCGAATCGGCACTTATGGAAGGGATACGAAGTAATTCGAACAGCTCATTCAAAAAACGGTCTTTGTTTTGGGCTAAATATTCCTGTTGTGTCATGGTAACTTAAATTTTGGCAAAGTTATGATGCGAAGTGGTTAAAACAAGTCTTAAGTAAACTTGTTTTAAGTAATCCAACCACTAATAAATTTGTTGATATTTAAGCCAATTTGACCAGACCACTTTCCGTATTTTCGCACCAATGAATAAGCGTGAAGAGGATTACTTATCGCTGCTGAATGAGCCTCAGCGCGAGGCTGTGCTGAATACCGAAGGCCCGGTGATGATTATTGCCGGTGCCGGCTCAGGAAAAACCCGTGTGCTCACCTACCGCATTGCCCATTTGCTAAGTAAAGGTATTGACGCGTTTCAAATTCTTTCCCTCACTTTTACCAATAAAGCGGCCCGTGAAATGCGGGAACGGATAGAAAAAGTGGTAGGGAACGAGGCAAGAAACTTATGGATGGGTACATTTCACTCGGTTTTTGCCCGCATGCTGCGTATAGAGTCGGAGAAAATAGGGTATCCGCGCAATTTCACTATTTACGATACGGATGATGTAAAAAGTTTGCTTAAAAGTATTGTGAGTGAAATGAACCTGGATGAGAAAATTTACAAACCGGGTTTGGTGCTCAACCGCATTTCAAATGCCAAAAATAACCTGATTAATGCAAGGGCTTATTTCGAAAATCTCGAATTGCGTGAAGCCGATGCTGCCAGTGGCCGCCCCAAAATTGCCGAGATTTATTTAGCTTATCAGGACAGGTGTTTTAAAGCCAGTGCCATGGATTTTGACGACCTGCTGATGAAAACCTACGAATTACTGAACAAGCATACCGATGTACTCAATAAGTATCAGCATCAGTTCCGTTATATTATGGTTGATGAGTTTCAGGATACCAATCATTGCCAGTACATGATTATTCGTAAACTGGCAGCCGCCTATCAGAATATATGTGTGGTGGGTGATGATGCCCAGAGTATTTATGCTTTTCGCGGAGCCACCATTAAAAATATCCTCGATTTTCATAAAGATTATCCCGAACTGAAGGTATTTAAACTGGAGCAAAATTACCGCAGTACACAAACCATTGTTCATGCATCTTCCGGCATTATTCTTAAAAACCGCGACCAGCTTAAAAAAGAAATTTTTACCGAGAATCCTGAGGGAAATAAAATAAGCGTATTTAAAGCCATTAATGATAATGAAGAAGGAAGGATGGTGGCTTCATCCATCTTTGAAGAAAAAATGCAGGAGCGGCTTAATAATTCTGATTTCGCCATTTTATACCGTACCAATGCCCAATCGCGTGCACTGGAAGAAGCCCTGCGAAAAATGAATATTCCCTACCGCATTTATGGCGGATTATCATTTTATCAGCGCAAGGAGGTAAAAGATTTACTGGCTTATTTTCGGTTAATTATTAATAACAATGATGAGGAGGCCCTGCGCAGAATTATCAACTACCCCGTAAGGGGCATTGGCAAAACAAGTATCGAAAAATTATTTGTACTGGCCGATGCACATAACGCACCGGTATGGCGCATTATTGAAAATATTGAATCGTTTACTAAAGAACTTAAAGCGGCAGTAAAACCACTAAGCGATTTTAGAACCATGATACAGCATTTTGCCGTGATGATGAAAAATCAATCGGCATACGAGGTGGCTGAATACATTGCTAAGCAAACGGGGTTGCTCAAATCGTTATATGAAGACAAAACCGTGGAAGGTGTGGCCCGTTTTGAAAACATAAAGGAGTTGCTGAACGGGGTAAAAGAATTTACTGTGCTTGAACCGGTAGAGGGAGAAGTAAACTTTTTGCCGCGTACGCTTGATAACTACATGCAGGATATTGCCTTGCTCACCGATGCCGATAAGGATAACGAAGAAGATAATGACAAGGTTAAACTCATGACCATTCATGCCTCAAAAGGGCTGGAATTTGCACATGTTTTTATTGTGGGGCTCGAAGAAAATTTATTTCCTTCCCAATTATCGCTTAACAGCCGGCAGGAACTGGAGGAGGAGCGCAGGCTTTTTTATGTGGCCATGACCCGGGCTATGCACAAACTTACCTTAACTTTTGCCACCAGCCGGTTTAAATTCGGCACCTTAAATCCGGCCGAACCAAGTCGTTTTTTAACAGAGATTGACCCGCAGCATTTAAAGATGGAACGTTTATTTGCAACAGGAAATCAAACGCAGCGCGACTTGTCGGGGCTTGATGAAACCTTTTCCGAAAAACGGACTTCCCTTTCGGGATTAAATGTGAAAGGCAAGTTTTCGAAACCGGGCGTTTCTTTTACCAAACCGCAATCAAAAATACAGGCAAATGATGACCCTGATTTTGTACCTGACGACACCACCGGGCTCACCGAAGGAATGCAGGTAGTGCATCAGCGATTTGGCAAAGGAACCGTTGAAAAGGTGGAGGGAAATGCCGATAGCCGCAAAGCCACCATCAATTTTATGGGATTAGGGCAAAAGCAGCTGATTCTGAAGTTTGCCAAGCTCAAAATACTTTCATAGGTTTTTTACAAGGAATATTCCCTATTTTGCAACATTAATTTTAGTTCATGGAATACAATACCAGCCGAAGCAGAATGTACATTAGCGAATATGGTAGGAATGTACAAAAAATGGTTGACCACCTGCTTTCAATTTCTGATAAAGAAGAGCGCACCCGCAAAGCAAATTTAGTGGTAGGAGTAATGGGGAACCTAAATCCGCAATTGCGCGATTCGGTTGACTGGAAGCACAAACTCTGGGATCATATTCACATCATTTCTGATTTTAAACTCGATGTTGATGCCCCGTATCCTGTGCCATCTCCCGAGGAGGTAATGCGCAAGCCTGAGCCTTTAAATTATCCTGAAACAAGAATCAGGTATCGTTTTTACGGGAAAAATATTGAGAAAATGATTGAGCGTGCCCGGGAAATGGAAGAGGGCCCGACAAAAAAATATTTTATCAATATCATCGGTTCGTTTATGCGTGCGGCCTGCCGCCAGTGGAATGATGAAGTACTTCCCGATGAAGCCGTAATCAATCATATGGCCGAATTGTCTCAGGGAAAAATTCAGCTAGAAGCCGAAGAGGGAGCACATGATTTTAGCTTGGGTGATAAAGGACAACGTACCAATAAACCATTCTACAAAAACAAGAATCAGTTTAACCGGAACAAAGGCAATAAATTTCATAATAACCGCAACCGCAACAGGAAATAAAACCAAATGGGTGCATTTAAAATTACAGGCGGACTACCTCTTAGCGGCACGGTAGTTCCACAGGGTGCCAAAAACGAGGCGCTTCAGATTATCTCAGCTGTTCTGCTCACTCCCGAAAAAGTTACTATTTCAAATATTCCCAATATTCGTGATGTGATGAAACTCATCGAACTGATGGGTGATATGGGAGTAGTGGTGAAGCAAGTTGATGAGCATACATTTTCTTTTGAGGCCCGAGAGGTAAATCTTGAATACCTGCGCAGTGATGATTTTCGCAAAAAAGGAGCAGCACTTCGCGGTTCCATTATGATTATTGGTCCGTTGCTTGCCCGCTACGGATTAGCTTATATTCCTGAGCCGGGAGGAGATAAAATTGGAAGAAGACCTGTTGATACACACCTTCGAGGATTTGAAGCTCTGGGCGCCACTTTTGATCATTTGCGCGATGAACGTTATTACCGCATTGATGCCAAAAATCTGAAAGGTACCTATATGGTGCTTGACGAAGCTTCGGTAACCGGTACGGCTAATATTGTAATGGCTGCTTCACTGGCAAAAGGCACTACGCAAATTTACAACGCAGCCTGCGAACCTTACCTGCAGCAGCTGTGTAAAATGATTAACCGCATGGGCGGAAAAATAAGTGGTATCGGTTCTAATTTAATTACCATTGAGGGCGTGCCCGGTTTAGGCGGATGTGAACACCGCATGTTGCCCGATATGATTGAAATTGGCAGTTTCATCGGACTTGCCGCTACAACCAACTCTGAAATTACTATTAAAGATTGCTCCATTCCTGAATTAGGAGTTATTCCATCGGTATTTAAAAAGATGGGCATTGAAATGGAATTTCGCGGTGACGACATTTACATTCCCAAACAGGATTCGTATAAGATTCAAACGCTTATTGACGGATCGATTCTTACTATTCGGGATGGGATATGGCCGGCTTTTACTCCCGATTTAATTTCTATTGCTTTGGTTACAGCCACCCAGGCAAAAGGAAGTGTACTCATTCATCAGTGGATGTTTGAAAGCCGCTTGTTTTTTGTAGATAACCTGATTGATATGGGCGCTAAAATTATTTTATGCGACCCTCACCGTGCGGTGGTAATTGGCTCCAATCGCGAAACAAAGTTACGTGGCATTACCATGAGCTCTCCTGATATAAGGGCAGGAGTGGCCATGCTTATTGCTGCGCTGGCTGCCAATGGCACAAGCACCATCAACAATATTGAGCAAATTGACCGCGGATATCAATACATTGATACCCGTTTGCGTGCGCTGGGCGCCAAAATTGAGCGGATTGATTAGTTACTGAGCAACTACTTTTAAATGTAGCAGTTCTCCGTTGTTTAAAATGGAGAGGAAATAAATTCCCTTTCTCATTTCAGCCGTTTTTTGAATCTGAATGGATTCGCTGCCGGTAAAATTTACCTCGCGGATATACACCACTTTCCCGTTTATATCAGTAAGTGTTATCACTGCATTCCCTGCTAATTTGGCAAAATTAGTAATCACCAGTTCATTGGTAAAAGGATTCGGGTAAACAGCAAACGACCCAAGTCTGTCGGGTTGAATAAACTGTATGGAAGAGTAGCTGAATTCCCCATTAAAATCTACCTGTTTAATGCGGTAGTAGTGTGTGTAACCCGCCATTAAATTTTTATGGGTAAAAGTATAATGCAGTATTTTATTGCTGTTGTTATTACCTTCAACCTGTCCAATCGGTTCAAATTCTGTTCCGTTTACCGAGTGTTCAATTTCGAAATGGCTGTTATTGGTTTCAGCAGCGGTTGACCAGGTGAGTAACGCATCCTCATTAACTTTAGCCGCTTTAAAATCTAACCATTCAACAGGCAATGGGGCCGTGGCATCGGTTCCGGTAAAAAAGGAAAAACTATTATACGTAGCGGGGTTATAAAATGTTTTGTTGGTTGCATCAAGCGTATTACTTGTTGCATATCCCCACGAAGCCGATGAGGAACCACTGTTTTTAGCCATTCTCATATTGGCGGTCGAGGTCATATTATATAAGAGCGCATCGGTGTAACGTAACTTAAGAGTATAACTCATACCCGCTACATTGGTAGCACTGATATGCCAGTAGGCGTTTAGTGATTTTGTACCGCTTATCGGATACGGAGGGTTGGCTCC
>Ga0268298_10001994_pt1 | contig 22880 bp, 25 predicted proteins | sample WWTPWeurt_MetaG_FD_194462 | JGI IMG/M metagenome (GOLD analysis project Ga0268298, IMG submission 194462) | Activated sludge microbial communities from WWTP in Nijmegen, Gelderland, Netherland - WWTP Weurt | ecosystem: Engineered > WWTP > Aerobic digester > Activated sludge | place... | reverse complement strand
CCCTTGATGGCGATGAAGGGATGGTCCGCGTCCACAGGCAGCAGGCCCACCCGGCAGCCGCCCTCGGACAGCGAGCCCACGTAGCGCAGCGTCTTCCCCTCGGCCTTCAAGGCGGCAAGCCGCTCGCGGAAGGGCGCGTCCAGCTGGGGCAGCCGCGCCATGAACGAGGGGATGTCGCCCGTCGCGTCGAAGTCCGCGGGCAGGAGGCCCTCCACCACCACGTCGTCCAGCTCCAGCTCCAGGCCCAGCTCCCGGGCCAGGATCAGCAGCTTGCGGGCCACGTCCATGCCGCTGAGGTCGTCGCGGGGATCGGGCTCAGTGAAGCCGCTCTCCTTGGCGCGGCCCACGGCCTCGGACAACGCCACGCCCTCGCCCAGCAGACCCAGGATGTACGACATGGAGCCCGACAGAATGCCTTCGGCCCGCAGCACGCGGTCCCCAGTCATGACCAGGTTCTTCACCGTGTCGATGATGGGCAAGCCCGCGCCCACGTTGGCCTCGTAGAGGAAGCGTAGGCCCCGCTTCGAGGAGCGTGCCCGCAGCTCGCGGTAGAAGCCCAGGCTGCTGCTGTTGGCCTTCTTGTTGGCCGTCACCACGTGGCAGCCCGCATCGAACATGTCGGGGTAGCGGGCGGCCAGCTCGCCGCTGGTGCTGCAGTCCACCAGCACGGACAGCGCGGGTGGCCCGGTGCGCACCGACTCCAGCAGCAGGTCCAGGTCCATGGGGTTGCCCTGGGCCAGCTCCTCCCGCCAGCGAGAGAGGTCCACGCCCTTGGGATCCGTCTTCATGCGCCGGCTGGTGGCCACGGTGGTCACACGGAGGTCCAGGCCCAGGCCCAACAGCTGATCATGCTGGCGCTGGATCTGCCCCAGCAGGCTGCCGCCCACGTTGCCCGCGCCCAGCAGGTGCACGTCCACCACCACCTGGGTCTGGAAAAAGCGGCGGTGGATGTGGGCCATGGCGCGGGCGCCGTCGGCCTCCTCCACCACTGCGGAGATGATGCGCTCGCTGGCGCCCTGGGCGATGGCCACCACGTTGCAGCCCACCTCCGCCAAGGCGTCGAAGAAGGTGCCCGCCACGCCGGGGCGGGTCCGCATGCCGTCGCCCACGATGCTGAGCACGGCGAGCCCGGGGCGCAGGAGCACCGGATCGATGAAGCCCGCCGACAGCTCTGCCGGGAAGGCCTCCTGAATGGCCGCCACCGCGCCCAGCCCATCGGCCCGGCGCACGGCGAAGCAGATGGAGAGCTCGGAGGAGCTCTGCGTGATGAGCACCACGGAGATGCCCCGGCGGGCCAGGGCGCCGAACACGCGGCCCGCGATGCCGGGCACGCCGGGCATGCCGGGGCCTGTGAGGTTCACCACCGTGAGGTCCCGCAGGAAGGAGAGGCCGCGCACGCCGCTGGGTGGCGGCGGCACCTCCTCGCGGATCACGGTGCCGGGGTGGAGGGGGTCGAAGCTGCTGCAGACGCGCACTGGGATGCCCCGCTCCCGTACGGGCGGGATGGTCTTCGGGTGGAGGACCTTGGCCCCGAAGAAGGAGAGCTCCATGGCTTCCTCGAAGCTGGCCTCGGGCAGCGGGAAGGCCTCGGGCACCAGCGAGGGATCGGCGCTGTAGAGGCCGGCCACGTCCGTCCAGATCTCCAAGAGGTCCGCCTTCAGGGCCGCGGCGGCCAGGGCCGCGCTGTGGTCCGAGCCGCCCCGTCCCAGAGACAGGATGCGGCCATGGGCATCGCCGCCGAAGAAGCCTGGCAGCACCCAAAGTCCGCCCGGAGCGGCGATGACGTCGGCGAAGGCCGTCTCGATGTCCGCCATGCGGGGCCGGGCTTGCAGGGAATCGCCCTCGACCTTGATGTGCTCCACGGGATCAAGGTACCGGGGCGCCAAGCCGCGTGCCTTCAGCAGGGCCGTCAGGATCAGGGATGAGGCCCGCTCGCCGAGGCTGGACACCTGGGCCAGCACCGAGGGCGGTCCCTCCTCCAGCAAGGCCATGCCGTGCAGGAGGCGGCGGCCCACGGCCTCGAGGCTCTCCAGCTCACCTCGCACCGGGCCAGCCTCGTCGCCCAGGTCCACCGCTAGGTCCGCCACCACCAGGGCATGCCGGTCCCGGAACGCCTCCAGCAGGCAGTCGGCCTCCTCACGGTTGGGGACGCGGCCCCCGTGAAGCAGCAGGTTCGTAATGCCCGCCATGGCGGAGGCCACCACGCAGACCCGGTGCGTGGCGCAGGCGGGGGCCACCAGGTCCGCCACGGTGCGGAACCGGTCCGCATCGGCCAGGCTGGTGCCGCCGAACTTCATGACGCGGATGGGCTGTAGGGACATGGGGCACTCCGGGGAAACGAAAAAGCCCCGCGTGGGGTTCGCGGGGCTGAGATCTGAAGGATGGAATCAGGTCAGGTGCCCCGCACGGCGGTGTGCGTGGTGATACCGGTGATGCCAAACATATTGAACGCGCCTTCGCCACCGATGCAGGTGGACCAGGAGGCGACGGTCTTCGACGGAAACGACATGTCCGCAATCATCCGGGAAGCCGCTGAAAAGTCAACCTGGATCCGCGGTGGCCTTCGCCTTCACGTGACTTCCCAGGACCAGGCTGCTGCCGATCCACAGGCCCGAGCAACCTACCGCCGCGAGGCCCACGGGGATGGCCAAGGCCGCCAGGGCGGTGGGGGCCCAAACGCCCAGGAGGTCGCCACCCCGGTAGACGAAGGTGTCAATGAAGGGTTTCGACTTGTAGCGCTCCTCGGGACCCAGGGGAATGTAGAGGAGCTCTCGGGCGGGGCGGTCCACGGCGTAGTGCAGGCCGCGGCGCAGCACCTGGAACAGCGCCATGACGCCGAACGTGGGCCAGATCCACAGGGCGCCAAAGCCCGCCAGAGTCAGCACCGGCAGGATCGCCAACACGAAGGGGATGCCCAGGGCGGTAACGATGCGGCCCGTGAGGAGGACCTGCGTGGTGAGGGTGAGCACGTTCACCCAGAAGTCGATGCGGGCGAAGGCCGCCGTGCGAGCGGCAGTGCCGCTGAAAGCCTGCTCGACGATGCTGCCCTGCTGCAGGTAGAGGAAGGTGCTGGTGATGGTGAAGAGCAGCATGTAGGCGCAGATGAGCTGCAGGTAGCGCGATGTCACGATCAGGCGCAGGCCCTCCAGCGGCCCCGGGCCCGGCTCCCGGGCCCCATGGGCCACGTCGCCCAGGTGGAAGATGCTGGCGAGGCGATTCACGCACTGCACCGCCAGCTCCAGTGTGAGCATGGACAGCAGCAGCAGCGAGAGCGGGTCCACCTTGACGACGAGGCCTCCGATGGCGAAACCCTTGGTGATGGCTCCCGTGAGTGCCGCCCCGGCGATGGCGCCGAGGGTGCCCCCGGTGGCGATGCAGCCGAAGAGTCGCTTGCCCTGGTCCTCGGACCACACGTCCGACATCAGGCCCCAGAACACGGACACCACGAAGAGGTTGAAGACGCTGAGCCAGATATAGAAGGCATAGCCCAGGGCCGGGCTGCGATGGGGCAGGAAGTGGAAGGCCAGGAAGAAGGCCAGCATGGTGAGGGCGAAGAAGCGGTAGACCCAGGGGATGAAGCGTCGCCGCGGCAGCTTTGACACCAGGGCGGCGAAGGCGGGATTGACTAGCACCATGGCCAGCAGGGTGCCGGTCATGAGCCAGGGCAGCTTGTCCGCGCCCCGGGCGATGCCGATGGCCTCCCGCACGGGCCGCAGGAGGTAGAGGCCGAAGAGCAGTAGGAAGAAGTAGGCCATGGACCATAGCAGGGCGACGCCCTCCCCGGCCTCCACCAGGACAAGGCGGCCGAGGAACCGAGGCGACTTCGGCTGGTCCGCGGACATGTATCCTCCAAAAAGGTGTTGCGGGGGCAATCCAGAGGAGTATATATCGATTCACGAGGTATCAACCCCAACCCACCGTCGGAGGTCCCATGACCGTCTCCCGCCGCGAGTTCATCCAGTGGTCAGCCGCTGCCACCGCCCTTGCGGCGACGGGGCTCGAGCTGTCCGCCGCACCAGCCGTGAAGCCCAAGCGCATCCTCATCCTCGGCGGCACGGGCTTCCTGGGGCCCGCCACCATTGAGATCGCCCAGGCCCGCGGGCACCTAGTGACCATGTTCAACCGCGGCAAGACGCGCCCCGACCTCTTCCCCGGCGTGGCGAAGCTGCACGGCGACCGCGACCCCAAAAAGGGTGACGGCTTGAAGGAGCTGGAGACCGGCACCTGGGATGCCGTCATCGACAACAGCGGCTACTTCCCGCGCATGGTGGGGGCCTCCGCCAGTCTGCTGGCACCCCGCGCCAAGCAGTACCTCTACATCTCCAGCATCAGCGCCTACAAGGAGCCGAACCCCGAGAACGGCACTGAGGACGCGCCCCTGGCCACCATGCCCGATCCCACCCTCGAGACCATGGGCAAGAACTACGAGTACTACGGCGCCCTGAAGGCCCTCTGCGAGCAGGCCGCGGCGAAGGCCATGCCGGGCCGCACCACCATCATCCGCCCCGGCTACATCGTGGGTCCCGACGATCCCACGGGACGCTTCACCTACTGGCCCGTGCGCTTCGACAAGGGCGGCGAGATCGCCGTGCCGGGCGCGCCCACGGATCCCGTGCAGATCATCGACGTGCGGGACCTGGCCGCCTGGCTGGTGCACATGGTGGAACAAGGCACCATCGGCGCCTTCAACGCCTGCGGCCCCGAGAAGAAGTTGCCCTGGGGCGACCTCATCGCCGCCTGCCAGAAGGCCGGCAACCCCAGCGCCAAGCCCATCTGGATCCCCGCCGAGTTCGTCGTCAAGCAGGAGGGGGTGGACTTCCCTATCTGGGCTCCCTATGTGGGTGAGACCAAGGGCTTCTCCACTTGGCGCAATGACCGCGCCGTGAAGGCCGGCCTGACCTTCCGCCCCGCCTCCGAGACCGTGAAGGACACTCTGGCCTGGTACAAGACCCAGGAGAAGGTGGAGAAGGGCCGCAACAAGCTGGCCGGCCCCGCTGCCGACGCCGAGGCAAAGTTCATCGCGGCCTGGCGGGAGTCTGCAAAGCCCAAGAGCTGAAACTCCAGGCTCCAGGAGAAGGGCCCAGCAACTGCTGGGCCCTTCGCGTTCACTAGCTGGCGATTCAGTTCTGGATGTAGGACACCAGCTGCTCGATGGTGAACTTCTGGTGGGAGATCATCTCCTTCACCAGGTCGCCGATGGAGATGATGCCCAGCACTTCCTGGTTGGCGCCGATCACCGGCAGGTGGCGCACATGCTTGTCCGTCATGAGGGCCATGCACTCCTCGACGGTCTGGGCCAGCGTCACGCAGCTGAGCTTGTCGCTCATGATCTCCCGCACCGGTGTGTCCTTGGAGGCCTTCCCCTTCAGGACGATCTTGCGGGCGTAATCCCGCTCCGAGAAGATCCCCACCAGCCGCCCCTGGTCCAGCACCAGGAGGGCGCCGATATCGAACTGCGCGAGCAGGTTCAGCGCGGTGAACACGGTGTCTTCGGGCCCCACGGTCACGGTGGGCGGCTTTGACTCGATCAGCTGCTTCAGTGGCCTCATCGGTGACTCCGCAGCCCGGCCATCCGCCGGGGTGAAAGGGTTGGTGGAGATGACTATACGGCGAACCTGGACAGACTGGGACACCCGATTTCCGGACCGCATGGATCGAAACTTTGATCAATGCCGCAACACCCTCCTGGCATAGTCTATTTGCGATGTGATAGTCGTCTTTTACAACGCTTCATCGAAGCCTCACCAGCCTGACCCACCTCCCTGAGGAATGTCCATGTCCCTGAAGAAGAAGATGAAGGACCACGCCACCAAGCACGCCGAGGCCACCGAGCCCCACCCTGCCGCGGCGGCCAAACAGGCCGCCCAGGGCAAGCTGCAGGCCCGGGAGCGCATCACGGCCATCCTGGACCAGGACTCCTTCCACGAATACGACCTCTTCGTGGAACACAAGTGCTACGACTTCGGCATGGAGAAGAAGCAGCTGCCGGGCGATGGAGTCATCACCGGAACCGGGACCATCCTGGGCCACCCCGTGGCCATCTTCGCCCAGGACTTCACGGTGGCTGGCGGCTCCCTGGGCCTGGCCCACGCCCGCAAGATCACCAAGATCATGGACCACGCCATCAAGCTGGGCATCCCCCTCATCGGCATCAATGACTCGGGAGGCGCCCGCATCCAGGAGGGCGTGAACTCCCTGGCGGGCTACGGCGAGATCTTCTACCGCAACACCCTGGCTTCGGGAGTCATTCCCCAGCTGTCCATCATCCTGGGCCCCTGCGCGGGCGGCGCGGTGTACTCGCCGGCCCTCACGGACTTCGTGTTCGTCGTGGACAAGATCTCCAAGATGTTCATCACGGGGCCGGAGGTCATCAAGACCGTGCTGGGCGAAGAGATCTCCATGGAGGACCTGGGTGGCGCCCGAGTTCAGGCCGAGATGACCGGCAATGCCCACTTCTATGCCGAGAGCGAGGCTGAGTGCTTCGAACAGGTGAAGCGGTTGGTCACCTACATCCCCTGGAACAACCGGAAAAAGGCCGACACCTTCAGCGTCATCCCCTCCCGCAGCGAAGTGGACCTGGAGCACATCATCCCGGCGGAATCCAACAAGCCCTACGACGTGCGGGATGTGATCCGGGCTGTGTGCGACGGCTCAGATTTCATGGAGGTTCAGGCCCTCTGGGCGGCCAACATCGTGGTGGGCTTCGCCCGCATGGACGGCCGCACCGTGGGTATGGTCGCCAACCAACCCGCCGTGCTGGCGGGCGTCCTGGACGTGGACAGCTCCGACAAGGCCGCCCGCTTCATCCGCTTCTGCGATGCCTTCAACATCCCGCTGGTGACCTTCGTGGACCTGCCGGGCTACCTGCCGGGCATCGACCAGGAGCACGCTGGCGTCATCCGCCACGGCGCCAAGCTGCTCTACGCCTACAGCGAGGCCACGGTACCCAAGATCACCGTGATCCTGCGCAAGGCCTACGGCGGCGGCTACATCGCCATGTGCTCCCGGCACCTGGGCGCGGACTTCGTCTTCGCCTGGCCCTGCGCCGAGATCGCCGTCATGGGCCCCGAGGGCGCCGCCAACATCATCTTCAAGGGTGAGATCGCCGCCGCCGCCGATCCCGAGGCCTTCCGCCGGGAGAAGGTCAAGGAATACACGGAGAAGTTCGCCAGCCCCTACGTAGCCGCCGCCAACGGCCACGTGGACGCGGTCATCGCACCCCACCAGACCCGTGACTTCCTGCTCCACGCCCTGGAGATCAGCGCCGAAAAGCAGGAGCTCCGGCCGGACCGGAAGCACGGCGTGCCGCCCTTCTGAGGCCCGCCCCGCCCTCCCCTGCCCACCTCTTCCGAGATGCCATGACCCCCGCCCAGAAGCCCGCCCGCCAGACGATTCGCCTCAACGACACGGCCTACGAGACCACCCTCACGAAGAAGTACGCCCAGCGGAAGCCCTACCAGCCCAAGGATCCCAGCCGCCTCACGGCCATCATCCCGGGCCTCATCCTCGAGCCCATCGCGCAGCCCGGCGATCAGGTCCGCCGCGGCCAGGACCTCCTGATCCTGGAGGCCATGAAGATGCAGAACCACATCACGGCCCACGACGACGTCATGGTGAAGGCCGTCCATGTGGCCCCCGGCGAAACGGTCACCAAGGGCCAGCTGCTCATGGAGTTCGAGCCGGGTCCTGACGCTTTGTAAATCCCAGGCCCCACCTGGTCTTTTCAAGCCACTGGGCCGGAGGCTCAGCGCTACCCTGGGCCCTACACCTGTTCTGGAGGACCACATGGCCGTCAATCTCAAGGGTCGCAGCTTTCTCACGCTCATGGACTTCTCCCCGGAGGAGGTGCGCTACCTCCTGGATCTCTCGCGGGACCTGAAGGCCAAGAAGCGCATGGGCGTCTACAACGACCTGCTCAAGGGCAAGAACATCGTTTTGCTCTTCGAGAAGACCAGCACCCGCACCCGCTGCGCCTTCGAAGTGGGCGCGCTTGAAGAAGGCGCGCATGTCACCTTCCTGGATTCCGCCAGCTCCCAGGTCGGCAAAAAGGAATCCATCGAGGACAGCGCCAAGGTGCTGGGCCGTTTCTATGACGGCATCGAATACCGCGGCTACAAGCAGGAAGTGGTCGAAGCCCTGGCCAAGCACAGCGGCGTGCCGGTGTGGAACGGCCTCACTGACACCGACCACCCCACCCAGATCCTGGCGGACTTCCTCACCATCGAGGAGCACGTGGCCAAGCCTCTGCACAAGGTGAAGCTGGTGTTCTGCGGCGACATCCGCAATAACATGAGTTACGCCCTGATGTACGGCGCCGCCAAGACCGGCATGCACATGGTCGCCCTGGGGCCCAAGGAGCTGGCGCCCGATCCAGCCGTGCTCGCCGCCGCCCGCGAGGCCGCCAAGCTCACCGGCGCCACCATCGAGGTCACCGACAACGTGGATGAGGCCGTGAAGGGCGCCGACGTCATCTACACGGATGTCTGGGCCAGCATGGGCGAGGAGGACCAGATCCCTGCCCGCGTGAAGCTGCTCACCCCCTTCAAGGTCACCATGGAGATGATCGCGAAGACCGGCAACGCCGACGTGAAGTTCCTCCACTGCCTGCCAGCCTTCCACGACTTCGAGACCAAGCTGGCCAAGGAGATGAAGGCCCAGGGCCACGACATCCGCGAGGTCACCGACGAGGTCTTCCGCAGCCGCCACAGCGTGGTCTTCGACGAGGCCGAGAACCGCATGCACACCATCAAAGCGGTGATGGTGGCCACCATCGGCTGAACTGATCCGCTCCGCAGGTGGCCCCGCCTAGCGGGGCCGCTTCATGTCTGGAGGTCACGGCTCAGAGGTCGCCGGTGGCCGCGACCAGCCGCGTCCAGAGCTCGCCTCCGCGCGTGCTGTTGGTCAGGATGACGAGCCCCGTGCCGCGGGACGGGGAGAACTGCGAAAAGCAGCGGAAGCCGGTGCTGTTAGACCCGCTGTGATGGGCGATGTCCCCCTGGGCCGTGGCATTGATGGACCAGCCGAGACCCCAGAACACCATGAGGCCGCGGGCGGCCCCCGGGCGCTCCACGGGCTCCCGGGCGTCCACCGTGACCTGGTGCTTCAGCATCTCCAGGGCCGCAGAACGGGATAGCAGGGAAGACTCCCCGCGCTCCGCCCCCATCATCTCGACCAGCAGGCGCGCGTAGTCCTCGGCGGTGGTGTAGAGCGAGTAGGCCGCGTTGGGATGCAGATACATCGAGGTGCCGAGAGCCTGCCCATCGTTGCGGTGGCCCGCCGCCTGCCGACTGCCGAGAACCTGGGTCCAGGCGTAGCCCGTGGCCTTCAGCCCGAGCGGGCCGAATAGGCTGCGCTCTGCCCAGATGTCCAGAGGCTGACCCGTGATCTGTTCGACCCGCCGCTGGAGGTAGAAGATCCCCTCGCCTGAGTAGGTGAAGCGGGAACCGGGCTTGAAGAGCAGCGGGATCGGCCCCTCAAGCTCCTCTCCGCCGGGCCGCCAATTGGGATAACCAGAGGTGTGCGACAGCACCATGCGGGCTGTCACCAGCCGCTTCTCCGGCAGGTCGGGGACGAAGCGCTCCTGGCCGTAGTCGACCAGCGGCCGATCCAGGTCGAGCCGCTTTCGGTCAACCAGCTGCATGGCCAGCAGGCCGAAGATCGGCTTGCTCATGGAGGCCGCTTCGAACACTGTGTCTCTGGCCACCGGTTCTCTGGACCCAGCGTGGCGGACGCCATATCCCTTGGCCCACGCCAAGCGCCGGTCCCGGATAACTGCGATGGACACGCCCGGCACATGGGTTTCTTCCATCAGAGCGGGCACCAGCCGATCGATGGTGGCTGTGAGCGCCTGGAGGCTGAGCAGCCTGGACCTGCCGCCGGGAGCCACCTGGCTCAGGGCGACGGTGGCGGCGCGCCGCACCGTCTCCTCCCGGTCGCTGAGGAGGTCCGTCAACGCCGGCACGGCCTCCAGCGCTGCTGGGCCAAGGCCGCCCAGGGCGACGGCGGCCGCATGGCGGACGGTTTCGTGAGTGTCGGTGAGGGCCTGGGTCAACTCCAGCACCGCTCCCTGCCCCGCCGGTCCCAACCGTCCCAGCGCGATGGCCGCAGACTGGCGCACCGGGGGACGTCTGTCCCTGAGGGCCTGGATCAGGGACGGCACCGCGGCTTCTCCAAACTGGCTGAGAGCCGAGGCAACCGCACCCCGCAGGAAGACATCCTCGTGGCCAAGGGCCGCCACCAGGGGAATGATGGCCGCGCGAGCGCCCGGACCCAGGCGGCCCAAGGCCCTGGCAGCTCCTTCCCGCGTGCGGGGATCGGGATCAGCCAAGGTACGGATCAGCCCAGCCACCTCTTCCTCGGGTTTGTCCTTGGGTGGAAGGGTCGGCCCGGGGCCAAAGAGCAGGGCGGCACTCAACAAGATATGTATCGCGCTCATGGAACCCCCGCCAGCCCCGATTGTAGAGGGCACCCCCGATTCGTCCACCAGCGCCGAGCCTGAGCGCCTCAGGGTTTCGGCCCTTCTGCTAAGGTGAGAGCCACCATCCACCGGAGATCCCATGCGCTCAGCCCGGCTGTTCCTCGTCCCCGCCTTCGCGGCCCTCTCCCTCATGGCGCAGGACCATTCCCTGTCCGGCACCTGGAGTCAGGTCCGGGCTGATGACATTGCGGCGGCCATCAACAGCACCGTGGCGGACATGAACTTCATCAAGCGCCCCATCGCCCGGGGCCGCCTCACCAAGCTGAACCCCGCCTACAAGAAGGTTGTCATCGCCATCTCCAGCCAGGAAGTGCTCATCAAGCTGGATGAGCGCGACGCCATCCACATGCCCCCCGACGGCAAATCCGCCCCCTGGACCCGCGAGGACGGCGACAAGTTCCAGGTGGCCGCCCAGGTCTCGAAGGACCAGCTCATCCAGACCTTCAAGAACGACGAGGGCGAGCGCACCAACCTCTTCAAGCTGAGTGCCGACGGCAAGTCCCTTACCATGACCGCCACCGTGAAGAGCCCTCAGCTGCCCAAGCCACTCACCTACTCGATCACCTTCGGAAGGTAGGCCACCTACGGGCCACACCCCGCTTCGCCATGCCCGTCCAGGCCTTCTTCCCGACTCACCCGCCGGCCATGCCGGCCCATGTGAGCCTTGTCTGCCCACAGTGCACCCACCTGGCCAGCTTCGAGGCTCCCTACTGGCTCATTTCCCAGGGTGAGCCGGCGCCAGGATCCGGCCCGGTGGTCCAGTGGAAGGAGCGGCTCGTCCAGGCGAGGTTCCCCGGGCAGGTGCCCTGGGACGATCCATGCAACGCGGCCTGCCAGCCCTCTGCCCGGTCCAAAACCCTGGGCGTGGCGGTGTGCTCAGCCTGCGGGCTGGTCCGCAGGCACCTGCTGGACTGGCCCAACGACGCCTTCTTCAAGTGTGACATCCAGGGCAGGACGCTGTGGGCCTGGAACCGGAGCCACCTTCAGGCCATCCGCGACTCCCTCCAGGGCAACCGCGACTCGCGCGAACAATCCGAAAACAGACATGCGAAGATTCCCCGGCACTTCCAGATCTCGAAGCATCGTGACCATGTCTTGGAGGCTACCGCCAGGCTCCTGGAGTCCATCCGTGTCTGACCCACTTACCTCCGGAAATGCCATGCCCAGCATCGTCTCCCCCAGCCAGGTCGCGGCTTCGCTCACGGAGCTCTGGTCGCCGCGGGTGGTGGGCGAGGTGGATGAGGCCTACATCAAGGTGGCCAAGGTGCAGGGCTCGCTGGTGTGGCACAGCCATGAGGCGGAGGACGAGCTGTTCCTCGTGCTCAAGGGCCACCTACGTATCGAGCTGGAGGACGGGTCCGTGGAGCTGGACGAGGGCGAGCTGTTCGTGGTGCCGAAGGGCGTGCGCCATAACCCGGTGGCCGAGCAGGAATGCCACATTCTGCTCATCGAACGCAAGTCCACCCTGCACACCGGCGCGGAACTCACGGAGCGGACCCGCTCCGTCGCCGAGCAGCTCCGGCCCCTCTGAGGCGTTCAGGGCGTGAGAGCTACTTCGTCAGCGTGATGGCATCCAGTTCCCGGCCCTCCGCATCCAGTTGGCGCAGCGTCAGGCTCTTCGCCGTCACATCCAGCACTGTGAAGGAGTGCTTGTCGGAGATGAAGGCGCGGGTCCAGGGCTGCCAGCTGGCCTTGGCGTCGGTCTGCCAGGGGTCGTAGAGCTCGGCGCCGCCGGCGCCGGTGACGATGTGGATGGGCCCCTTGGTCCGGGTGATCGTCTTGCCATCGAAGGCTTCGTCCACCGTGAACTCGCCAGCCACCGGCTTCCCGCGCGGACCAACCTGGGTGGGCCGGAAGCGCAGCGGCGCTGTGCGCTGGTAGTTGTGGACATGCCCAGCCAACACCAGATCGACGCCGTACTGCTCTAGGAGCGGGCTGATGGGACGCATCCACTGGTCGTCGAAGTGGCTCCGCGCGCTCTGGAACAGCGGGTGGTGCAGGGCCACAACGCGCCAGACGGCCCCTTGCGCCGCCTTGAGGTCGGCCTCCAGCCAAGCCCTCATCCCGGGGCTGCCCCAGTCTGTGTAGCCGTTGGAATCTAGGACTGTCCAGTGGACCCGTCCGTAGTCGAAGCTGAAGCTTGCCATGCGGGGAAAGGCGGGGCCCGAGGCCACCACCATGGCATCGTGGTCCCCGGCCTTCACCGGGGCGGCGCTCTTCTCACCGGTCCGCAGGGCCGGCCCATTCAAGGGCTGCGACCAGTAGGCGAAGTAGGCGGAGGCGTCTGGATATCCCGCGAAGGGCACGTCGTGGTTGCCCACCACGCCCAGGAAGGGCACCCGCCGCATCAGGGGCACCGCTTCGCTGTTGTAGACGGGGAAGAAGTGGGCGCGGTACTCGGAGGCGCGGCCCCGGCCATAGACCAGATCGCCCGTGATGAAGACCGCATCCGGCTGGACGGCCAGCACTGCCTTGGCGATGGCGGCCTGCCCCTTGGAAGCATCGGCCGCATCGCCGAACACGACCATGCGATGGGCGCCCGGCTTGCGGGTCTGGGCCTCCGCCTCGAAGACGACCTCGCCCTGGCGCTTCACGCGGTAGGGGACGGTCGTGCCGGGCGCCAGGTTCCGCAGGGTGGCCCGATAAATCCGGTGGGGGGCCAGGGGCGGCGCTTCGAGGCGGTGGTAGGTCGGTGCGCCCTGGACCTTCCAGGAGGCTCCGGCCTTCACCTCCACGGACCAGGCAGCATCCTCATCACCCGTGTGCCAGAGTAGGTCCATCCGCTCCCGGACCGCCGCTGTCGGCGCGTCGCCCAGCTGCAGGTAGGGCTTCACCAGAAACGCGTCCTGGGCAGGCAGCAGGGCGCAGAGGAGGCAGAGCAGGAGGCTTCGCATCCCGCATTATCCAGCAACAAAAAGGGCGCCGGGGGGCGCCCTTTGCTGGAACGGATCAAAAGGAGGCTAGTGCGCCCCCACCCTGGACAGCAGGCGTGAGCCGGTGGCATAGCAGGTCTTGTGGGTGATGTGATGTTCGAACTCGTGGCGGAACTTCTGCAGGGCGGAGTCCACGGGCCCGCAGGCCGCGTCACCCAGGGGGCACAGCGTCCGCATGCCGATGCGGGGTGTGAGGCTGGCGATGAGGTCCAGGTCCTCCATGCGACCCTGCCCGTGCTCGATGCGGTGGAGGATCATCTCAAGCCAGTTACAGCCTTCGCGGCAGGGCGTGCACTGGCCGCAGCTCTCATGCGCGTAGAAGCGGATGAGCCGCAGCGTAGCCTGGACGATGCACGTGTCCTCGTCCATGACGATGAGGCCGCCGGAACCACCCATGGAGCCCCGGGCCCTCAGGTTGTCGAAGTCCATGGGAACGTCGAAGTCCTTCTCGTCCAGCATGGGGCAGCTGGCGCCGCCAGGGATGATGGCCTTGATCTTGCGGCCCGTGCTGGAACCGCCGCAGAGTTCCTCCACCAGGAAGTTCATGGGCGTGCCCATGGGCAGCTCATAGATGCCCGGGCGCTTCACGTGGCCGCTGACACCGAAGATGCGGGTGCCGGTGTTCTTCGGGGAGCCGATCTTGGCATACTCGGCGCCGCCCATGCGGAGGATGGGCGGCACTGCCGCGAGCGTTTCCACGTTGTTCACGGTGGTGGGCTGGCCGAAGGCGCCCTTGGCCGCCGGGAAGGGCGGCTTCACGCGGGGCTCGCCGCGGCGGCCTTCCAGCGAATTGAGCAAGGCCGTTTCCTCGCCGCAGATGTAGGCGCCGGCGCCGCGATACACAAGGATGTCGTAGTCCCAGCCCGTGCCCAGGATGTTCTTGCCCAGGTAGCCGGCCTCGCGGGCCTCCTGGAGGGCGGCCTCGAGCTTCTCGATGAGCCAGAGGAACTCACCGCGGATGTAGACGTAGCCCATGGCGCACTGCATGGCCCAGCCGCCGATGATCATGCCTTCGATGAGCTGGTGGGGGTTGTACTCGAGGATGACGCGGTCTTTGAAGGTGCCGGGCTCGCCCTCGTCGCCGTTGCATACGAGGTAGCGGGTAAACTTGCGGTCAGCCGTGTCCTTGGGCATGAAGGACCACTTGAGGCCTGCTGGGAAGCCCGCGCCGCCGCGCCCGCGTAGGCCGGAGATCTTGACCTCTTCGGTGACGGCCACGGGTTCCATCTTCAGCGCGGCTCTCATGGCTACGTAGCCTTCGTGCTGCTGCTCGTAGACCTTGAGGTGCCAGTTGTTCAGGTCGCCTGCGCCCCGGAGCATGAGGTTCGGGAACTTCTCCGAACCGAAGCCCGGGAAGGTGTAGGTGTGGTGGTCAGGCTTGGTGCGGATGGCGGCCATGGTCGTTCCTCCGCTACTGAGCCCAGGGGCGGTAGTCGCCCCGCTTGCAGGCTTCCATCACTTCGATCAGCTTCTGCTCGTCCACCAGCTCATCGTAGACATCCTGGTTCACCTGGATGCAGGGCGCCACGCCGCAGCCGGCCAGGCACTCCACTTCCTCTACGCTCCACATGCCGTCGGGGCTGGGGCCGTGGCCGGGCTTCGCGCCGGTCTTCTCGCAGACCTTCTCCAGCAGTTGGGCGGCACCGCGCAGGGCGCAGCTGATGTTGGTGCAGACCGAGAAGTGGTATTTCCCGACGGGCGCCTTCTGATACATGGTGTAGAAGGTGGCGACGCCGAAGACATGGCCTTCGGGAATGCCGATGGCCTTGGCCACGGCCTTCATGGCCGACAGGCTCACGAATCCGAACTCACGTTGGGCGATGTAAAGAGCCGGCAGGGTGGCCGCGAGCTTGTCGGGATACTGCGCCATGATGGCGTGGATCTCGGCGATGGCTTCGGGGCTGAACTCCCTGCGCTCGGACTCGGGCAGGCGCTGGCCCGGGGCCAGGGGTTCGTTCGAGGTTTCGGGAGGCTGGGGATGGTTCATGGGCGCGCTCGCATGAGGGGCCAGTTTAGCCCGAAACAGAGAGGGGGCGCCCAGTCAAACCGGGTGCCCCCCATCACGACCAGATCTGGTCCAGTGGCCTCAAAGGGCGCAGTGGCTCCCGTCGCAGAACGGCGCGGTCTTGGTGTGCTTGCACTGGCAGAGGGCCTTCCTGCCGGCCTCCGTGACTTCCACCTTCAGGGGGCGAAGGTCGCAGACCTTGTGGGCGCCGTCGCAGAAGGGCTGCTTGGCGCTCAAGCCGCAGGTGCACCAGAAGTAGGTGCCGGGCTCCAGGTCCAGCACAACCGGAACCTTGGCGGCGACTTTCGGGAATCCTTCGCTCATGTAGGCCCCTTACTTCTTGGCGGAGTCGGTCTTGCCGGCCTCGATGTTGAGGCTGATGGCCACCTCATCACCCAGGGCTCCGGGGTAGGTCTTGATCCCGAAGTCGTTCCGGTTGATGGTCACGACACCGTCGATGAACCCGGCCACCACGGCCCCGGGCTTCATGCCAGGTCCGGTGCCCGCATTGGTGATGGGGATGGTGATGCGCTTGGTCACGCCGTGCAGGGTGAAGTCGCCCGTCACTTCCAGCTTGCCCTTCGCAACCTCCTTCACCGAAGTGCTCTTGAAGGTGATGGTGGGGTATTTCTCCACATCAAAGAAATCGGCAGACTTCAGGTGCTTGTCCCGGGATTCGTTGTCCGTATTGATGCTGGCCGCATCGATGGTGACCTCGACACTGGACTTGGTGATGTCAGCCGTGTCCACCTTGATGGTGCCGCCGAACTTCGCGAAGCGGCCGCTGGTCTTGGCCAAGAGGTGGCGGATCTTGAAGCTGATCTCGCTGTGGACGGGGTCGATCTTGTAGGTGTCCTGAGCCAGGGCGGGCAGGGCCGCCAGGGCAAGAACGGCAAGAACGGCACGAAAGGGGTGGCGCATGGGACCTCCGGGGAATAGGTGTTTCACCATGCAATCCAGTCTAGGCCTCAATTCGAGAGTTGCAACTTCTTTTTTTGGAAAATCTGTCATCCTGCTTTCAACGGAGCCGTTCATGCACATCCGCGAGGAACTCCAGATCACCAAGCCCATCGAGCCGGGCCACGAGGTGGCCCTGGCCCTGCTCCTCACTCGGGAGTACGTGGCCCGCCTCTTCGACGCATGCCTCTACGAACCTGAAGGGCTCTCCGACCAGCAGTTCAACGTGCTGCGGATCCTGAAGGGCGGCCCCAAGGATGGCTACCTGGTGAAGGACCTACGCTGCCGCATGATCTACCGCTTCGCCGACGTGCCCCGCCTGGTGAACCGCCTGGAGGCCCGGGGCCTGGTCAAGCGCTGCGAGAACCCTGCCGACCGCCGCGGGAGCCGCGTCCAGATCACCCCAAAGGGCCTGGCCCTGGAGGCCAAGATGTTCGCCCGGCACAACGCCCTCTGCCAGCAGGTGGACCGCTGCCTCGGGGCCGAGGAACGGGACGCACTGCTGGGCATCCTGGAGCGTCTGCGGAATGACCATCGGTCGCAACTGGCGGACCTGCAGACGAGCGAATGACGGAGCGCGAGCTTAGCGGTCGAGCTCGCCTGCGATCACATTCATCGCGCCAAGCACAGCCACGGCATCAGCGATAAGGCCGCCCTTCACCTGGTCCTCGAAGCTGCTGAAGATGGGGAGGCAGGGGGGACGGACGCGGATGCGGTAGGGGTTCTTGCCGCCGTCGCTCACGATGTAGAAGCCCAGTTCGCCGTTGGCGGCTTCGGTGGCGCTGTAAACCTCGCCCACGGGCATCTCCATGCCATGCATGATGAGCTTGAAGTGGTGGATGAGGCTCTCCATGCGGGTGTAGACCTTCTCCTTGGAGGGCAGGGCGATCTTGGGGTCGTCCACCATGACGGGCCCCGGCTCCAGGCGGTCCAGCACCTGGCGGATGATGCGCAGGCTCTGGCGCATCTCCTCGGTGCGCACCAGGTAGCGGTCGAACACGTCGCCAGTGGTGCCGATGGGGATGTCGAAGTCGTAGGTCTCGTAGCCCAGGTAGGGCTGGGCCTTGCGCAGGTCCTGGGGCACGCCCGCGGCGCGCAGGCAGGGGCCGGTGTAGCCCCAGTTCACCGCGTCCTCCGGGCTGATGGCGCCAATGCCCTTGGTGCGGTCATGCCAGATGGGGTTGTGGGTGAGGAGATTCTCCATCTCGTCGAGACTCGCCTCGCACTCCACCAGGAAGCGCTCGGTGAGGGGTACGAAGCCCTCGGGGATGTCCCGGAAGAGGCCGCCGATGCGGGTGAAGCTGGTGTGGAGGCGCTGGCCGGCGGCCATCTCAAATAGGTCGTAGATGGTCTCGCGTTGGCGGAAGAGGTAGAGGAAGGCAGTGAAGGCACCGATGTCCACGGCGTTCACGCCCACGCAAACCAGGTGATCGGCGATGCGGGCCAGCTCGGAGACCAGCACCCGGATCTGCTGGGCGCGCTTGGGGATCTGGATGTCCAGCAGCTTCTCCACCGCCGTGGTGTAGCCCACGTTGTTCATGATGGAGCTGCAGTAGTTCAGCCGGTCCGTCAGGGGGATGAACTGCTGGTAGCTGAGGCTCTCGCCCAGCTTCTCCACCCCGCGATGGAGGTAGCCCATCTCGGGGGTTGCCTTGGTGATGGTCTCGCCCTCGAGCTCCAGCACGATGCGGAGCGTGCCGTGGGTGGTGGGGTGCGACGGTCCCATGTTGACGATCATCTTGTCGCCGTCGAGCTGCTGCCGGGTCATGGCGATGGATTCCATGGTCTAGCTCCGTTCGCCGTTGTTGTAGGGAGCGGTGCAGCCTTCCATGCAGAAGACATCGCCACCATCCAGGGGGAAATCCTTGCGCAGGGCATGGCCCTGGAAGTCGCCCCAGGTGAGCAGGCGCCGCAGGTCCGGGTGACCCTCGAAGCGGATGCCGAAGAGGTCGAAGACCTCGCGTTCGAACCAGTTGGCGGTCTTGAACAGGCCGGCCAGGCTGGCGACGGACTCGCCGTCCGCCACGGGCACCTTCACCCGCAGGCGCTCCTGGCTGGCCAGGTTGAGCCAGTGGTAGACCACGTCGAACCTCTGCTCACGCTCGGGCCAGTCCACGGCGGTGATGTCCACGAGGAACTGGAAGCCCTCGCGGTGGAGCAGGTCCACCACGGCCAGTAGGTTCTCTCTGGTAATGACGACGGTCTGGTCGCCCCGGAAGTCGTGCCGGTCGGTGATGGTCCCCGGAAGCTGTGCGTCGATGTGCTCGATGATCATGATCCGCCCCGCCTAGAAGATCGTTCCCACGCCGCGCTCGCCGGCGTCCATCAGCATTTCGCGGATGGTCTGCTGGCTGGTGAGGCCCTTCGCCGCCTGCAGCGCGTCCTGCCGCTCCAGGCTTTCGTAGAACCGCGCGATGTGATCCTTGCGCATGGAGAGCGATTCCTTCTCGATCTGCTCCTGTAGCTTCATGACGCCGTAGATGATGCTTTCGGGGCGGGGCGGGCAGCCCGGCACGTAGACGTCCACGGGGATGATGCGGTCCACACCCTGCAGGGTCGCGTAGGTGCGGTACATGCCGCCAGAGCTGGCGCAAACGCCCACGGAGATCACCCACTTGGGCTCGGCCATCTGGGCGTAGATGGTGCGCAGCACCGGGGCCATCTTATTGGTGATGGTGCCGAGGATCAGCATCATGTCGCTCTGCCGGGGGCTGAACCGCATGGCCTCGGCGCCGAAGCGGCTGAGGTCGTACTTCGACGACATCATGCTCATGAACTCGATCGCACAGCAGGCCACACCGAAGGGCATGGGCCACAGGCTGTTCTTGCGGCCCCAGTTGACCACTGCGTCGAGACGGGTGGTCAATACGGCGTCGTTGATGTCCAGCTCGGCCATGTCAGCGCTCCCACTCGAAGGCGCCCTTGCCCCAGGCGTAGACGAAGCCCACCAGCAGGGTGGCCATGAAGCTCAGCATCGCGCCGAAAGTCCAGAGCGCCGTCTTGAAGTTCACGGCCCAGGGCAGCAGGAAGGCGGCTTCCACGTCGAACAGGATGAAGAGCATGGCGGTCAGGTAGAATTTCACCGAGTACTTGTGCCGGGCCCCAGTCTGCAGGGGCGGCACGCCGCACTCGTAGACCCGCAGCTTGGCCTCCTGGGGATTGTTGGGCTTCAGCAGGGGCAGCACCCAGCCGGACAGCACGAGTATGGCGGCGGCCGTCACGGCGGCGACCAGCAACAGGATCAGGACCGGCAAGAAGGGCGATGCGGGATGGGCCATGGCGCTCTCGGGCGGAGGATTCCGCGAGGGTCCAGCTTAGCGCCCTTTGAACCACCGGGAGCGATGTCAAGATCACATCCGGTACCGGGCGCCGGGGTTCGGGATAGAATCAGGCTTTCCACCCTCCTGCCGGGAAACCCATGAGCGACCTCAAGCTGCGCGTCAAAGAAATGATCATCGAGCGCCTGAAGCTCGAGGGGATGACGCCCGACCAGATCGAGGACGGGGCCCCCCTCTTCGGCGATGGCCTGGGTCTGGATTCCATCGACGCCCTGGAGCTGGTGCTTGGCATCGAGCAGGTCTTCGGCGTGAAGATCGAGGACGAGGCCGCGGGCCTCCAGGCCTTCAAGTCCGTGCAGGCCCTCACGGAGTTCATCGCCGAGCACGCCAAGGCCTAGCCATGACCGACATTCCGGCCCACCTGCCGCACCGCTACCCCTTCCTGCTGGTGGACCGGGTGCTTGAGCGCGAGCCGGGGGTGCGGGTGGTGGCCGAGAAGCTCGTCACCTTCGGCGAGCCCTACCTCCAGGGCCACTTCGAGGGGCGCCCCATGGTGCCCGGGGTTCTGCTGTTGGAGATGCTGGCCCAGGCTGGCGGCTTTCTGGAGGCCGAGCCCCTGCACGGGGCGGCCATCTTCCTGGCCGGCGTCCAGGACGCCCGGTTCAAGGCTCCCGCCCTGCCCGGCGACCGCCTGCGCCTGGAGGTCCGGGCCGACGGCGCCTTCGCCGGCCTGATGAAGATCCGGGGCATCGTGAGCTGCGAGGGCCGGGACCTCTGCACCGCCGCCCTGCTGGTCAAGCGCCTATGAACCGGGTCGTGGTGACGGGCCTCGGCATCGTGTCCTCCCTGGCCCTGGACCGGGAAGGCACTTGGTCCGCCATGCTCGCCGGAAAGGATGGCCTGGGCCCCCTCACCCGCCTCTCTCTGCCGCTCGAACCGGCCCAGCTCGCCGGGCAGGTGGCCATGGACCCGGGCCGCCACCAGACCCTCTGCGAGCGCATGGCCCTCCGCGCCCTGGACGAGGCCCTTGATGGCCTGGCGCACCAGGGGGACCCCGCCCGCATCGGCGTCTTCCAGGGGGCGGGCACCAGCGGCCTGCCCGTGGCGGAGGCCTTCCTCGAGGAACGGCTGGCCGGGCGCAGGGGCCGGGCCTCGGAGCCCGCCTACCAGAGCCCCAGCACCGTCACGGATGCCCTGGCCCGCCGGGTGGGCGCCCAAGGCCCCCGGGGGACCATCATGAACGCCTGCTCCTCCAGCCTGCTGGCCATCGGGCAGGCCTGGGAGCGGCTGGCGGCGGGCGAGCTTGACCTGGCCGTGGCCGGAGGCGCCGAGAACCTCTGCCGCACCACCTACGCCGGCTTCTCCTGCCTCAAGGCCGTGGACGCGAGGAAGTGCCGACCCTTCAGCCGCGACCGGGCCGGTCTCAACTTGGGCGAGGGCGCCGTGCAGCTGGTGCTGGAGACCCTGGACGGAGCCCTGGCCCGAGGCGCCGTGATCTACGCCGAGGTGCTGGGCTACGGCGCCAGCATGGACGCCCACCACCCCACCGCACCCCATCCCGAAGGCGAAGGTGCCGCCAGGGCCATGGCCATGGCCCTGCGAACCGGTGGCCTGGACACCTCCGGCATCGACCTGGTCTCCGCCCACGGCACCGCCACCCCCGCCAATGACGGCGCCGAGTGCCTGGCCATCCGCCGCGCCCTCGGAACGGCCGCCGAGGCAGTCTCGGTCACCAGCACCAAGAGCCAGTTCGGCCACACACTCGGTGCCGCCGGAGCTTTCGGCGCCGCCGCCGCCATCCTGGCCCTGCGGGACCAGGTGGTGAGTCCCACGCTACGCCTGGAAGAAGCCGATCCCGCCTGTAACCTGGACTGCACGCCGAAGGAGGCGAAGCAGCGGCGGCTCCGTGCGGCGCTGGTCAATGCCTTCGCGTTTGGCGGCAACAACCTGTCGCTCTTGCTCCAGCGATGGGAGGGCCGGTGAGCGGCACGGACCTCGTCATCACGGGCCTGGGTCTTGTGCTGCCCTGCGGAGACGGCATCGAGGCGGCCCGCGCCAGCCTGGCTTCTGGCGCCCCCTGCTTCGCGGACCTTCCCGAAGCCCTCGGCCTGGGGCGCGGCGCCGCCTGCACGGCCTTCAACCCGGCGGGCATCATCCCACCCATGCAGCTGCGCCGCCTGGACCGGCCCTCCCGCTTCGCCTGGGTGGCGGCCCACCAGGCTTTCGCCGATGCAGGCCTCGATCCGAAGACCATGGGCGAGCGCATCGCCGTGACCGTGGGGTCGCTCACGGGCGGCAGCGAGGCCAGTGAGGCCTTCATGCGGCCCTATCTGCTACGCGGGCCCGAGGGTGCCTCGCCCCTGGTCTTCCCCAACTGCGTGGCCAACGCCGCCAGCGGGCACCTGGCCCTGGCCTACGGCCTCAAGGGCCCCAGCGCCACCATCGTGGACCGGGAGAACGCCACCTTCGCCGCCCTGGAGCAGGCCGCGCGCTGGCTCCGCCTGGGCCTGGCGGACGTCGCCCTGGTGATCGGCACGGACGGCCTCTTCCCCCTCCTGTTGGACCTCTGCCGGGGGGCCCGCCTGGCGGCCCGCCATGGCGACCCCGAGATCGGCTCCGGGCGGGGCCTCCTCCCAGGCGAAGGCGCCCAGGCCTTCCTCCTGGAAGCCCGGGATCACGCTGAGTCCCGCGGCATCCGCCCCCGTGCGGTGCTGCGCGGCCTGGCCTCCAGGTCCTCCTCCGACGACTCGGGCCCTGGTCGCAGCCAGGCCCTGGCCCACGCCGTGACCGCCCTGGGCGAGGTCGCCCCGGAACGCCGGGTGGGGGGAGCGAACGGCCTCTCACGCCTGGATCGCCTGGAGATTCACCTGGCAGAGTCCCACCCGACATGGCCCGTCGCGCTGCATCCCAAGCAGTTGTGGGGCGAGTTCGGCGGCTCCGGCGGCCAGCTGCTGGCGGCCGCCCTGCTGGAGTCCTCAGGCCGGACGCTCGTCACCGCCCCCGCCAGCAGCGGCAGCCAGTTCGCGGCGCTCCTGGAAGAGGTTAGGCTGGATCCTCGATGAGCCAGCGCGATCAGATCAGCATCCAGAGCCAGTCCATCCTATGGGTGGCGGGCGTGGGCGTGGGCCTGCTCACCCTGGCCTTCGTCCTGGGTGTGCAGGTGGGCAAGCAGAGCGCGGCCCTGCGCCGCCCCATGCAGAAGGGCGTGGAGGAGGAGCTGAAGGACCTGC
>Ga0268298_10001993_pt1 | contig 22881 bp, 16 predicted proteins | sample WWTPWeurt_MetaG_FD_194462 | JGI IMG/M metagenome (GOLD analysis project Ga0268298, IMG submission 194462) | Activated sludge microbial communities from WWTP in Nijmegen, Gelderland, Netherland - WWTP Weurt | ecosystem: Engineered > WWTP > Aerobic digester > Activated sludge | place... | reverse complement strand
GTTTCGAAGGTCGAGCAGCACGCCCGCGATCTTCTCTTTCGAGGCGCCTCGCAGCTTGCCCACGACGGCCAGGAGCTCGTCCCGCGTGCCCTCCTGAAATTGCTTGACACGGATGTAAGCCACCTCTTTGTCGAGCCGCTTGCCCGTCACGCTGTCCACGTGGATGACCTCGCGCACGAGCTCGATCGTGAGCATGTCCGCCACGTCCTTGCGGCGGATCGTGAGCTTCACCTTGGTCCCGGCGGGCCCGCGCATCATGTGGATGAGCTTCTCGATGCGCTCGCCGCGCACGGGCTTGCCGTCGATCGCGACGATCTGGTCGCCCGATTTGACCCCCGCGCGCGCCGCCGGGGAGCCGTCGAACGGCGCGATCACGGTCACGGACTCGCCGCGGAAATCCACCTCGACGCCGACGCCTCCGAACTTGCCCTGGGTGTCGCCGCGGAAGTTCGCGTACTCGGACGGGGGCATGTACGCCGAGTGCGGATCCAGCTCGGCCACCATTCCCTTGATCGCGCCGTCCACGATCTTCGCGCGCTGGGTCGGATCGACGTAGTTGTTCTCGACGAGCACGAGCACGCGCGACATCTGATCGAACGCGGCGTACGGGCTCGCGGACTGCGTGGTGGCGTCGGCGACGTGCGCCGCGATCGCGCCCCCGAGGAACGCTGCGGCGACGAGGATCGGGGTCCGGAGGGCTGCCTTCACGCCCCCAAGCTATCAGCCCGACCCTCTCGAGGCCCCTTCCCGAGCACGACGAGGCGCCGCTATCCTGCCGCTGTCCGCGGTGTGTCTGGATCCGTCGCTCTTTCGCGGCTCGATCTCGGATCGTTTTGCGCGCAGCGCGAGCACGGCTGGCCCAAGACGGCGACGGTTCCTTTGTCGAAGGGGGAGTGTTCGGTTATTTTGCGTCCCTCCCCCAGCGTCGCGGCCGGCGATCTTCCTCGGTTCCGGACGTCAGGGCCGGGGCAAGCTCCGGTTCAGCCTGGGCCCACTTCCCCGGCCTCCCGCGCCCAATTCGCGGGTCTGGGGACCGCGAGGAGACTCGCGGGGAGCTAGGATGGCTAACCCGACCGATCGTGAACTCGTGGCCCTGGCGAAGAGCGGCGACGCTCAAGCCTTCGGCACGATTGTCCGCCGTCATCAGCGGCGCATTTTCCGGCTCGCGTTCCACTTGGTGCGCACCGGAGCGGAGGCGGAGGACGTGACACAGGAGACGTTCGTCCGCGCCTATCAAGCCCTCGATCGATTCGACGGGCGAAGCGAGCCGTTCACCTGGCTCTACCGCATCGCGGTGAACCTCTCGCTCAACACGATCCGGGCCCGCAAGGTGACCCGCGACAGCACACCCTCCGACGATCCGCGGATCGAGGCGCTGCTCACCGAGACAAGGCCCAGCCAGGGCAGCGACCCCGCGGCGCAGACGCATCAAAAGCAGCTCGCCGCCGCGCTCTGCGACGGCATCGACAGGCTCTCCGACACGCTGCGCACCACGCTCATCTTGGTGTGCATCGACGGCGTCGGACACGACGAGGCGGCGAAGGTGCTCGGGTGTCCCGAAGGCACCGTGGCTTGGCGCGTGCACGAGGCTCGACGAAAGCTCCGGGAGTACCTCGCGGAGCGTGGTTTTGGAGGCGAGGCAGGATGAAACCGCAGGATCTCGATGCGCTCCTCGGGCGATGGCCCGCGCTGGAGCCGCAGCAAAAAGGGGGAGCATCGTGGGACGAACGAGCCGACGCCATCGTCGCGGCGGCTGTCGCTCGAAAGTCCCAGGGCGCGTCCGACGCGACGGAGGCGCTGCTCGCGCCGCCCCCGCTGGAGGCCGAGCCCGGCGAAGAGAAGGCGCAGAGCTTCCATTTCACCGAGGCCACGAAATCCGTTGACGGTGGGGCTGCGGGTCGAGCGAGCTCGCCCTCTGCCCCAAACCCCGCGAGCGCAGGAGCGACAGCACCGATGGCGAACGATCAAGGAAAGAAGCCGAGCCTCAAGGAGCTCGCCGCGCGTGCGAGCCAGGCGGGCGCGGCGCGCGGCTCCATCCCACCGGCCTCGCGCGCCTCGACGCCGCCGCCCGGGCGGATCTCTTCCATCCCGAGCTTGGGGCTGCGGGACGCGCAAGCGCGCCCTGTGCCCCAAACCCCCGTCCCTGCGACGGGCGCGACGGTCACGCCGATCGCACGAGCGAAGCCGAGCGGCTCGCCGCGCGCTTCGGATCCTGGGCGCGAGGACTCGGGCATCCTCCGGCTCGCGGACATTCAGGCCGAGGAGGCCGCGAAGGCCGAGGCCGCGGCCGTGGCCGCGGAGACAGCGCTCGCAGCGGCGAAGGACAAGCCAGCGGTGAAGGCTCCCGTTGTCGTGGCTCCAGCGGTCGCGGCGAACACGGGCAACAAAGCGGGCATGTGGGCCGGCGTCGCGATCGCGGTGATGGGCGTCGCCGCGGCGTTCGCGGTGTACCGCACGAGGCAGCCGGACGTCGCGCCGCCGAAGACGGACGTGGTCGCCGTCGCGCCGACATCGAAGCCCGGAGCGCTCGCGGCGCAGACGGCGTCGGTGCAAGCGCCCGATCAGCCGGCGGTCGTCGCGTCGAGCGAGCCGGCTCCCGCCGCCACGGACGCGCCGAAGACGGAGCCTTCGCAGGGCGCGACGGGCACGGCGGCGGCCTCGGCGACAGCGGTGGCCGAGGTGAAGCCCTCCACGTCGTCGAGCGCCGCGCCCAAGGGAAGCAAGGTCGGGACGCTCGACGAGGAGATGAAGAAGGCCGTCGGATCCAGCGAGTCGCAGCCTGCGCCCGCGGATGACTCGAAGCCCGCGGCCGGCGGCGGCGGCGCGCTGCCGGATCAGCCTTCGCAAGGCAACGCGCAAGCGGCTGTCCGCGCGGTGCTCCCCGGCGCGAGGGCGTGCGTCGCGGGCGCGCCGGAGACGAGCAGCGCGTCGGTGACGTTCTCGTCGTCCGGCTCGGTGCAGAGCGTGAGCGTCGGCGGATGGGCCGCGCAGAACGGCAAGACAGGCTGCGTGAAGAGCGCCCTCCAGGGTGCGCACGTCGCGCCGTTCGCCAAGTCGACCTTCACTGTCCCCGTCACGATCCGGCCGTGACGTTCAGTGAGCTTCGGCCCAGGTGGCGCCGAAGCCGACGTCCACTTCGAGCGGGACGTCCAGCTTCTTCACTCCCTCCATCAACGATTTGATCTTCGCGGAGGCCTCCTCGGCGGCCTGCTCCGGCACCTCGAAGACGAGCTCGTCGTGCACCGTGAGGACCATCTCGGCGCCTCGCACGATCGGCTCCTTGAAGAGCACCATCGCGAGCTTGAGCAGATCGGCGGCGGTGCCCTGGATCGGCGTGTTCTGCGCGATTCGCTCGGCCTGCGCGCGGCGCTGGCGATCGCTCGATCGGAGATCGGGCAGGAGGCGCCGACGGCCGAGCAGCGTGTGCACCGTCTCGCTGCGGCGCGCCTCGGCCATCGTCGCGTCCATGAACGTGCGCACGCCGCTGTAGCGCGCGAAGTAACGATCGATGAACGCGGCGGCATCGGCGCGCGGGATGCCCAGGCGCTTCGCGAGGGCCGTCTCGCCCATGCCGTAGATCACGCCGAAGTTCACCGTCTTCGACTGCCTGCGCATCTCGGCCGTGACGCCCTCCTCGGCCACGCCGAACACCTCCATCGCGGTGCGCACGTGCACGTCCTGGCCTCGGTTGAACGCGTCGACGAGCACCGGATCGTGCGACAGGTGCGCGAGCACGCGCAGCTCGATCTGCGAGTAGTCGGCGGACAGGAGCACCTTCCCCTTCGGGGCGACGAACGCCTTTCGGATCGAGCGGCCCAGCGCCGTGCGGATCGGGATGTTCTGGAGGTTCGGGTCCTGCGAGCTGATGCGGCCGGTCGCCGCGACCGCCTGGCTCCAGCGCGTGTGGATGCGGCCCGTCTCCGGGTGAAGCAGCTTCGGCAGCGCGTCGACGTAGGTGCCCTTGAGCTTCGCGATCGCGCGGTGCTCGAGGATCACGCCGGGGAGCGCGTGCTCGTCGGAGAGCGCCTCGAGCACCTCGGCGTCGGTGGAGCGCCCCGTCTTCGTCTTGCGCGACGACTTGAGGCCGAGCGTGTCGAAGAGGATCGCCTCGAGCTGCTTCGGCGACGCGACGTTGAACTCCTGGCCGGCGGCCTCGAAGGCCTTCTTTTCAAGCTCCGCGAGCTCCTTCGTCATCTGCACGGCGATCTCGGAGAGGGCGCTCGTGTCGACGAGGACGCCGCGCAGCTCCATGTCCGCCAGCACCGACGCGAGCGGCAGCTCCAGATCTGTGAGCAGCCCGTCGAGCTTCTCCGCCTTGAGCCGCGCGCCATATTTCTCGGAGAGCGACAGCGCGGCGTCGGCCCAGGCGGCGGCGTGCTTCGTCGCGTGATCGACCTCCACCTCGTCGAGCGCGCGCTTGCCCTTCTTCTTGGGGAGATCCGTCTCCAGCGCGGGGAGCTTCGCCTGGAGATCTCGCTCCGCGAGCGCCGGCAGCGCGTTGTCGGCCTCCGCGTCGAGCAGGTACGACGCGAGCATCGTGTCCATCGCGCCGTCGAAGGCCGCGACGCCGTTCCGCCGCAGGAGCACCTCGGTGTACTTCAGATCGTGTCCGATCTTCGCGACGCCCTTGTCGGCGAGGATCGGGTCGAGGGCGCGGGCCACGTCGCGCATCGCGAGCTGCGCCGGCGCGCCCAGGTAGCGGTGACCGACAGGCACGTAGGTCGCGTGACCCGGCTTGCACGAGAGCGCCAGGCCCGTCACGTGCGCGAACATCGGCTCTGCAGCGGTGCCGTGAGCGATCAGCGCGAGGCGCCCCTCGGCCTTCGCTTCGGCCACGAACGCGTCGAGCGCCTCCGTCGTGAGCGCCGTCGTGTACGCGGCCTCCTTCACGCTCGCCTCCGGCACCTTCAGCGACTTGAGCAGCCGCGTGAAGCCGAGCTCGGTGAACAGCGCGCGGAGCCTCGTCGTGTCGGCGCCGCCGTAGCGGAGCGCCTCCAGATCGAGATCGACGGGCGCGTCCATGAAGAGGCTCACGAGCTTCTGCGAGAGGCGCGCGTCAGCCTCGTTCGTGCGCAGGTTCTCCCGGATCTTGGGCTTCTTCACCTCGTCGAGGTGCTCGTACACGCCGTCGAGCGTGCCGAACTGGTGCAAGAGCTCCGCGGCCGTCTTGAGCCCCACGCCCGGCACGCCCGGCACGTTGTCCGACGTGTCGCCCACGAGCGCGAGGAGATCGCGCACCATCGAAGGCGGCACGCCCATCTTCTCCTCGACCTCGGCGGGCCCGTAGACCTTGTCCCGCATCGCGTCCCACATCACGACGCGCTCGCCGTCCACGAGCTGCATCAGATCCTTGTCGCTCGATGCGATCACGACGCGCAGGTCCTGAGCCTTCGCGCGCTGCACGGCGACGGCGAGGAGATCGTCCGCCTCCAGGTTGTCGGCCGCGAAGATCGGGATCCTGTACGCCTCGACGATCTCCTTGCAGCGCTTCATCTGCACGACGAGATCTTCGGGCGGCGCCGGCCGGTGGGCCTTGTAGTTCGCGTCGAGGTCGTCGCGGAACGTGCGGCCCGGCGAGTCCATCGCGATGCCGAGGTACGCCGGCTTCCGGTCGTCCACGAGCTTCTGGAGCATGTTGACCGTGCCGTACGTCGCGTGCGTCGGCTCTCCGCTCGGAGAGGTGAGCGGCGCGACGGCGTGGTACGCGCGGAACACGTAGCCCGAGAGATCGACCAGGTAGAGGACGTCGGGCGCGCCCGGCGGCGGGAGGGCGGTGGGCCTTGTCATCGTCCGGGCCTTAGCACGACCGCCCCGCGGGCGATCGCGACCCCGCGTTCTCCGTCGCGAGGTCGCCGAAAGACAGCCGATCGATCCGTAAGGTTCCGCGCGAGGCCCTCGTTCTTGCGGGCGTCATGAATCTTCGAAACACCTTGTTTCTGGCTGCCGCGCTCTCCTCCACCGTCCTCGGCTGCGCGGCGATGCCGCAGGCGGAGGCCCCGTCGATGCCCGTCGCGCAGGCCGGCCCGGCGCCGATGCCCGCGCCGATCGATCACTCGATGTTCTCGAAGGACTCGAGCGGCTCGCTCTCCGAAGGCGATCTGCAGAAGATCCTCGAGGCGCCCCTCGACCTGGAGCTCCCGGCGCGCGTGGGCGTGGTGCCTCTCGCGACGCCCTTCGATCCGGGCGGCACCGTGACGATCGCGACGCGCGCGACGGCCTCCCGGGATCTCGCGCGGAGCCTCACCGGGAACCCTTACTTTTCGCAGGTGAGCGACGTGTCGACCGAGCTGCCGAACAGCGGCGGGCTCGAGGGGCTGCGCGTGATCGCCGCGCGCTACCGCATGCGGTACCTGCTGCTCTACACCGAGCGATTCCAGGACGACACGCACCTCAACGGCTGGGCGTTCCTCTATCCGACGATCATCGGCATGTTCGCCGCGCCGGGCGTCACCGTGGCGAGCAAGGGCCTCCTGCAAGCGGATCTCTTCGACGTGCGCACGGGGACGATCCTGTTCTCCGTCGTGCAGCCGATGGAGGTGAGCGAGACGGAGCAGATGATCGGCGCGGCTCGCGCGCACAAGGAGCATCAGGCGAAGGCCGCGACGGCCGCCGCGGCGCAGCTCGCGAAGCTCGTGAGCCGTCAGGTGAACGAGCTCGTCGCCGCCGCCGACAACGCGGGCAAGACCGAGCGCAAGGCGCGCTTGCTCCCTCCGCCCGTGCTCCCTCAATCCGGCCCCGGCGTCTCCGCGGTCTCGCAGCGCACGCCGTAAGGTGCTGGAGAGCCCGACGTCGGGCCCTGGAGAGCCCGACGTCGGACCCTGGAGAGCCCGACGTCGGACCCTGGAGAGCCCGACGTCGGACCCTGGAGAGCCAGACGTCGGACCCTGGACCGCACGCTATGCTCGGCGCGTGAACGACACGAGCATCACCGCAAAGACGATCTGCAACCGCGACTGTCCCGATGCGTGCAGCATCATCGCGACCCTCGAAGACGGCCGCGTGACGAGGCTCGCGGGAGATCCAGATCACCCGGTCACACAAGGGTTCCTCTGTCACCGCACGTCGCAGTTCCTCTCCACGCAGTACTCACCCGAGAGGCTCACGACGCCGCTCCTTCGCAAGGACGGCGCCCTCGTCCCTGTCTCGTGGGGAGAGGCGCTCGACACGGCCGCGGCGCGGCTCTCGGCGATCCGCGCGGAGCACGGGCCCGCGGCGATCTTTCACTACCGCAGCGGCGGGACGCTCGGCGTGCTCGCGGCGGTCGTGGAGTATTTCTTCGAGCGCTTCGGGCCGATCACCACCAAGACCGGAGACATCTGCTCGGGGGCGGGGGACCACGCGCAGATCACCGATTTCGGCGAGGAGGACAGCCACGATCTCTTCGATCTCCTCCACGCGAAGAACATCCTCGTGTGGGGCAAGAACGTCTTCACGTCGAGCCCGCACACGATCCCGGTGCTCAAGGACGCGAGGTCGCGCGGCGCCGGGCTCGTGCTGATCGATCCGGTGCACCACAAGACAGCGTCGATCTGCGATCGTTTCGTGCAGCCCCGGCCCGCGGGCGACTTCGCGCTCGCGATGGCGGTGGCGCAGCTCGTGTTCGCGCGGGGCCAGGTGGATCCGGACGCGCGCTCCTACTGCGATCACCTCGACGGGTTCCGCGCGCTCGCGGAGTCGAAGAGCCTCGCTGCGTGGTGCGAGGAGGCGGACGTGTCCGCAGGGGAAGCCGAGGATCTCGCGGACCGACTGGGGCCCGGCAAGCCGACGGCGATCCTCGTGGGGTGGGGGATGGGCCGGCGCTACAATGGCGCGAGCGTGGTGCGGGCGCTCGACGCGCTGTCCGCGGTGACGGGGAACATCGGGGTTCGGGGCGGCGGCGTGTCGTTCTATTTCAAGCGTCGCGCGGCCTTCGACACGTCGTTCGTGACAGGCGCGAGCGCGCGATCGATCTGCGAGCCCCTCTTTGGAGAGCAGGTGCTCGCCGCGAAGGACCCTGAAATCAAGGCGATCTGGATCACCGCGGGCAACCCTGTCGTGATGCTCCCGGACTCGGCCAAGGTCGCGCAGGCGATCGAGACCCGCGAATTCTCTGTCGTCGTGGACTCCTTTCTGACCGACACGGCGCGGCGCGCGACGCTCGTGCTCCCGACGACGACGCTCCTCGAAGCGGACGATCTGCTCGGCGCGTACGGGCACCATTACCTCGGCGTGGCTCGGCCGGTGGTGGCGCGCCCCGCGGGCGTGAAGAGCGATCTCGAGATCATTCAAGGCGTCGCGTCGCGCGTGGGGCTCGGCGATCTGCTCGCGGGGGACGCTCGTTCGTGGAAGAAGCGCATCGTCGCGCCGAGGCTCGAACCAAGGGGAGTCACTCTGGAGGACCTCGAGCGCGGGGCCGTGAAGAGCCCGCTCGCGAAGGACGTCCTCTTCGCGGATCGAAGGTTCGCGACGCCCTCCGGCCGCGTGAACCTGATCACCAGCCCGCCGCCCGCGGCCCCGGTGTTCGCGCCCGAATACCCGCTCGCGTGGACGTCGCTCTCGACGGAGCGATCGCAGTCCTCGCAGTGGGCGAAGCCTCAGGAGGGACCGCTCGTCGTGACCGTCCACCCCGACTCGGCGAACGGGATCGCGGACGGCGCGATCGCGCGCGTGGAGTCGAAGGTGGGATCCCTCGTCGTGCGCGTGCGCCACGATCCGCGGCAGCGGCGCGACATCGCGCTCACGTCGAAGGGCGGTCACTTCGACGCGGGGCGATCCGCGAACGCGCTGCTTCAGGCGAGGCTCACCGACTTCGGCGAGGGCGCGGCCCTCTACGACGAGCGCGTTCGGCTGCTCCCCGCCTGAGCGTCAGGCGCTCATGCGGTACCGGATCGCCGGCCGATCCAGCATCGTTCGGTAGTCATCGAACCAGCGGACCTCGAGGGGCCTCGCCGTGGTGAGGGCCGAGGCGTCGAGGTCGCGCAGCCGCGGGTGCGACGCGAGCTCGACGCGGGCCCGCGGGCGGATGCGCGACGTGTGCCCCCGGGCGTCGACGGCGAGCTCCGTGAAGAGCAGCTCCTCATCGATCGCCGAGTAGAGCTTCACAGGCAGCGAAGTGGGGCGCGACGGGCCGGGGCGCTCGATCTCGACCTGGAGCAGCCGCTCACCGTTCTCGGTGACCTCGCAGGCGACGTGATCGTCCGTGCGATCGACGCGGATGTCGGCGACGAATTTCGGGAAGCCCCAGCTCGCGCGACCGAGCTCGTCCGCGGCGCTCGTCGTGACGGGGAGCAGGTGGACCCAGGCGCCGACGTCGCCGAAATAGCGCTCGGCGAGGAGCGGGATCAACGGGAGCGGACCGGAGCTGCGGAGCCGGCACTGGAAGCCGATCCCGACCTCTCGGTACGGTCCGATCGAGGTGTCCTGGTAGTCGAAGACGGCGACGACGAGCACGCCCGTGCCGGGCACGAGCGTCACGGGGACGAGCATCGTGTTCGGCAAGAGCGGGCGGATCGCGCGCAGCGGATAGGGGAAGGCCGCAAAAAACGCGGAGCCCTTCCGATACACGACGGGGAGATCAGCCTTCATGGTGCCGCTTTCATCCGCGGGTGGACGCTGCGCGTCAACGCTGTGCCGTCCGCCCCAAAGGGTTTGGCCCGTTTCCATGAGGAACCGCTAGAGTCCACGCGTGCTGTCGAAAGCGTTCTCTTGGATCGTGAAATGGCGATGGTTCAGCGTGGTTCTGTATGCGCTGCTCCTCCCGCCGTTCGCGTACTTCGCCTCGAAGGTCACGCAGGACAACTCGATCGAGCGGCTCATCGTCGCGAGCGATCCGGACTACGCCCGCACCCGTGATTTCCAGAAGGTCTTCGGATCCGGGGAGTACGCGGTCATCGCGTTCGAGGCGAGCGATCCCTTCGCGCCCGGCGTGCTCGAGCGAATGGACCGCGCGGAGAAGGAGATCGTCACCGTTCAAGGCGTGGAGTCGAGCTCGGCGATCGGGATCTTCCGGCGCGCGAAGGCGGGCTTCACGTTCACGCCCGATCAGGTCGACGCGTTCAAGACGTTCGCGACGAAGACGGAGCTGTTCCGCAAGCAGGGGCTCGTGGGCGACAACTTCCTCGCGATGGCCGTCGTGCTCAACGTGCAGAGCTCGGCGCACAGGCGCGAGATGCTCGACGCGATCGACAAGGCCCTCGCGCCCGTGGAGGCGGATCGCGGCCCCGTGATCGCCGTGCGTAGGCTCGGCCAGCCCTACGTGAGCCGCTACCTCGACGAGACGACGCAGCGAACGGCCAACCGGCTCTTCGCGCTCTTCATGGGGTTCGTGGTGGTGCTCACGCTCGCGCTCTATCGGTCGGTGCGGACGCTGATCGCCTTCCTGATCACGCTCGCCGTGTGCCTCGCGCTGTCCATCGGATACATCGGGATCACCGGCGGATCGCTCAGCATCGTGTCGCCCATGGTGCCGATGACGATCCTCGTGACGGTGCTCGCGACGCTCGTCTACTTGCAGTCGCGGTTCGTCGAAAAGCCCGAGGGATCGAGCGTCGACGAGCACCAGATCTTCTCGCTCTCGAACAAGTTCGTGGCGTGCACGGCGTCGATCTTCGCGACGGCCGTCGGGTTCGCGGCGCTCGCCGTGTCGCACATCCGGCCGATCCGAGAGATGGGGATCTGGGTCGCGGTGGGGCTCGTGATCTCGTGGGTCGTGATCTTCACGCTCTTCCCGGGCCTGCAGAAGATCCTCAAGACGCCGACGTCCGCGGAGCGCAAGACGGCCGGGGCCTGGTACCAGGGCGTCGTCGAGTGGCTCCCGGGCTTCTCGTACCGCTACCGGTGGCCGCTCGTGATCGTGTCGCTGCTCCTCTCCGCGGGCGGCGCTGTGGCGCTCTTCGGGCTCAAGGGCGCCGTCTCGCCGATGCAGCTCCTCACGAACCCGATCGAGTACATCGCGAAGGACTCGCAGGTGTACGTCGACTACCAGGCGCTCGCGCCGCGCCTGCCGGGGATGGCGATCACGAACGTCTGGATCAAGGGCAAGTTCGGCAGCGTGTCGGAGCCGGACGTGCTCACGGGCCTGCACCGGTTCACCTCCGCGCTGGAGCGAGATCCGGACATCGGATCGGCCATCGGGCCCTCGACGATCCTGCGGATCATGCGGCACACCGGGGGGATGTCCGACGCCTGGCCGGAGGAGGCCGAGGCGCAGGACGAGATGGCGGGCGACCTGGAGAAGACCCTCGCGCAGGAGCCGATGATCCAGAAGTTCGTGCTCCGCGGATCGGCGTCGGAGGCGCAGATCGCCGTCGTCTCGAAGGCGACCGAGCACGAGGGGTTCCTCCGCGTCGAGCAGAAGATCAAGGATCAGTGGGCGGCGGCGGCCGAGAAGAACCCGTCGCTCAAGCCCTTCGAGATGCACGTGGTGGGGCTCTCGCCGCTGCAAGCGAAGATGTCGCAGAGCCTCGTGCCGACGCTCGTGGAGAGCTTCGCGCTCACGGTGGCGATCATCTTCGCGACGTTCCTCGTCGTGTTCCGGAGCGGCGCGGCGCGCATCATGGCGATCATCCCGTCGCTCTTCGCGATCCTCGTGATGTTCGGGGTGATGCGCATCACCGGGATGTCGCTCAACGTCGCGACGATCCTCATCGCGTCGACGGTGCTCGGCACGAGCGAGAACGACCAGATCCACTTCTTTTACCACTTCCAGGAGAAGCGGAAGGACGCCTCGGTGGAGGCGTCGCTCAAGCACACGCTCACCGTCGCGGGCAAGGCGATCATGTTCGCGACGCTCATCAACGCCGGCGGCTTCCTCGCGTTCGCGCTGGCGGATCTCCCGCCGATGCGGCAGTTCGGGATCCTGACAGCGCTCGCCTTCGCGCTGTCGATGCTGGCGGATTTCACCGCGCTCCCGGCGGCGCTGTGGATCGTGTTTCGGGCCAAGCCGGACGCGCTCATCGAGAAGCGCGAGGTCAACCCCGAGCCTGTCTCGCAGCCCTGAGAGCTCCCCCCATCACTGCTTGCGATCGCCTGTCACGCGGATCTCCTTGAGGGACGCGCGGACGGCGGCGTAGCGATCTTCGAGCGGCTTGCGGAGCGCGGTGTCGCTCCAGAGGTTCTTCTTCTCGGCCTCATCGGTCGCGAGATCGTAGAGCTCGAAGCGCGAGTCGTTCGACACGATCATCTTCAAATCCCCATGGATCAGCGCGCGACGTGGGTCGTTGTACGGGCCGCCCGGCATGTCCATGAAGATGTCCCGCTGAGGGGGCTCCTTGCCGGGCTCCGCCACGAGGTCCGCGAGCAGCGACACGCCCGACACGAAGTTCCCGTCGGTGGCCGCGCTCTGGTTCACCGGCTGCGGCACGCCCGCCAGATCCAGGATCGTCGGCACCACGTCGATCGCGCTGCGCCTCGTCTTGACGCGCGCGGGTTTGAGCCCCGGCACGTACACGAGGAACGGCACGCGCATGAGCGCCTCCCACAGCTCGAAGCCGTGCCGCCACATCCCGTGCTCGCCGAACATCTCCCCGTGATCGCTCGTCACCACGATCGCTGTCTTGGCTCCCCAAGGGGCCGCGGCGATCGCGTCGAGGATGCGGCCGGCCTGCTTGTCCACGAAGGCGATCTCGCCGTCGTACGAGTCGCGCGCGCCGCTCCCGAAATTCGCGCCCCCCTCGTGCTTCAGGTAGTCGGCGTGCGGGTCGACGTAGTGGACCCACAAAAAGAAGCGTTTGTCGGTGCTCTCGGGCTTGGCGAGGAGCTTCAGCGTCGCGTCGGTGAGCCGATCGCCCGTCACGCTGTTCTCCATCTCCTTGATCGATCCCTCCGCGGGGATGGCCGAGCTGTCGACGACGTCGAACCCGCGCTCCAGGCCGCTCCCGCGCGCGAAGTACCCCATCGCCTGCACGCTCATCGTGTGAAAGCCCGCTTTTTTCAGGCGCTCCGTGACGAACGTGTCCTCCTTCGAGAACGTGTTCGAGTGCCCCCAGTTCCTGTGCGTCTCGCTCCCGTACTTGCCCATCATCATGGGCCCGAGGCTCTTGCCCGTGTACGACGCGAGCGAGTACGCGCGCTCGAAGACGACGCTCTTCGCAGCCAATTTGTCGAGGTTCGGCGAGACGGGCCGCTCGTAGCCCATGTACCCGAGGTCGCTCCGCAGGGTGTCGATCGTGAGCAGGACGATGTTCAGATCCTTCGGGATCTTCGCGGCCTCCTCCTTCGCCACCGTGGGCGCGGGCGCGGGCGGGGCCAGCTCCGCGAGCGCCGCCTTGGACAGATCTGCCCCCGAGCAATCCTCGTCGATCCCGTTGTCCAGGATCTCCTGCGCACCCGGGAAAACAAGCGCATTTCGATCGTTGCAGTCGCCGCCGCCGAAGTAAGCGCTCGCCCCGTCCTTGTCCCGATCCGTGAGCGACCGGAGCACCCCGAGGGTGGGCTTGCCGAGCGGCGCCCCGCGATCGATCGTCGCCACCGTCTTCGCGTCCGCGTTGAGCGCGCGCGCCGCGTAGAACGTCATCCCGAGCGGCATGAACGCGAGCGGGATCGCATAAGCGAGCCGCAGCGATCGCGACCACGCCGGCGCGAACAGCGCCACGAGGCTCACCGCGAGGAGCGCGCCGGGCGCCCGCAGATCCAGCTCCGGACGCTTCAAGATCCCATAGATCCCGAAGAACCCGCCGTCCCCCGACACCGTCCCCGACACCGCCCCGATCGTCACGAGCACCGCCACCACGACGCACGCCGCGATCCCCGTCACCGCCGGATCCACGAGCGATCGCCGCTGATCCGAGGCCGTCGCGAGCGCGCGCCGGAGCGGAGGCGTGAGCGACAGCACAGCGAGCGCGACCACGAGCCCGATCCCCAGCGCCGAAGCCGCGATCGCGATCCCCGCCACGCGCGGCCCCACCTCGAGCCCCAGCATCGCGCGCGTCGCGTACGCGGAGAAAGTCGTCCAGAAGAAGGCCCCCAGCACGACGAGCGGCGCGAAGGCCGCCACGTCCGCCGGACGACCCACGCCCCACAGCCGCAGCGCCGCCACGAGCGCGCCCGGCGAGGCAGGCTCCCGCGGGCTCATCACCCACCCCGCGGCCGCGCACCCCGCGCCCACGAAGAGCATGAACGGCGCGAGCAGGCCCACCTCGGCCGCGAACGTCGCGAGCACGCCGGAGGCCGACTCCCCCGCGGCTCCGCGCGCCCAGATCGCGTCCACCGCGGCGATCACGATCCCGAACATCGACGCCGCGAACAGCGCCTGCGCGAGCCGCCTCGAGATGTCTCGCAGCGCTCTCATCGCGTCGAAGGTCGTCGGGCCAGCGGGTGCGCCTGGTCGTACACTTTCATGAGGTGGTCGATCGACACGTGCGTGTACCGCTGCGTCGTGCCGAGGCTACTATGCCCGAGCAGCTTCTGGATGGCGCGCAGGTCGGCGCCGCCGTCGAGCAAATGCGTTGCGAACGTGTGCCGGAGCGCGTGCGGGTGAAGGTCCGCTCGCCCCGCGCCGAGCATCCCGTACTTCTTCACGATCTCCTGCACGCGTCGCACGGCGAGCCTCTGCCCGCGCGCCGACAAGAACACCGCCCGCGCGTCCGCCGCTCGGCCCTTCGCCCCGGCCGCGAGCTCGTCGCGCTTCGCCATGTATTTCCCGAGCGCCGTGACCGCGTGCGATCCGATGGGCACCATGCGCTCTTTGTTTCCCTTGCCGAGCACGTGCACCGTCGCGGCGCCGCCTTGCGCGAGATCGATCTGCCCGAGATCCAGGCCGACGAGCTCCGAGACGCGCAGCCCCGATCCGTAGAGCATCTCCAAAATCGCCCTGTCCCGAAGCCCCTCCGCGTCGTACGGCTCCGGCGCCTCCACGACCTCCTTCGCCGCGTCCACGCCCAGGAACGTCGGCAAGGGCCGCCTCGCCTTGGGCAACGACAGCTCCGCCGCCGGTGATTTCTCCACCTCGCCGCGCCTCACGAGGTAACGAAAAAACGCCCTCGCGGCCGCGATTTTTCGCGCGACCGACGGCGGCGCGTGCGTCCTCGCGAGCTCCCCGAGCCACGCGCGGAGCGCCAGCACGTCGATGTCCTTCGGCCCGATCGCGCGCTTGTCGCCGCGCTCTCTTCGCTTCGTCCGCACGTGCGCGACGAGCTGCGCGAGGTCCCCTTCGTACGCCGCCACCGTGTGCGCCGCCGCGCGCCGCTCCAGCGCCAGGAACTTCAAGAACCGATCGACCGAGAGGCTCAGCGGATCGGTCGTCGCCTCCTCGGGCGTGACGGTAGGCTCGGCGGTGCGGGCGGCCATGGCGCTTTCGAGTATCATCGTCCGCGCGAGATGGCCAAATCGCGGCGGCGCGCCGCTTGAGTGTGGTATTCGTGGCCGCTTCGGTCTCGGCGAGATGGCACTAGAAACGCGCACCAACGGCCAGTCCCAGAACTGGCTCGACGGTCGTTACCTGCTCGGCCAAGAGCTCGGCCGCGGCGGTCACGGCGTCGTGTACCGCGCGTACGATCGCGAGACGGGCGAGGACGTCGCGATCAAGGTCCTGAAGCAGAACGTCGCCGACGACCCGCAGTACGCCGTCCGATTGTGGCGCGAGGCGCAGTCGCTCCAGATGCTGTGGGGCACCAGCGTGGTGAAGGTCCACGCCTACGGCAACGACAACTACGGCTCGGTCTACATGGTGATGGAGCTGCTCATCGGCGAGACGCTCGACGATCACCTCTACGACCTCGAGGACTTCGATCAGCTCATCAGCCCTTTTCAGCTCCTCGTCGCGCTCGATCCGATCGCGCGCGCGCTCCACACGGCGCACTCCAAGGGCATCGTTCACCGCGACATCAAGCCCGGGAACATCTTCCTCGTCGACCCCGTGATGGGCGGCGGCGTGCGCCTCATGGACTTCGGTCTGGCCAAGATCGCGGGCGCCGGGGACCTCACGCAGGCGGGCATGATCGCGGGCTCGCCGAGCTACATCGCGCCCGAGCTGTGGCGCAACGAGGCGCCGGATCACCGCATCGACGTCTACTCCCTCGCGGCCGTGATCTTCCGGGCGCTCGCGGGTCGTCCGCCGTTCGTGGGCAACACCGCGGACCTCTTGATCCAGGCCACGCGCGCGCCCCGTCCGCGCCTCACCGAGTTCCGCGGCGACATGGTCCCCGAGGTCGACGACTGGGTGCAGCGGGCCCTCGCGCTCCACAAAGAGGACCGCTACCCCTACGTGACGTCGATGTGGAACGACCTCATCCGCGTGGTGCAGATGGCCGACACGCCGAGCGGAGAGAAGGCGCGCGCCGCGTTCCGACTGCCTGGATAATCCGCTCCAGCAAGGCATTTTTTTCTTGGGGCGCGGGTCAGCCCATCCTTCGTCGAGGCCGCGGTGGCGCGTCTTCCTTGCCCTCGTCCGCCCCCCTGCACGTGCTTCACCTCTTGCGCGCAGCGTCGGGACTGCGTCCCCCAGCGGCGGCCACGCGCGCGATCCCTCGGATCGTGGCTCGCGTGATCGGGTTCGACTTGCGCATGCTGTCCTTGACCTCGCGCTCGATCTCGAACCCGCCGCTCCGGATCGCCGCCCCCGTGCGCCGCGTGAGGTGACAGTTCCCCGCGATGCGCTTCCAGAACGGCTCCACGCGCCGCTGCCACACGTACCGATCCGGTCGGTCCTCGGCGGCCACGTGCTCCAGGTAGACGAGCTTCCCGCCGGGCCGCAACACCCTTCGGATCTCGGCGATCGAGCGATCCAGATCGGTGACGGAGCACAGCACGAGCGTCGCGACGACGGCGTCGAACGACGCGTCCGCGAAGGGCATCCGCTCCACCTCGGTCTCCACGATCTCCAGCCCTTTGGGTCGATCGTGGAGGCTCCTCTTCCGGAGCTTCGCGATCATGTATGGATCGGGCTCCGTCGCGACGAGCCGCCCCACGTCGCGCGAGTAGTGCCGCAGGTTGGCCCCGGTCCCTGCGCCTACCTCGAGCACATCGCCTTCGATCCCCGCGAGGAGCTCGGCGCGCCACTCGGTGAGACAGGCCTCCTCGGAGCCCTGCATGAACCGGTCATAGACGACGGACATGAACCACGGCATGTGCCCGATGTACCCATGATCTAGGCTTCCCGCACGTTCAGAGTTGACAGAGGGGCCTCCCCGCCTATGATGCGCGCCCCCATGGTTTCCTCGACCCAGCAGCACGAGCGCATTCGCAAGCGCAAGCACCGCACCGCCGGCGTTCGCCGCAAGCGCACCATGCGCGCCCACGGGACGCCCGCCTTCCCCATCCACCTCCCTGGTCACGATCCCAAGGCGGCCGACGCCAAGCCTGTGGCCACCACCGAGCAGAAGTAGGACGACGTCATGGCCAATCATGCCTCCGCCGAGAAGCGGAACCGCCAGCGCATCAACCGGACCGATCGCAACCGCGCCGCCAAGAGCGCGCTCCGCACGGACCTCAAGAAGGCCCGCGCCGCGATCGAGGCGAAGCCCCAGGAGGCTGTCGCGGTGGTGAGGGAAGCGGTCAGCCACGCGGACCACACGGCTTCCAAGGGTGCGATCCCCAAGAAGCGTGCTTCGCGCATCAAGGCCCGCCTCGCGCGCGCCCTTCACAAGGCGACCAAGGCCGCGGCCAAGTAGCCTTTTCGTCACGACGGGGCAGCGGGCTGTGCGCGTCACGGTCCCCGCCCCACGCCGGACTTGCTCGTCGTGAGCGAGCCCGTCCTTGTGAGCCGCCGGACCCCCTGGGTGCTGCGGCTTTTCGCGTTTCCATTTTCCCCCACGCTGATACGCGCGCCGTTTTCGACACGGACTTGGGCGTTGCACGGCTGCTCCGACGGTCCCACGGCATAAGCTCGCCTCGTGGGTCGGTGACCAGCCGAACGCAGACGGAGGGTCTCGGGGGCAGGACGCCCGCTGAACAAATTGTTCAACGCTGTTCGCCGCTCCATGGGCAGACTGTACAACGCTGCTCTCCCCGCAGTCCGCGCTCCCGATCGCCGGCGCCTTTCTTCGAGGTTTGTCGGCGCGACACGCTCGGACCGGGCGCTGGCTCGTGCGTTGCTTGAGGGGCTGTGAGGCTGGCAGTGGCCAGCACAGGCACCTTCAACGCGTTTACCCCACGAGGAAGACCATGAAAACGAGCATCCAGACCTCCGGCGCCTCTCATGACTCTCTGTCTTCTGCCAGCAGCCTCGTGTCGCGCCGACACCGTGGTTCGGTGCTCGCCGCACAGGCGGCCTTGGTGCTCTCCGCGCTGGCGCTCTCGGGCTGCCAGGCGGGCGTGGACTCGGACGACGACGAGGACACGGAAGGTACCGCCCAGTGGGCAGTGACGTCGTGCGGGACCTTGTCGGGCGATGACGCGACCGTGAACACCAAGCTCAGCGGCTTTCGGAGCAGCATGGGACTGCCCGCCGCGCAGTGCGACAACAAGGTTCGGGCGGCGGCGCGAGCGCACTCGAACTACCAGAACAGCAAGAACTTGATGACCCACCAGGAGACGGACACGAGCAACCAGTATTACACCGGGCAGTGGCCCTGGGACCGGATGGTCCATCAAGGCTATTCCTGGTGGGGCGCCGGTGAGAACGTCTCCAGCGGGCAGAGCACCGCCGGCGCCGCATTCAACACCTGGAGGGACTCGGTCTTTCACCGCGTTCCGCTCATGGACTACAAGACCATTGTCTACGGGTACGGCAAGACCAACACGAAGCACACGATGGACTTCGACGCGCCCTCGAGCGCCGCGGCCCCTCCCGCGAACAAGCAGTGGTTCTACCCTACGAACGGCCTCACGGGGGTCCCGAAGTCCTTCGCCTGCGCGAGCGAAGGCGGCTCCGTGGCCGGCGAGAACGCGTGTCCGGCCGGTGGCGCCTCTCCCTCCGGCTACCCTGTCTCTCTGGTGACCAGCGGCACCCTGGTCGTCAAGAAGGCGCTCTTCCGCAAGAGCGGAGCGGCGTCGAGCGTCCCGTTCAGCATCGAGGCGAGCTCGAACACCAGCGTGACGTGCGCCAATGGCTGCGACGGCCAGACGAAGCTCAGCAAGGGCTCCTTGCCCGAGAAGGTCGTCGTCCTGGTGCCCAAGAGCGCGCTGAGCGCCACGTCCACGTACAATATCACGATCGCAGGCACGGACGGTGGCACTGCTTTCACCAAGACATTCTCCTTCACCACCGGCTCGTGAGAGTGACCATCATCGACCGCGCCGCTCTCGCCTCGTTTGCCCCCGGGTGGTCCGGCGGGCTCCGAACAGGGCCGCGAGGCTCAGCGCAAAGGCCCAGTCGAGGGGGCTTGTTTCGGGCGCCGTCGCGCACCCACAGCCGGATTTCGGGGCAGGGGAGGGCGCGGCGCTCGATGAGGCAGGCGGCGCCGCCGAGCTCGATGGAGCCGCGGTGGGCAGCGGCGGAGCAGGGGAGTCCGCTGCCGTCGTGGGGCCCGAGATCGGGGGCAACGCGGCCGCCAGGAACGTCGTGAGCGTCGCGTCCCGCTTCACGAACGCGAGATCCCGCGCGGGCGTTGGGTCGGGCGTCCCGCCACCAGGGGGACCTCCCCAGATGCCCCGAACGGGCTTGTCGCACGCGATGGGGCCTGTCCACGGGTGCCGCATCGCATACCGCGCCTGGAAGTTGTTGACGCTCGCCAGGATGGCCCCCTGTTCGAGACTGCCGCTCTCGCCCCGGACCTCGCGCCCGCCGGTGATCGCGGGAGCTTGCTTGAATACGAGGTCCTCGCCGAGCGCCTCCTTGGTGTAGCGCATGTGGAGCCGCGTGAGCACCATGCCCCCGGCGCCCCGCGACGCGAAGGGAGCGAACCGGATGGGCATCGAGACTGTCACGATCCCCCCTTCGGGCTGCGGGAACGAGAGGCCCCGAAACCCCGCCCCGACGCAGCTCACCACCCCCTTGTCGGGCAAGTCCGATCCCCCGGTGTCCACGGTGCTGACAGCGCCTGTCTTGTCGATGACGAACTTGACCTTGACGCGGCCCTGGAGAGAGGGGTTGCTCCGCCGCCCGTTGTCGTAGCATTGCCGGAACCGGCCGAAGTTTTGCCGCACGATGCGCGAGATCACCTCCGGAGGGAGCCTCCCTGCGACCGTCGGCGTCTCCAGGCGCAGGGTCACCCCCGGAGGCCCGCTGGTGACAGTCTGTGTACTCTCCGGCAGCACGTCCCCTCCGAGCGTCGCGATGTCCTGTCCGGTGAGCGAAGGCCCCGGGCACGGATCGCACGTCCCGGCGTCCCAACTGTATTCTGTCACCACCGACCCTGGTTTTTGCCGCAGCGTCTCGTCGAAGAGGGCCGCATAGAAGCTCCCGAACGAGGTCCGCGTCGCCTCCGAGACATCCAGGTTGGTGGGGATGACCACGTTGGGATAATTGGCCACCTCGTACCGTTGCTTGTCGGCCAGGATGCTCACCACGAGGTCCTGCGCGTCCCCTGAGTTGATGAGCCCGAGCCGGATCGGCAAGCTGAACGTGTCCGAGTCGTAATGAAACCGGAGCGGCGAGAGCGCGGCGCGCCCGTCCTTCATCGTGACCTTCTCGATGTCCACCTTGGCCACGAAGAACTTGCTCCCGCTCTGCACATAAGGCCGCAGATAAGGCTCTGCGCCGTCCGGGATCTTGTACTTGTTCTGGCGCAGCCACGCGTCGAGAGCGGTGGAGTCCGTGGCGCTCAGAATGACCACCTCGTATTCGCCGACGGTGAACTGCGCCTCGATCTTCACTGTGGGCTCGTTCGTGCTGTGGGCGCCCCCGAGCCGCCCGTGCCCCGATCCAAAGCCCTGCCCAACGCCCGAGGCGACCCCGATCCCTCGGTCTGCACAAGGGTCCTGCTCCCAGTACTCGACGAGCCGCGGCGCGCCGAGCTGATCGACGCGGTCCAGCACGTCGCGGGGCAGCGTCTTGACCTGCTCTTTTTGCAGCACGACGGGCACTGGCACGACCATCGCGAAGTCCTGGGGCGGCCCCTCGTAGGCGTTCTGCATGGCCAGCACGGTGCGCGTCCCCGAGCGCATCATGACGACCTGCGTGGCCCTGTTCACGAGGTGCGCGTCGGCGCCGCTCACATAAAACCCACAAAAGGCCGAGGAAGACCGCGCGAAGGACAACCCCAAGAGCACGAGCGACGCCGCGACGAAGGACCGCATGAGAGCCATGCTACGTGAGATACGGGGGATTTCTGGGGACTTTTTCACCACGGAGGCACCGAGATCACAGAGGCTCACGGAGAGGTTTTGTTCTCAGAATCTTTGGGGATCTGGACAAAATCTCTGTGCGACCTCTGTGCTCTCCGCGGCTCCGTGGTGAAAAGAGCTACGGCTGGTCGCTCACCGAGCCACGTTGAAGTCAGAGCCCCGCGAAGATCTGCATCGGCACGCTCACCCGAGAGGCCCACTCGGCCTCGTTGTGCTGCGCGCCCGGCGACCACACATAGCCCAGATCGACCCCCTCCTGGTACCCCAGAGTGAGCAGCAGATCGTGCATCTGCGCGTTCTCGCAGAAGTTGTCGCCTTGATCGATGTCGTCGTCGATCCCGTCGCCGTCCGTGTCTCCACAGTTGCCGCCGTCCCCACCAGAGTCCAGATAGAGCACCGTCCCCTGATGTCCGTGCGCCTGATACCGCTCGATCATCGTCGGATTGTGGACGTTGCCGCCGATGCTGCCCCACCCCATCGTCCCCGACAGGCTCGCTGCAAAGGCGTATTCTCCAGGGAGCTTGTCGGCGATGTGAAAGCTGATGAGCCCGCCGAGCGAGGAGCCCATCGTGCCCACCACCGCTGGCTCCCCATAGTGGCTCTTCACGAGGGGCCGCACCGTGCCTTGAAGGAAGCTGGCGTAGTCGTCCCCGAGCCCGCCGATGAGCCCGCCCGAGCCGATGTCGTCCTTGACGTGGGTGTATTCATCCATGCGCGCGGGGGTGTTGTCGATGCCCACCACCATCATCGCCGGAGGGGCCGAGTCCTGGATCTTCCACCCTCCAAAGAAGGCGTCCGGGTCGAAGAGGTTCTGTCCGTCGTGCGTATACAGCACGTGAGTGGGGGTCTGCTCGGGGATCAAGATCCGCACGGTGCGGGGCTCCATCTTCGCGTCGCCGACCTTGAAATACCTGTCGAGGTGGACGAAGGGCGGCCGGACGAGGCTCATCTCGCCGTTGTTGTCGTAGGTGTACGCGCGGGCCCACGGGTCCGCGACCCAGTCGGTGAGGTTCGTGAACTTGTAGTGCTCGCCGTCCGCCACGTCGAGGACGATGTATGAGAAGCCCTGATCCTGCGTGAGATCGGTGCCTGTCCAGCCGTCGTGATCGCCCGCGATCTTGTCGAGGCTCAGGTCCGTGTTGACGAAGAGATAGCCCGTCTCGACCTTGGCCGGCCAACCGCCCTCGCTCGACACGGAGAGCAATGTGCCCTTGAGATCGGCCCGCAGCGCCGCGAGGAGATCTTCGAGCGAGGTGGTCGATGAGGTGCTGCTCGTCGTCGTGCTGGTCGTGCCGCCTGTCCCGCCGGAGGCCCCGCCGCCCCCTGTTCCGCCGGAGCTCGTGGAGCTGGACGACGTGGACGCGCCCTCGCCGCCGCTCCCTCCCGATCCCGAGAGCTCGGGCCCCCCGCAGGCGCAAAGGAACGCAGAGACGAGGCTCGCCACAAAAAACGCACGTCGCATCGCGCCTGCATGGCCCGCGTGCGCGCCGGAAGCAAGTCGCACGTACGCCGCGCGCGCTCTCTTTCACGTGCTGCCCAAACGAGCGCCGCTATGTCCCCGGGGTCGCGTCGCCCGACGGCGGAGTCGCGTCGCTCGATGGCTGTCCGCCAGGCCAGGCGGCGAACCGCACCTCTTTGCTGCTCACGAACACGACCGTCCCCGCCTTCAGCTCTCTGCCCTGCATCACCGCGGGCAAGAGCGCCTCGTCCGACGTGTAACGGCGGCCGCCGCTGGGGGAC
>Ga0268298_10001992_pt1 | contig 22929 bp, 31 predicted proteins | sample WWTPWeurt_MetaG_FD_194462 | JGI IMG/M metagenome (GOLD analysis project Ga0268298, IMG submission 194462) | Activated sludge microbial communities from WWTP in Nijmegen, Gelderland, Netherland - WWTP Weurt | ecosystem: Engineered > WWTP > Aerobic digester > Activated sludge | place... | reverse complement strand
AGGTGAAGGCTCTGGCCCACACGGGCGGGATTTGCTCCGGTCGGCTAGGCATCCCTCCGCGAAACCCGCGACACAACCCTAACCCAGGACTCTCACCATTCTTGGTATAGAAGTGGGGAGGACGTCATAAGCACCCCTCCCACCAATGCCGACAGAGTCAGGATTACTTACGATTTCGACCGCTAGACAAGACATGCAGGTCGCCATGGCAGGCGGCGACACCCTTTAGGGAACCAAGAATAGATACATGCCTGTGAAGAGAAGCGCGGCGAAGGCAATCAGGATCAGGATTCCTATGACCCCGCGTTGCCACCCAGGAAGGCCATCCCATGCATTGGAAAGGCGGCTGATCGGTATGCCTGATGTAAGTTCGACCAGACCAATGAGAGCCAGGACACCAGGGAAGCCTGGAACAGCCATCCTGAGCCATTCACTCATGACTTCAATGCGCTGTTGAAAGAGGAACCACCCAATCCCAAGTGGTACCCCGATGATCACCTTTACGAACCCCCGATGCCTTACCGAGTAATGGCGCTGCTTGAGCCAGTTTTCGAGCCGCCCATGAACATGGCGGTCTACTGGAGACATTTCAGAATTGCCTTCCTCCTGGGTGGGATCACTAGATGGATGACTCTGGCCACTCACTGGAACCAGGTGAGCGGAGTCTCTCTTCTGTAGATCCTGATGGTTCATTCAGCGGCCTAACGGATGTGGGTAACTAAACCCGCCTGCGACAGGGCGTTGAGCGGAGCAGAGGAAGTGGAACTAAGAGAAGGAGCGGAAGGCAGTGCTGGTGGGGACCGAGTTGAGCGGAGGGTTAGGCCAGCCTGGGAGCAACGGCAAGAATTGAAGTTATTTCTTCCTCAACCGCTGAAGAATTGGGCCACCAACTTCTTGTACGTAGGATTGGCCAGCGATCATGCTTTCTTCAAGAACGACCATTTGATTCTTGAGGAAGACTTGGCCAGGACCTGTCTCGAAAAAGACATTCCAAGCCTTGATGTCTTCATGGCTGAAATGTTTGTCGTAGATCGGAACCATCCTTTCCACAAATTCGCCGGGCTTGAGGGCTTTCAATAACTCCGTCCAAAATTCAGTCGGAATATCGGGGTTCGCCCTTTTTTGGAGCTCACAGTTCCTCCTAATGTCAGCGAAAGCTAGCTCCCCGACATTGGTCACCCTGAAGAACCTTCGGATGTCTTGGATTTTGGGCGAATCAGGTGGGGGCGCCTGCGCAAGTAGAACCGTGGAGGTTAAGAAGCTGAGTAGGAGTCGCATGGAGGTTCCTATGAGTGGAATGAAGGCGGTATAACGAACCAGGCTAACCGAACCCACCAGCGCTGTGGCATTAAGCGGAGCCGGGCAAGCCGGAGGATGAGAGAGAGCGGAGGGCATGCCAGGGGGGGGGGCAAGTAGAGCTAAGGGTTAGGCCGCTCGGCTGTTCTTTTGATTTGAAGGGATCCCCAAAGAAGAATCGATATTCGCCGTACACGGCGGCAAAGCATATTGCTACGAATACAAACAACTTCAGTTCTGACCAATGGTCATCGAAGTATTCACCGCGAAGAAGGGAAATCCAATCGGGTGTAAACCAGAAACCAACACACGACCAGAACCCAGACCAGTCATCAAAAAAGAATCTTCCGAGCCCCAAATAGATTGGGATATTTAGGAGCCCGAGGAGCACCCACCTGACGGGTTCTGAATCAATCGACATAAAGCGGCCTAACGGACAAAGCTAACCGGACCCGCCTGCGCCGAGGCGATGAAAGAAGCCGAGGAAACGAATATTTGGGACAGAGTGGCAAGTTAATGCAGGTAAATTTCTAGTTAAACGCAAGATAAATGATATTTTTTCAATGCGCGACTGATTCATCACTAAAGAATTATTGAAATATTTCAGCACTTGCAGCGTTGTTGCCACCGCCAATGATAAGAACTCTGCCATTGGTGAGTAATGCCGCTGAGTGCTTATTTCTTCCTTCGATCATATTATTGGTAATCGCGAAGATTCCAGTTGCTGGATCAAACAGCCCGGCATTGTTCATGATCGTATTGGGGGTTTCTCCACCGGTGATGAGGACCTTTCCGGTCGGTAGCTGGGTCGCTGTTACGGGTCCTTTGTTCGGGATCGTGACAGGAGTGAAGCCCCCGGTATTTGGGTCGTACACCTCTGCATTAGAAACGGCGACTTGAGTCCCTGAGAACATGTCGTAGACATATCCACCCAGGATGAGCACCTTGCCGTTCGGCATCAGGGTGGCGGTATGCTTGTTTCTCCCAACGCTCAGAGCGCCGGTAGAGGTAAAGGTGCCAGTGCCTGGGTCGTAGATTTCGGAACCCAGGATGGCAATTCCGCTATTTGCAACCCCGCCTGCGATCAGTACTTTGCCGTTTTGAAGCAATGTTGCCGTATGTTCAGATCTCCCCACAGCCATTGAACCCAGACAGAGAGTGGAAGTCCCCGTGGATGGGTCAAACAGTTCCGCGCTTGCCGATGGCCAGGCAAGAAGGGTGTATCCCCCTGTGATGAGGATGTTGCCATTGGGCAGCAGAGTGGCCGTGTGGGAGCGCCTTTCAGTTGTCATTGAACCCAGAGGGGTGAAGCCGCCTGTGGTGGGGTTGTATTCTTCCGCAGTTGCAATTGGATAAACTGTTTGCCCACCCACCATAATGACCCTGCCATTTGGAAGCGGCGTGGCTGTGTGGAGCATCCTCGCAGCGCCCATGGATCCCGTGAGATTAAATGTGCCAGTAGATGGATCGAAAAGTTCTGCGGTGGCGAGACCTACACCCCCTGCGACGAGGACTTGGCCATTCGGCAAAGATGTGGCTGTGTGTAGGTAACGCGGTTCACTCATGGAACCGACCGCCGTGAAGGTGCCAGGAGTCACACTGAGCGTTGCGTCGTTGCTGGTTACAGTTCTTCCGTTTGTATTGCTTACGACGACGCGGAAGACACTGCCACTGTCAGACAGCTGGGTGGGTGCCGTTGTGTAACTTGACAATGTGGCCCCTGAGATGGCTGCTCCGTTCTTGAACCATTGGAAACCCAGGCTCCCCGTTCCAGATGCCGTCACTTGAAAGGTCGCGGATTGCCCAACAGGCACGGCTTGGGCCGAGGGTTGCCAAGAGATGACGGGTGCGGTGTCTGTCCCATTGCTACCTGCACCACCCCCGCCACAGGCACCTACAAGGCCGAGAACACTCAATAGAGCAGATAGAATGAGGGTTTGTCTGTGCATTTTGTCTCCATCCAAACATGCAATTGGAGTGTGACCGTACCCCATCAAGTGAATGGGTATAGGAATCAAGACCTCGTCGTTGATTAATTAAACCATATGCTGATCCTCTGTTGAGGGAGATCAACGCAACCAAAGCCTAACGGAGGAAGCTAACCGGCCCAACCGTGGGCCTGGTGAAGCGGAATGAAGGGGCGTTTGTCACGGTTGGGTCCGGGTTGAGCCGAGGGTTAGGAGGCTCGGGGATCAGGGGTGGGGGCGGTTGACCTTTTGAGCAAATCGAATGGAATTTTTTCCTTGGGTGTGGCAATGCAATAGGCATCGTTGTTGTCTAGATTGAATTGGGAAGTAACAAAGAAGAGCCAAGGGCCATCGCCATCATCAGGGGTCAATTTGAATTTAATGGTCTGTACCAGGGCTTCGGCAGCAGCTCGTAGCTGAACCGGCCCGGTTAATGATTTGATTTGTTCTGCCTTTCCAGCCTTGTTGATGACGACGGCAGTAATCACTTCCCCGGAGATTCTGGCTATGGCAGCCAATTTTGGATAACGGATTGGCCCGCCCAACGGCTGGGTGCCCCAACGGTCATGCGGGATTAATTTGTATCCAGTTTGGGGAGCCTGGGCTGCAACTAATGAACAACAAAGTAGAAGTGCAACACCGATGCCCTTCACGGAGACTCCTAACGAATGAGGCTAACCGGCCCCGCCTGCGCCGGGGCGTTAAGCGGAGCCGGGAAAGCGGGAGAATGAGAGAGAGCGGGAGGAAATACATGCGGGGTGCGGATTGAGGGGATGGTAAAGGCACGCTTTCCGGGCGTTACATTTCGCGCAGAGACAGGTGGGCTAGCCAATACAAGATTCTGAACAGGCAAGAATTCTCCGCGCATTAGGGTTCTTCCCAAACCCATTTGGCCAAAGTTATCCTTCCCCCAGGCTAAGAGCGTCCCATCTGCCAACCACGCCATGGATGAGTCTTCGTCAGCAGCTGCGCCCTTCACATTTGTGAGCCCTGGCACCTGAATTGGGGTTTTAACGACTCTCGCCGGAGTCCAACCTGTCCCAAACACAGCACCGATGTCCAGCCCCCACCCCCAAAGTGTGCCGTCTGCTTTGACTGCTAGGTTATGACGGTACCCTGCGGAAATCGCCACTACATCGCTTAGCCCCAAAACCTGCACAGGTGAAGGCTGGTCTACCAGAGTTCCATCTCCAAGGATCCCTTGGTTCATTCCCCATGCCCAAACCGTCCCGTCCGACTTTAAAGCAAGACTGTGGAGTGATGATGCACAGATGGATACGACTCCTGAAAGCCCTGAAATAGGCACTGGTAGTGGTCGAAAATTAGTCGTTCCATCTCCCAACTGGCCGAGGTAATTTGAACCCCAACCCCAGACTGTGCCGTCCGCCTTCAGCGCAAGGACTTGGCCACTTGCCTTGATGTCAATGACTCCAACTAGCCCAGGTACTGCTCCAGGCAAACTCCTGGAACTTGTAGTTCCGTCACCGAGTTGACCCGCTGAATTATCACCCCAGGCAACAGCAGTGCCATCCCGTCTGACGGCGTAACTTGAGATCGAGCCAGCGGTAATGGAGACCGCATCAGAAATTCCCTGAACCTTTATTGGGGTCGTTCTGAGCGTCTGCGTTCCATCCCCGAGGCTCCCAGACTGGTTGGTCCCCCAAGCGCTGATGGTCCCATCTTCGCAAAGGGCCAGCGAGTGGGAAGTGCCTCCAGAAAGCCCGATAACAGAAGTAACTCCACTCATCCTCACGGGCGAGGTAGAAATCACACGGAGATCGCTCACCAAATTGAATACGGTGTCGTTCCCCCATGACCACACCCCACCGTCATTGGTGTTAGCCATCCCGTAACTGCCCCCCCCAAGGAAACCCGATCGCACAGGTTCAGTTCCGCTCACCTGAACGGGGGTGTTTCTTACCGTGGGAACACCGTCCCCAAGTTGCCCATGGGTGTTCCCTCCACTTGACCACAGCGTGCGGTCTGCACGGAGAATATAGGCTGCACCGGCGAAAGTTTCTTGAGAACCACCGACTGCAATTGCAACAGCGTCACTAAAACCGGAGATCACCTGAGGAAGGGTCCTTGCACTTCCTCTTGGTTCGCCCAATTGACCTTCACCGTTGTAGCCCCAAGCCTGAACTGTGCCATCCGCTTGAAGGACCATATAAGTATTGACTGAAGATCGCACAGCCACGGCATCGACCACACCCAGCAGTGGGGTCGGTTGCGAGGTAGCATCTTGCCCCCCCCAACCCCATACCTTTCCATCGTTTCCAAGTGCAAGATTTTTCTCTGCGGATCCACTGACCTCTATGATCCCCACCAATCCCAGCACCAATCCTGGTATCGGCCTAGAGTTTCGTGTTCCGTCCCCTAGTTGGCCAATTTCATTATTCCCCCAGGCCCAGACTGTGCCATCCGCTTTTACAGCTAGCCCATAATTGATACCAGCAGCTATGGCAACGACATCGGTCAACCCCTTCACTTGGACAGGAGATAGTCGATCAAGAGTAGTTCCATCCCCAAGTTGCCCCCATTGGTTCCATCCGCAGCTCCAAACAGTTCCGTCTGCCAATAAGAAAAGGCTGAAGTATTGACCTGCCGCCATGGTAAGCGCAGGCCTTGGGAGATCAATCAGGTCGAAGCCGTTGGTTCCAGGTGGGATTCTTCCACCTAATTCACCGAAGAAGCTATACCCCCAGCCTAGGACCTCACCCGATTCCAACAGTGCTAGGTTATGAAGATCATTGCCCGCGGCAACTTCACGAAGTGGCGCGAAGGCCCCATTAATTTGGATTGCTAGAGGAATTGGAATACTTGAATCAACAAAAGTACCGTCCAATAGACGGTCCTGATCATTTGCTCCCCAGTTTGCGAAGGTTCCATCCTGAGCGATGATGCAGACATAGCTATTGGCGGCCGTTAGTGGAATGGATGGTCTTGCAACAATCCTTGATTTCGCCTGCTGGCCATCAGTGCTTGTAACTACTAGTTCATAAATGCAGGCCGAATGACCCGATAGAGAAACTGGTACATTACTCTCTACGGGAATGTTTCCAGGACGAATTAATCCCTGGCCACCTGTAAATGTGGCCGTGAAGTTGACCCCTCTGTAGAAGGAGAAGCGTCCTGAATCGGCTTCAAATTTTGTAATTACTGGTGGAGGTCCGAATACAGTGATCTGGAGAGATGCACTACACGACCCAGCTCCGTTTGCTGCGGTTACAAAAAATGTTTTCCCGGCGGCTGCCGCGGTTGGGGTACCCGTTATCGATCCAGTCGACGCGCTGAAGATCAACCCGGTTGGGAGTGTTGGTTCTATTGACCAGGATTCAACAACACCACCGAAGCTACTTGGATAGTTCGGCTTGATTGGCACCCCGAGTTGATAAATAGCAGGGTTCGTACTATAGGTCAGACCCGACGGTGCCATGTTATTAACTGTGATAGTCAACAGGGTAGTAGTACTTCCGCCTGAGTTGATACCGCGGACCGTGTAGGTTGTGGTGGGCGTCACGGCAGAGGGAATGCCAGAAAGTATGCCCGTGGATGTGTTCAGGACTAGTCCCGTCGGGAGAGTGGGTAGCACCGAGTAAGAAGTGACGATTCCACCCATGTTCGAGGGCGAGTTATTAGCGATTGCTAATCCCTTGGTGTAGACAGCAATGCTGGTGGAATAGGTCAGTCCACTAGGAGGCACATCGTTTACCGTCACTCCAAGGTTGCAGCTTGTGTTCCCTCCGGCATTTGTCCCGGTGACCACATACACGGAATGGGCAGAGATGGCACTAGGGGTGCCCGTGATTGCACCAGTCACAGCATTCAAATTCAGGCCCGCAGGCAGGGCAGGTGAGACACCATAGGTTGTGATGGGACCGCCAGAGTTCGACGGTGTGTTGTTAGTGATGGCTGAGCCCTTGGTGTAGACCGCTGGGTTCAAGCTGTAGCTTAGTGCTGTTGGGGCCTGTACCGCAGGTTGAGGCAACGATCCCCCACCCCCGCCGCAGCCCAGCACCAAGAGGAGTGCTGCTGCCAGAGAAAGGCCTAACCACCTGGTTGATTGCATCGGACCCTCTGTTCTTAGTGGATAAAATGGTCGACTTTTTACTCGGTGATTGTGGTCACAGGGGGCGAATCAGGATCTAAGCCCCAGCCAGATGCGATTCCAGCTTCCACCACCTGTTCGACCGGTTCGAATTTCGACCGTCCCGGCATAGAGGGGTGAATGCGCGCGCACCCGGAGCGGGAGGGCCCTGGACCCAAGTGGGGGGGCCTCATAACCAAAGGGGGGGGTGGGTTAGCGGTCCTCGACCCTCCGCTTTGCTCTGCTGCGCCAGCTGTGACCGCAGGAACGGCAGAACCATTCCGGGTTCTTCGGATCAAGGAGGCATCCGCCGAGCATGCTCCGCCCACTTTGAAGCTCCTCTTCGAGCTCGGGGGTGATCATGCGGTAGCCATAGAGGAAGCGTGCCGGGGCCTCCTGGCCACACTTCGGGCATTTCCGCGTCCTGGTCGCCATGACCAACAGCGTATGACACTGGGTTGGACGCCTACTGTCCAGTCCGGCCCCCCACCCTTCCCCAATGCCTCGTCTGTTCCTTCACTGAGTGATTGAACCAGGGCGCTTGGGCTTTCCCCCAATCCCGGACCGCGACTCACTGGCAGGCTTGCCACATTCATGAGGTAAAGCCAGGAGTATTCAGTCAGGCTCTACCTAATCGCCACAAACTCATCTGAGGGAGGATCAATTGGCAAAACCATACGGCTCACCAGTGACCAATTGCCCATTCTGCAAGAAGCCTATCGGTGACCAGCATCCATATGTATGGTGCGTGGAATGTGGCGACCACTTGCCACCCGAGACACTTCGATTAATTCCGAAGCAGGTTGAGGAAGCAAAAAAAGTAGCCGCCGACGCCGAAAGCAAGGTCACAGAGACACTTGAATTAGCAGCCATTGAAGAAAAAGTGAGAGCCATTTTTATCTCGACTGGCCCTATCCATCAATCATTTCAGGTGGTCGATGTAGTCTTCGCCATGGATTCACAGGAGCAGGGATTCTTCGCGGAATTACTTGGAAAGACGGTTGGATTCCATGTTGGAGCCAATCCTTCCAAGGCCTTCGATAAGGTAAAACTTCAGCTTCGATATCAATGCGCCTCCCTCGGCGGAGACGCTGTGGTGAACTGCCAGTTTGAGCACCGAGTTGCATTGACCAACAGCCTCATCCCTGGGACTGGTGGGAAGCAAACGGTCGAGATTTTTGCCTATGGTACTGTCGTCAAGCTGATCAAGGATTAGCCACCCGCTGTCAAGTTCTCCAGCTCAATTTGGAATCATGCTCCATCCATTCCAGACCGACACCTTCGACCCTGGCGATCCCGAACTACACAAGTGTGTCAGGGCTGGTCTGCCAGCCCATGAGGGCTTCCACATCGGCTCTGCGGCCTACCTGCTGGACGGAGAGCGGTGGATCTACTTCCATCAGACATACCCCTACTCCTGCCGCTACGAGTTCGCATCGAAGTCCCAACGGACCTTCGCATACCCATTGCCAGAGTCCTTCGGTGAAGACCCGCACCTGGCTATGAATGCCTTCGTGAAGGCCTGGAACGCTGAGCGCCTGCGCCTCTGGGCGTTGGAGCCACTTCCTGAGCCGGAACCTCCAGCCCCACCGCCCACAGCACCTGTCGTGGCTGCCAGCCATTCACAGCCTCGGAGACCACCCAAGGGCCGTCCAGTCGCACTGGCAGGTGCCGTGCCTCTGCCAGGTCTAGAGCCCTGGACTGTGTTTGGTCGTCTGGGATGAAGTGGAGGATTCACACAGGCTGAACCTAGCCTTCCAATAGCTCAGGCCCCCTCCTCCGGATAACCTGACTCCATCATCCGCATTGAAAGGCCGATCTGATGGACATGCGAATCATTGCTCTAATGACCCTTCTTCTCAACCCCGGTGTGGCCCAGGAGGTCATCGCACGCCAAGGCATTCCTGAGCCGACAAAAGACATCCACTTCCAAAGCCCGATGATCTTGGTGTTCCCCATTCAGGATCTTCAGAGCCTGAGGTTGGGGGGAACCGCCCATCTCCCTTTGGCGGAAAATTTCGTTCTTGAGAAATTTGTCAGAGTTGGAACTTCAACAATCACCAAGTGCGAGTTCGAGAACACTCCAGGGAGATCACAGGTAGTCTCTTCGAAAGTTGCGAAGCGAAAGCAGCAGCTCTTTCGACTGAGGCGCGAGTATTTCCATTTCAAGATGGGTTTCAAAGTCGGCACTTCCTATGACCGACACTTGGATTTGAAATTCACCTTTCGGAAGGGCACGAAGGTTCTTGCGGAATTCCATGAGCCAGACTTCGAGGCATCGGATTCCGAAGAATCTGTGTTCGAGGAACTCATTCCTGAGATCAGTGGGAAGCTACTTGCTTCCAGCCCTCCTGATGCCCCCTACACCTTGGAACTGAGCATCAGTCTTCGGACTGATAGGTATTAGGGTCCAGACCAAGCCGAGTTCCGAGCAAGCTTTTTGGGGAATACTGCTTGCAATGTGCTTGCACGCGCAAAAACGGCCACCGATAGGGTGGCCGTAAGTGTTGTAATGATTGGAGCCAACTACAGGATTCGAACCTGCGACCTGCTGATTACGAATTAGTCTCCGTGGGTCTGATGTGGTTCGATGTCGTTCTATCAGGTTACACTCAATCACTGTATATCGAGCACTTACTTTCGTATCCTGTTCGATCTCGTTCGACTGAATCATACCGAAATTCTTCAATTTATGTGTTGATGGTGTGTTGATGGTGGGATAATCACACAGGCCGCTAGATGGGCCAGCGGAGGCAACCATGGCGCGGTCAGCCGGCGTGAATCTGATCCATTCCACGGTGGAGGAGCTCCAGCCGAAGGAGAAGGTCTACTTGGTCCCTGACGTGGATGGCAACGGCCTGAACCTCCAGGTGACGAAGGGCGGGAACAAGAGCTGGGTGATGCGCTACCGGAAGAATCGGAAGCATTCACGGATGATGGTCCTCGGCCAGTGGCCCACCCTGACGGTCTCCAAGGCCAGGGCCATGGCTAAGGGCCACCAGGTTGACATCGCCAACGGCAAGGACCCACAGGCCAAGCGGAAGGACGAGCGCCAGGCCAAGACGGTCAAGGAGCTGATCGAACAATTCAGGAAGGAGCACCTCCCTACCCTGCGGCCCAGTAGCCGCAGGCTGTATGAGCTGGCGCTCACCAAGTGGATCCAGCCCAACCTCGGCTCCCTGCACGTCAAGGAGGTGGGGTCGCCAGAGGTGGCCGCACTGCTGGCGAAGATCAGGGCGAACACTCCGAAGGGCACGATGGCGAACCGCACCCGGGCCGTCCTTTCCAAGATGTTCTCCATGGCTGCCATCTGGGGCTTCCGCCCCGCGGGCGCCAATCCTGCCCAAGGCCAAGCACGGGCCAAGGAGACCAAGAAGAACCGGCCGATCAGCGACAAGGAGTTGCTGGTGCTCGGGGCCACCCTGCGCCACCTGGAGGCTACCGAGGACATCCAGGCCCTTGCCGCGTTCCGCCTGTATCTGATGACCGGGATGAGAAAGTCGGAGCTCATCGGGGACAGGGAGCGGGACAAGGAGACCGGCAAGATGGTGGAGACCATCCCTGCCCTGCCCTGGACCGCGGTGGATCTGGATGCCGGCGTGATCAGGCTCACCCGCCACAAGACCTCCGACAAGAAGGGCGAACGCTCAGTGCCGCTCTGCTCGGGCGCGGTGAAGCTCCTGGAGAACCATCCTCGGCTTCTGGGGAACCCTTACGTCATCACCGGCCGCGAGACCGGGCAGTCCATCGTCGGCTTGCCGAAGATCTGGGGGCGGGTCCAGAAGGCTGTGCTGGCCCTCCAGAAGGAGAACAAGGTCCCGAAGAAGGACCTGGTGAACCTGGACGATGTGACCCTTCATGGCCTCAGGCACGGCTTCGCCAGCCTGGCCGCCGGGCTCGGCTACCCGGAGCTGATCATCAAGGCCCTGCTGGGCCACGGTGCGTCGAACGTGACGGCCGGCTATGCCAGGCTCGGCATTAACCCTCTCCGCGATGCCGCAGAGGACATCGGTGGCCGAATGTCTGACCTGCTGGATGGCAAGGTGGACCTGGCCAAGGAAGCCGAGGAGGCGAAGGCGGCCAAGCAGAAGCAGGCCGCGGCCAAGGACGCCTAGGCTTGCCTATGTGTTGCGCCCACCGCATCATGTTTCGATGATCTAAACACAAGTATTTCTACACTTGACATCGTTTCAAGGTCGCCCAATCTTGACGTGTTCACCATCACGCCAAGGAGGCGCACATGCAGCTCCACGCCATCGCCCGAGAGACCGCCTTCCTCGTCTGGGTATTGTCCGACCCGCATATGTCGGAGGGATTCAAGGCCCGCGAGGTCCAGCAGACCTTGGGGGTGCTGCGGCCACTGCTCATCGAGGCTGGCGTGATGGAGGAGGATGGGACGCTGGTGGGCTGATACCCTGGCCACCTCAAGCGAACCCAAGGCTTGAGGGCAGGCCCCACCTGGATCGTCTGGGTGGGGTTTTTCGTTGTAGCCTGTCCTCCCCTTCCAAGAGCCCCGCAGTCCCAGGGGGCCCCATGTTCACCAGACGCCAGCACAAGGTCCCGAAGGGGCCCAGGCAAGACGCCATCACGCTGCTGATGGACCGGGCGGCCGTGGCGCTGCTGGCCCACGGCGCGGTGCGGGGCCCGGCAGCGCCGTGGTTGGCGGCTTCTAGAGTCCTGCTCGTGACGCGGCATAGTTGCGGATGGGATCTGGATCAGACACCCACCAGCATCCTGGAGCCGATGCTGCTGGCCAGGGGCTGGACCTGGCGATGGGAGGGCGAGGAGCTGGCGCTGGAGCTCCCCGGCTGGGTGGCCCCGGCGCCGCGGGTGGTGGCGGTGCAGCCTCGGCTGATCGAGGAGGGCTAAGCCTTAGACTCCTCGTTTGCTTTCGGTGTTTCCGCGGCGGAATCAGCCAATCTTTGTCTCCTCAGCGCAGCAATTTGCTCCCTGATCAACTCGTCCTGGGGTAACTGGATTAATCGGTGCCATTGAACAAATCCCCAAATCGCGGAGACAAGACCGAAGGCTCCAATTATTTTCAGTGCGGATAGAAGATTCTTGAGGTTCCGAGTTTTCACTTCAGTGAGAGTGACCTCGATCTCCATATCCCTCTTCTTCGCCTCCTGTTCGATGACCTTATCTCTCAGATTTTGCAAATCCTGCAACTGGGTTTTCAAGCCTTGGAGCGTACCGTTCTTTCGCGCCTTCAACTCCGCGTGCTCGAACTCGACATATTCCGATTCGGCCTTGTAGCGCTCCAATCGTGCCCTGTGTGCGGCAACCTCCAGTCCCAATCCGTTGAGTTGGGTGGCGGCCGACCACGTCGCACCAAACAAAATCATTAGTCCACCAATGGCGGCGACCTTGTAGGTCGAATCAGTTGGCAGAATAGGCAGTTCCATTTGTCTACCTCACTCGCTAGAACAGGTAAGGCCTCCACCGAGGAAGAAAAGCCCAACTGTTTGACCGGTGTTTGTTGGTAACAGCCTACCGCCCCGCCACATCCCGCACCACGGCCAAGGCATCCACAATCGACCCGGCCATGCGGTCCAGGTCCACCAGGCGCGGTGGTGGCTGGCGCAGGTAGTTCCTGGCCCAGGGCTCGGCGTCCTCCAGGATCAAGCGGATGCGGGTCAGGGCGTCATCCTTGTCCATGCGCTGCCCGGTCCTCTTCCTGCGCGGCCAGCATCCTCCAAGGGGCGAAGATCGACCACTCCGGGTGCAAGACCACGGCCGCCTGCTCCACGGGCCCAGGTGCGGGGTTGGGGATGTAGGGAACCTTGTGGAGCTGGGCGAAGTCTCTCCGGAGCTTCTCCGCGAGGGTTCGGGCATCGGCCCTCTGAGCACCAGCCAGCACCTTCTGGTAGAACGACTCCTTGGGTGTGCCCTTCAGGTGCCCGAGCCTGTGCTCCACTTCCTGCGTGTAGGTCATTGCCATGGCGGGGCTCCGGGAGCCAGCTTATCGGCAAGCCCGCCCGGGTAGTAGAGCCTCCACGGCCCCGGCGATAGCCAACCCGGCCCCGAAGGCGAGGAACACCGTCAGGGCCGGGAAGGCAGCCACCAGTCCGAGCAGGCCCATGGCCAACAGGCACCAGGTCAGCACGTCGAGGAGGCGGGGCATGTCAGAACCCGAGCCAGGCGAGCAGCCGACGCCACCAGGACAGGCGTGGCGCCGGGGCTGGAGGTGCCTGGGTGCTGGGGCCCATGGTCGAAAGCATGTTGCCGGTGGTCATCATCGGGGCCCCCTTAGGTGTTGGTGATGACTGCCACCTTCCACGATGCCCCGAGCGGCACGGAGAAATACTCCGTGGTGTTGGCCGGGAGCCTCATGGTGGTGGCTGTGGCGGTTGGGTTCGGGCCGAAAGACACGGAGCACACGGCGTCCGTGGAGATGCGGATGAACTTGGTCAAGGCGCTGAAGGCACTGCTCTGGACGCTGCCAGCTCCGATGGCCACGGTCTGCTCTGCCACGACGGGCAGATCAGCCACAACCATGATGGAACCGGCAGAATCCCGGCCGACCCTCGACAGTTCTGTGATGTAAAGGACGGCCATCTCAGCTCCCTAGAGCGGGGGGTAGTTGTTCTGGACGATGGCGTCCGTGAGCTTCTCCAGGGCCGTCAGGACTGCCTGCTTGTCCGTGACCGCACTGGAAACCTGGATCTCCACCTCCTTGGTCTGGGTGGTGGTGGCGACGGTGGCCTGATACTGCGCCTGGCCGCGGTTGATGCCGTAAAAGTAGGCCATTGGAATGGCTCCTTGGTGATTGGCGCGATTGCGCCAAGGGTTAAGCGGAAAGAACGGCGAACACGTCAGCCGACCATCGGCCCACGGTGTCCAGACGGATCAGGCCGGCGGGAAGATCGACGCGGATCGTGTCCGGACCCGGGATCAAGGGCGCGGTGGGGACGTTCACCCACTTCCCGTTCTTGAGGGTCTGAAGGCTGAACCCAACCCCCGCGGCATTTGTGAACAGGCTGAGCTCATACGTGCCAGCCGCGACTTCTACGACGGGGCCGAAGAGGGTTCCAGGCTGGGTGAGGGTATGAATGGCCATGGGTGGGCCTCCTTAGGAAAAGATGTCGATGCCTGTGGCCGATGGGTCACCGAGCACAGGAAGGTCAGCCGGCCCAACGATCTCGGCGTCCTGAACCACTGCTCCAGGGAGCAGGCGGCCACGGGCTTCCGAGAGGACGGTCAGAACGGAAATCGTGTGATTTGAAGTAACTTCCATCCGGTCCCCATAGCTCTTGGGGTTGCGCCTCGCGGCCAGCCACTGACGGACGTTAATGCGGTTCCTGGCGCGGTTGGCGTCTGGGTCCGTGTCTGCGATTTGCTTGGCTTCATCAGCCAGGGCGTGTGCCTGGATGGACATCGCTTCAGCGATGTTGGCCTTCAGTTCGGGGCGGTCCTTCGTTGCCTTCCACAGGCCCCAGGTCCCGCCAAACACCGCGGCAGCGGCGTCCTTCTGCGTCGCCCCGTCGATGATCAGGGTGCAGAGCTGCGCTACCCGCTCCTCCACGGAAGGAAGCGTGGGCGGGGCCACCGGAGGGGCCACCGGAGGGGCCACGGGCTTGGTCACGCCAGGCCCCTGCTCTTGGCGCGGTTCACGAGCGTCTGGATGAAGGAGGTGTCGTTTACGAGGTTGGTCTGCCTCAGGACATCCCAGAGGTTGGGCTGCTTCTCAGCCATGCGGTCGATCTCCGCCCGGGCCAGGTCCAGGTTGGGCTTCAGGTCATCGCCCCACTTGCGGCCCAGCTCTACCAGGCCCTGCTGCTGGGTGATGACGACCTGCTCTGGCGTGAGGTTCTTGGCCACGTTGGCATGGGCTCGGCGGTCGAACTCCTTCGCCAGACCGGCGGGCACAGCCTCACTATGCAGCCACTCCCGGAACGCCTGCTCCTGGGCCAGGTGCGCAGCGAACTCGGCCTTGCCCTCCTCCGTTTTCAGGTTGAAGGTGGGCTGCGGCCGCTCGAAGGTGTAGGCGCCGGGGCTGCTGGGGGCGGACCACAGGGGATCCACGGCATCGGGAGCCTGTGGTGCCTGGGGCTGGGCCATCACGCCCTGGGGCGCAGGAGTCTTGAAGGGGTCAGGCTTGGGCGCCTGGATCGTCACAGGGGGCACGTCAGCACCGAACTGCTCCAGCCGATCCGCGGCCACAGCCTCAGGGGATAGGACGCCCCGGGCCACCAGGGCCTCGGACATGATCGTGTGGGTGAGCTCATCCATGGACCTGCTCCTTCTGAAGGTGTTTCTCGCGCCAGCCACGGACCAGATCCGGGATCCCGGCGAAGGCAGACATGAAGGCCGGTGCGTCGTAGACGGCCCGGGCATGGAGGTCCCCGCGAGTTCCTGCACGGGCCAGCTCCGTGGCCAAGCGGCCTAGGATGGCGCTCTCATGGAGCAGGGCCCCGGATGGATCAGGGCTGGCTGGAAGCGTGTTGGCCAGGGCCGCGGTCTTCAGCAGCAGGTTCTTGAGGTCAGCCTGGAGGCGGGTGATGTCCTTGGCGACCTGCTCGGCCAGGGCGCCACGCTCCTCGGCCAGGTCAATTGAGCGAAGCCACTGGGTGTCCAGGTCGCCGAAGCGGGCCTTCTGGGCCCGGAGCTTCGCGCTGGCGTCGTAGGCGGCCAGCCTCCGCTTCGCTTCGTCCAGGGCGGCCTTGGCCTGGAAGAGCGCCTGCTCGGTTCGCTCGACTTGCGCTTCCCCGCCGTAGCCCTCGTCCATGCTGTCCATGGCTTCGGTGTATGCGGACTGCGAAAAGATATGGTGGCCCTCCGCATTGACCACAGCCGTGACTAGCTTGGCGCGAAGGTCGGTCGGGGGGACATCGTGTGTCTTCTTGAAGAGGTCTTTGAGGGCCATCGGGTGCTCCAGCGGGGGGTAACCAACTGCCTACAAATGTCAGGTAGATATTTGTTTTGCGCAATCCGTAAATTGAGCATTTCCTGTTTTTGTGAATGATATCTAAACCTGTCTGCATGGGTGATACGAGGTAGAAGAAGATCGAATGATCCTGGAAATTTTTTAAAAAAAGCGGGCGCGGCAGGCCCCGAGGGAAACTCCCGCGGCCTGCTGGGGCTCCCCCCGGCGCCCGGCGCCCCCCTCGCCAAATTGCGCCAGGCCTGGGCCCGCAGACCGCGACGTGCGCTGCTGGCCAGGCCGCCTGTGGATGCTGGTGGAGCTGGCGCATGTGGATGCTGGTGGACCTGGCGCATGTGTGACGCGCAAAGAAAGGTAGGCGAATTGCTTCGCGCATCCACTGCGCAAATAAACATCGATTTACGATTTCCATTGCGCGATACAGAATAACTCTTAGACTTTTATTTGCGCAGGATGTCCTGCGAATAGGAGTCTAGTCATGTTCTACATCGCAAACCTTGATCTTTGGGACCTTTACCTTGTGCCTGACGTGGCAGAGCTCGAGGCGGCCGGCCTGGTGGAGGTGGTCCGATGACGGCCGGCCTGACCATCTCCCGTGGGAATTCGAAGGTTGGAAGGATTCCCAACCTATCCCTGACGCCTGTCGAATCCTGCCCAGGCATGACTGACGCCTGCCGTGATTGCTACGCCTGCGCATACATGAAACGGTTCACGTCCACGGCCGTGGCCTATGCAAAGAACCTGCAGCTCTGCCAGGCGCCAGGGTGGAAAGTGGACATGGTCCGTTTCCTGGCCAGGGCCAAACCGGCGTCCTTCCGGATCCACGTAGCTGGTGATTTCTTCTCCGCTGAATACGTGGAGACCTGGGCCCAGATCTGCCAGCTATTCCCCTCCACCAGGTTTCTGGCATTCACCAGGAGCTGGCGCATCCCTGAATTGAAACGGGCCCTGGAACAGCTCCGAGCTCTGCCAAACGTCCAGATCATTGCGTCGTGCGATGAATACGCCACGGCCGGCCCGCGGAGCTGGCGCCGGGCCCACATGGGCAAACCTGCCAGACCGACGCGGAAAACGATCATGTGCCCAGGCTACGGGCCCAAAGAACTGCAGTGTGACGCCTGCGGCCTGTGCTTCCGTCCTGTGCCTATCGACGTCTGGTTTCCCATCCACTAGGAGCTCCTCCATGTTTGACGATGAAGAACCTGCCACCTACCAGACCTGCCCATGCTGCGGAGGGTATGCCGACATCCTAGGCCAGCTCGGCCAGGTTGAATGGATGCGATGCCAGAACTGCGGAGGGGAATTCCACCAGGCTATTCCACAGGCTAGCTAGAACCATCCAACCTTCCGCACGGGCCCCAGGCGCATCCTGGGGCCCTGCAGCGTACGGGCCCAGGGATCCCAGCATCCTGGCGCATCCTGGGGCCCGCAGGCGCCATCCACTGGCCTAGCATGATTCGGACATGTGCCCATGATTGACGATGCAGGCAGGGCCAGGCAGGCAGGGCCAGGCGGCCGGCAGGGCCAGGCAGGGCCAGCCAGGCGGCCGGCTACACTCCCACGCTCCACACTCCCGCCCGCCGCACTCCCACGCCCCACACTCCCGCAGACCAAAACCGCCTACCCATCGCAACAAGGGGTTCACACTCCCTCCCGTGCGATTAAATTGCCAAATTGGGTGTTTTGTTTGCGCGGATCCCTTTTTGACCTACACTGAAATTGCTTTCGAAGGAGGTTCTGATGTCTGGGTTCCGCATTGCCTACCGCCGGGTGAGCACCCTTGATCAATCGACTGCCCGCCAACTCGACGGTGAGGCTTTCGACCTGGTGTTCGAAGACAAGGCCAGCGGCAAAGACACCAACCGGCCCCAGCTCCAGGCGCTGTTGGCGCAGGCTCGGAAGGGCGACCAGGTGTTCGTCCACAGCATGGACAGGCTGGCCAGGAACACGGTGGACCTGCTCCAGACGGTGAGAACCCTCACCGACCGAGGGGTCACCATCACCTTCAAAAAAGAAAATCTGACCTTCGGTGGCGAGGCCGATCCCTTCCGGGAGCTGATGCTCACACTCCTGGGCGCCTTCGCCCAGTTCGAGCGTGACCTGATCCGGGAGCGCCAGCGGGAGGGCCAGGCGATCCTGAAGCGGAACGGTGGGGTTTCCCTCAAAACAGGCAACAAGGCCGGCCGCCCCAAGCGGACCTTGGAGCCTGCGCAGGTCCGGGAGGCCATGGCCAGGGTGGAGGCTGGTGAAACCATCACCGACGTGGCAGCGGACCTCCATGTCTCCCGGGAGTTCCTGCGGCCCCTGCTCAAGGACCTGGGCTACGTGCCCAAGGCTGCGCCGGCCGTGCGCGGGCCGGGGCGAACCAAAGCCCAATAGCCGCGGCAGACGGGCCTGGGCGGCCACCTGGCGAGGAAGGGGACCTTGTCGCCTTATATGGAACGCGGGCGCGGGCGCATGACCCTCCTCGCGCTTTCGCACTCCTGAAAGACCAGGGAAACCATAGCTGAGTGGTGTGGTCGCGCACGTAGGGGAAACGCAGTCGTATCTCACCCCATGTCTGGGGGCGGCCCCCGGGATGGCCAGGGCGATCCACCGAAAATGGATCAGACGACAATGCCCTGGATCGCTGAACCCGCGTAATTACTGGCCCGATCCAACTGAACCAACTGAACCACCCCCTAAATCATTTAAAAATATATTGCAGTAATGCCACCCCCCAGCCCCTCCCCTGGCCTCGCTCACACACATGCTGGCGAATGTTCTCAAAATACCTGGTTCAGTTGGTTCAGTTGGATCGGACGAATCATTTCAACACTTACAAAACTGGTTCAGTTGGATCAGAACCTGGTTCAGTTGGATCAGAACCTGGTTCAGTTGGATCAGCGAATAAAAAAGATGGCATCGGGTGATCCGAGGCCATCCCTTTTCACCTCTGAACTATTCGAAAATGTTCTGCTTTGGCGTCTTGGCGGGAGTCATTTCTGGAGGTTCTTCCACCGGCAGGGTGTCCCAGGGGATCTTGTAGCCGATGTTGCGGCAGTAGGCATCCCGGCAGACGTCCAGCGGGGGGAACTTCACCTTCCGCGCCTGGCCGTGGGGACGGTAGTCCTTGAACCCAGAACCGGCCATCAAGGCTTTGACCCGCTCCCAGAATCGATCCTTGTCCAGGGCCTTGTATTCACGGGTGCTCTTGGCTGTCTCCTGGTGGTCCTCGTAGAGCTTCTGCTTGTCGGCGACCAAGCCCTCCTCCGTCCAGTCCTGGAAGCCCTGGTGGGTCGAGATGCCCCCCTCCTGGAGCTTCACCCGGAGCCAGCGATCCGCTCCAGTCTGGGACATGACCTTCTGCTCAATCAGCGCTTTGGTCTGGGGGATCTTGCGGATCTGGAACTTGGAAAGGTCGTAGGCCAGCAGGTCGTGGAGCATGGCCTGCAGCCCACCGGAATTCTCTTCCGCTTTCAGCTCTTCGAAATAGGCGAAGTCATCCAACCGAGTTCGCGCCACGTCGATGACGCAGAACCTCCTCGCTTCAGCCGATGCCTGGACCACCCAGTCTTCGTTCGTGGCCATCAGGACGTGCAGGCAGTTGTCCCGGGTGACCGCGTCCTTCCCCTTCCCTTCGATCAGCATCGTGGGCTCGGTGATCAGCGCTTTGAGAGCTCCGACCGTGGCCCGGTCTCCTGCGAACAGGGCTTCGTCGGCAAACAGGAACGCTGCCTCCCTGAGGTGATTGTTGAAGGCGCCGGTGACGTGCTTGGCCTGGCTGGCGTGGACGCCATGACGCCCGAAGATCTTCCGCATCCAGTGGCCTAGCGTCCCCTTCCCGGCCCCTTCTGGACCGCGGAGGCTCAGTGCCACCTCCGCTCGTTCCCCCGGGAACTGGATGGCCGTCGCGCACCAGCCCATCACGTAGGCGTCCAGTTCTTCGTTGCCGCTACAGATGACCTCCCGGATGTGGGCCCGCATGTGGGACCAGTCGCCGGGCTTGGGTTCGAAGGCGAAGCCCCGCCACAGATTGCAGAAGTTGGGTGGCAGAACCTTGTTGGGCGCGAAGCAGAGCTTGTCGTAGGTCCTGCGCTTCGGCCACGCCATCCAAACCCTGCTGATGCCCTGCATCCTGTCCGGATCGCGCTTGGTGGGCGCGGGATAGGGCACGTTCACAAAGAGGTCGTGAAAGCTCTGAGGCGCCAGAAACTCCAGCTCGGGTTCACCCTTCTCGTTCGTGTGCTCCCACATGATGTGGCCCTTGCTTCCGATCAGGATGAACGCGTATTCCGAGTTCATCCTTTCAAGCGGGTTCAAGACCTTGGGCGCGTCGTCATCCTGAGGCACTTCACTGAACGCCCCCTTGGCCCCTAGGTCGTGTCCCACAGGCTCGTCTCGATACTTCCGGGCGTTTCGGACCTTCACAGCGAGCTTTTCAGCAGTCCATCCGCACCCGAAGTCCCACGCCTCGGACAACATGAGGTCCAGGGCCACGTCTTCACTGTCAACGATATCCAGGACGCGGTTCGCCACTTTGATGGCTGTAGCGTCCCCCTTCTGCCCCTTGATGGACCTTGGGGCCATCTTCAGCCACTCCAAGGCTCGGCCCCGCGCCTCAGCCTGCTCTTCTGTGGTCTTTGTGGGGACGGGCCGGGGGTCCTCGGCTTCCACCTCCGGGAACACCTCGGGCGACGTGACGCCGAAGGCTTCCCGGATCTGGGCCCGGGTGTATCGGGGCCCGCCCACCTTTTCGAGCACCACCATCCGGGGCTCTGCTTTGCGGTGGTCGAAGCCTGGAACACGGAGGACCGTCTGGACCTGTGCGGCCTTGGGATCGGCGCCGTAAGGCTTCAGCACCTCCACAATCTTGGCCAGCTCGGCTTCATGGGCCTTCTGCCTGGCGGGGCCGTCGCACGGTTCGGGCTCGTGGAACAGCCAGTAGAGGTGCAGCCCGCCGGGAGTGCGAACAATGATCGTCGGTTCCAAGGGGAGGCCGGCGATGATGGCGGCCCAGTCGATGGGCCCCACGATGTCCTTGGCGTCCAGGTCCGAGTGGTGGCCCCGAATAGACACGATGTTCTTCCGCTTTCGGCCTTGGAAGTCCGTCCCGTTCACGCTGATGAAGATCCCTGCCCCCTGGCGATTCAGGGCGTCCAGCCTCTCCCAGTGCTCAGTCAGGGATCTGTGAAACTTCAGGGCCAGTGGGTCCGGGTCTGGTTTGGACCCATCGGAGAACAGCTGGAACGTCACGTCCTGCTCCCAGCCGTCTTCCGAATTCGTCAGACAGGCCAGGAACGCCGCGGCCGTTGCGTCCAAGCGGGTGGCGATGGCCTCCCGATCAACTTCGGTGGCCGCGCTCATGCGTCACCATCTTCCGCCACAAGGTAAACCAGGCCCTCGATTTGGGCGTCCGCGGGAATGGGGTTCGTCCAGTTCGTGGGCTTCCCGGCTTCCTCGAACGTGTTCCCAATCGCCAACCACACGGCGCGGGACGCCGCGGCCAGCTCCTGGGGCGCCATGGCGCTTCCATCGGTCAACAGGCTTCGCGCCTGGCGTGGCCGCCCAAAGTAATTCCGGATGGCTTCGCGGATTTCCTCGATGGGTCCGCAAGCGGGATCCAATTTGCACAGGATGGCGTGGGCGTCCTTCAGGCCCGGAGTCCAACCGCGGATCCCGGATTGCCACCGCCACCGCTCGAATTCGATCCGAACAGGCGTTCCAACACTGGCGGGCGCGTCCGGTTCCATCTCCAGGTAGATGTGAACGCCCGGGACCGGTTCGCCCCGCATGGCGGCGTTGATGACACGGCGAACGAAGATCCGGTCCTGTTGCTCGATCCAGTCACAACCCACTGGCGGTTTCATTTCTTTTATTTCCCGCAGCATTGCGAGAAAATCCTCTTGTGAGCTTTTCTGAGGGGCCCCGTTGACGCCGGGGCCTTCCTTGTCGCCGGCCATGGATCACCTCCCGCCAGCGGGAACGGTGTTGGCCGCAACGAAGGCGAGGAGGTCACTTCTGCGATACCTGATGAGCCGCCCCAGCCTGACGAAGGCGGGGCCACCGCCGACATCGGCGCACCGCCAGTTGTCCAGGCAAGCCTTGGTGACTCTGAGCTCCTTGGCGGCCTCCCGCACGTCGAGGAGCTCGTCCCCAGGTGAAGGGTAGGTTGTGTTGATGGGTTCTGCGTTAACACCGGCCATGGTGGCCTCCGAGAGTGTGAACGTCGGCGGGCCGTGGGGGTATGCCCACGCCGCAACCGAAGATCGGTTGTGTCGGAGTGCGTTCGGGTGGGGGCTTGACCTTGGATACCGGGTAGTCGCGTGAGCTGGTATCGCCTTGGGGCCTCGCCATTCCTACTTGCGTTCGACCGTGTGCGACTACACAAGAAGACTAAGGCCCTCGGGTAATGGCGTCAAGTCTAAGTCGATGTAATTACTGATAGTTAATGTTCATTGTCGATACGCCACGATCATGTGGGCCGAAAATATTTTTGGTGGGTGCCCCACCCTCCCCTGGTTTCGCACTGATGTGTTGATGGCGTGTTGACGGACAAAACGAAGGCCCCTCGAAAGGGGCCTAAGTGTGGAGCCAACTACAGGATTCGAACCTGCGACCTGCTGATTACGAATCAGCTGCTCTACCAGCTGAGCTAAGTTGGCGCTGGCCGTCTAGTTTGCCCTGGGAGGGGCCTGGAATCAACTATTGGGCAA
>Ga0268298_10001991_pt1 | contig 22933 bp, 24 predicted proteins | sample WWTPWeurt_MetaG_FD_194462 | JGI IMG/M metagenome (GOLD analysis project Ga0268298, IMG submission 194462) | Activated sludge microbial communities from WWTP in Nijmegen, Gelderland, Netherland - WWTP Weurt | ecosystem: Engineered > WWTP > Aerobic digester > Activated sludge | place... | reverse complement strand
CGTCAAGCCATCCGCTACGCCACAATTACGTCCGCGGCAGATCGTCAGGGTCGTTTCCGGTCTCCTGGAAGTAGGCGCTGCGAAGCGCATCGTGGCGCTTGAGAAGTGCAGCGTGCTCTCGGAGTAGAACCTGGTGTCGTCCTTCAAGGAGCGGGTCCTTCTCGACGACCCGCTGAATGCCCTCGGTAGGAAGCTTCTGGATCAGCCCTTTCGCTCCCTGGACAAGGCCGCGAATCTCTTCCAACGATTGCTCGTCACGCTGCTTGATGCGTTCCTCGAGGTGCATGAGCCGATCCAAGAGAATGCCCTTCGGGCCCGACGCTGATTCGATGATCGCCTGCAGCCCGTCTATAGTCCTCTCAAGGTTCGAGATCTTCACGTGGAGGATTTCATTGATGCGTTCAGCCGTGACGAGCTTCGAATATAAGTGCTTGACCCTTTCGGCCGCGGAACGCTCCTCCCACTCGGGCAACGCGTCGGCTGTCAGCGTGCTCATCGCGAGGCGAATCTCATCCAGAATGGTGGTGTTCGACCCCCCACCGGCCTCCTTTCGGATCTCGCGTACGGTCAGATCTGCCCCTGCGGCGATACGACGGCGGATAATGGCGCGGATGATGGGTCTGTACCGGGCCTTGTGGGGAGTATCTTCGGCTGAGCGCATTTAGGATAACGTTAGTGTAACAACCGTTATCATTCTAGATCGAGTGAAATCAGGCGTCCAGGAAGCTATATAGCCCCCATTAAATCAATGACTTACAGTAACCAGCGCCCGTCATGGCGTTGGCCGACCAGCTTGAAGCCACACCCCTCTCAAGTTGAACGCACAACGCGCCAACCCTTGCCCACATGAAATCCATGCTCACAATCGTCTCCAACATCGGCTCTGTCGATTTGCTCCGTCTTCGTGATCGGGTCGTAACGGCTACCTGCTTCAATGGGGTGATCGGTGACTATCCCTGGGATCGCTGGGAGGTTGCTGCTCTCGAGGCGGGTGTCTCGAAGCCCTTGGCCAGCTTGGGGCGCTCAGTTTTCAGAGAGGCCTTTCAGCATGACTGGGCGAATGAGCTCAAGGTCGAGTGCGGATGGCTTGATGGCGGGGCGGAGATGATCTTGTACGCCATTGCCGTTCCTGGCGAGATCGAGGAGCGTTGGCGCGAGTTGATCGAGTCTGACGGCGTACCAAACGATTACGAGATTCCGCGTATTGCTATTGAGCCCGCAGAACTCTCACGCTTGCTCGCCGAGCGCGGTATTCGGACGAACGTCCTTCACCCCTGAGAACGTTTGACGCGAGGTTGCGGCGTTTAGCGGTGTCTCCTCAGGAGGCACGAAGATATTCTCGGCATCGTCCTGGGCGCCTCCTAGGGTTCTTGGGGCGTCTTCAATGTGCTGGGAGGCATAACGTGTTCTTGCGAACACCGCATGTCCCCTTAGGAGACATGCGGTGTTAGCGTGGCTCACGCGTTTCCGGTGGATTCGGGTGTCGCTGTTGCCTTGTGCTTCTGTGCGAGCAAAGGTGCGGTGCTTGAGCGCCGCTCAATACTGAACTGTCGGTCCTTGGGGAACAGAAAAATACGCAACGACTCCCCTGCTGCATGCCCTCCATCGTTCATGGCGCGAACGAGGCCATCCCCTCTGAGGTATCCGTGCTTGGTTGAGGGTTTGATCATCACCGCATGGTGTGAGTTTTCGATCGCGTAAGGCGTGTTCTCAAGAACATACGGAACGAAGTCCGGCGGCAGATCGAGCTTTCCTGAGTCCAGGATTTCAGGCCTTAGTTCAAGGTCGAAGTAAACAGGCTCGGTCTCTTCGCATAGCGATCCGGCTGGTGCGGTGGGTTCGTGCTTGCTTCTCCATTGCTGGAGGGCTTCCATGGCGGTGTTTGTTGCGAGAGAGTGGCCAATGATCCGGTAAAGACCAAAGTCAAGATGCTCGAAGATCGGTGAGCGACGAAGCGCAACGTCCATGGTCCGACGAAAGGCGCCGTCATCCGCGCAAACCCTCTCCTTCAATGAGGACCAGCTCGAAACCCCTCCGGTCTCCTTGAGTGCCCGGTAAATCTTGATCTCGGCGTCGGAAAGAATGCTTTCGGGAGAAATCTCACCAACTGGCATCACGTCGTCGTACTGGCAGACCTCGAAGCGCCCAGATTGAATCAGCACCTGCAGCACGATCTGCCGAGGCGCGTCGATGTCGATCTCGAGTCTGTCATCAAGCGCACTGGCGCCACTCCTCCGGCTCCTGTCAATGGCAGCCAATACGGCGTCGACGTCCACGCGTTGTGCCGCGACGGATGCGATCTTGAGGGCCGTTGTGATGATCCTGTTCTCCGCCGGGGTGTCTGAGCCCATCCAGTACCATCCAGACCCCTCTGAAAGCCATTCGAAGCCGGGTAATGTCTTCACGAAGTGAAGGAACTCAGCATAGGAAAGGGCGGGATTCTCCGTTGAATACATGCCAAAGACCATGTGAATCTGCGCAGCCCCCACACAGCGGATCATCCGTTTGGTCACCTCGAAGATGTCTCGCAGATGTGGCGCTGCCTCCCCTGCCCTTGTTACCGTGAGCAGGTCTCCGTCCTGGTTCCCAATATTGGTACGCTGGATTGAGAACGCCCGCCGGCCCAGGATCTCCGTCGCGAAGTCGATGACGCCCTTGAGCGACTGAGTTGGCCCGAGAGTGCGGCGAAACTGTAACTCCAGCACGTCTAGAGGCGCCGGAACCGATCCGTGCATGTCCGAAAACAACCGGTCGAGGGCGGGGGTTATGAATGCCTGACCTTCCGCGCGATCAGCCATCCGTGAGCAGACCTGGCGGACGCGCTCTTTCTTGACGCCCTGTTGATGCCCGATCTGCTCGAGCGTCTTGAAGTCGCCTTCTGTCCCGTAACGCAGACAGAAGAGCGTTGCATTTGCCTTGTGCGCTTGCGGGATCGAAGACCAGTTCGCGCGTCGATCGAGCCGCGATGGGCGGCACAGCCACGCGGCAATATCCCGAATCTCATCCGACACGGTCCGATTGCGGCCCGACCTGATTACTACGGGCGCGTCGATGACTTCGCTCGGGAGATCCATCTTCGAGTCCAGAAGCCAGTCTGAAGGGACATTCAATGCCTCTGCCCACGATTGAGCACGCTCGCGCGTCAGCGCCTTGGGAAATACCTTCTCCCAAGAGTTCAGCGTCATCGACGAAACGCCAATCTGGTTCGCGACTGAAGAGGCCGCAAGGCGAAGGGCTCGTCGGCGCCCCTTCGCCCTGCGCGCAAGCTCAAGGCTCTCGATGTCCTCATCGAGCGATACTTCCGGATCGCCGCCCTCGGCCTCGTTCTGAGCAGGCTCTTTCCTGAGTTGATCCGACACCCACAGAATCTCGTCAGGCGTTGTCTCCAGGACTCGGGCAACACTGTCCTTGATCCGGTCCCAGATCGTCGAACTGCAGCGGCGCTCGTAGTAGATATAGTTCTGATACTGAATGCAAAGCCGGTCGGCAACCTCTCTGGCTGAGAGACGCATTCGCTTACGCAGTGCTCGAATTCCAGCGCCGAGATCTTCCGGGGAGATCTGTCCGCTGCCCGTTGTTGAAGCACCTGCGTCGCCTGAAATATTTGGTTTTTCCATTCTGGTTTTGTGCCCGGATTTCCCTGAATCAAAGAGTACGCGATTAGATCATTAAAAGGAAAAACGGCCTGAAATGTATTGCTAAGCGATGGTCCCTTCCTGCCTGCCGTCGGGCAATCGATGTACCAGGGTGACGACTGGGCTTTGTCTCCCGGGGAGACAGTTGGCGAGTGATGTCTGCAAACGATCAGGTCGCGAAGGCTTTGTCTCCTTGGGAGACAAAGCACCCGCCTGCTTCCGGCCTGTCGGTGAATGGTAGAGCTTTTCTTGGTGGACAGGATTTCGGGTGATATCGTGCAATAAATTCACCTGTATCCAACAAGGAGGACAAGCTGATGAGTGACCAAAAGACTCCCACTCTTGTGATCGCCACTCACAAAGGCGGAGCGGCGAAGACTACGACGGCGGTAAACGTGGCAGCGGAGTTCGGCCGGGCGGGTCTGAAAGTGCTACTCATCGACCTCGACCCGCAGGCCAACGCATCGCTCCATGTGGGAAAGCAGCATCCGGCCAACGTCCCGGTTACGATGGCCAAGCTTCTCCGTGGGGACGTCGCGCTACTCCCCGATGCAATCCATGAGGAAACCACGCTCCCTAACGTGAGCCTCATCTACGCCTCGATTGATCTCGACCTGGTCAACGAAGATCTGCGCAATTCGGCTCCCCGTCCATCCGAAGAGCTCAAGATGAAACTCGAGCCGGTTGCGGGGCTCTTCGATGTAATTGTCATCGACACGCCCCCTGCCCTGAATCTTCTGACCCGCAATGGGTTCGCTGCCGCCACGCATGTTCTGATCCCCGTCGAATCAGGCAGTCAGTATGCGCTCTACGGGGTCACCGATTTGCTGACGGTGATGAACAGCATCAAACGCATCAATCCCTCTCTGAAGAATCTGGGAGCCCTTCTTGTCAAGCATGATGAGCGGCAGACGGTTTGTCGACTGCTCTCGCAACTCGCCGTCGAGAGCTTCGATACCGTTGTGCCCATCCGCATCTCACAAAGTACCAAGGTCAATCAGGCTTCAATCAGCAAAGTCAGCATCTCGATGCTCGATCGATCGAACAAGGTGGCTCGCGAGTACACCGAGCTTGCCGACTACCTCATCGACGAAATGGGCTTGAAGCGCACGAAAAGCCGCAAGAAACCGGCTCCGCGCAAGAGTGATCGCAAGGAGGCTGAGGCATGAGCAAAATCGCAGACAAGCTTCGGGAGAAATTGGCCCTCAACGTCGCTACGCATGTAGCGGCCCAGAACGAGATTCGCGTAGACGTCGAGCGCCGCATGACGAAGATCCCGGTCGACGCCTGCGTTCCCAGCCCCTTCCAGGTGCGCAGGGCGTTTTCCGATGAGGCGATTCGTGAATTGGCCTCCACAATCGCAGAAGCGGGCGGGCTCGTAGAGCCCATCGTTGTTCGTTCTATTGCGAACGAACGATTCGAAATCGTTGCAGGGGAGCGGCGCTGGCGAGCCCATAAACTGCTCGGGCTTGGAATGATCGATGCGATCGTGCGTGACCTCGACGACAACGAGAGCAGCCAGATCGGGCTCATTGAAAACATCCAGCGCGAGGAACTCTCCGACTACGAGACCTACCTTGGAATTCGGCTGATCGAGAACGCGCCGATCTACAAGACAAAGGCAGATCTCGCTCAGCACCTTGGGATGAATCGCCAGGAAATCTATCGCTTCAAGGCTTTCGAAGTGCTGCCGGATTTCATGATTGAAGATCTCGAGAAACAACCAGACCTGATCACGCGAAAAACCGCTGACCTCCTCCGCCGATACTTCGCAAAGGATAGCCCTTACCCGATCGAGATCGTTCTGAGCGAAGCCAGGCTGCTATGGGATCGCATCAAGGAAAAAAAGCTCAATCAGGGCACGTTTCCTGCCGCTCTGGAGGCTCGACTCAAGCAGAATGAAAGGGAAAAGCCCGCGACAACCAAGAGCGAGATCATTCGCGACGGCAAGACCATTGGGTTTTTCGAGCGGAAGGGTTCATTCCTGCATATGAGAGTTGATGCAGGCAAGCTTAACCCCGAGCGCCAAGAGCGCCTCCAGGACTTCATCGAAAGTCTGTTGGATGAACAGGGCCAAGAAGAAGGGGAGCGAGGGCCTGCGTCAAAATAAGGGGGCGGCCAGAGCTTGATCTGCGCTTAACGGCACCGTCGTCTCCTCGGGAGACAGCCTGTGCCCAATCCATTCAGGCTGGCGAAGGCTTGGTTGTGCCCTGTCTCCTCGGGAGACGGGGCATCGGGCGAAGCTCCAAATGGGTTCCAGGGGTTCTCCGAGGCCTGAACCTGGCGCTGATCGCAGCGAAGCTCCACCATGCCGTTCAACCACCATGCTGCCGCGGGAAACGCCCCCGGATGGGTCGATGCTCCGAATGGATCTGCCTTCGCGCGAAGCCAACTGCCCAAGAGCGCTCAGGCTACCCTTCGCTCAAAAAGCTCCGACTGCTCAGTTGTCTGCTTCTCACCAAGCATTCGTTCAACGTCATCCGGAAAGACGTCGAGGCCTCGAAACAGTACCGCGCCCGTTCCCGACTGATCTTCGCTCTCCGCGCCCAGATCGCCGAACCCCCGGGCCTTGAGATCCGCCTCGGCCAGTTCGAATCCGTCGGAGCACGTCTCGAGTACCTTCAGGCGCCTACGCGCTTCTTCCGATAGCGGCACAGTCGGGTAGAGAAAGAACATCCCCCTGCCACCATCACGTACCAGTCGACCACGGATCTGGTGCAGCGTGGACAAGCCCATGTTCTGCGGGTCCATTACCACCACGACAAAGAGCCGGGGCACAGTAATGCCCACTTCGATCAGAGAGGTGGCGAGAACAACATCCGCATCATCGCTCTTGATCCTTTCAAGCGCACGCTGTTTGTCCTTGGCCTTCATTCGGCCATGCATAGACACGACTCTCCCCGGGAATGCGCGCTCGAATACTTCAACCGCCGTCGTCACCGATCTGCGCTCGAGGCGAACACGCTCTCTCGCATCTGCAGTCTCTACACCCTTGCCAGGTTCTACCGCAGGCATGACGACTGCCACCTTCCCCTTCGCCGATACGGCCTTCCGAACCATCCGCAGCATGGCGTTCGCTTGAGACGGCTCAACCAGGTGCGAGGTGATCTGCTTCTTGACGGGCTGTTCCCGCAGGATCGAACACGACAACCCCCCGTAGGCAATCAATGCCGCAGTGCGAGGCAAGCACGTCGCAGTCGCCTCAAGGTAGTTCGTCGCAGGGCCCGACAAGGCTTCGCGCTGAGCCGTGCTCATCTTTTGCTGTTCGTCGACCAAAACCAGATCACAGCCCAGCCCATGCTTCTCCGCATAGGCCAGTAGCGCTGTCGTGCCGGCAAGGATCGGATTTTCCGCCCTCACCTCCTCGATCGGAGGTTTCTCCTCGGCGGTCACCATCCTTAGCTTCACCTGAGGGAACCACTTGACGATGTCACTCGACACCTGGCTCGCAAGCAGGCTGTTCGGAAAAAGCAACATCACCCGCTTCCCAATCAAGTGCGTCGCCGCAGCCAGCAAACCCATCGGCGTGCTCTTTCCCGAGCCGACTTCACCCGACAGCACCCGACGCATCGGAAATGGCGACTTCAAGTCCCGCCAGATCTCGCGGATGACCGTCTTCTGGCCCTCCGTAAGCGGGAATGGGAGCATCCTCGAAAGGTCCGCCACAAACTGCCCAGGGATATCAATCACCGAGTCAGGACACTCCGCTCTACAGTGGGCAATCCGGGCCTTCTCCATCACCTCGTAGAGGTTCAGCGTCTTCGCCGCAAGGCGTGCACTCTCCGCACGCGCCAGACTCGTCGGGCGGTGAAGTTCGTAGAAGACTTCTCGCAACGACTCAAACCGCGCCATCGCTCCACGTTCTACCACTTCAAGCAAGGCCTCTTCGCTCTGCGCCGGGAAAGCGTTCTTCACCTTCTCCACCGCAGCGTCTACGTCTCCGATCGCAGCTCCCATGATTTCGGCAAACTGCCCAGAGCTCACACGACCACGAATCCCTCGGTAGACCGGCACCACGATTCGCTCATCGTTCGTGACGTCCTTCGCCCCCGTGAGCAAGAACACGCCGCGGTCCATCAGCTCCCCGTAAAGCAGCCTCTCGTCCCCAACCCGCAGTCGCCCCAGAGGATGGTTCTGTATCGAGCCGAACTCTTCGAGCTCGAGGTCGAAGCGGCCATCTGTAAGGCCGACCCGAAATCGGCGGGGTAGGGCGCTCGTTTCCACCGGCGCTTTGGTCACCCTCACTCGAAGTACGACCTTTCTTCCGATCGCCGTCCGCAAGGATCCAGACTCCTCAACATGAGAGAGATCCTCATATCGCTTCGGCGTCACGAACAGGAGCTCGCCCAGCTTCTGCGCTTCATACGCTTCGCAGGCGGCCTCGATCAAGCTTAGACCCTGTTCAGGCGAAACCTTTTTCTTGCGTGCCATCCTTACCTCCTGCAGCACTCTTGCGAAGCTCCAAACGCGTTCAAGGCGTTATCCGTGCCTTCAATACCACGCCGATCGCAGCGAAGCGCCACCATGCTTTTCAACCACAAAGCCACCTCCGGAATCGCTCTCAGCCAAATAGGCACCCTGCGATCCTCGCTGACAGGTCCATCTACGACCCGAGACCTCGTCCAGAACGAATAGTCCCTGTCGAGGCAGCGCCAAGGCCCTCGCGTCTCCTCAGGGGACGGGGTAGGGCGCGAAGCTCCAAAAGGGTTCAAAGGGTTTTCCGGGGAGCCACTCCGGACGCTCATCGCAGCGAAGCTCCACAAAGCCGTTCAACCACAAAGCCGCCAACGGAACCGCTCCCTGCGTGATGGACCTTCAGGGCTCTCCGTAACGAGAACAGCTCTCCGTCCGAAACCGTGCCACTCCGATCGGAGCCTGTCGGATAACCCCTCCTGAACCCTATCCCTGTGCAGAAGACAACCAAAGGAAACCGAAAAAGAAGCCTCAGGAACATCTCCCCGACCCGGTGTCCAGAGCGGTCCAACGAACGAATACGCGTCTCCTCGGGAGACAGGGCGGCCGAGCGAAGCTCCAAATGGGTTCAAGGGGTTTCTCGAGGCCTGAATCCGGCGCTGATCGCAGCGAAGCTCCACCATGCCGTTCAACCACAAAGCCGCCAACGGAATCCGCTCAAGGGACTCTCCCTCGTACCCGGCTCCTCTTCTCGACCCATTGTCCCCGTCGGGTGCCCCCAAACAAAACCCGACCACCCAGAACGGCCCAGGCGCGAAGCTCCAAAAGGGTTCAAAGGGTTTTCCAGGGAGGGATCCAGGGCGCTCATCGCAGCGAAGCTCCACCATGCGGCTCAACTACGATGCCGCGCCAGGCTCCTCTCCCTGCAGGGCTGCCATCCTCAGGCGGTCCAGATCCAGTCGGAACGCCCCCGGGACGCGCTCGTCTTCGACCGCAAACACCCCAAAGCGCGAAACCATCCCCTCAAGCTCCGAGGACCAGACGGAAGCCTTCTCCCCGTTCGTCTTCACCAGCCTGGAAACCGATGTCGTGAAGCCCCCAACCTGGCGGAGCAACGCCTCCCTTCGATCCAGAAGCTCCGTCAGGACCTCCATCACCTTGCGAACCTGCTCCCTTGTGTGAACGAAGTCGCCGCGCTCCTTTACCCGGCGCACCGCGTTCTTCCGCGGGATCTTCTTCTGGTACCAGTGGCCGAGACCCCGTTCCCGGCGGGTGCTTCTAAGCTCCACTAAGTACGGAGCTCTGCCGCGAGCTACCCCCCGGGGGGAAATCCACCAGCGAATCTCAATCCGCCCCGGCTCCCGTGGCTGCAGAAGATCCAATAGCTGGCCGCACACGGAAATGTGTTGATCAATACTCTGGGCCTCTAGCTCAAGAGCAGAAAGAGCCGTTTCAAGCCGTCCTTTAATTTCTTCGTGGAGCATATACATAACGGGGATATCTCGTGGATAACTTGGGCTTATATTCCGTTGAATCAGGATGTGGATGAAAGGCAGTGAAACAACCTGTCGCGAGAATGCTAACACGGACATATAATCCCGCAAGAAGGCTGTGCGATCACTGCTTGCATGAACATGTAAGCCAGAGTATCGTTCGGCGCATGCAGCATGTTGCATGCTGCATTTCACATACACCCTGCAGCATGTTGTATGCGCATACTGCATGTTGCATGCGCATACACCGCTCACTGAACCTGGGCGGAATCAACGAAAGGAGCATCACATGCACCCAAAAACCGTCGTCGCGATCGATGCTGGGCGATCAGCAATCAAGGTCGCCTACAAGACCGCAACCGAAGCGGGTCGATTTCTATTCCCTTCAGCGGCTATGCCAGCTCGCAAACTGTCCGACGAAGCGGAAGAGGGGAGGGCCAAGAAAGACACCGTAACGATCAACAACGAAACCTACTGGGTCGGTGACACGGCTGTCTTTCAACGCGGGCCGGTTGCCAGCGCATCCCTATCCGACGATTGGATCGAAAGCGAAGAGCACGCGGTGCTGCTGCTCTCTGCCCTTGAACGGGTCGAGGCAGTCAGGTCCGCCGCTGGCGATAAGCTGATCGTCCTGGGGTTGCCGGGGCGGCAGTTCCTGCGACAGAAGCACCGGCTCGAAACCGTAGCCAAGAAGATCTTCAATAGCCGCGCGAACGAGGTGAAGGTCATCCCTCAACCGAAGGCGCCTTTCAACAGGCACCTGCAGAACGCGGATGGAACCCTCGCAAAGGGCCGAAGCCTCGACGAGTCCTATGCAGTCATCGACGTCGGTCGATACACCACCGACCTTGCCATCATCGTCCAAGGCCGCTTCATCGAGTCCGGACTGGATTCTTGCTCGGGAACCAAGGGCGCCGCCGAGAAAATGCTGCTGCTCATGAAGGAAGAGGGCATCCAGGCAAATCTGCCAGACGCGGAACGCGCGCTCGCTAAACGATCAGTCATGTTCAGGGGCGAGTTCATCGACTTGGGAAAGCAGGCAAAGCTCGCCCTGCAGTCCTTCGAGGAAGAGGTCATGGCCACCGTGACGCGGATGATCGATCCCTACAGCGCGACACTCAATGGGCTCATCCTTGCGGGCGGCGGCGCTCCCTTCGTCGAGCAACCGCTTCGGCGCGTATGGCACAACATCATCACCGCACCCGGTGAAGACAGCCGGTACATGGTTGCAGAAGGTATGGCGCGTTGGGGTGCAGGGGTGCTCCTGGCACGCCGTGCTGCGCTGTCTGCCAGCCCCGCATGAAGCGGGGTGAGTCATGACTGCCCGTCTACAGCGCAAAGGCCCGCTGCCCGACAAGCATCTGCTTCAAATTCGAATCTACCGAACCGCAGACCCCGAGATCTACGACTACCTTGAACGGCTGGAGATCGGGGAGATCTCGGCGCGCATCAAGAGTGCAATCAAGAAAGGCATCGCGGCACCGGATACGGGATCCGATCTTCGACAGAATGCGGAGTCAAGCGCGGACAACCCCGCCACCCAAACGAGTTCCAGGCGTAATGCGGAGCCAACCATTCTGGGTGCACCCGAGACCGCTGCGCCCCAGGCGCTGCACGATCTTGGCGAAAGGGCTCCCCCGCCAGTCCCGGTAGTTCCGACTCAACCCATGGATCCAGATCTGATGCGGCTGTTGGCCGAAGAAGATGCGTCGTCCTGAGGTGCCTATGACCACGAAGACCTACATCGCAGAAAAGTACGCCGTCGCAAAAGCTATCGCCAGCGTACTGCCTGGGCCGACGACAGGAGGCCCTTCACAGGGATGGTTCGAGAAACCGGACGGAACGCGGATTACCTGGTCGGTCGGGCACATCCTCGAGCTGTGCATGCCCGAGGACTACGACCCGGCGCTGCAACGTTGGCGCATCGATGACTATCCCGTGTTCCCCGAAGAGTGGAAGCTCAAGCCAATCGAGAACACGAAGGCTCAGTTCAAGACGATCCAGAAACTGCTCAGGGACACAACCGTCGTGGTTCATGCTGGGGACCCGGACCGGGAGGGGCAGCTACTGATTGATGAGATCCTCGAATTCTGCGGCTACACGGGAAAAGTGCGGCGCATTCTGCCCAACGACAACGAGCGTACGGCGATCGCTGCCGCCGTGAAGGCAGAGCAGGACAACACCAAGTTCAAAGGTCTGTACGAGGCAGGGAAGGCCCGCCAGCGAGCGGATTTTCTCGTTGGGATCAATGGCACCCGCGTGGCCACCCAGGGGCTTGGGGACGGCAGGCTCATCTCAGTAGGGCGTGTCCAGACGGTGGTTGTCTGGCTCGTCGTCAAGCGCGATCGGGAGATTGAGAAGTTCTCGTCAGCGAATTTCTATGAGTTTGAGATCGATGTCAAAACCCCGGCAGGCGAGGTCATGACGCTCACCCATGCCCCTGCGCTGGCCGATCGGATCTGGGATAAGGCGGCTGCCGACGGGGTGCTTGCAGGCGTGAGCGCTCAACGAACAGCACGCGCGAACGTGAGCGCAGAGAGCAAGCGCGAGCTTTCCCCTCTACCATACACGCTCAGAACCTTTCAGCAGGACGCTAACAAGCGCTTCAAATGGGCTGCCTCAAAGTCGCTCAAGGTTCTGCAGGCGACCTACCTCGCTGGCTATACCACTTACCCGCGGACAGACATTCCGTACTTGCGAGACGGTCAGAAGGGAGAGGTTCCTGGCATCCTCGAGGCCATCGGGAAGTGGAATCGGACGGCACCGGTACACGCGCTATTCTCGAAGACGGAAGGGACTCCTGTGCTCTCAGATCGCCTGTTCGATACCAGCAAGGTGAAGGAGCACCACGGGATCATTCCGTCGAAGAAGCCATTCGAGGGGATCGACAAAGACACGAAAGGCGAGGGCGCACAGGCTTACGAACTCATCGCCCTGCGGTACCTGATGGCGCTCATGCCCCACAGGGAGTTCGTGGAGACACGGGTCATCGCGGAGTTTGGTGGAAGGCGCTTCACCGCCAAGGCGGACAAGACGACCGTAGCGGGATGGCGGGCGCTTGATCCCACCCAAGACCCGAACCCCTTGCCGGCCCTGCAGGACGGCGACACGCTGCAGCTCGCCGAGGCTCGTTTGGTTGCGAAGAAAACGACGCCGCCAAAGCCCTACACCGAAGCAACCCTTCTGGGGGATATGTCCGAGATCGCCAAGTTCGTCGACAACCCGGTGCTCAAGGAAAAACTGAAAGAGACGTCCGGGATCGGAACACCCGCGACCCAGGCGGAAACGATCGAAACGATCGTTCAGCGTGAGTACGTCTACAGAAAGGGCTCTGAAATCCGATCCACCGAGCTCGGCCGCAGTCTCGTGGACAACATGCCCTCAGCACTCGTCGATCCGGGGGTCACTGCACTGTGGGAAGAGGCGCTCAGCAACCTCGAGGCCGGATTGATTTCAATCGATGATTTCATGGCAAAGATCGAGATGTTCACAGAGCGGCTGATCGAAGAGATGAAGGTCAGGAGCAAGAGCACGAAGATCAGCGGAGCAGGGGCTCCAAACGCCCCAAGGCGCGAAGCAGGACCCGGCCGAAAATCCCCACCTTCGCTGCGCAAGAAACGAGCAGCGTGACACAAAGAAACAAAGGCGAGCTCTACTCGCCTTTGTTTCTTTCCTGCGCGCAGTGGCGCGGCATGTTTTCCTTACTCATGCACGATAGGCCGTAATTTTGGGCGCGGCAGAAGGCTCGTACGCGCGTGCGTCTCATACATGGTTCCGATCAATACCTTCGCTTCGGTCGGCAGCTCTGCCCACATCTTCTTCGAAAGGCAGAGCGAACCATAGATCGGGTCCGACTTCATGAACTCATGAATCTTGTCCAGTCTCTCTTCGAGGTCTCCCTGGTAGTAGTAGTCCTCCAGCTTGCGTTTCTCGGCCAGATGGTCAACCTCTACAAGCGGCTTGCCCAGGAAATCCGCTGCCGCCCTTAGCACTTCGTCATCAAGTTTTGAGACGCGTCTGCGCCCTGTCGTCAAAAACGAGTAGTGAGCAGGCGAGATCCCTAACAGTGCAGCCACCTCACGCGGCTTCATCTTCTCGCTGTCAGCTTTCTTCTGTATCGCATCGATCAACGCAGCCCCAGGGAAAGCAGCTTCCTCGTTATCTGCCGGCGCCTGCCCCTTGGAACTCGCGGATGGTAAGGCGACTGCGTCGTACTGTTCTAGCTTGCGCTTTCGCGCTGAAGTAACTGGCATCGATGTTCCCCAAGAACGCATAGTCGGTGTGGCCTTCGTCCTCATGTCATGCGCATGTTCGACGGTTTCTTTTTCCCGCAACAAACCTGTACTCTGACTTTAAGTTTCTCACGAGGTGAGCGAAATTATAGGAACAAGCAGAGTGTGACTCAAGCCGTTTTTGTCGGGGATGCATGGTCAAAGAAAATGCGCAACACTTCCATGCGTCGCAAGATGTGTAGAAACGTAAAAGATTTCAGAGGTAACTACGTTGCTTGAAAAGCCATTTACAACGCTGTTCGGGTTGGCGCTCTTGATGTTCGTGGGCTGGGTGATGATCAGCGATACGCCCAGCCAGCGGATGGATCGCGCGTGCCGCCCAGTCGTCTGGGCAGGCAACGTCACCGTTAGCTTTGCATCACTGGCAGAGCCTTCCGCCCATGAAGCAAACAAGGAGTTCCAGGCTCAGGCAGGCAAGCCGCCTCCGCCGCCGCCGGACACGAGCAAGAAACCGCTTGGTCGCCGCGTGCAAGGCATGTTCGATGGGTTCAACTACGGCTGTCAGTACGCCCTGTGGAGGCTCTTCTACGAGTCCGAGTACATCGAGTACGTCGCCGAGATGGAGCGCTTGGCGGACGAGGAGCGCCGAAAGAAGCTCGACCAAAGTTTTGGGCGCAAGGATAAAGTTGTAGCCCCAAGTGCTCCTGTCAGTCCCCCCGAGGCACCCGCCGTAAACTGAGAACCCAAGAGATCCTGCAGACCAACACCACGAAGAGGTAAGACATGATTCGCGATAGCCAAAAGAACAACCCCGACTCCTATAGCTTCATCGCAGGCATGCGAAACGTTGCCTGGCTGGCGGGATATGCACGGAACCTCGACCTGGAGGGAAGCCGGATCCGGTCAATGCTCGTCCAGCAGACGAACAACCTCAACCTGGCTTTGCCGGTGAGCTTCGCCCCGGAAGCCCGGCTCCAGTCGGGCTTCAATGAAACCTACCCCATCAAACTCACCTGCCACGTCTTCGGCCGGCGCCTCGAGAATGGCGAACGTGTCGCCGAAATGCGCGCCATCAACGCGGAAACGCCCACGCTGCTCGACATGCCAGGCTTGGCCGTCTGGGACAAGGTGCGCCCGAAAGGCGCTCCGGTCGATGGCTTCAAGCCCCTTAGCGCGAATGATGATCAGGACGCCAAGGGACGAAACGTCGTCCGACTCGCGGGATTCGTATACTCGGCCATGCTCGCAACCGACGCCGAGGGCAAGGTCCAGAAGGACTGCCTCATTGTGCTGTTGCGCCAGCATGAAGACCCGGATAAATGCATTCCCATTCGCGTCTACGGCCGATACGCAGCGCCCTACCAGAAGCGTGTCCAGCCGGGTACGCCCGTCGTATTCACCGGAGAGTTTCGGGTTCGGGTCAAGAAGGTGAAGGAGGCAGAGACCGAGGACGGCATCGACGAGGTCGTGAAGTATCCCTATATCCATGCGAGCCACGTCCGAGTCGCTGACCCCAACGAGATCCGCAATGTGCCTGATTGGGCCCGGGAGCAGATGGAGCGAATCCGCGCACTGCGTGCCGGCCGCACGCAGCCTGGAAGCAAGGAAGCTGAGGCCATTGCGACCGGAGGTCACCCGCGGGTCGTCTATAGCAATGTCGCACCTCAAGCAGCCCAGGAGACGGTCGAGGAAGTCGCTGGGCCTGACTTTGGGGATGATCTTGGTTGAAAAAAACGATCTCTCCCATGACGAAAAAGTTCGCCAGCTTCAGGAAGGATGCTCGTTGATGCTATCCGGGTTTCAGGAAAAGAACGTCGGCGTGCTGGCGTCCTTCCAGGGCTTCCTTCTCGAAGGCGGGCAGGTTCTCTGCGGTGCTTACATCGAGCAGGGCGTGGAGGATCGTCTTCCGCGCGTGCTCATCGGAATGCTGAAAAATTACCTCGAAGGTGGACGAGGGGCCTCCGATGAGACGTTCGAGCGGGAAGTGGCGATACGCGAGCTCGATGTTCTACTTCAGAAGCTGCGACTCATCGATTTGCAGCCGGGATCCGCAACTTTGACTTGAGGTCCGACCGGGGAGGCAGCCCTTTCTCCTGGGCTACCTCCTTGGGAAACTTGCTGCGGAAAAGGAAGCGCTTCGGTACGCAGACAATCAAGCCGCCCAGGAACTCATCACGCTCAGCATCTGTGTAGTCCTTGAGCTGCCAACGCACTCGTGCGTTGCACGCCTTTGCGCTCTTGCGAACGTTACGCAGCCACTCGCCAAACTGAAGAAGGCATTCATCCTGCTCTTCCTCCGGGACCGCAAGGAAGTCTTCGAGGCTTTGAATCCGGTACTTGGCGCCCTCAGTCTTCTGGGTGGTCATGAGTCGTTCCTGGTTAGGTTCTTTCGATGTCATTTTGCGGAGCGTTTCTTCTCCGCACGGAGCTTGCGCGTGGTGACCAAGAAGCTGATGGTCTCGTTGTGACGGATGATTGTCTGCAGCGTAGGACGGGCTTCCTCGTTTCTCCATCGTCGTACGGTTGTTTCAGTGACGCCGAGCGTACGCGCAATCAAGGCGTCGGTCACGAATTCTTCATCCGATGGCAGTAGCCCTTCGAGCGCCATGGACTGGGCAAGCTGACGCGACCACGTGTCCACAATCTCGGCCATCGTTTTGCCCTCATATACCGACTTGACGCCCTCGCGGTCCTTCGACATAGAGCGCTTCAACTCTCGAGCTGCCTCCATGATCGTCGTGGGCACCCCCGCGGTGCGCCCATACTCATATGAGGACAGTCGCGGCACGTTGATGTTGATCGCGTCGGCAAAATCCGGTTGCGACATCTGCAGTTCAATCCTGATTGCCCGGAGTTCTTGCTGGTCAGGCGTCAGATTCGCGCGTGTCCCGTCGACCTTGTTGCGACGCTGAGCAGCTTGAGAGGGGGTTTTTGCGTCCGAGACAGAAAGCGCTTTGGCTGTTGGATTTCGGCAGGCCGGGCCCTTGGCTTTCTCAACGAAAAAGCCGACATCCGGAAGCCCCTGGCGGGAGATGGCACCCTTCTTCATACCGCCTACTTTTGTTGTAGAGGAAGAAGAATACAGTTTTTCGCCGATCTTTTTAAGGGCTGCGTCCTTGTCGATCTTTGCGATGACGGACTCCATCGCGTCATCTGCCTCTCTGCCGTCAAGCCCGGCGACAAGCAGGCCGTAGTCCTTCGATGGCTCGCTAGGCTCCCCCTCCGAGTCGGTGCCCGACAGAAGGTCGGTCGCGTTTGGCGTGTCCCGCTTTTTGCGCGACAGCGTCCTGGCCAAGTTGCCCGCGAAGGTTCGAAGGTAGGGGTAGATCGACTGTTCAGGGTCGTATGTATGGACAATCTGCGTCAGGAACATGTAGCCGAGATCCTGAGCAATCTCGTCGGTCTCTTCAGGGATCCCCATTCGATAGGCCGCGGAACGGGCTAGTCTTGAAAAGACGGGCATGCCTAGCTTATACACCGTGTCGATGGGGGCGAGTCCTCCCTGATACTGCACTACGGCTTCCTCGAACGGGTCCCTTTCGACCTCTGACTCTGCCGACGGGTCGGTTGCATGAAGTTGGACGGCTTCAGTATGGATGTCCATTACGGTCTCGTCTTCTCAAAAGCGAGATGCAGCGCGCCCGTTTGCTTCTCGGTGAGAATCTTCAGATCCATCCTCGGCGCCACGCTGATCTCTGCCAGAACGTCTTCAATCTTTGAACGCAACTCGGGGGTGAGGGCACACGTCAAAAACACAACCCCTTGGCTATTTCGTTTCTCGAGGCATGGCAACGCCAGCGCAGCCACTGCTTCCTGGACGCGCACCAGGGCGTCCGAAGCGCTGGTCGGCTGTAGAGCCGTGGAGGCGCAGCCCTCTGGCGCGGGGAGGGTGTTCTGTTCTATTGGCTGGGTAGAATCTTCCCCAGATGCCGCTGTCTCGGTAGTTGGTGCGTTCTCGACTGGAGACCCTGCGGAGAGCGATTCCTTCGCCGTCGTATCGCCGAGCTGGGGCGCGGTGGATCCACTCGGCAAGGACGGGGCGTGGCCGGCAGCATCGGTAGACCGGGATGCCCTGGCTGCTCGAGCGGCTGCCTTCTCGTCCGCAGCAGCTTGCAGACTCATGATGCTGTCTAAAATTTCTTCGCTTCCGAAACCATCGTCCGCCGACCTGGTCGCTCTTCGCTTCATCCCGGAGGGAGCCTTAGTCGCGGGGTTGTGCGATCGCTCGTGTGCTCGATGCGTTGAAGGCGTGACTTCTATCGCTTCTCGGCAGTGGTCGGGGGTGGGGGGCAGAGCTTCGTCGGTGATGGGGTTGCCTGCGCCAGGCGATGACGCCCCTCCATCCTGGTTTGGGTCGGTGGGTGCAGTTTGTGAACCAAAGACAACAGGAGGATAGATTTCAGGCTCTTGCGTGTTGGGCGGGACGCGACCTTCTGCATCTACTTTTGCCTCAGGATCCTTGTCGACGATCTCCTCGACCGCCAGGGACTGCGTTCCGGGCTCCTGGTCTGAGACCGCCCCGGGCTTGGGCTTGTTGATGGCTTTATGAACGCCCATCAGTGGGCGGACCACCTTGGGTACCAGCCGGCAGTCCTTCAGGTTGCCCAGATGAGCAAGGGCGCCCCGGATCTCAAGAATCACTGTTGCAGGGTCTGTCTCAAGCAGAAGTTCGGAGATCGCCTTAGGTGGGTCAGGCCGGAAGGCGCGCTCGTCATACCACTCGACCGTGAAGAGCGCCGTCTTGTGCGAGTATCGTTTCCCGTCGTGCTCGACAACCAGGAGCCCGAGCTTGTCGAGGCTACGCATCACGTCTTCCGTGAGGTGGGACCGGTTATCACCTTTACGGGCCGCAGGCGTCGCTAGTTTGGGATCGCCGATCGCAGTTGCGACGGCTTTGCAGAGTGCGGCCTCCTTCAAGTAGATGCGTGTGCCGTACTTGTATCCAATGCGGAATGGCCTCTTGCTGCCGTTGACAGCGTGAGGCATGGCGAGAATATCAATCACATGATGAACAAGCATCGCCTCCTGCTCGTCAAGATTCTCGGTGCTGACTGAGGGGCTGGCCGTGCTCGCCGGTGCTTCCAACGCGGCCGGCGTGTCGCTGCGCGGACCCGAAGTGTTATCGGAGTTAGAACTGGCGGGATGAGTGTTCTCATCTTGCTCGTCTTGAGTGGCTTCCAGTTCAGATCCTGACCAGCGCGTACCATGGCCCCTGGAAAGTCCAGGCGTGACAGGGGCCCCCTTGTGGAGCGGATTTTTTCCTTCCCATTCGCCTGCCGCCAAGTCGGCCTCGAGAAGAAGCTCCATTAGTGCGCGTGACCGATCATCAACGTGCCGCGGCAGCGCCTGCGGATGGTGATAGTAGCCCACCGCGTTGAAGAGCACTTCACGGTCTTCCTTTGGGAGGTCCCAGACCTCAGGCAAGCGAGCAAGCAGAAGTCGACCGGGGCGGTCGTGATCCGGCAGGACCTCGCTCACGTGGCCTTTCTGGTCCATCTTGTAGGCGTCAACTTTGCCGATGTCATGCGCGTACGCGATCAGCGGGATCATCGGGTCTGCACGGTCAAACAAGAACTGAGGATCTAGGAGCGCGGTGGTCTTCTTGCCGGACTTGCTGTAGCTGCCGTCGAAGGCGAATGCTTGAGCCTTCTCCATCATCATGTCGACCACGACACAGGTGTGCTCGAAAAGTGATCTGCCGCCATGTCCATACTTGACTGGCGCAGCAGGCAACTCCATGTGTGCCGCGTAAACTTCAGTCACGGCCTCGAACACTGCATGTATGTCTGGGCGAGCCTGCCTAACATGCGCAAGCCACTCGCCGAGGGGGTGCCCCTCATCTGGGACAAACTCCGAACCAGGCAACCTCTTGGGGGGTAGCAGGCCCTTAGGCGTGGGGCCGATTGTGATTGCGAGGCCTCGAGACGCCGTTCCGGAGAGTTTTTCGAGGCGATATTTACGCCGACGAATCAGGTACGCAACGGGATATGCAACCCCTAGAACGATGGCCAGCAAGACGACGGCCAGCTTGCTAACGGAGGCGGAAAGATTCGCGGAAGTGAAGTTGGAAAGATCCCCGAGCGACAGCGATGTCAGCAATAGCCACCAAAAGGCGACGACGATCGCTCCGGAGCGCAGGAGGGGGTTGTTCATCTCGCACGAAGGCTACCTGAGCCGCCGAGCGTAAATTTCTTGAGTGCTTTCTCCGCTGCTTGTGTCGCGGCAAACTCAGTTTCGAACTCTCTGTCACGAGCGCGTAAGAAAGTTGTAAGGACGCGTTCAAATGTTGACTTCAGGCGCCCTGAAATGCGCACCTCAACGTTGTTGATGATCGCCCCTTCTACATACTCGAGTTTGTCGATCAGGGATGCGATCCGACCGGCGTACACCTTGGCAGACATATCCTTCGGTGCCCCAAACCACTGGTCTACGTCGTTGGTGTTGATTGTGATGGAAGAGATGCCGTACAGCGGCACATCCGGTAGTCCGCCGGCCTTGATGGCTTCTGCGTTCTCCGCCGCTGCCGCTATTCTTCCTGGAAGCGGGGGGGTCTCAAGTACCTGATCTAGAAAGTGATACAGGTCAGATTTCGGGCACGCAATCCAGAAATAGGCCGCACCTCTGCCTTTCTTGAGGTCCAGGCGGGTTCGGTCGAACACGCCGTCGAAGATGTCTTCCGCCATGGAGCCAACCCAGTCAATGTCATACGCGAGACGGCAGGGTGATGTCGACGTGTTCATGATACCCAGGATTACATGAATATGTTCTGTGTGAATTGTGGACGTCATGTGGCGTGCGTGTCAATATAGCTCATAAGGTTTTTTGTGCCTTTAGCATGCTGTCTCTGTATAATCTAAAGAAAAGTAGAAAGACGCCCCTCGCAGGAGCAATCAATGAGCGTTAGCACCCCTTCCAGGTCCCGTGTGTCGAAAACCGACGACCGCGAGGATTCCTTGGTCTTTCCGGCTCTTGCGGCCCTGTTCGGTGCAGAGACGTTTGACGATCTGCCCATGTTGGTTCAGCAGGGGGTCGATGTGCTTGACCCCTCGCTACGCAAGGCGAAGACGATCAATCACGAAGAGATTGAGCTCTCGCTCGCCCAGCAGCTCGAGAAGTTTGTTCAGTTCGACGAGTGCGCCGCTGCCGGTTTCGTTGCGATTGCGCTCTTCAGTCAGATGGATCACATCCCTGGTAACGTTCGGTCGGAGCTCAACTCTCTGCTTGAGCTCGTTCTGACCAAGCTCGAGCAGAAAATCGCATAGCTGGCCGCGGGGTTATGCACAGAAATTGTGGATAACCTTGTGCACAAGCACGTTCATCACTGAGTCAAGCCGCGTAGCGACGGGCAGTAAAAAGCGCTGAGCAAAAAAGAGGCGCGTGCTGCCGGCACCAGGTTGAGCCTTCTCTGACTCAGCTCTGAGATGCGGGCGTAAAAAAACCCGCGAGCGTGGCTCAGCGGGTTCGGGTGGATTACGGACTGCTGGACGGCTTAGGCCGGTACCGAGCCGCCGATGTGAAACGGGTTGTCTGGCGATTCAAAATCGCCGAACCCGGAGTTCGATGCAGCGGCGGCAGCGGCGGCAGCAGCGTCGCTCTTTCCGGGAGCCTTCCCGAGCAGGTTGAGTTCGTTGACGAGGATCTCGACCGACGTTTTTTCCACGTTGTCCTGGACGTACTTTCGTTTCTGGATCCGGCCGACGACGTGAAGCTTGTCGCCTTTCTGGGTGTACTGTTGCACGACTTCGGCGAGTCGGCCGAAGGCGATGCAGTTGTGCCAGGTCGTTACTTCCTCGTACTCAGTTTCACCTTTGCGGATGCGCTCGCTGGTTGCGAGCGAGAAGTTTGCTATTACTGTTTGCTTGTCGCCGCGCTCAAGGCGGGTGACGCGAGCTGCGTCGCCGAGGTTGCCGATGATGATCGCTTGGTTGAAGGTTCCGCCAGACATGGTGTTGCTCCTTTCGATTGTGAGTGAATCAACGTACTGAGCAATTACGCTCTGTCTCGTTGTGTAGGTGATGGCCTCACACCATCACATAATCCCTGAGTGCAATTAGGCACAAGGATTAGCGCGAAAGCGCATCAACGCGATCGCGGAATGTCTTCCCGGCAGCAAACCTTGGGGTGTAGCGAGCGGGTAGGCTGACTCGCTCTCCAGTTCTTGGGTTTCTCGCAGTGCTCGGCTGCCTGAGGATGCGGGAGAACTTCCCGAATCCGGTGATTTTGACCTCGTCGCCGATCGCGGTTGCCCGCATGATCTCGTCGAAAATGAGCTCAATGCTCGCTTGTGCGGCTGAGTCACTGAGCGCGAGCTCGTCACGCAGGAGCTTCTTCAGGCTTGTCTTGGTCACGATCTTCATCGCAGCCCCTGGAACTCGCCGATGACCGAGTAGGGAGGAGGGCACGTTGGTTTCCGTGCCTGGATATAACGGTGAACTTCTTGGGCACAAGGAAAGCGTACGTTGTTGCTGTTCCTGATCTCGTCAACGATGACGATGAGTGCTCCGATCGCAAGGGAAATGAACTGCTGGTCGCGTGCCTGTTGAGAGCGCCCGCTGATCGCGAGCTCGGCCTCAAGCCGTGATACATCCACGGCTTGATCCGATACGAACTCTGCGACTATGCGTCGCTTCGGCCCGTCATGAGCCGGCTTCTTCGGCCTTGGCATAAGGTAAGGCTCCTTTCGAGTTGCACGTCGTTTTCACACGACGTGTTCGCAGTATACGAACGCAGGAGCAGAAATGCAAGAAGAAGGAGAATCCGTTATAGGAACGTGTTTGGCGATCCCCGCGGAGATCGCCAGAACAACGGTTCTCAGTAGAAGTTGGGGTGTTGGAGCGCTCGTACAGCCGAGCCAAATCGTTGCGTCAGCGTGGTGAGGAAGTCGCGCTTCGAGTAATCCTTGACCTGCTCAACGCCGCAATCCTCGGCGAGGACGCTGGGGGCGTCCTTCAGCCCGTCGATGAGTCCCAGTTCGACCGCTCGCGAGCCGGTCCAGACATCCGCGTTAAAGAGCACTTCATCGGACGCCTTCAGCCGGTCACCTCTCCCGGTCTTTACCTTGGAGATGAACTGCTGATGCATCGTATCCAGGATTCCGCGCATCTTATCCGTGTGTTCAGCGTTCTGTTTGACGAAGGGGTCACCGCCATTCTTGCTTGAG
>Ga0268298_10001990_pt1 | contig 22954 bp, 17 predicted proteins | sample WWTPWeurt_MetaG_FD_194462 | JGI IMG/M metagenome (GOLD analysis project Ga0268298, IMG submission 194462) | Activated sludge microbial communities from WWTP in Nijmegen, Gelderland, Netherland - WWTP Weurt | ecosystem: Engineered > WWTP > Aerobic digester > Activated sludge | place... | reverse complement strand
GAGATGCGCCAGATGCACCCGGATCTGGTGGGTGCGCCCGGTCTCGAGATGGCAGGCGATCAGCGACGCCACCGGCTTGCCGTCGCGGCCGACAAAGCTCTCCTGCACCTCGTAATGGGTGATGGCCTCGCGGCCCCGTGGCCGCACCGCCATCTTGTCGCGGGCATGCGGATGCCGGTCAAGCGGGGCGTTGATGGTGCCATGCGGCCGGTGCGGCAGCCCCCAGGAAAACGCCAGATAGCCGCGCTCCATCGCGCCGGTGCGGCCGTGATCGGCGAACTGCGCGCTCAGCGAGGCGTGCGCGTGATCGTTCTTGGCGACCACCATCAGCCCGGTGGTATCCTTGTCCAGCCGGTGGACGATGCCGGGCCGCTTGACGCCGCCGATCCCGGACAGGCTGGCGCCGCAATGCGCGATCAGCGCGTTCACCAGGGTCCCGGTTTCGTGCCCGGCGGCGGGATGCACCACGAGGCCGGCCGGCTTGTCGAGGACGACGATATCGTCGTCCTCGTAGACGACGTGGAGCGGGATCGCCTCGGCCTTCGGCTCGGGCGGGGCCGCTTCGGGCACGTCGATTGTGATCGTGTCGCCGCTGGCGACGTGATAAGCGGGGTCGCGCACCGCCCCGGTGCTGAGGCTGACCTGGCCGGCCAGGATCAGCGCCTTCAGCCGGGACCGCGACAGCTCCGGCAGCCGGGCCGCGAGCACGCGATCGAGCCGCGGCGAGCCTTCGTCGCCGGCGACAATGACCGTCATCAGACCGTGGGAATGTGAAGTCGAGATGTCCATGAACTCTACCGTTGCGCCCGAGCCGTCCTCGCCCGAGCAGGCCCAGCTGATGGCGCGGCTGCGGCGCATGATGATGATCGCGGGCGTGACCACCTCGGTCGCGATCGCAGTGCTTCTGGTCGCCATCGGCTATCGCCTTTTCCGCGGCGATGGAAGCACAGCTTCAGGCCCGGACCTCACCGCGATGCTGCCCAAGGGCGCCCGCATCGTCGCAACCGGCACCGCCGGTGACCGCCTGGCGGTCACGCTCGACATCGCCGGCACCACCGAGATCCGTACTTTCGACGCCAAAACCCTGAAACCCACCGGCCGCCTCCGCTTCGCCGTGGAGCCGTAAGGGCAGGCGATGCGGACGCCTCCACGTCGAGCGGGACTCGCGGCCCCCACCCCCGACCCCTCCCCGCAAGAGGGGGAGGGGAGCCCACCGCCCTCGCGGCCGGCTGTTTCCGTCCCCATTGACACCCGCTCCCCTCCACGACCCGGGCGGTGAGCGCCCCTCCCCCTTGCGGGGAGGGGGCGGGGGTGGGGGTCCCCCCGGGGACTCTCTCCTCCACCGCCCCCACAAAAATCCCATTCCCCGTCTTGCGGCGCGGCGATTTCGAGGCTATGCGGTTCACCTCACGCTCCCTTCGTCTAGCGGTTAGGACGCGGCCCTCTCAAGGCTGAAACAGGGGTTCGATTCCCCTAGGGAGCGCCAATAAAATCAATGACTTAGCCGGATCTGGCAAAAGTCGTCAAATATTCGTCAAATAAGCGATTGCGGACGGCCATGAACGTCTGTGGTCACTTGCCGAGACCCGCCCCCTGACGCCGGCGGCCTGCACTGACATCTATCCCCGCTCCAGAGGCTGTCAGCGTTTAGCTGAATCACTGACTCACCTCACGAAGAGGGAGTTCAGCGCCGCGCTGTGTCGGGCACATCGCAGGGGAGAATTTGACAAACGGTCTTTATAGCCGGCTGGCCGAAGACCAATGTCGTTGCGCGCCATGTCGGCTGTCCCGTCAAATCGGCTGCTGAGAAGCCCAATTGCACTTTGGCCGCGCAATAGCTTTGCCTATAGACCATAGCCGAACTTCGAAGAGTGGAATTTGCGACGACAATGGCGACAAAGAACGTCAGGCTGTATGTCGGAAGGAAACAGGTTTGATTCTGTGAGAGCGCTAATGCAGGTGGGGCAAGCGACCGCGTTTGACCGAACGGAGGAGCGCTGAATGAGCCTCCTCGAAGACCTTAAACCCGGCGCGTCGATCCGCGGTGTTTTACCCAACGGTATAGTGACGGTGGTGAACGTCCAGTGGTTCGGATCGGACGCGATCGAGCTGACCTACAAGGACGCGGAGGGCAAGGTCGGCAACGAGTTGCTCTACCGGGACCGCGAAAGCGATCTTGAAATTGTCGAGGAAGGGCGGCCCTGGAGCTTCGACGGGGACGGAGCGCTGTTCCGGCTGGTGTCCGAGGCTCAGCGCATCCACCTCGCTCATCTGTTCGACCCGGTGCTGGCGGTTCACACTTCGGTGGTCGAGCCCCTGCCGCACCAGATCACGGCCGTTTACGAGAGTATGTTGCCTCGTCAGCCCTTGCGCTTCCTGCTTGCTGACGATCCGGGCGCCGGCAAGACGATCATGGCCGGGCTCCTCATCAAGGAGCTGATCGCCCGTGGCGACTTGCAACGCTGTCTCGTCGTCTGCCCGGGGAGTCTGGCTGAGCAGTGGCAGGACGAGCTTTATCGCCGCTTCAACTTGCCGTTCGACATTCTGACCAACGACAAGCTGGAGGCGGCGCGCACGGGTAACTGGTTTCTTGAGACCAACCTTGCTATTGCGCGGCTCGACAAGCTCGCCCGTAACGAGGACGTCCAGCTCAAGCTGCAGGCACCCGATTGCCGCTGGGACCTCGTCGTGGTCGATGAGGCGCACAAGCTCTCGGCGACCTTCTTCGGCGGCGAGGTCAAGTACACCAAGCGCTATCGGCTGGGGCAGCTCCTCTCGCAGCTCACGCGCCACTTCCTGCTGATGACGGCGACGCCGCACAACGGCAAGGAGGAGGACTTCCAGCTCTTCATGGCGCTCCTCGACGGCGACCGCTTCGAGGGCAAGTTCCGCGACGGGGTGCATGTAGCCGACGTCTCAGACCTGATGCGGCGCATGGTGAAGGAGAATCTGCTGAAATTCGACGCGACGCCGCTCTTCCCCGAGCGCGTCGCCTACACCGTACCCTATAGGCTCTCGGACGCCGAGGCTGCGCTTTACAAGGCCGTTACCGACTACGTGCGCGAAGAGTTCAATCGCGCCGAGGCGCTGGAGAACGACAAGCGCGCCGGAACGGTCGGCTTCGCGCTGACCATCCTTCAGCGCCGTCTCGCCTCGTCCCCGGAGGCCATCTATCAGTCGCTGCGGCGCAGGCGAGAACGGCTCGAAAGCCGGCTGCGGGAGTTGGAGGTTCTGCACCGCGGTGGCCAGGTCGGCGGCGTGTTCGACACCCGGACGCCTTTGCTCGATCGCGAAGAGGTGGAGGATCTAGACGACGCGCCCGACGCCGAACTGGAAGAGACCGAGGAGCAGGTTGTCGACCAGGCCACGGCGGCGCGCTCGATAGAGGAGCTGCGCATCGAGATAGAGACGCTGAAGCGCCTCGAAGCGCTCGCGCTGTCGATCCGGCGGAGCGGCGAAGACAAGAAGTGGCGCGAGCTGGCGACCCTGCTCGGCGAAATCTTCACCCCTGCTTCGATCAGCAACCACCTCGCAGAAGAAGCCGGTCCCTACGATGCGGGTGTGCCAGAGCCGCCGAAGCCGACGCCCTCGCCGCATCAGAAGCTGGTCATCTTCACCGAGCATCGCGACACGCTGAACTACCTGCAATCGAGGATCGGGACACTGCTCGGACGTGCTCAGGCGGTCGTCGCCATCCACGGCGGCATGGGCCGAGAGGAGCGCATGAATGCGCAGGAAGCCTTCCGGCACGATCCCGAAGTCCAGGTGCTGCTGGCGACCGACGCCGCTGGCGAAGGCATCAATCTCCAGCGCGCCCATCTGATGGTGAACTACGATCTGCCCTGGAATCCGAACCGGTTGGAGCAGCGCTTTGGGCGCATTCATCGTATCGGCCAGACCGAGGTCTGCCATCTCTGGAATCTGGTGGCGGAAGAGACCCGCGAGGGCGATGTCTATCACAAACTGTTGGACAAGCTGGCGCAGGCGCGCAGCGCGCTCGGCGGCCAGGTCTTCGACGTGCTCGGCAAAGTGCAGTTCGAAGGCCGCTCGCTCCGCGAACTGCTAATAGACGCGATCCGCTACGGCGATGAGCCAGAGGTCCGGGCGCGGCTGACGAAGGTGGTCGAGAACGCTTTCGACAAGAACTCCTTGCGGGAGTTGCTCGAAGACCGCGCGCTGGCACACGATTCCATGGACGCCTCGCGCGTTTACCATATTCGTGAGGAAATGGAGCGGGCCGAGGCGCGCCGGCTCCAGCCGCACTATGTCGAGTCCTTCTTCCTCGAAGCCTTCAAGCGTCTGGGTGGTGCCGTTCGGCAGCGTGAGCCCAGACGTTACGAGATCACTCATGTCCCGGCACCGGTGCGCAATCGCGATCGCTTGATCGGCTTCGGTGAACCGGTGATGCCGCGCTATGAGCGCATCGCCTTTGAGAAGGCGCTGGTGGCGCCGCAGGGACAGCCTCTGGCGGCGTTCGTCTGTCCGGGCCATCCGCTGTTGAATGCCGTCATCGACATAAGCCTGGAACGCTACCGCGACCTGTTGCGGCGGGGCGCCGTGCTCGTCGACGAGCGCGATCAAGGCACAAGCCCGCGCGTGCTGTTTTTCCTCGAACACGCGATCCAGGACGCGAGCCTCACTAAGTCCGGTGAACGCCGCGTCGTCTCTAAGCGATTGCTGTTCGTGGAGATCGACTCCAAGGGCACAGCGCGGCATCTCAACTATGCGCCCTATCTCGACTATCGCCCGCTCGCCGAGGGCGAGCCGACGGCAGAGCTGATCCTCGCGCGCGCCGAGGCCTCATGGATTGGACGCGACCTCGAAAGCAAGGCACAGGCGCACGCCATTGCCCAAGTGGTGCCGGAGCACTTGGCCGAGGTCCGCGACCGCAAACTCGCGCTGCTCGACAAGACCGAGGCGGCAGTCAAGGACCGCTTGACCAAAGAGATCAATTACTGGGACTTCCGGGCCGAGCAGCTCAAGGAACAGGAACGCTCCGGCAAGGCCAATGCGCGGCTGAACTCGGGTGAGGCGCGAAAGCGGGCGGACGAGCTACAGGCTCGCCTGCAAAAGCGCACGGAAGAAATCAAACGCGAGCGCCAGTTGGCGCCGCTGCCGCCAGTGGTGCTCGGCGGCCTGCTGGTGGCGCCTATCGGGTTGATCTGTGCGATGGGCGGGCAACCGCAGACGTCGGTCCATGTCGTGGTTGATACCCAAGCTGTGGCCGCGCGGGCCCGGGAGATCGTGATGGAGATCGAGCGCGGTCTCGGCTTCGTCCCGACTGATCGGGAGTTCGAGAAGCTCGGCTACGACATCGAGAGCGCCATCCCCGGCACGGGCCGCCTGCGCTTCATCGAAGTGAAGGGCCGCGTCATGGGAGCGGACACCGTTACCGTGACGAAGAACGAGATCCTTTATTCGCTCAACAAACCTGATGACTTCATCCTGGCTATGGTTGCGTTCGGCGCAGACGGGGCGCACGAGGTCTACTATTTGCGGAGACCGTTCGGCCAAGAGCCGGATTTCGGAGTAACGAGCGTCAACTATGAATTCTCAGAATTGCTAAGGCGTGCGGAGATGCCTCGATGAAACTTTCACGAGTCGAAATCACGCACTTCCGTTGCTTCGAGTCGCTGCCGATCGCTCTGCAACCGGACGTCAATATCATCGTGGGAGCGAATGGGGCCGGCAAGAGCAGCGTCCTCGACGCGATCGCTATCGCTCTCTATGAGATCGTTGCGGCGAACGGCGCCGGCGGTCAACGCCAGCGGACGCAGCAAAATGCTACCCTCAAGCCGACCGACATCTATATCGACCGGAATGCTGCGGATCCATCTGTTGGCAGGAAACCCTTTGTGCAAGTTCGCGCACAAGCGACGGACTTCTATGCCGTCGGCGAGTTTGCGGCGCGAACACTCATCCCAGACGATTCCGCACCGATATTGGAATGGTCTCAACACATCGTTTTCACTCCACCCAATAATTTCAGCTATGCATCCAGCGCTTCGGAGCAACTGTCTCAGTTGGCCAGATATTTCCGCGCCGTGTGGCAGGAAATAAATACGAGCGGTCCGCAAGCGCTCATCCCTCTTCCAGCAGTTGCATATTACCGCGCGCGCCGTCGCATCAACGGAATGCCGGAACTCAGCGGAATTTTCAAAGGTGCGCAAGGAAGAGTCGAGGCGTATGTCAACGCGATGGATGCGGGCGAGAGTTTCGCCTCGATGTGTCAATGGCTTTATCTGCGTGAAAATGAGGAGCTGCGAGCGCGCGCAAGCAATAAAGCCGCGAAGGCAGCTGAGCTTCCTGATCTCCACGCTGTCCGAGAGGTGTTGAAGAAATCGATCGCCGGCGTGGAGCGCGTCTATTTCGACGGCAACCCGCCGCGCTTGATGGTCGATCTCGGGTCGCAGGATGGCGAGCATCAAGTCATGGAGCTGGGCCAGCTCAGCGATGGCTATCGCAATCTTCTGGCATTATTCCTCGATTTTGCGCGCCGGCTCGTGCAAGCCAATCCGACTTGGCCAAACCCGCTTGAGGCGCCCGGTATTCTCCTCATCGACGAGATCGAATTGCACTTGCATCCCCGATGGCAGCAGACCGTCATTCCCAGCCTCAGGTCCGCCTTTCCCAACACGCAGCTCATCATCACCACGCACAGTCCCGCTGTGCTGACGACGGTGCGCCGAGAACATATTCACCTCCTCACCTCGGAGCACGAGTTCGAAAGCCTGCCGGACGATGTCGGCACATACGGCGCCGAAAACTCGAGGGTTCTCGCTGAAGTGTTCGGAACGCACGCGCGGCCACCGAGTGTCGATACTACCCAGAAATTGCAGCGCTATCTGCGTTTGGTCGAAGAGCGCAAGCAAGACGGCGACGAGGCTCGCGCCTTGCGAGCGGAATTGGAAGATGCGCTCGGGAAGAGCGATCCTGATCTACGTCGCGCCGACCTGCGAGTTCGGCAGATTGAGGCGCTGGGAAAAAGATGAAGACGATCATCCGTTCTGCCGAGCCAGCTTGCCTTGCCGGCCAGCCTCATGGCCAAGACTGGTACACGTTCATGCGGACCCAGTGTCATGGCGATTTGCGCCAAAACCTGCGGCAGGAGCAGAAAGGTCTCTGTTGCTACTGCGAATCGGAGGTCGAAGATGGGGACGGGCATGTCGAACATATGGAACCGCGCAGTCGCAATCAGGCTCGGACTTACGACTATTCGAACCTCGCGATCTCCTGCAACGGGGGGCACACCGAGCACTGCGGCCATTACAAGGACAATAAGTCGGGTCGCTCCTGGGACGCAGGGCGCTTTCTGCCGCCTCATGACCCGGAAACTGTGGAGATGTTTGAGTATCTCCTAGATGGAAGCGTTCAGGCCAACGCCAAAGATCCGAGAAAAGCTTCCTATCTTATAGAATATTTAGGCCTGGATTGCTCCCGGCTTACCGATCGTAGACGCGCGCACGCGCGGAATTTGATCGATACTCTGGGCGATCAGCCCGATCAGGCTTTAGTCGATTGGCTGCGGCAAGAATATCTTCAGGCAGACGGGAATAACCGGCTGAAACAATTCTACTCTCTTTCGAAGCAGATGCTCGAACCATGACGCGCACCAGACGAAAGCTTATTGAAGTTGCGTTGCCTCTGGATGCAATCAACGCCGCGTCTGCGCGCGAGAAATCCATTCGGCACGGACATCCGAGCACGCTGCATCTGTGGTGGGCGCGGCGTCCGCTGGCGGCGGCGCGCGCCGTGATCTTCGCGCAGATGGTGGACGATCCTTCCTCCTTCCCCGATCTGTTTCCTACCGAGAGGTCGCAGGAAAAAGAGCGCGCACGCTTGTTTCGTATCATTGAGGACTTGGTGAAGTGGGAAAACACCACCAACGAGGCGGTGCTACAAAAAGCGCGGGACGAAATCTGGCAGAGCTGGCGGCGTGCTTGCGCTGACAATGTCGGTGAGTCGCGTGCCCGCGAGTTGTTCGACCGGCATAGGCTTCCCGCCTTTCACGATCCGTTCGCTGGGGGCGGTGCTCTACCGTTAGAGGCGCAGCGGTTGGGGTTGGAATCCTACGCTAGCGACCTCAATCCGGTTGCGGTTCTGATTAACAAGGCGATGATTGAGATCCCGCCCAGATTCGCCGGAAAGCTGCCTGTCAATCCGGTGGCGAGAGCTGAGGTCGCGCGGGGTGGTCGCTGGAATAGTGTCGGTGTTGAAGGACTCGCCGACGATGTGCGCTACTATGGGCAGTGGATGCGCGACCACGCTGAGAAAAGCATCGGGCGCCTGTATCCGAGATTCAAGGTCACCTCGGAGGTAGCGGGGGCGCGACCGGACCTGCAGCCTTTAGTTGGCCAGAGCCTGACCGTGGTCGCTTGGCTCTGGGCGCGTACGGTGAAAAGTCCAAACCCAGCGTTTGCGAACGTGGACGTGCCGCTGGTGTCGACCTTCATGCTCTCTACCAAGGCAGGCAAGGAAGCTCATGTCGAGCCAGTGATAGAGAGGGACGCCTATCGGTTTGTCGTGAAAGTCGGCAAACCGAAAGATGCAGCGGTAGCAAAGACCGGAACAAAGCTGTCTCGTGGAGCCAATTTTCGTTGCCTAATGTCAGGGGCGCCAATAGCGCCTGACTATATTTATGCTGAGGCCAACGCAGGTCGAATGGGTGCACGTCTGATGGCCATCGTCGCGGAAAGCGAACGCGGTCGCGTCTACTTGCCCCCGACTGAAGAACATGAGATCGCCCCTTCGGAGGCTAAGCCGGAGTGGAAACCCGACGTGGCGATGCCGGCGAACCCACGGTGGTTTTCTCCACCGCTCTACGGCTTAACTACATTCGGCGACCTCTTCACCGATCGCCAATTGGTTGCGCTGACAACCTTTTCCGATCTTGTGCGTCAAGCCCAGGAGCAAGTTTTTCGCGACGCGCTCGTTTCAGGTCTCTCAAATGACGACAAGCCTCTGGATGAAGGCGGTGTCGGCGCAAAGGCTTACTCAGAGGCAGTTGGCCTCTATCTTGCGTTTTGTGTCGATAAAATGACCGACACCAACACGGCTCTTTGTAGTTGGCAGGTAGATCCGCCGCGACTCCGTGCAACCTTCGGAAGGCAAGCACTCCCTATGGTCTGGGACTACGCGGAAGCGAACATTTTCGGAGATGCAGCCGGCGATTTTGGGAGATGCGTTAGCTCGTTGACAGAGGTCCTTGAAAAGGGACTGGCGACAAATGGGGTTGGGTGTGCTTCTCAAGCTGACGCTCAGAACCAGGGCATCAGCTTAGATAGGGTAATATCTACCGACCCTCCCTACTATGACAACATAGGGTACGCTGACCTTTCCGATTTCTTTTATGTTTGGCTGCGTCATTCCATACGGCAGTCGTTTCCTCGATTGTTTGCGACGCTCGCCGTGCCAAAAGCTGAGGAGTTGGTTGCGACACCCTATCGGCATGGGGGGAAAGAGAAGGCCGAAAGTTTCTTCCTTGGCGGCATGACGCAAGCAATGCATCGTCTCGCAGAACAGGCTCATCCGGCCTTCCCTGTCACAATCTACTATGCATTCAAGCAATCAGAAACACAGAGCGACCAAGGTACAGCAAGCACGGGATGGGAAACTTTTCTCGATGCGGTTATTCGTGCCGGCTTCGGTATTAGTGGTACTTGGCCGATGCGCTCCGAGCTCGCTACGCGCAACATCGGTCGCGATACAAATGCTCTCGCTTCTAGCATTATTCTTGTATGCCGTCCCCGCTCCAGGGACGCGGTCGCTGCGACCCGGCGGGAATTCGTCAGTGCGTTGAGGGCGGAACTACCTTCAGCATTGCGTGATCTTCAGGCCGGAAACATCGCACCGGTAGATCTCGCGCAGGCTGCGATTGGTCCTGGTATGGCCGTTTATACGCGCTACGGCAGTGTACTCGATGCTGAAGGCAACCAGGTGTCTGTGCGCGATGCACTCGCGTTGATCAACGAGACGCTCGACGAAGCACTAGCCGAACAGGAAGGTGATTTTGACGCCGACAGCCGTTGGGCGTTGGCTTGGTTCGAGCAAGTCGGTTTCAACGACGGTGAATACGGCGTCGCGGAGACGCTCAGCAAGGCCAAAAACACGTCCGTGGCACGTCTGTCCAGTGCCGGTATTCTCGATTCCAGAAGAGGCAAGGTGAGGTTGCTGAGGCCAGAGGAACTTCCGATGAATTGGGATCCGGCTACGGACCCACGCCTGACCTCTTGGGAAGTGGTGCATCACCTCATTCGTGTGCTCGGCGGCGGTGAAAGCGCAGCGGCTGGGCTGGTCGCCAAGCTCGGCGCTCGTGCAGAGCCGGCACGGGAACTTGCCTACCGCCTTTACACGATCTGCGAGCGTAAAAAGCGTGCCGCCGAGGCGCTCGCCTATAACGGCCTGGTCCAGAGCTGGCCCGAGATCGTCCGTCTTGCCCAAGAGGGAAACAGGGCGGCGGGAGCCGAGCCGGACCTTTTTGCTGCAGGGGAGCGGTAATCCATGGCTATGACCAATCAGGAGCGCGTTGGCAAGGCTATGGACCTGCTGCGTGCGGGCCTCGCACCCTTCGTTGAGCGGGAAGCGCAGTCGGCCGTGAAGGCCGGAACGGTGCGCATGGACGCGATCCGTCGCTTCGCCGAAGACCCGATGCTGGGCACAAAGCCAATCGCGCAGTGGGACACCGCCGGTCTGCTGAAGCTGATGTGGGAAACTTGGAACGATGTATTCAAGCGCACGCTGGGCTTTGCCGAGCGTAGCTTGGTGAGCGAGCTGCGAGACGTGCGCAACAAGTGGGCGCACCAGAATCCCTTCTCCAGCGACGACGCTGACCGGGCGCTCGATTCGATGGGACGCTTGCTCACGGCCGTCTCGGCGCCCCAGGCCGACGATGTCGCGAAGATGAAGATGGAGTTGCGCCGGCTTATCTTCGACGAGCAGGTACGCGGAGAGAAGCGCAAGGCCGGCGGCTCGCTGATAGAGCCGGCGGCGGCAGGAAACCTGAGACCTTGGCGCGAGGTGGTGACGCCCCATGCCGACGTCGCTAGCGGTCGGTATCAGCAGGCTGAGTTCGCCGCCGACCTGTGGCAGGTTCATCTGGGCGAAGGCAGCGATGAATACCGCAAACCCGCCGAATTTTTCCGCCGCACCTTTCTGACGGAGAGCCTGAAAGGCCTTCTGGTCGGCGGCGTACAGCGCTTGTCCGGTCAGGGCGGTGATCCGGTCGTGCAGCTCCAGACCAATTTCGGCGGCGGCAAGACTCACTCGATGCTCGCGCTCTACCACCTGTTCGGCGGCGCGTCGCCCGGGGAACTCGCCGGCGTTGACGCAGTGCTTGCTGAGGCCGGCGTCAAGGCGCTGCCCAAAGCTCGGCGCGTCGTGCTGGTTGGCAACAAAATCTCACCTGGCAATCCAGTGACCAAACCCGACGGCACAGTCGTGCGGACGTTGTGGGGCGAACTTGCTTACCAGCTCGGTGGGGCCAGGGCGTTTGCACGCATCGCAAAAGACGATGAGAACGCGACCAGCCCTGGTGATGCGCTGCGCGAACTGTTCGTGGAATACGGTCCCTGCCTCGTTCTCATGGACGAATGGGTGGCCTACGCGCGCCAGCTCCACGACCAGAGCGATCTTCCCGCTGGCGGTTTCGAGACGCAGTTCACTTTCGCACAAGCGCTGACCGAGTCGGCGAAGCTTGCCAAGAACTGTCTCCTGGTCGTCTCCCTGCCAGCATCCGACACGGCAGGTTCGCCGCACACTCAGGCTGATGACGTCGAGGTCGGCGGGATTCGCGGCCGAGAGGCGCTCGACCGTCTTCGCAACGTCGTTGGGCGTGTCGAGTCGTCGTGGCGGCCAGCGACTGCTGAGGAAGGCTTCGAGATCGTCCGTCGCCGGCTGTTCGAGCCGATCTCGGGTGAAATGTTCAAGCAACGTGATCTGACGGCCCGAGCCTTCGGCGATCTCTATCAGGCACAAGCAGCAGAGTTCCCGCCGGAGTGCCATGCCGGCGACTATGAACGGCGGATCCAGGCCGCTTATCCGATCCACCCGGAGATTTTCGACCGGCTCTACACCGACTGGTCGACGCTGGTGAAATTCCAGCGCACGCGCGGCGTGCTGCGCTTGATGGCTGCGGTGATCCATAGCCTCTGGGAGAAGGGCGATCGTAGCCCGCTCATCCTTCCCTCAACGGTCCCGATCGACGATCCCCGCGTGCAGTTCGAGCTGACGCGCTATCTTTCGGACAACTGGGTACCGATCATCGAAAAGGATGTCGACGGCCCCAATTCGCTCCCGCTGCGGATCGATGGCGAGGTGCCGAACCTCGGTAAGCTGTCTGCGACGCGGCGCGTGGCGCGCACGATCTATCTGGGTTCGGCTCCGACAACAGCGGCTGCTCATCGTGGGCTTGAGGATCGGCGCGTCAAGCTTGGCTGCGTGGTGCCGGGTGAGACGCCCGCCGTCTTCGGCGATGCGCTGCGCCGGCTCGCCTCGGTCGCCACCTATCTCTATCAGGACGGGCCGCGCGCTTGGTACGCTACCCAGCCGACAGTGACGAAGCTCGCCGAGGACCGCGCCGAGCAGCTCAAGCGCGACCCGGATAAGGTGGCAGCGGAGCTGGAGGCGCGGCTACGCGCTGACCTCAAGCGCGACGGCGATTTTTCGCGGATCCATCCGATGCCTCGGTCCGGCGCGGACGTACCGGATGATTACGATGCGCGCCTCGTGGTTCTGCCGGCCGAGCACGCCTACACCAAGGAGAGCGGCAATGCTGCCGAGATGGCGGCGAAGGCGATCATGGAGTCGCGCGGGAACGCGCCGCGGCACTATCAGAACACGCTGGTCTTTCTCGCCGCCGACAAAGTGCGGCTACAGGATCTAGACGAAGCGCTGCGCAAATATCTGGCTTGGTCCTCGATCGTCGCTGAAGTGAAAGAGCTTAACCTTGATGAGCACCAAAGGCGACAAGCCGAAACCCAGAAGCAGGCTGCCGATAGCGCGGTGATGGCGCGTCTGCCTGAAACCTATCAATGGATCCTCGTACCGGAGCAATCCAGCCCGCAGGCGTCGGTGGTCTGGCAGGCTTCCCGGCTCACCGGCAGCGACGCATTGGCGGTTCGGGCAAGCAAGAAGCTGCGAAGCGACGAGCTGTTGGTTGCGAGCCTCGGTTCGACGATCCTACGTAAGCATCTCGACGGCGTTCCATTGTGGCGCGGGGACCACGTCGCCGTGAAGCAGCTGATCGATGATTTCGCGCGCTACCTCTATCTGCCTCGTCTTGCTGGCCCCGAGGTTCTGCTGCAAGCCATCCGGGACGGGCTAGCGATGCTGACCTGGCGTGCCGATACGTTCGGCTATGCAGAGAGCTACGATGAGGCGGCCTCTCGTTATCGCGGATTGAACGGTGGCCGCGGCCTCAACATCTCGGCCGACAGTCCTGGTTTACTCGTCAAGCCTGACGTAGCCAGCAAACAGCTGGACGCTGAAACGCCGTCGCCGGCCGGTCCGGGTCGCACTCCCGGCGCGAGCGGTGGAGGAACCGATCCTCGTCCCGGTCCTGGCGGAACAATTCATACACCGCCAGCCGCTCCGCAGCTTCGACGTTTCCATGGATCGGTGCGGGTGGATTCGACTCGCGTTGGGCGTGATGCTAGCCGCATCGCTGACGAGGTGATCGCTCATCTCGCCGGACAGGTGGGGGCGGAGGTCATTGTAACCATCGAGATCGAGGCCAAGCTACCCAACGGAGCGTCGGATCAGCTCGTGCGCACCGTCACTGAGAATAGTCGCACCCTGAAATTCGATAATCAGGGTTTCGAAACGGAGTAGCCGGGAGGTACGAAAAGCGGCGCTGATGCGGCAGCGTGTCGCCAAGAGTGTTCAACGGGAGATATGAGGCGCATCCCTCTGGTCGCCCGCTGCTGATTTATTTTGGCCGGGACGCGAGCTGCAATCAGTACAATCTAATGTCCGCGAGCGGCGGTCCGGCTAAAGCGAAAAATAAGCGACCAAGGTCATAAATTGCTCCTCGTGGACACCAGCGGTCCATCGAGTGGTAGACATTGCCACGCCGGCCCTCGATCAACCATTGCGCGCCATCGAGCCCAAATCTCTCGTCATCGGTAGCGTCGAGCGACCAAAAATTGGAGATTGTCAGGGCTCGCTGGAGTTTTTCCCAGTCATCAGACGAGAGCGTCGCCGTGATTGCCGGCTCCTTTTGATATAGGCGTGAGCGACCCAGCACGCGGGAGCGCAGTTCGACCGTGCTGCCGCAACACGCAATATGGACAAAAGCGGCTCCATTGAAGCTACTCCTCCAAAGGAATCGATAGGTCTCGGATTCCGTCTCTTGAAGCCGACAAAGCGGCGGCTCGTCGCCGAGATGGCCAGATTCCGGCCGGCAACAGTTGAGTCCGTGTCGTCTGGTCCCAAGACGTTGCTCCTGGGGCGCCGCTTCAAAGGGGCAGAGGGTCGGAAGTTTCATCGACCAATTTCTTGCCGGAGGTATGGAGGAGGAGATCAGAGGAGTGCGGCGTTGTCGTACCGTCTCGCTGATATAGCGGCCGTGGTTACGCTCGTGCAATGCCGTTACGCCCCAACTGCGATTCGACCGCAATTCTGTGCCTTTGCTAGAGTCCGAAAACTCAGACGGTACTCTGGCTGTCGTCCAAGGTCTTGCGCAGCTCGCGGCGGATTTCGCCGGCTCCGATTTGACGGTCTGGACATGGCGGCCGTTTTGAGAACGGCCCGTTTGAAGATGCCTTGACCGGACCTTAGTGCTTACCGGGGACAATTCCCGCGCCATCCGTCCTTACGGAACGGAACTACCCGGCCAAGGGCACACCGGAAAGATAATCCACGCGGACAACATGATCAAGGCGGTGGAGAGCGTCGCCGCCATCGCGGATGGAGAGATTGTCAGGAGCGTAGCGGCTACTCGTTGCTCCTGGCCGCTTCTTGATCCGACTGCAGACACCGGTTTGACCTCGGCGATTGTCTTAGGACCCAGACCTGATTGCCGATCTATCGCTCCCTGGAGGGAAGCTTCCATTGGTTACGCTGCCGCCGTGCGAGTGTGGTTACATGGCTCAAAAGGTTACGCTGCGCTCTCCGACCCACTCCGACGCCACTCCGCGGGCGCAGCGTTCACCAGGGCAAAGCGGCGAGCATGGACAATTTGGGCTTGGTCGGTGTTGAGCAGGTCGGTCTCGAGCTTATAAACGCGGGCGGCCTGACCTCTCTCTACAGAGTCCAAAAATTCCGGGTACCGCTTCATCCAGTTGTGAACGGTGGCGCGGGCGATGCCCATCGCGCCGGCCGCGGCGGTGAGGGAAAGGCCCTGAGACATGAAGCGATACACGACGTTCCCGATTTCCGGGGTGTAACTGGTCGGCCGGCCGCGCCGCGCGCTATCGGTCATCACCGGCTCCCTGTCGCGAATAGCCGCGAACGAAGGACACGTTACGTTCGGTTACGGCCCTATGGAGAAAACGAACCGAACGTAACGCGCCGTACCGCAGCGTCAGGCATGATCCACGCGCCACCGGCCGCCGCTTTCCCGAACGAGCTGCTTATCGCGCAATGCCTTTCGCAGGTCCAGCAAATCGGCCCTGCGCCGTTCGCCTAATCCCGCCTGCCGTGCCTGCTCATTCCATTGCTCGAGGGTGAGGCCTTGATCGCCGGCGTCGTACAGGATGCGGTAGAAGGTCTGCTGATTGGGCGTCAGTCGAACCGAATCTGAACCGCCGGACCCCGTTTCGACCGCGTCCTGGCTTACGATGTTGACCGTCACGGGGTCGCCGTCCTCGTCAACGCCAAGCTCGATGGTTTCTGATCGGAAGGAGAGCAGAGGGCCCTCCGGCCGATCGTTTGCTTTGGTTACGGTCGCGGTCTTCACCTGTTCGCCCGATATCTCCACCATGACGTCCACGTCACCATAGCTGGCATTGGAGCCGCGCATGCCCCGCGCTTCGTCCTTGCCGGTGTGACCGACAATCGCGACATGGACCCCCGTGGCATTCTTGATGCGGGCAAGGTTGGCAAAGCAGACGCCCTGATCCTTGGCGGAATTTTCGTCGCCACCGCCGGCTGCAATGGCTTTGGCGAAGGTGTCGATCACGATCATGCCGACCCGGTGCGGCTCGATACGCTCGTTGACGTCCTTGATGATGGCGATCACCTTGCCCACCGTGCGGACATCCATAAGGTTCATGGTTTCAGGCACGACGGCCACCGGCGGATCGCTCTCGGCTGGCGGCCAGCCGGCCCGAAGCCTGCGGCGGACGAGATCCACCCGCTCGAGCGCAAAGTAGACAACGCCACAGGTGGCCTTGCTGCGATTGCCGCGCCAATCCTTCCCGCCGGCCACCGCAAGGCAGAGGTCCGCCATGAGGGCCGATTTGAGCGAGCCGGGCTTGCCGACCCACGCGGTCGTCTCTCCCTTTGCAATAATCCCCTTCAGGATCCAGCTTTTCCGCAGAGTGTGGGGGCCAAACTCCGACATCAATTCGTAGCGAAATCCAGCCCGGCTCCGCTCCTTTTGCTGGTCACGACGCAGCGCAATCCGATCGAGAGCGGCATTGTCGAGGCCATCGACTTCAAGGATGTTCATGCGGGCACCTCTTTGTTGAGGTGTTCCGCCATGATCTGCTCTGCCCTTTGCGGCCCAAAATGCTGAATGATCTGGTCGTAGGCTGCTTTGGCCTGCAGGATTTCGACTGCGTCACTCCGGGTAATGAGGCCCAGCCTCACATTTGTGCACGCCTCGTGAGCCTGCTTCTCGAACAAGTCGAGCGCCGCCCGGGTGACGACCCACTGGATATAATCGCCAATCGGGGTCTGCATTACGCCGCCTCCGCTTCGAAGGCGGCGGCGATGATGCTCTGGATTTCATCGCGCCCATATTCGGAATAGAGGCCATTGTAGAGCGCGGCCTCATGCAGCGTGTCAACGCCATCTTGCTTGGTGATCAGGCGGCTGCGCACCAATCTAGCGACGTAATCCGTCGCGCCGACAAACTCGTTGTACTTCGCGTTCGCCACGCCCAGAACGATGTCGACCTGGAGCGGATTCCATTGCGCGGGATCGCTAAAGATGTAGGGACGGTCGATCGGGTTGTAGGTCCCGATTAGATATTCCAAAGGAAGCATTTGAATTTCCTGGCCCGCGTCCGATTGGCATCGGTGCGGGCTTCTCTTCGGGAGAAGCCCGCCACGGGTGATGCTGTTGGAGGAAGGGCTAGGACGAAGCGGCAGGCAGCGAGCGCAGCCATTCCTCGGCATCGGCGCGGAGAATCACGGATTTCGCGCCAATCTTTCGCATCACGAGGCGACCGGCTTTGATCTCGGCGTAGGCCTTCGTCCGGCCGATGCAGGCCCAACGGCAAAAATGATCGAGGCTCATCGCGCCGACATCCCAGCCAGGCATGGCTTGCTGCGTCAGGTCGGCTTTCAACTGTGGGCTCATTCAGCACGTCTCCGTTCAGGGGTACGCGCCCGATGGGGCGCGGCTGCCTCGGAGCTTGTGCGAACGGCGCACTCTTAGGCGGGACGGTTTTTAGGGCGGGGGGACGATTAATGCGTCCCGTTTCTAGCCCTCAGGATTGCGCCGCGCGTCTGTGATGGCCTTGGCAAGTACACCAGCACTACCCGAGCCTCCGGCCCAACAAACGCAGCATTCATCTCGAACGCCTGCCGGCGGCTAGGCGGATCGGCACGCTGCCTTAATTTCGTTGACAGGCGACGAAATCGGGGCCGGCAGGCTCTCGGGCGAGTCACAGGATCCACTCTCTGCGCGGCGAGCCTATGCCCTGGGCGCAAGTGGCACGACCGATCCATCGTCGAGTACCTCACGGCGCTCATCTATGCGGCGTGCAGGATCTTCGCGAGGCTTCTCATAAATCACGCGGAATGCGGCGCCTACTTCCTCCTTCAGCCGCTGGGCTAGCTCCAGACCGCGCGTATGAAAATCAGGCCAGTTCAGAATTATCTTTGGACGAACAAGGTAGTCGCTGATCGGGTCGTCGCGATTGACCAACGTGCCTTCGGTCCAGTGCGCATTCTGGAACTCGGCGATCCACTTGCCGAACGCGTCAGACAACGTGTCGGACATAGGGTGGATGCCGCATCGGTAGCCTGCATCACAACAACGACCGCCAACCCCACGGGCGTCATCTCCATTCCAATTCAACCACAGTAGCGGCCCGATCCCGAGATCAGCCATAACGGTGAGGATTGGACGTGCTGTCTGCTCTTCCGCCAAGAGCGGCACCGTCGCCCGTTTCTCCAGCGTTTTCAGATATGCGTCGTAGTAGGTGAAGTCCACGGGACTGTCATCAAAGATGTGCAGCTCGAATTCATGCATTTTCCATGCGGTTTGAATGCTTTCTTTTGAGGGATTCTCCGCCAGGAATCGGCTCGCTTCACAAGTGCCGCGCCTCTCCGCACGTCTTAGATCCTCGGGATCGATCGGCTTTCCAGGTTTTACCGGTGGTAGCTGGCTCAAAGCGTCGAGCAGTTGCCGCTCGAGTTCGTCCATTGTCATTTCCGGCCGACTAGGCGCGGCCACTTTCTGATCGTTGCGGCCGCCACGCGATGGGCGGCGAGACTTTGCTGACATTCTCAGACCTCGATTGGGCACACCTCGCCTGCGGGCGCAGGACGATCCTGAGTGTGCGAGCCATCGGGGTGAGGTCAGGTCATAGTCATTGCGTACTGCGGGAACCAGCACCGGTCAATCGAATGGTCGACCGGTCTTCCGATTCAAAGGTGACGCCGGTTGCCATTTTCGTTGGATTGGCCGGGTGGACTCCCCGAAGGTGTCCGTTTTGCGCAGCGGGGCCACCCGGCGAGCCTCTAGACGATCCATTCGCAGGTGCGCGCCGGATTGGGCGCGGCCCGGTGGGGAGCATGTGCGAACGCGAGCACTCTTAGGCGGCGCAGTTTTCGAGACGTCGGGACGATCTATGCGTCCCGTTTCTCGACGCCGGGATGTTTGCGCCGCGCGGCTGTGATGGCCTTAGCAAGTCCACCAAGACTATGGTTATGTCGAGACCCCGACGGGAGAAGCTTCTGCAGAGCATCCACGAACAGCACGAATGGCGACGTCTTCAGGGATTTGTCGCTACCCTTGCTGACTTTGAACGGAAGTCGGTTGCTGCTTGCGATCTCGTTGAGGCGCCTCACCCAAGCATTCCAGCTCTCGCCTTCACGAAACGGCGGCGCAAGACCTCTCTCCGGGTAACCGCAGAACAGGCCGGTAGGCTCGTCGCTGGCCGTCGTCAGTTCGGTCTGATCCGGCACCGCTGGACTTGCCAGCGCCCGTGAACAGGCTGAGCTTAGCGAGAAAAGTAATTCACCAAGGACATGGAATAGCTGCTCGTGCGGATCGAGCGAGAGGCGAGGCGTAACCAGGTGCTCCTTGACCAGCAGTTGAGCAACAAACCCGGCGTTACCGCCACATGCCGAAAGAGCGCCTCGCAGATTGTTCGATGCATCCCTTATCGATGAAATCAGATTGGCAGCATCCCTCTCCGGTGAAGCGTTTCGTTCAAAAATTTCCCAGTACAGAAGTTCATTGGTCGCCTCGACGATGCTCTGGCGTACTTCGAGCGACAATGGATAGCCGTATGCGGCTTCAACGTGCTCCCAGTCCTTGTCGGTAATGGATACCTCTGCAGTTCTGCCCATTGCCCTCGAGGAGGGCAGCATACGAACACTTCGCGCCATACTTTGCCTGCCTGCCGCGATGGATACCGAGTGGATCGCATGCGGCGGTGAAGTCTTAAGCCGCCGATCTAACCTTCGGCAGCTCGGTGGATGAAGGTACAAGGGAGCTTCAGGGACTCCGGCTTGATTTATACGACGGGCGCCCAGGTCATCGCCCGCGTCCGGCGATCGTAACCACATTTCCGCCCTGCTGCGGTACCAGCGGAACGACAGCCGCTCGAGCGAGGGCTTCCAAAGCCGTGGCGATGTATTTCGCGTAATGGCGCTCGATCATCGTCACGGACGTATTGTGGAGTTTTGCAACCTGCTGGATGGGCAAGCCGTTTCGCAGGCCGCGGACGATGCTGGTGTGCCGAAGGCTATAGGGAATGACCTCGGGCAGACCAGCGCGCTGACGGATGGCGCGCCAAGGTCGCGTCAGTTCCGCGGTCTTCCAAGGACCGCGCTCTGACCTCTTCCAGGTGATGCTGTGAGGCTCCTGCTCGTAGCTCCAGCGCTCGAACAGGGGGGCCTCCTTCGGACGGCCTACGATCGCCGGCAGCAGGACCTCGATCACGTCGTCGCCCACCGGAATCGGAACAGAGCCACCGTTACCGCCGCGTCCCTTATAGGAGCCTGGCATCATCAAGCGCCGCTCCTTGAGCTGGGCATTGCTGACGCGCATCCGCCGCACCTGCGCGAACCGTGCGCCGGTAGCAGCGAGGCAGACCACGAGCCGGTAGAGGTCACCCTCGCTCTCCTGCTCGGCGTCGATTTCTGCCGCTGCGCGAAGCAGGTTGCCGACCTGGGCGTCGGTGAGGATCTGGTTGTCCCGCGCGGTGGAAGCGTCGTCATCATCATCGATGCGCTCGGCCTTGAAACCGTCTTTGACGATCGCGAGGAAGGTCGGGTTGAGTTTCTTTTGCTCGGCGGAAAGCCGCGGCCAAGCAGCATTCAACGCAGCCTTGAGGTCGTTCGTGAGGCGCTGCTTCGTCGTGGCTTTCAGTTCTTCGGGCAGTTCGTCGCGCCACGTCAAAAGGTCATCCTCCTTCAACGCATGCAGCTCGACAGCGGCAAGAGGGGCCGCCGGAATGGCCTCCTGATTGCCCCGCTTCTCCTGGCCGAGAACATAGCGCCGCAGCCGATGCCCGGCGTCGGATCGAACCTCGCGGCCAGACCTGCGGCTATCGCGCGCATTGCGCTCGTTGATGTAGGCTTCGACCGCCGTCAAGACGGTCGGCGCCGGACCGGCGGCTTGCGCTGCAGCTACCGTTCTGGATCGCGCGACGTAGTCCCGTGCTTCCTTTGTCGCCTGGTCGAAAGTCAGTGTCCCTTCGGCCGGCTTGTCGTTGATGTCATTGGCGATGCCGATCGGCGCTTGCCTGTAATCGGCTCCGTCATAGTGATTGCGCCAGCGCACCAGCCACACACCGCTGCGCTTGCCCTTGCGATAGCCAAGGTGAGCCTCGGTATCGAGCCGGCGCCAATGCACGCCGAGGCCCAACCTCGATCGCGCCTTCGCGGTCGTGATCTGCGCCTCTGTGAGTGTATTCGCCATCGGTATCCGCCCCAAAAGTCGTCAAATATCCGTCAAATATACATGGGCGTATGGCAGGGAACAATGGCGGACGAAAATTATATAAGCTATTGATATTATTGAATTTTGGCGAACGGCCGCGAACGGGCGGATAAAAAAATCCCAGCCCTCTCAAGGCTGAAACAGGGGTTCGATTCCCCTAGGGAGCGCCATTTTCCAAGCTAAACTATTGATCTCCAAGGCTTCGTCGGTGGAGTTTGCCACTTCGCCGATTGGCGGTTTGCCACTCTGATTTTCGGACTGACGCTGGATTGCCTGTCTCGCCAACCGCTCTTGGTCCGCCGCGCGCGTGTAGCGCTCGACTTCTGCTAGCGTCTTGTGCCCGGTAATCGCTGCGATCTCGCTTGCGGAGCACCCGGCCTCGGCCAGCCGCCGCGCGGCAGCTTTTCGAAGCCCATGGGCTTTGCAGCGCTGGGGGAGACCTGCCTCCCGGATCGCGGCCGAAATCATTTGGCCGAAGCCCTTCACCGAGAACCGCTCGCCATAAGCCGTGGCCAGGATTGTAGAGTGGCTACGGTTCGCAGTCGAAAGGACGCGATCCAGCGCCTCATGGATCGGAATGGTGAGCTTTGCGGCGGTCTTTTGCTGTGCAACGCGGATCGCACCTCCTGAAAGGTCTGCCCACGTCATCCTATAAACGTCTGACCCGCGCTGACCCGTGTAGAGTAGCAACGCAAACGTCAGACGCTCCCGTGTGCCTTCCGGCCAGTGGCGCTCGAAAACCGCTATCTCGCTTTCATCCCAGGTATGAATTTCTTTCGATTTGTATCCCCGCACACCGGAAGTTGGATCTCGATCTGTCCAACCCAGTGCTATGGCGTAGCGGATCAGGGTTCGGATCCGTTTCAGCAAGACGATTCCTGCTCCGGGCCTGTTGGCCATCTTGCCGATGACGATGTCGACGTGCTCTCGCGTCATTTGATCGACGCGCCGATGACCATGCTCTTCGAGGAAGCCGTCGATCACTCGCCGATAGTTGGTTCGGCTAGACGTCGATAGCGACCGATACTGAGGTGAGCCGTAGTAAAGGATCGCCAGTGCGGCGAAGCTCTTTGGCGGAGCCGTCCGCCGCAGTTCTGCGGGTTGCTGGCGCTCGCTCAGGAGCGTCGCGTAGGCGTCCATAAATTCGCTGCAACCAGGCAAGCCGGGAAGAGGCGTGCGCTTCCCAGATCGGCGGAAGTAGTAGCGCATGCGGCCCTGACGATCACGAAATGCGTGAACATACTTCAACCGGATCACACCACGTCCGCCCATGTATCTGATCCTTCGCTCTCTCCTTCATGAGGAAGAGCCTTGAACGCCGCGCGCAGCTCATCAACATCCCAAACAAAGCGCCGGTCAATTCGTCGTGGGCGCGGCATCCGAGCTTCTTTGACAAGTGCGCGGAACTTGCTTGCTGAGACACCGATCGCCGCAGCCGCCTCGATCTCGCCAAGGCCAAATACAACTGGCAAAAGTGGCAATATGTCGATTCGCGAGGACGCGCGCTTCATGATTTCTATCGAGGGACTGCTCAGAGATCGGAGGAGGTGCCGTCGCGGAGTTGGTAGGAATTGAGGTTGGCGTAGTCTCCGGGGTGATCAACCTCGAATCATCCGGCGTTGAAGCGTCGGACTGGAGACTACGCCATGAACAAGCTTACCACGAAGCCCGT
>Ga0268298_10001989_pt1 | contig 22956 bp, 23 predicted proteins | sample WWTPWeurt_MetaG_FD_194462 | JGI IMG/M metagenome (GOLD analysis project Ga0268298, IMG submission 194462) | Activated sludge microbial communities from WWTP in Nijmegen, Gelderland, Netherland - WWTP Weurt | ecosystem: Engineered > WWTP > Aerobic digester > Activated sludge | place... | reverse complement strand
GCTTTTCCCGAAGATTTTCGATTTCCCATTGTGCCTTGATTTCCCCTGCGATTTGCGCCCATTGGGACGGATCGCGGTCGTATTTACCCAGAAGCTCCAGTTTGCCGTTGATAAAGCGAAAATATAGACCGGGTGCCTTTTTGAACTCCTGCCATTGTCTGTTCATAAACCAGAGTCTATCGGGCCTGTGTGACAAAAATGGATGGCAGTTCCAAACATACACTGCCAGTTAAGGTCGTGACTCGCATCGAGCCAGGCCAGGAAGATCAAAGAGGCATTCAGGGGATTCTCAATGGAGCTGGCCTCGGGTTTCGCTATTCTGGGCTCATTGACGCGCGATTCAATTTCGTTTCTGGATTTCTTCACAGGTTGCTCTGCGAAGTAGATCTCGGTTATCGCACGGAGCTGGTTTTGACCATTTTGCGGGAGCTTGCGACGAATTGTTCGAAAGCACATGCAAAGCGAATCTACTTTCAATCGCAAGGCCTTGATATTTCTATCCCTGCAGATTATGCTTCCGGAATGGCATCCTTCCGGGCGGATGTGCTTTCTCACTGGGATCAGTTTGTAGCTGCTAATTCAACAAACGAGTTTTACATTGAGCTGAGTTTTGAACTCAATGCGGACGCGATCGTGATCCACATGGAAAACAATGTAGAGCTCCTTCCCTCAGAATGGGAAAGGATCACGCAAAGAAGACAGAAAGCAGCGCAGATCAGGGACATACTGGAAGCATTCAATGCATTCGATGACGACAACGAAGGAGCAGGCCTGGGAATTGTTTTCATTTCTTTACTACTGCGCAATGCTGGCATTGCGGAATCCAATTTGATCATCGACTCGAGACGCGGCGTGACTCGACACACTTTGATCGTACCGCGATTGCCCGCGCAACTACGTAGTGGAATACGCGATGAAATGCTGCGCGAAATTGAAGGGCTTCCGTCGTTGCCTGATCGGGTCAATCAGCTGGTCGTTTTATGCAGTGATTCTTCCGCGTCTATTGCTTCCATCGCACAAGAAATCGAAAGAGATCCAGCCATGGCTGCGCAAATACTACGGCTGGTTCATTCTGCCGGTTTCATGACCAGGCGACGAAACATGGACGTAGAATCTGCGGTCAAGGTCATTGGCCTGCAGGAAGTGTCTGAGCTGGTAGTTGCTACTGCCAGTCGCAGCGTTCTTGCAAATCATTTTCAAATCAAAGAAATGGAAACTATCTGGGATGCGAGCAATCGTGTATCATTTTTCGCCGCGGAGCTTGCTGAACGTTGTCATGTAAAGAGAAGTGATGCGGCCATCGCGGGTCTATTGCTCGAGCTCGGCAAAATCGTCATGATAGGCCTTAAGCAAACTACAATGGAGCGCATAGACGAAATGCTCGGCAGCAAACGCGTGCGAACGAGTTCCATTCTAGAGGAAAGTACGCTTGGGATTTCGCATCCGGAAATCGGCGCTCGGTTAGGAGAAAAATGGAATTTTCCGCAGGCTGTGATAGATTGCATTCGATATCAGCATAAACCCTTGCTCTGTGTTTCTCCGAATGAGGCTCTCGTGCGCGCGGTTTCGCTTGCCTCTAGATTGCATGCAAGCACTCAGGGGATGGCAGACTACTATGCCGTTGATCCTGAGGTATTGCAGGCGGGTAGAGTGCATTCCCCGGAAGAGTTCGCGAAGCTTGCAAAGTTACTTGAAGAGCAATTTAAAAAACAAATAGCATGATCGTTGCGCATAACGTGCGCTATGTGCGCCAGGGAAACACGATCCTGGATGGGATCACTTGGAAGGCGGAAAGAAACGAGCACTGGATCATGCTCGGTCCAAATGGATCTGGAAAATCTTCCTTCATTAAGCTGCTGACATTGTATGAATGGCCTACCGATGGATTCATAGAAATCGATGGGATGCGAAGTGGTACGGAGCCAGTGAGCGTCATGCGGCGGAAAATCGGCCTGTTTGAACCTGCACTGCATTCATCGATCGCTCATTTTTATCCGGATATGACAGGCGAAGAAATCGTTCAAGCAGGGGCGCGGGGAGCTCTCGCCCTTTATGAATCACCACCGGAAGAAGTGGTTCATCGTGCGAGGAAGCTTCTGGTGGAGGAGCGCCTACCCTGGGAAAGGCCATTCAGTGTCATGTCGAGTGGAGAGCAGCGGCGAACTCTGTTGATGCGCGCCCTGATGCCAAAGCCCTCCATGTTGATTTTGGATGAACCTTTTGAATCGCTTGATATGAAGGCGCGCTATCAACTTGAATCCACTTTGAAGCGAAACACAGAGGGGATGGTGACGCTCACCGCGCTTCATCGCATCGAAGAGATACCAGCGCATGCGAGTCATGCTTTGTTGATGAAGAACGGCAAGGTGCTCCGATCCGGGCCCCTCGAAGAGCTGTTGAATCGCGAGAATCTTTCTGAGCTGTATGAAATGCAATTAGAGGTTACAAAGCATGCGGGTCGATACTCATGCAGACCAACATGAGCCAGTTTTCTGATTCATTGTGCGCGCAACAGATGCGCATGTTGCGTCTCGATCTACCAGTTTCTTCTGAGGCGGAGGTAGCGAGACTTCACAGCAAGTACGATCCATGGGAAGAGGCGCGGCGACAACTGGGGCAGATAGAATCGCGTCCGGTCGTTCTCGCGTTTGGGGCTGGGCTGGGCTATGCGATTGCGCTGCTCTTGCGATCGGGAAAGGAGTGTATCTGGTTTGAAAGCGATCCGCGCATTCTGAGTCGGGCACTGGGTACTGTCGATTTGCAGGAGTTCATCCAGTCTGGTCGCCTTCGGGTAGTTAGACGAATCTCTAATGAAGAAGAACTGGAGGAGATCTTCCGGGGTCGAGGGAACGATGACATCTCGTTTTTCTCACATAGAAATTTTCTAACAGAAACACATGCAGAATGGAAGCGAAAAATCGAATTCTTCTTGAATAAGAAGAGTGTGAACATGGCAACGCTATCCCGGTTCGAGAGCATCTGGGCAAGAAATCTCGTAGCCAATATGCCTCTTCTTCTAAGAGGACAACCTGTTTCTACGTTATTCGGCATTCATTCGAACAAGCCCGCGATAGTAGTGGGTGCGGGCCCGTCCCTCTCGGATAGTATAGGCGATATCGAAAAGGTTCGCCAGAAAGCGGTCTTAATTTGCGTGGACACAGCTCTGGCCGTGCTTCGGCATGAGGGTATTGACCCTGACTATGTGGTGACTGTAGATCCTCAACCGGTGAATCGTTGCTATTTAGAGGGATACGACGGCGAGGCGTTGATCGTGGCCGATCCCACTGCCTCGAGATTTGCATTGCGTCATGTGGTGGCGGATCGGATTCGCTACTTCTGGTCTCCCTTCGCAATGGCACAAGTATTCTTCGAGGCCATAGGAGTGACCGCTGGTGAAATCGCATTCGGGGGATCTGTTTCGACGAATGCGTATGATCTGGCCAGGAAGATGGGATGCGATCCGGTCTTCGTCGTCGGTCAGGATCTGAGCTTTCCTGGTGGAGAAGTGCACTGCAGAGGAGCGACTCTCGAAGAGAGATTGAACTGGAAGGAAAGTAAGACGTTCAGGCGTGAGCTTCACAACTACAGACAGCTTTCCGCCCTGCCTCCAGTGTTGCTGCCTGGACTCACCCAGGCAAGCGAGAGAACCAACGACAAGCTTGTGATTTTCTATCGATGGTTTGAAAGGCGGTTTCGAAAGGACCTCGAAAATGGTCTGCGAATTCGCAATTGCACTGCTCGCGGTGCTCGTTTTGATTTTCTTGAGAGAGCTCAGCTCAGCGAGCTTGCCGGTTTACCGGACGCAATGCCCGGTCCACAGATGATTCGCGCGAATGACGTTTCGGATAAAGCTCGCAAATTGCTTCTGGTTCTCGAATCGCTAGAAGCGGATTTCGCATCCACATCAAAAGAGCTCGAGCTCGCGGTGCAGATCATTCGGAAGGAAGGACCGCCGAAGAAAACCGGGGAGACTCTGGATCGCGTCGATGAAGAGCTGCGCAAGAGAAAGAATGCCCTGGCGATTCTGGGAAATGCGTCGCAGAAGGCGATTCACGCTGTGACTGAATCTGCACACGGAGGCGAGCGAGCACTGGAGTTGTATGAGGCTCTTTACTCAGCGTCGCTCAGGTACGAACGTTGGCTTAAGAGATCCATACGGATCCTTTCGGAAACGTTAGTCGGCATTGCACGTTAGCAAGAACGGTTCAAAGACCTGGCCGACAATCAGCATTCCGTTCCACACGAGACCCGTGGAAGATCCGCTGATCTGTTTTCCATCGTTAGAATAGATGCGTTCGGCAACCCGGCTCTCGGTGTTCAGCCTGAAGATTTCTGAAGGGGAAAGGTTCTCTGAGGATCGCATATGTCCGAGGAAAGCGATCGCAGAAGGATGCGCCGCTATATCCAGGATACCAGGTTTTTCCCACATCAAATTGTCTGCCCCGCTATGAAGGTCAATAAAATCGGGGCGTGGCGAAAGCTCACCCGTGGAAGGTGTGCGTTTGTAAACGAAAATGCCTCTGTCTCGGGAAGAACCAACATACAGAAAATCGCCGGACGGAGAAACGGCGATTCCGTTTGCGAAAGCAATCCCATCCGCCACAACGCTCCATTTTGACGACGCGGCATTGTACATGACCACGCTGGACCAGGGCCTCACCAGCAGGTCCTCGACCTGCCGCGAAAATCCATTCCCGGATGATCCGTGATCATTTGTGACGTAAAGATCTCCATTTGGTAGCACAACCAGATCGTTCGGGCTGATGAGGAGAGGGCTTCTGAGTCGCCGAAGTAACTTGAGTTCACCTGGTTTCACCGCAAAGACTTCGATCAAGTGATGGTTGAGCATAGCGTGGTTGATCACATAGAGAAGCGGGACACCACCTAACACCGTGAAGGCGATTCCATGTGGATGAAATGGCAGGCCGTCTCGATCTGCGAAGGACAAGGGTTGGGGAGTTCCCACCAGTTCGCGCGCAGGTGAAAGTTGAAATATGACGCCCGGCTTTACGAGTTCTCCGTTCGGATCATGATCGCGCCGATCCTGTGAAGAGATGAGAAGTCGCGGGGGTCGGAAGCTTGTGTCTACGTCGAAATCTTCCGGTCCAGGAATTCCAGCCGTTGCCCTGCACGCTTTGCCAGGGACGGGTGCGGGAGTAGCGCAAGAGTAAAGAGAAAGGGTTGCAAACAGTAACGCCGCGCTAGCCCGGAGTGGATACGAAACGCCAGTGAGGGTTGCCTCCCGGCGAGAGGATGCGTTCGAATACGAAAGATTCATAGTATGTCTTCCAGAAATCTTCGACATACGCGGGCACGGAAGCAAAATCATCGGGAGCGGAACGAAGCAAAGCGGCGAACATGGTCGGTAATGTATTTTGAATTTTGGGAGAAGGATGGAGGAGGTGTGCGCACAGAGACAGGTGCTCGATCACGAAAGGCATATAAACGGATAGAAATGCCATTCGTGCGCCAAAACTGAACCGTTCGGAAAGGGAGCGGTTCAGAGAAGAGAAGTCCAGACTATCAAATAGAAGACTTCCGCCGCGAAAGACTGTTTCTTCTGCGGGCTTGGCGTGTCTGGTTTCCACGGCCAGCTGCAGTGTGTCCGCCTCGAAGCCCGTAATGCGGTTCGAATCTGTTTTGAAATCTTTGATGGGAACGAGCCAGCAGTGGAAGTAGATTCTATTTGTCTCAAAGGATGGGGCGATTCCCTGCGCGGGTGGTCCAAGTGGCGTAGCGCAGCCTCCGAGATAGGAAGCCGCACACCGAAAGAGAAAGGCCAGTTTTTGATCCTGCGTGGATACGTCACGAATCCAGTAGAGACGAGGACCGGCATTCGGGTGAAAGTCAGCTGGCAAAGGTGAAAAGCCGTCGAGCCAGGGAAGAGGAAGAGACTGAATGAGAGACGAAACCTCTGCTACTTCCTCTGCTCTCAGTCGATCCAGGTGAACGGACGGAAAACGAAATGATTCTGTAAACTCAACGTATGGATGTCTGAACGTATCGACGCACAGGGCGTAGCTCACGACTTCCTTCTGGTTCCTTTGCGTGAAGTAGATTTCCTGGAAGGCGTCGAGCCAGTGTCTCGCGTGGCCAGTTGCCCGGTCGAGGATGGGATCGGAGGCCTTTCCATGGACGCGTTGAGTGCGCGGATGATCTTGCGCTGGTCTAGCAGTACGAAGGCAAGAAAGCACGAAAACAGCACGAGTGTAAGCACGATTACTAGAAGCAGGTTGTTCAGTCTCTTCTGTCCCGTTTCATTTGCGGAAATCTGCGCGAGGTGCGAAAGAAGGTAGTTGAGATGATCGATCTGCGGATGACCGGGACGAGAAATGAATAGGATCTGGTCTGCGAGTGCTCGCGCTTGTTCCCCGCTGAGATGGGAGGCATACTCCGTGGCAGCCGCGCGATCCTTCTTGAGGAAGGCACGCGCCTCGGATAGCGCTTCTTCGCGCGATTGCGCGGAGAGATGAACGGAAGTGAATAGTAGTAAAAGACTGATAGTTAAGATTCGCATATTAATATTCCCGGGTCTTTTCAAAAAGTGCGGTCAAGTATTCGCGTCGAATGGCAAGGCGGAGGAATGCCAGAAACAGGAAATGGTAACCAAGGACGGATATCCAGAATGTAATGCGAATGGGAGGGGCCATGGTGCCCATCACGGATTCGGGATGCGTGTCCGGTGTGACCACTCGAATCGCAAGCCATGTAAGCACAGCGGAGATCGACGTGAGTATGGACATGACAGCTCCCACGACAGCTTTTCTGTCGGGTCTTTCAGTGGAGCTTCGCGCGTAGAAGTAGCCAACGAGTGAAAGGAGTAGAATGAAAAAGGACATGAGCCGCGAGTCTTTCCAGTTCCAGTAGGTGCCCCATTCTGTCGAGGCCCAGAGAGGTCCTGAGATCACTACGGCCGCGGCAAATAGGAGAGAAATACGATTGGAGGCGAGAGACCAGAGGTCGAACCGTTGCTCGCGTGTGCGAAGATACAATATGCCGCTCACTGCTGAAAGGAGAGGAGCATACAGAGCAACCCATGCGATCGGAACGTGTATGTAAAAGATTCTATGTGCCTGACCCTGTGAGATGATGGTTGGGGGATAGGAAAGAGCTATCCAGCTAACGAGTGGTAAGGCGAAGCCAAAAGCTACAAATAGGAAATCGAGAACACTGGATCTGGCCATGCGAGCAAGGTCAGACTGAGAAAGGCCCTTCATCGTTAAGGAAAGGAAATAAGATCGATCCCAGAGTGCAATACAATATGCCCGGTGCGAGCAAGGATAGAGCGAGAAGAGGATTCGCTTCTGGAGAGTTGCTGAAGGTTTCGAGTAGCCCGGCTGCCACGACCAGGACAGGAACAGAAGCGGGAAGGAGTAATACAGGCAGAAGCACCCCTCTTGATCTGTTGGTGAGCATCGAGTTAAAAAGTGAACCCAGAGAGGAAAGACTCAACGCGGTGCCCGTGAGCAGAATGGATTGCGAAGAAAATGTACGAGCGGGTGGTAGGGTGCCTGCGAGTAAGATGTAGTTCGCCGGAAGATACGCGATCAATAGAATCGTGAGCACTGTCCATCGTGCGAAGACGCGACCCACGTAGAGCGCACTCGCGTCAAGCGGCGAGAGAGACAGGATTCGGAATGCTTGATGATCTGAAGCATCAGAATTCCAGCCCGTCAGAAGAATGCCTGCAAAGAACAGAGTGGCCAGAGTGGCTCCTGCCAGGTTGTGCGCGGACCTTGCGAAGGCCTGGTCCATCGAGTAGTGATAGATGACGGAGAGGACCACAGCGAAGGCGGCTACTGCAACGATGCGTCCGCGGTTGCGCCATTCTAGTTTCGTTTCGAGCCAGTAGATCGTGCGAAGGGACAAGAGGAATCCGGGAGGCTTTTGGAATTGACCGGCGCGCACTCGTCCCGCGCTAGTGTCGCTGTTGAAACGCTTCATTGACCGATACGCACCCGAGCACCTGACCATCTACATCGTAGCTCTGTCCGCCATCACCAGCGGATATGTTTTGATGACCGGAAGCAGCCTGGGGTTACTGCAACCCAAATTGCTCTCTCATCCGTGGGACCTAGTCTTTTTTCCGTTTCGGCTTGAGTTTCCAGGCGCGATGCCGGCCTTGCTAGGCGGTGGATGGGGAGGCCTGTTGATTCGGTTGTATCTGTACTGGATGTTTGGATCCATTGTGGAAGCGGAACTCGGCCGGGTCAGATACAACGTCTACGTGTGGATGGGCGTCGTCATGGTGACGCTGACCGGGGTATTCATTCCGGAAGTAACAGCTGTCTACATCTATTATTCGGTGTTCTTTGCGGTGGCATATCTCGCGCCCAACATGGAGCTCTATATCATGTTCATATTGCCTGTGAAGATCAAATGGCTTGCGTGGCTGGCAGTGGCGGGCATTGTCCTGGAATCGCTTGGAAGTGCCGCGGCCACCGGGAACTACTGGCTTCTTGCTGGCCCATTTCTCACATTCTTAAATTTCTTTATATTCTTTGGCAGAGAGTTTCTTGAGACCAAGGTCCGCGCACATTCTTCTGGTCGTCGCATGAAGGCAATGGCGACCGTGCGAGTGAGTGCACTTCATCGGTGCACTGTGTGCGGCATGACAGAGAACGATGATCCGAACATGGAGTTCAGGTTCTGCGTGGATTGTTCAGACCATGAGTACTGCATGACTCATCTGCGACAGCATGAGCACATACGAGAATAAGATCCTATGCTTTGATTCCCATCCCGTGCAGAATACGATCCAGGTCGTCCAGGTTTCCATAGAATACAGTTAACTTGCCTGCACCGTTCTTTTTGTGGTTGAGGCTCACCTTCGCTCCCAGTTTGGTTCTGAGTTTTGCCTCTACGGATTTCAAATTTGGATCGCGTGCCGCGGCTTTTGCTACAGGGGATCGTGCGCCAGGTTCACCCTGGAGTTTTGCGACTTCATCTTCCACTCGTCTGGCAGACCAGTTCTCTCTGCAAATGCGATCTGCAAGTTTTGTCGAGGTGCGTCTGTCTGCGATGGCAAGCAAGGGACGAGCCTGGCCGGCAGTCATCATCTTGTTCTCTATGAGTTTCTGGATGTCTTCGGGGAGTTTCAGAAGCCGCGTGAGATTGGTGATCGTCGTTCGATCTTTCCCAACTTTCTCCGCAAGATCGGATGGCTTGTCTCCGGTCTTCTCCATCCAGATTTCGTATGCGCGGGCTTCTTCCATAGGATTGAGATCTTCTCTCTGGATGTTCTCGATGAGGCCCATCTCTAGAGCGCGGATGTCATCCACTTGTTTGATGACTGCGGGGATCTTTTTAAATCCTGCGAGTTTACATGCGCGGAACCGTCGCTCACCCGAGATGATCTCGAAGTTGGCGCCTGATTTTCTGACTACTATGGGTTCAATGAGACCGACGCTATGCAGGGTCTGAGCGAGCTCGCGAATATCGTCTGGATTGAATTGCTTACGCGGTTGATCCGGAGATGGAACAACAATGGAGATATCCAGTTCCTGATAATCAGGGTTGGTCTGGATTTGAATGGTGGATTCGCCGGGCAGAAGATTGGATAGTCCGCGCCCCAGTACTTTTTTAGCCACGATCGTATACCTCCTTTGCAAGTGCCTGATAGGCTGCCGCGCCCGTTGAGTCTGGCGCATAGTCTCCAATGAATTGTCCGAATGAAGGAGCTTCCGAGAGCTTTACGTTTCTCGGAATGACTGCCTGGTAGACGCGATCATGGAAATGAGAGCGAACGTCTTCGACCACCTGTTGTGACATGGACGTTCGAGAATCATACATTGTAAGAACCACACCGTCCAGAATGAGGGTGGGGTTGAAGTTTTTTTGCACTCTAGAAATAGCATCGAGCAATTGAGTGAGTCCTTCAAGAGCGTAGTATTCCGTCTGCAATGGAATCAGTACTCTACTTGCGGCGCAGAGTGCGTTGAGGGTGAGGATGCCCAGGTTAGGCGGACAGTCTATGAGCACGATTTCATATCTGGTCTTCAGTTGTTCGAGAGCTCGCTTGAGCACATACTCTCTGTTGTCCGTTTGCAGAAGATCCGGTTCAATTCCTGCAAGGTCCGTGTTGGACGGCAAGATGGAGAGGCCTTTGATGTGAGTTGGTTGCAGTATTTCTGAAGCGGATAATTCCCCGATCAGCATGCTGTAGACGGAGCGCGGAAGTTCTCTGATGTCTACTCCGAGCCCGGAGGATGCATTCCCCTGAGGGTCCATGTCCACGAGGAGGACATTATGTCCCATTCGCGCCAGGTATCCACCGAGGTTCACAGCGGTCGTAGTTTTGCCAACTCCGCCCTTCTGATTTGCTACGGCGTAGATTCTTTCCATTCCTTCACTTCCTGTTGGATGATTTTCCAGGGCCTGGGGTACAGGCTATCCTGTTTCCCTGTTTTTTCCAGGAGCAGGAACGTTCTGGCTCCGAGAAAAGACAGCTCAGATGGGACATAAGTTTCACGTGAAACAAAACCGAACCTGGACAGGTCCGTTTCCTGAAATCTTGATCCCGAGAGCACTAGAAATCCTCCCTTTCCCACAAGGTGGCACACCAGCTCAACGCACTGCGGAAACGGAATGAGTGCGCGCATAACAATCAGGCTGAACGTGGTTCGCATTTCTTCCAGGCGGCTGAACTCGAAACGAACGGAAGCCGGGCTCCCCTCTGCCCTGTGATGCTCCTCAACAAAGCCCAATCTTCGCCTGGAGGAATCAATGAGCGTAATCCGCGGTGGCTGTTTTAAACACGCAAAGAGATATCCAGGTAGGCCAGGGCCCGAACCAGCATCTGCCAGATTAGTTTCACGTGAAACCTTGCATCGTGATACGACATAATCCATGAATATGACGTTTTCGTACAGATGGCGCTCCAGTATTCTCTCCGCATCTCCCTTCGAAAAGAATCCCCCTGCTTCATTCTTGTTTCTGAGAAATTCACAGAATCGTCCAAGTCGATCCCAGTCCACGATCTCAATGAGCCGTTCCGGGATCGGGAGGCCGGCTTTTGCAAATTCTTCGAGCATGCAAGCATCCTTCTTACCTCCGGTTTTCGGTCAACTCCAGCGCCCTTCCTCCGATACATAAGTGGTGAGAACACTTCTGCTCCTGAGCCTGGCGATCCCGGCTGCCCTCCATGCCTTTCAGCCAGGGCGCTATCATCCTATGGATTCCTATGTCACTGCGGGATCTCCAGGCGGCCCGGCGTCGATGGTCGCGAAAGACGCGAAAGGCCAGACTCTCGAAACGGTTCAATTCACTTATGATGGTTCCGGAAAGCTCATCCGCGAATCATTTGTAGATTCGAAAGGTCAACCTGCCGGTAAGGCGGAGTATAAACGCAATGGCGACCAGCTGACAGAGGAACTTCGATTTGATCGCACGGGCACTCTGCTGTCGCGCACAGTCTTCAAATACAAAGACAAAGACCTCATCGCGATGGAAGTTTACAACTCCCAAAACGCTCTGGAACTCAGGCGTACCTACACAATCCAGGGTGGGAGAATTACAGGCGGTGATGAAATTTCAGACGGAGTCACGGATCACTTCGTGATGAAGTACAACGATGTAGCCCGACTCCTGGAAGCTCTCGTATTTGTTCAACAAGACGGTCATCCGTTCGGTCACATCGCGTATCGTTACGATGCGCAAAAGCGGATCACGGAACGCGAGAGAGTGCAGGTCGACAAAAGGGAATTGTGTCGATATGAATATGACGGCGCGGGACGAATCATTCGCTTCTCATACTTCGTGATGCAAGGAGATTGGCGCCTTCAGAAGACTTTGACATTTACTTATCCCTGAGGCACCACATGCACGAACACCGGCCCTACAAATATTTCGATCTAGTCATGGCCGGTTTTGTTACCGTGCTTCTTTGTTCCAGTTTGATTGGCGTATCCAAGGTTTCCGAATTTCCGGAGATCCATCTGGGCTTCCTGACGATTGGTCCTTTCAGCTTTGGCTCGGCCGTTCTTTTTTTTCCATTTAGCTACATCTTTGGAGACATACTCACAGAAGTATATGGCTATGCGCGGGCGCGCAGAGTAGTATGGGCCGGGTTTGGAGCTCTGTTCTTTGCAACATTCATGAGCTGGGGAGTGCTGGCAATGCCTGCGGCGCCAGGGTGGCCTCATCAGGCAGCATACGAAACAGTCTTCGGGTCCACATGGCGAATTGTGCTCGCAAGTCTTACCGCATTCTGGGCCGGCGAGTTTGTGAACTCGTTCGTTCTCGCAAAGATGAAGATCTGGACGGAAGGCAAATTGCTCTGGGCTCGTACCATCGGTTCTACGATTGCCGGAGAAGCAGTGGACTCTCTGATTTTCTACCCGGTGGCCTTCCTCGGAGTATGGGACACAGCTCTAGTACAGAAGGTTTTGATTTCCAATTTCTTCTTAAAGGTTGGATGGGAAGCCCTCATGACTCCTATCACGTATGCTGCTGTTTCTTTTTTGAAGCGAGCGGAGCACGAGGACTATTACGATCGGGACACCAATTTTAGTCCGTTTCGTCTGGACGACGAGTAGCGCGGGTTTCCCCGCGCCCTCTGGTTCGCGTAACTGGCGTTAGGCGAACGAGTTGCTCTGTGGCTTAGTGAAAGCCTCCTGTTTTCATTTCTGACACGAGCCTGCTGATGGCATCCTTCGCATCTCCAAAGAACATGTAGCAGTTTGGATATGTGTAGAGTTCGTTGTCAATGCCCGCAAAGCCTGGCTTCATGCTTCGTTTGATGACGATTACAGTTTTGGCTTTGTCCACGTTGAGGATGGGCATCCCATAAATCGGACTTCCGGGAGTCGTGCGCGCGGCTGGATTCGTCACGTCATTGGCCCCGATCACGAGTGCAATGTCTGTCTGAGAAAACTCAGGATTGATGTCTTCCATGTCTACGAGTTCGTCGTAGGGTACGTTGGCTTCCGCAAGTAGAACGTTCATGTGACCTGGCATGCGCCCGGCCACAGGATGAATGGCATACTTGACTTTGATCCCCCGTTTCTTCAAAATATCAGCAAACTCTCTCACAGTATGTTGGGCCTGGGCCACTGCCATACCGTACCCGGGAACGACCACCACAGTCTCAGCCATCTTGAACATGACGCCTGCATCTTCCTGCTTCATCTCCTGGATTGGGCCGGCTGCACCTGCAGCTGCGGCTGAGCCCGCTGCTGCGTCACCGCCGCCGAATGCTCCAAACAGAACGTTCGTGATCGACCGGTTCATTGCCCGGCACATGATCACAGACAGGATAAAACCAGAAGCGCCGTCCAGTGCACCCGCAATGATTAGAATCTTGTTGTTGAGTGCAAACCCAGTAGCGCAAGCCGCAAGACCAGCATAAGAGTTCAGGAGTGAAATCACCACTGGCATGTCTGCGGCACCAATCGGCGTCACGAGAAGGATACCAAACAGCAGGCTCAGTCCAGCCATTGTATAGAAGACAGCAGATTGACTGGGATCGATCACTACATAAACCGCCAACCCGATGATCGCGACAAACAGCGATATATTGAAGACATTCTGGCCAGGGAAGGTGAGAGGAGAGCCACCGATCGTTCCTTGCAGTTTTAAGAACGCAAGCATACTACCAGTGAAAGTGAGCGCACCAAACATGACTTCGAAACCAATCGCAGAGAGTTTGATTGCTCCCATATCCGGATGATCGTAAAATTTCGCCACACCTACTAGAGTTACGGCAGCTGCACCGAATGCGTGCGAAAGTGCAGTTCGCTGCGGCATCGCAGTCATAGGAGTCCAGATGGCAATGACGGCACCCAGCGCCGTTCCTACAACTGCGCCCACCAGGATCCATTCGAAAGATACAATTTCCTTGTCGATCAGAGTGCCCACGACCGCAAGCAGCATGCCGATCTCCGCCAGAAACATACCCTGTCGGGCGGACTCAGGTGATCCGAGCATTTTTAACCCGAGTATGAACAGGACTCCGGATACTAAATAAACTATATTAATTAAGCTGACCAGATCTACGGCATTGCCGAGAAGATTTTGAAGGAGCTCGCCAATCATTTCTTTTCCTCTTTCTTCTTCTTAAACATTTTGAGCATACGGTCAGTGATCAGAAAGCCGCCCACAACGTTTGTCATCGCAGAGGCCACAGCGATGCATCCCAGGATGCTCGGCAAAATGGAACCGTGATGAGATCCTGCGACGACGATGGCTGCCACAACAGAAATTGCGGAAATCGCATTTGTTGCCGACATGAGTGGAGTATGCAGCAGCGGCGGAACTTTCGTAATCACGAGAAATCCAACGAATCCCGCGAGCACGAAAACATATAAACTTGCAATGAGAGTTGCTGTATCCAATTGTGAATCCTCCTGTTTACGCGCCTATCGCTGCGCGAGTAGCTTCATGAATGATTTGCCCCTCATGCGTGATGAGGCTGCCTTTTACGATTTCATCTTCCAGGTTCAAGGCGATCTTCCCTTCCTTGGACACAACTTCCATGAGGGCGAGAACGTTCCTTGAGTAAAGCTGGCTTGCGTGAAAAGCAACATGCGAGACGACATTCGTCTCTCCAATCACGGTCACTCCATTCTTTGTAATGGTTTTACCGGGATCAGTCCACACGCAGTTTCCGCCCTGCTCCGCGGCGAGATCTACAACCACAGATCCAGAACGCATGCGAACGAGCATTTCCTCTGTCACAAGAACAGGCGCCTTCTTCCCTGGTACAAGCGCGGTTGTAATCACAACGTCCGCAGCTGCGATATGGTTTCCTAGAATTTCCTGTTGCTTGCGAAGAAACTCTGCAGATGCTTCTTTTGCATAACCGCCCTGTCCTTCGAGATTGTCCTGCACAGGCGGTTCAATGTATTTTGCACCGAGACTTTCTACCTGCTCTTTCACTGCGGGGCGAACATCAGAAACTTCTACTACTGCACCGAGTCGTTTCGCAGTGGCGATTGCCTGTAAGCCAGCTACACCTGCTCCAATGATCACCACCTTCGCAGGTTGTACGGTTCCCGCGGCAGTCATCATCAAAGGAAAAATTTTAGTCAGAGAATTGGCAGCCATCAGCACTGCTTTGTATCCCGCGAGGTTTGTCTGCGAACTAAGAGCATCCATTCGTTGAGCACGTGTTATGCGAGGCACTGCATCCATGGACAGCACATTCACTTTGTTAGTCGCTGCCAGTTTCACAAGGTCGGCGTTGCTCAGTGAATAGAAGAATCCAACGTAAAGTGCGCCTGCTTTCAGCATTTCAAGTTCGTTCTTGCCCGAAGCAGGATGTTGAATTGGCTTTTGAACTTTGACCAGAACGTCTGCCTGGCTATACAAATCGCCAGCTGTCGATATGATTTCAGCGCCGGCTGCCTTGTAGTCTTCGTCAGAAAAACCAGCCGCGGCCCCCGCGTCTTTTTCCACACGAACCTGAAATCCGCTGGCGATGAATTTTTTGACTGATTCTGGAACGACGGCGACACGCTTTTCGCCTGCTACGATTTCTTTTGGAATTGAAAGATTCACTTCATCCTCTCCGTAAACGGTGAAAGGACAAATGAGCCCGCATTCCAACGGGGTCAAATCAAAAGAGCACGAATGCTTTTTCGGTCAAACGCTGAAACCAGATCCACGGCATGCGCGCTGTGCCAAAGTGCCCCCATGTACCACCCGCCGAATTCTGAATGAGAACTTCCTGCCGCGTTATGTCGTATCCGATGACTCCAACTGTGTGAATCGCAACAAACTTGCCAGCTGGAGTCCAGAGCGGCTCGCGAAGATCGACAAAGTTTTCCGTGATCTTCATGGATACGATCAAGACAGAACCCTGCAGCAAGTGTGCGTGAACCTGGTCAAAGTCACGAAAGTCGATTCTGGAATAACCGCGAACGCGAAATGCGTCCGCGTTCTGAAGCGCATCGGGGCCAGGCTTGCGGAAGAAATCCTTTTCATTGAAGGGCATGAGTTGCTCTGTCGGGCATCCTCGCGCATGTAAAAAGTCTAGAGCATCGAGTACTGAGATGCCCTCGTCTTTTCCGCCGTTGAGGGAGTTGTATACAAAGGAAGGAGAGCACGTGTATCCAGGCTTGCCGCGCCGACGATGGTAGTAGCTCGTCGCCAGATACCCTGTGGAGAAGGCAACACCGCTCGCCTGGCGCATCTGGTTGCCTGCGGGAGGCAAATCAGATAGAATAAAGACCTGCGGCACGACATCTGGCAAAGGAGCCAGCATGATGGGCACAGCTCTTTCTTCGTCTGTGTAGTTGGGCTGAATCTGAAAATCATCCGGCCGAAGCGCTTCGCGAGAGGAGCGAGTGCCAGGGCGAAAGCGGGCCGCTTGTTCTTCTGTGATGCAGGATCCGGTAAGAATCAGAGCGCCCAGGAGAAAGATCTGCGATTTTGACGGAATACTTCGTAGCATGCGATTGCAACAGAGTTGCTCAGGTTTAAAGATCGGCACTTTTCTCCTACCGGGATACGAAGTAAGCGACCATGCTTTCTTACATGTTCAGTGATTTCTTGCGGCAATCCTGCAGTTTCTTGACCAAAAAGGAGTGCTTCCTGGCCGGAAAACGTGAAGTCCCACATAGAATCCGTGGCAAAGCGCGAAAACGCTACGAGGGGCACTCCAATCGATGCCAGACTCGCATAGAATTCCTCGTAGTCCGCATGCCTTTTGAGGTCCAGTTGAGCCCAGTAGTCCAGTCCTGCCCGCCGCACCGCCTTTTCGTCCATGGAGAAGGAAGGCTCGCCCACTATGTGCAGCGGCGTGTCCGTGCACACTGCTAGTCGCGCAATGTTGCCGGTGTTCGGCGGGATCTCCGGTCTATATAAAGCGATGTGCATTCCACTCGGAAACCATTTGCCTTGAGGGGTGCACGCCAAAATTGGGATTAGAACTATGAACTATTCAGCGCAGAGACTTAATATAGTAGAACCCTCTCCAACTCTGGCTATTTCAGCCAAGGCGGCAGAACTCAAAGCTGCCGGTAGAGACGTGATCGGCTTTGGTGCAGGGGAACCTGACTTTGACACGCCTGATCATATCAAAGCCGCAGCACAAAAGGCTATGGCGGAGGGTCAGACCAAGTATACTCCAGTGGGCGGAACTGCGAAGCTCAAGAAAGCGGTGGTAGACAAATTCAAAAGAGAGAACGGTCTCAGTTACGAACCCAAAGAAGTCATCGTTTCTACCGGAGGAAAGCAAGTACTGTTCAATCTATTCCTCGCCTATCTGAATCCGGGCGAAGAAGTGATTGTACCCGCGCCGTACTGGGTCTCGTATGCTGACATAGTCAGAATTGTTGGCGGAGTTCCAGTCATCGTTCAGTGTCCTGCATCGCAGAACTATTTGATTCAACCTTCGCAGATTGAAGAGGCGGTCACTCCGCGCACTCGTGCGATCCTTCTTTGCTCTCCTTCGAATCCCACCGGAAGCGTGTATTCAGAAGCCGAGCTTCGCGCGATCGCCGCTGTTCTAGAAAAGTATCCGGACATTCTTATCATTTCAGATGATATATACGAACACATATTGTTTGATAACAGAAAGTTTACAAATCTCGCCATGCTATTTCCTGAGTGGAAAGATCGCATCTTCATAGCCAATGGAGTTTCTAAGTCATACAGTATGACCGGATGGCGAATTGGCTACGGTGCTGGAAACCGTGCACTCATTGAAGGCATGGAGACGATGCAATCTCAGAGCACATCGAACCCGAGCTCCATATCTCAGGCAGCCGCACTCGCAGCACTCGAAGGGCCACAGGAGTGCGTCTCCACCATGCGCGTGGCCTTCGAAAAAAGAAAAAATATTGTGATGCAGAAGTTTTCGCAAGTTCCCGAAATCACTCTGTCTGCACCAGGAGGTGCCTTCTACGTGTTTCCAAACCTGGATCGCGTATTTGCGCTGCCTGGATTTCAAAAACTTCGCGCAGCATCGAAAGACAGATCTCTTTCGCGCATTTTGTCTGCGCATCTGCTTGAAAAATATGACGTGGCAGTGGTCCCGGGAATTGCCTTTGGTGACGATAGCGGAATGAGATTGAGCTTTGCACTCGGAGAGGATGCTCTCATAAAGGGCCTGGACCGAATTGCCAAAATGGTAGCCGACTTGCGATCATGAAACCTCTGTTAGGTGATGTTCGTGAGTGGCTCAAAGAACTTGATCTTCCTGAGCCCACGAACATTCTACCTTTGCAGAAGGATCTCTCCACTCGCACATACTACAGGCTGACTCTAAATGAAGTATGTGAATTGGGTAACTCTCTAGTTTTATGCGTCCATTCCGGTCAATACGAAGCCACTATTTCTGATTTTGTAAGCATTAGCAGACAGTTCAAAGAAGCCGGTGTGGCCGCGCCTGACGTGATCGCGCAAAAGCAGCACTGGCTCCTCCAAACAGATGCCGGTTCCATAGATTTGCGTCAGCATTGTCTGGAATGGATCGAAAAGGGAGATACGCAGTCGATTGAAATAACATATGAGCGTCTGCTGGATCAACTTGTGCGGTTGCAGGCGGTGACTCCGTCTCACCCGGTATCTGCTCGGTTTTTTGATTTTGATAAATTGCATTTTGAGATGGAACATTTTGCTCTGCACGTCGCACAGGCGGGGCAGAAATTTGCACGCGAGTACTTTTACAGTTTTGAATTTCAAATGTTTCTAAAGACTATATGTGAGAAGCTTGCGCAATCATCATCCAAGGTTTTCGTCCATCGAGATCTCCACAGCAAGAACGTTATGCGCTCTTCTGAAAACCTGGTATGGATTGATTTTCAGGACGCGCGAAGCGGACTGAGATACTATGATCTGGCAAGTTTGCTCTACGATCCCTACCTGCCTCTGTCTCGTGACTTCCGGACCAGGATGTTGTCCAGCTATGCAAAAAAGTCCGGGAAAGCCGTGGAGGAAAACCTGTTTTACATGCAATCATTTCAGCGCCTGGTAAAGGCGATCGGCACTTACATGTCCGTGATTCACACGCGCCAGGACAGGGACTATCTTGGATTTCTACGTCAGGCGGCGATTCATCTGGAAGAAGTGGTTCAGCTCGGCGGATTTCCGGACCATACATTTTTGTTCGTCCGCGGAATGCAGAAGTTTTCAGAGTTAGAATTCTGATGAACGCATTCTTGCCAGCAGCCGGTTTTGGCACTCGCATGGGAGACCTGACGCGTTCCATTCCGAAACCCCTCTTGCCTGTGGGCGGTGTCCCGATGATTTACTACGCTCTGTTCCAACTCTGGAGATGGAAAGTGGACCGCGTCGTTGTGAATTTGCATTTTTTAAAGGAAAAGATAGAGCGTGAACTCTCAGGATTCAAGGCCATGGAAATTGTTTTTTCGCGTGAAGATCCCATCCTTGGTACCGCGGGCGGGATCCGCAATGCTCTACCGCTGTTTTCGTCTGACGCGGTCGTAGTTTTGAATCCGGACAGCATTGTGTTTACCGATCGAAGTCTCGAGCAAATCACGTCTGCTGCGTCCTCGTCGTGGGATAGCTTGCTTGGAATTGCTCCCCTGCCTCAGGGTTCAGCCAACACTCCTCTGTCCTGGAAGGAAGGTCAGCTTAGTTTCGAGGAAAGCGGTTCCTACTACTACATGGGTGCGTCCGTGCTCAAGCTGTCACAATTTGATCATGTTGCCTCCGGTTACAGTGAGCTGGGTTCTCTGTGGAGAAAGCAGGCGTACGAAGGCAGACTGGAGGGTTTCCTGTTCGAAGGAAACCTGTTGGACGCCGGCAACGCATCTGAATATCGTTCCCTTCCAGAGCAAATTGTCCCAGGGCATCTGGCTGCATCATGGAAAGAATTCATAAAAAATTGCAAATAATTCTGCTCCTTGTGTTTGCAGTGCCGTTGTTTGCGGAAACGCCCATTCAAAATGTTTCTCCGGCAACGCCAACTACTCCCGCCAAACCGGACTCGCGACCCTCAAAGGAAGCTCGCACCCGTGCAGAAACGGACTTAGAACTCAAGAGATTGACTGCGTCCCTGGATGCTGCTTTTAGACTGCAAAAGAAGTTTGAAATTCCTGGTTTACTGGAAGACCTGAAAAAGCTCGCGCCGGACTCCGCGCAACACTTCTATTTCCAGGCTCTGGACGCGTACACTCGCGGTGAGAAACTGAAGGCTCTGGCTCTCATCAAGAAATCGATTTCAAAGGATCCCCTCTTGACCCCGGCCTATACCATAGGTGGACTCATCTATGCAGACGGAGGCAAGGATCAATCGGCTCTCCCGTTTTTCGAGCGTGCGGTCCAACAAAGTCCTTACGATCCGATCTACCTGCTCAATCTGGCGCTCTGCAAGAATCGTCTTGGAATGAAAGCCGATGCTCTCTCGTTGCTAGACCAGGCTTTGCGTGCTCGCGCGAATCTAGCGGAGGCCATGTATTGGAAAGGTGTCCTTCTCGCGGAAAACGGTCAGAACGCGGAAGCGCAAAAATATGCACGCGGTGCTGTTGATGCCGGTTTGAAGAATGTTTCTGCGTATCGCCTGTGGCTGCAGCTTGCGTTTGAGGCGGCGGACGATGTAGACGTGGCGCGCGCAGTGTCGGAGCTTTCGCAGGACGCGCGAGAATCAGCACGCTGGAGACTCGCAGCCGAATATTCGTTTCGATTCGGGGATTTTCGCAAAGCGGTTTCCTTGCTGGATCGAGCCTTCCAGATAGACGAAGGAATGCCGGAGGATCGCCGCATGTATGTTAGATGTCTATTTGCAGAAGGTCAGGATCCAATGCCCTGGATTCGATCTCAGCGGCTGAGCGATGCAGAACGTCAGGAACTGCGGACGCTCGTTGATTTACTTCAGAATACTCCCGGTATAGTTCAGAGTAGAGATCCCCTGGTTCGTCCCGCTAAATAATTATCGCGGTTGTTGCCACGTTAGTCGACATTGATCCTGATCCCATCCTCTTCCTCTATAATGCGAGAAGACATGCTTGGATTGATCTTTGTAGACTGAGTCCATAGATCCGGAAAAAAGGAATGGAGTTCTGTTGTGTGAAGAGGGCGTGGCGCATGGCCGCTTTCTCTATAGTGGCCCGTGATTGGAATCACACGGAGTCCCCGCACTCCAGGCTTTTTAGCTTCAAATTCCATGAGTACAATCATGTTGTCTGTTTGGAATGGATTGCTACTTCCAAACAAAAAATTTCCCAGTGAATAGCAGATAACGGTATTTTTGGAAGTCTCAATCCCCTGTGCGACGTGAGGATGGTGCCCAATCACAGCAGACGCCCCCGCCTGGATGAATTGTTGAGCCAGTGGGCGCTGGTCCGGCATTGGATATGGATTGTACTCCATTCCCCAGTGGAGACTTACAATGACGTGGTCCGCCAGAGTTCGAGCAGCTTGAATTTGCGCTAGAATTTGCTCCGGCTTTGCAATGCCGGGTGTTTTGTCGTCTGCCCACATACGCTCATCGCCGATGGCTGATGCGGCAACTACGGCGAATCGAATGTCCCCGATTCGAAAGAGCACTGGAAGAGACGCTTCCTTTGCATTTGCTCCCACCCCCGCCGTCAGAATTCCTGCCTTTCGCAGGTTCTGTCTCGTATCTTCCAATCCTTCGGGCCCCATATCCATGGCATGATTGTTGGCAAGTATGGCCAGATTCAGCTTGAGCGGAGTCAGTGTTTTGATCGAACCCGGACTTGCGCGAAATATGTGGGACCGACCTGACGCAGGTTCTCCTTTGTCCGTGATAGCGGTTTCCACATTCAGAATCCGAAAATCTGCCTTTTCGAAAGTGCGTTGCATTTCGCGCACAGGCGCGAGAGCATCCTCCTTTTCAATCAGTTCCTCGATGCCCCATTGAAAGTGTGTATCTCCTCCAAAAAGGATCGTCGCTTTGCCAGGGTTCGCGGCGGGGTAAGATGGTATTGCAGTCTCTTCCGCGGATCCGGGGTTCGGAAGAAGATACCAGAGAGCGCAGGTTGCAACAAAGCAGACCAGAACTAAGCGCGCTTTCACAATTGCAAAAGATCTACGCGCCACGCTCCGCGCCTAACAAAATTGTTCGCACAACAAAATTTCGTTTCGTCGGAATCATAGTAGATTTCACAAGCGCGAGGGAAATGCAGGGACATGCGCAAAGTTATTTGCATCGCCCTCATTGCTTCCCTGACTGGTTGTTTCAACAAGATCGTTCTGGCACCCTTTGGCGCCAGTGGCGATGACCTGGAGCTCCGAGAGCATGTTTTATACGGACGTGCATCGACCGCCTGTTTTTCCGGTTTCTCCAGCAGGACCAAGGTTCTCATCGTGCCTGTTCAAGGTGTCATAGGCGCGGACAGCATGCTTTCCCGGGGCGGTACGTCTGTTGCGGGGATCAAGAGAACTCTGGAAATCGCTGAACAGGATCCCGAAATTGCGGCTTTGATTTTGCTGATTGATTCACCCGGCGGAACCGTGTCCGCTTCAGATCAAATTCATCGGCTTCTCATAGATTTTAGTGCGAAAACAAAGAAGCCCATCTATGCGCACGTAGATGGCGTGGGCGCGTCCGGGGCGTACTATATAGCCTCCTCCGCCCTGGAGATCAACGCGTCTTCTGCTTCCATAGTGGGAAGCATTGGAGTGATATTGCAGAGTTTTAGTGTGCAAGGGCTGATGCAAAAGATCGGCATTGAGTACCGCAGTCTGAAAACAGGAAAGAACAAGGATAGCCTCAGTCCCTTTAGAGAGCTGCGAGAAGATGAGAAAGACTTCTTCATGAAGCAGCTGACACAGGCGTATGAAATTTTTCTGCGACGGATCATGGATGGAAGAAAAGACAGAATTTCGGAAGACAAGCTCAGACAGCTGGCAGATGGATCCGTTTACTCAGCTGCGGATGCAAAGCAGTATGGGTTGATTGATTCCGTTTCGTATATAGAAGATTACCTCGCTGATGTATCTAAGAGAATGGATCTACATGATCCATTGTTCGTTGCTTATCTGCCGCCAGGAAAAAGCTACAGCCTGTACAATGTTCGATCTGAT